>Ga0116193_1001500_pt1 | contig 19244 bp, 14 predicted proteins | sample AD_UKC115_MetaG_FD_89892 | JGI IMG/M metagenome (GOLD analysis project Ga0116193, IMG submission 89892) | Active sludge microbial communities of municipal wastewater-treating anaerobic digesters from Hong Kong - AD_UKC115_MetaG | ecosystem: Engineered > Bioreactor > Anaerobic > Digestate... | reverse complement strand
GGGATGCCAGAGGTCGAGATCCGGGAATTCGCGCGCCATCAGCGCCGCATCGGCGAGGCCGGCGCACGGGTCTTCCTCAGTGTAGCGCGCGATCGCGCAGGCCTGTTCGATGGTCTTGCCGACCGAATCCGGCTGCAGGTCACCGGTACTCGCCGAGCCCTTGCGCTGACCGAAATACACGGTCACGCCGAACGAGCGATCGCGGGTGTGCTCGATGGTTTCGACCTCGCCGAGCCGCACGCTGACCGAGAGCCCGGTGTCGATGCTCGCGCCGACTTCGGCCGCGCTCGCGCCGGCCCGGCGGCAGCGTGCGATCACGTCGCGGGCGAGTTCGGCCAGGCGCTCGAGTTCGGCCTGGCTCGTGTCATTGATGGCGGTGCCTGCGTTCACGATCTATCCTCTCGTAAATTTCGCGGCCACGGCCCATGCGCGACCACGACGAATTCTTCGATGAAATCCCCGACGGCCCGAGCCGCAGCCAGGAACGCCGCGAGGCGCTGGCGGTGCTCGATCTCGCCCATCGGCTGGTCGAGCTCTCCGAAGCCCAGCTCGCCCACGTTCCGCTCGACGACGACCTGCACGCCGAGGTGCTCAGGACGCGGCGCGTGACCCAGCAGATCGCGCGCAAGCGCCAGATCCAGTTCCTCGCCAAACAGCTGCGCCGCAATGCCGACGCCCTGCCGGCGATCCGCGCCGCACTCGATCACGACCGCGATCTCGCACGCCGCGAGGCGGCCGGACTGCACCGCATCGAGGCCTGGCGCGAGCGTCTGATCGCCGACGGCGACACCGCGCTCGGCGATCTGCTCGCCGAGCATCCGACCGCCGACCGCCAGCGCCTGCGCCAGCTCGCGCGCCAGGCGCGCGTCGAACGGCTCGAGAACCGCCCGCCGCATGCGTTGCGCGAGCTGTTCCGCGCCCTGCGCGAGATCATCGGCAACGACGCCACGCCCTGACCCGCCGGCCACGGGCTGCGGCTCACGGCGGCATTCACGCCGCCGTACCGCCCACGGTCATCGCGTCGATGCGCAGGGTCGGCTGGCCGACGCCGACCGGCACGCTCTGACCTTCCTTGCCGCACACGCCGACGCCCTCGTCGAGCTTGAGATCGTTGCCGATCAGGCTCACGCGGGTCAGCACCTCCGGACCCGAGCCGACCAGGGTCGCGCCCTTGACCGGCCGCGTGATCCTGCCGTTCTCGATCAGGTAGGCCTCGCTCGCCGAGAACACGAACTTGCCGCTGGTGATGTCGACCTGGCCGCCGCCGAAGTTGACCGCATACAGGCCGCGCTCGACCGAGGCGATGATTTCGGCCGGATCGTGCCGGCCCGGCCGCATGTAGGTGTTGGTCATGCGTGGCATCGGCAGGTGCGCGAAGGACTCGCGGCGGCCGTTGCCGGTCGGGGCCGTGCCCATCAGCCGCGCGTTCAGCTTGTCCTGCATGTAACCCTTGAGGATGCCGTCCTCGATCAGGACCGTGCACTGACTCGGCACGCCCTCGTCGTCCACGCCGAGCGAGCCGCGGCGCTGCGACAGCGTGCCATCGTCGACCACGGTCACGCCCGGCGCCGCGACGCGCTCGCCGATGCGGCCCGAGAACGCCGAGGTGCCCTTGCGGTTGAAGTCGCCCTCGAGGCCATGCCCAACCGCCTCGTGCAGCAACACGCCGGGCCAGCCGGGACCGACCACCACGGTCATCGAGCCGGCCGGGGCATCGATCGCGTCGAGGTTCACCAGTGCGTGGCGCACGGCCTCGCGCGCCCAGCCGCGCGCGCGGTCGTTGGCGAGGAGTTCGCCATAGTCGTAACGCCCGCCGCCACCGGCACTGCCCTGTTCGCGGCGACCGTTGCGTTCGGCGATGACCTGCACGTTACAGCGCACGAGCGGCCGCACGTCGGCGGCGAGCGTGCCATCGGCCGCGGCGACGAGCACCGTGTCGAGCGCGGCCGCCAGACTGACGATGACTTGGGTCACGTGCGGGTCGAGCGCACGCGCATAGGCGTCGAGTTCGCGCAGCACGGCGATCTTCGCGGCGTTGTCGAGACTATCGATCGGGTCGTGGCGCGGGTAAAGCGCATGGCCTCGGCCGATAGCGAGCGGCCGGCCGATGCCAGTGCTGCCGTGGCGCGCGATCGCCCGCGCGGCCTGCGCGGCTTCGAGGAGCTGCGGCAGGACGATCTCGTCGGAATACGCGAAGCCGGTCTTCTCGCCGGACAGCGCGCGCACGCCGACGCCCTGTTCGATCGAATGGCTGCCGTCCTTGACGATGCCGTCCTCGAGCACCCAGTGCTCGACGCGGGAATGCTGGAAGTAGAGATCGGCGGCGTCGATGCCGGGGCCGAGCAGCGCGCCGAACACGCGGTCGAAATCGGCGGTGGACAGCCCGCCGGGACGCAGGAGCCGTTCGCTGGCCTGCGCGATCAGATCATTCATGTGGGGATTTCCGCTGCGGTCGCGTTCGCTACCGCGGACCAAATGGGGGCGGAACGGTAGGGCACAAGCCGGTCCGGCGCAAGCGACGCCTATCGGGCTCAGCCGGATTTTTCCTTGCGTGGCGGCCCCTTATCGGAATCTTGCCGACGCGCCCCTTCCCGTGCGACGAGGGTGATGACGGGCTTTTCCCAGCTGCCGGTCACCCGATAGCGCGCCGCCGTGACCTGGTTGATCGCCTTGTTGAACAGGGTCTGCACGGCGAGGCCGGCGGCCGCGCCGGCCGGTCCGCCGGCGATCGCCCCGACCACCGGCAAGGTGCCGCCGACATGCGGGACTACGACCATCTGCTGGTCGTAGTCCTTGGCGCGGATGCCGGTGCGCCCGTCGATGCGGATGTCGGCCGCCGGCCCGATGATCTTCAGGTTGCGCGTGTAGGCATTGCCGTCGCGCAGTTCGAACTCGCCGTCGATCGACGTGAAGGTCATACCGCTCTGGAAGAAATCGCCGAAATCGAGCGCGAGGCGGCGTGGAATCTCGCGCAACGAGAACAGGCCGAACAGCCGGCCCATGCCGGGTTCCACGTCGAGGAAGCGGCCTTCGGCGACGCCGATACTCAAGCGACCATCGAGACGGGCCAGCGTGAACGCCGACGGCGGGCCGGGCCAGCTCGCCTCGATGTGTGAGCGGGTCTGACCACCGGCGACGAGGCCCGCATAACCGAGTGCATCGAGCATGCGGCCCAGATCCCCGGCACTGAAATCGATGCGGAAGCTCGAGCGGGTCGCGCCGCCGGCACCGGTCCAGTCGCCCTGGGCCTGCATCTTCACGTTCGGCGAGTCGGTCTCGACACGATCGAAGTGCATACCCGCGCCGAGCGGCCGACTCTCGAGCGTGGCCTTGCCGAAACTCGCCTGCCCGAGCCGGAAATCGGCGATCCGCAGATGCAGCGGTGGCAGGCTCGCCGGCACGAAATCGGCCAGCGGACCGGGTTCGTCGGTCGCCTCGCCGGGCGGCGCCTCCGGCCAGTACAGGCGGTTGAATTCCGCGGTGACGCCTGCGGCGTCGAACGGCGTGGCCGGCAATCGCACGCGGCCGTCGAGCGCAGGACCGCCGAAACGGATTTCGGTATCGCCGGCCGGCAGTGGCGTCACCTGCAGACCGAGATCCGTGAACTCGCGACGGCCGATGCTCGCACGTTGCGCGTGCAGATCCAGCCCGCGCAGCGGCAGAGCATCGCGCCCCGTGCCGATGCCGAGCATGGCCCAGCCGTCGAGATCGAACTCCGCGGGATTGCCGCCGATGCGCAGGCCGCTCTCCGGCAACGCTTCCGGCGTCAGGCCGTCGAGGCGCGCGGACAGAGCCAACCCACGCTTCGCATCCGACAGGCGGGCGCGCAGGCGCAGCACCTCGCCGAGGGCGAGATCGAGATCGCTGCCCTCGATCGGCAGGCCGAGCCGGATGTCCACCGGCAGTGCGTCCCACGAGGCCTTGGCAAGCGGCGCCGGCAGATCGCTCGCGATGCCGCGCAGGTCCGAGCCCACGCGCAGGTGCATCGCCCCGGGCAGGCTGTCGACGGTCGCCTCCGCGGTGAGTTCGAGCTGCCAGTCGGCGCTGCCCGGGAAGTACCTCCAGAGCGGTGCGAGCGCATCGAAGCCGGTGAACACCGTTTCGGCCGGGAAGTTGCCAATCAGGCGGGCCTCGAGCGCCTGCGTCGGCGCGGAGACGAAGCCGCCGGCGGCGAGCCGGAGGCTGGCCGGACGGCCACGGAATCCGACCGTCAGTGGTCCGGCCTCGAAACCGCTCGCGTTGAACCGCACCGGTCCGCTCGCGAGACCGAACTGCACTGGCCAGCGGCTCGAGGCGATGTCCGCCTCGCTGAGCATGAGCGTGCCATCGAGGCTCGCCGCATCAGCTGCGGCGAGCGGCAGTGAGAGATGAAAGGCCAGATCGCCCTTGCCACCGATGCGCAGGCCGCGCATCGGACCGGCATAACGCTTGCCGATCGGCGAGGCGTTGAGGAACGCGAGCAGCGCCGGACCGCTGCCGACGCCCTGCACATTTAGGTCGAGCACCGAGTGACCGAAGTCCGCGATGTCGGCGACGGCATGGGTGACGCGGTTGCCGAGCACGCTGCCGGCACGCGCCTCGATGTGCATGCCGGCATTCACGAACTCGGCGACGGCGTCGATGTCCTCGGCGTGCGGCCAGTCCGGATGGTAGTCGAGGCGCGCCCCGCGCACGTCGGCGAGCGCGTCGAAACGGCCGGCGCGGTTGTCGAACGGCCAGTCGTCGAGATCGCCGCGGATCACCGCACGGCCACCGGCGATCGTGCCGCCGGCAAGCCCACGGTTGAGCCAGGCGACCGCCTGCTTCGGCATCACGTTGACCGGCCAGAACAGCCTGGCAGCCGGCACCTCGCCGTGAGTCACCACGGCATACAGGTCGAGCAGTGGCCGCGTGCCGCTATCCTCGATCTCCGCGCCGCCGCGCAGCTCCCCGCCGTAACCCTGCCCTTCGAATGCCAGAGTGGGCGTCTCGATGCGCCACGCCGTGTCGGTGCGGAAGGCGGCGATCTCGCCCTCGAGCCGTGCGAACACGAACGGCTCGCGGAACACATGCGGGTAACGCACGGTGACGGCCTGCGCCGGGAGGCGCAGCAGCAGCGCTCCCCCATCGCCGAGCAGTTCGCCGGAGAGACCGTCGAGTCCCGGCAACGCACCGACCGTGGCGGCGGCGAGGCCGTCGACCCTCGCCTGCAGGTCGTAATCCCGTGCATCGACATAACGCAGCACGAGATCGCGCACGCCGCCACACGGCGCGGCCTCGAATAGCCAGCGGCGCAGGCCGGCCGGCAGCGCAGGCCCGGCGAGCACGGCCAGATCGGCGAAGGTGCCGACGTCGAGCTGCGGTGCATCGAGACGATACGTGCCGGTGCCGTCGGCCGTGGCCTCGTAGGCGAGGCGGAAGCGGCTCGCTCCGGCCTTGCCGAGCGGCGACGGCGTACGTGCCGCGTCGAGTTCGGCCACCTCGAACGTCCAGCCTGCGGCGCTGCGCTGCCAGCGCGCCACGCCTGTCGCACGCGCGAGACGCGCGAAGCCAGGCAATGCAGTCAGCTCGGCCTCGCCGGGCGGCACGGCGATGTCGCGCAGATCGAAGGCGAGATGCGCGGTCTCGGCCTTGCCGCCACGAAGGCTGGCCCAGACCTGCAGACGACCGTGCGCGGAATCGAGTCTGACTCCACCGGGCTCGATGCCCGCAAGGAGCGCGGCGAGATCAAGCGCATCGCCGCCGAGATACAGCTCGCCATCGCGACTGTCACGGTCGAAGTGCAACACGGCTTCGAGTGGCGCGCCGTCGGCGCCGCTACGGCGCAGCAGGCCGAGCACGCGATGCTCCCGTCCCCAGTTCAGCAGGCGCAGCTCGTCAGCATGCAGGTCGACGTGCAGGTCGCGCGCCGGATCGTCCACGGCCAGATGCGAATCGCGCAGCACCACGGCACCGATCGCGAGCAACGGATTGTCTCCGGCGTCACCGCCACCGGAAAACCCGCCGAGCTCCCATCCGCCGTCCGCGCCGCGCCGCAGCTGCAGGTTCAGTCCGGCCAGGCGGAATTCGTTCCAGCGCCGGTTCTTCTTCCAGCCGGCCGCGAAATCGAGGGCGAGTTCGGCCTCGGGCACAACGAGGGCGGGTTGTGCCGGATCGTTCGCGGCAATGCGCAGGCCGGTCAGGCGGAGCACCGGCCCGGCACCTTCCCAGGCACCCGAGACCGCCTCCAGGGCCACCTCACGCTGCAGACGCTCCGCCAGCAGCGCGGCGATCCGCTCGGGATGACGTGACACCAGCGGCAGGGCGAGCTGCACGAGGCCGGCCAGCACAGCGGCGGCGATGATCAGTCCGGCGAACCCGAGGGTGAACGCCAGACGCACACGCCGCAGGCGTCGGCGCCACGGATTCAGCACCCGCCGCTCCCGGAACGCCGCCGGCGCTTACAGCAACACCACATCGAACTGCTCCTGCGAATAGTGCTCTTCCGCCTGGAAGCGGATGGTCTTGCGGATGAACTCCTCGAGCTCGGCGACCGCGGCGGATTCCTCCTCGAGGATGCGCGCGACGACCTTCGGCGCGGCGAGCACGAGCAGCTTGGCCGCATCGAACTGGCGCACGGCGCGGGTGATCTCGCGGAAAATCTCGTAGGTGACGGTCTCTGCGCTTTTCACGTTGCCGCGGCCGTTGCAGGCCGGGCATGGCTCGCAGAGCTGGCGTTCGAGGCTTTCGGTGGTGCGCTTGCGGGTCATCTCGACAAGGCCGAGCGGCGACATCTCGTAGACCGTGGTCTTGGCATGATCCCGCGACAAGGCCCTCTCCAGCGTGCGCAGCACCTGGCGGCGATGCTCGGGATCGGTCATGTCGATGAAGTCGATGATGATGATTCCGCCGAGGTTACGCAGACGCAGATGGCGCGCAGCGGCCTGTGCCGCCTCGAGGTTGGTCTTGTAGACCGTCTCCTCGAGATTGCGGTGGCCGAGAAACGCACCCGTGTTGACATCGATCGTGGTCATCGCCTCAGTCTGGTCGACGATCAGGTAGCCGCCGGATTTCAGCGGCACGTCCTTCTTGAGCGCGCGCTGGATCTCGTCCTCGATGCCGTAGAGGTCGAAGATCGGCCGCTCGCCCGGGTAATGTTCCACCCGGTCGGCCAGCTCGGGCATGAACTGGCGGACGAAGTTCAGCGTGCGTTCGAAGGTTTCGCGCGAATCGACGCGCACCTTCTCGATGTCGCGATGCATGAGATCGCGCAGGGCACGCAGGCTCAGCGGCAGATCCTCGTAGACGCGGTCACCGACCTTGGCGCGCGCGATGCTCTCTTGGACGACCTGCCAGAGCCGGCCGAGATAGGCGACGTCCTCGGCGAGCGCCTCGGCATTCTGGCCTTCGGCATTGGTGCGCACGATGTAGCCGAGCGGATCGTCCTGGGTCAGCGCGGTCAGACACTCCTTGAGCCGCGCGCGTTCGGCCTCGTCCTCGATGCGCACCGACACGCCGACCATGCGCGTGTACGGCAGCAGCACGAGATAGCGCGACGGAATCGACAAGTGGGTGGTCAGGCGTGCGCCCTTGCTGCCGATCGGATCCTTGACGACCTGCACGACGACCTCGTGCCCCTCGCGGATCAGCTCTGTGATCGGCGGCGTCGGCATCGGCGCGGTCGGCTCGCCACCCTCCGGCGCAAGTGACGGCGCCGGGCGGACGATGTCCGAGGCATGCAGGAAGGCCGCGCGGCCGAGACCGATTTCGACGAACGCGGCCTGCATGCCGGGCATTACCCGGCTGACCTTGCCCTTGTAGATGTTGCCGACATAGCCACGGCGCAGCGCACGTTCGATGTGCACTTCCTGCAGCATGCCGTTCTCGACCACGGCCACGCGGGTCTCGCGCGGAGTGACGTTGATCAGGATTTCTTCGCTCACGGGGTGTCGCGCCTCGTCAGACCGGATCGCCGCGACCGGGGACCGGAGGGATCGGGTAAACGCCGGGCGCTGCGTCGGAGATCCGCCAGAACGGTCCGCAGTCGCCGGCCAGGGCCGGCAAGGAGCAGCCGCCCGCTCCGCCTTCAACGCATCACAGGCCGCGACCTGAACACGTCCCGTGCCATGCCGGCCGGCACACCGGCCGCTCGGCCGGATCCCATTCGCCGGCCGCCCTCGCCCGGCGGTGTTTATAGCCGGGCTGCGCGGGGCTTGTCGATTCAGTGCGGCCCGCCCGCATGCTCAGACCGGCAGACCGAAACCGCGCAGCAGCGTCGCCGTCTCGTGGAGCGGCAGCCCCATCACGCCACTGTAGCTGCCCGACAGATGGCGCACGAAGGCGCCGCCGCGCCCCTGGATCGCATACGCCCCGGCGCGGCCGAACGGCTCTCCGGTGGCGATGTAGCGCGCGATCGTCGCCGCATCCAGCGGTTCGAACTCGACCTCGGACAGGCTCAGCGCATGCGCCTCGCGCGCGGCATCGACGACCCAGACCGCCGACAGCACGCGATGCCGACGGCCACCCAGCCGGGCCAGCATCGCGGCGGCATCGGCGACATCGCGCGGCTTGCCGAACACCTCGCCATCGAGCACGACCTCGGTGTCGGCAGCCAGCACCATGGCCCCCGGCAATGCCGCAACCGCGAGCAGGCCCGCGCCGGCCTTCTCGCGTGCGACACGGCTGACGTAATCCTCGGCGGGTTCGCCCGGCGCCGGGTGCTCGGGCACCTCGATCTCGAGCACATGGAAATCGAGCCCGAGCTGTTCGAGCAGCTGACGGCGGCGTGGCGATTGCGAGGCGAGGTAAAGCATCGTTGCTCCGGGATGTCGAACACGACGGAACGGATGCGGCGGTCCGGCGGATCGCCGCCGCAGGGCGCCACGGCATTTCCGGCCCCGGTCCGCACCACGACTGCCGTCACGGCAGGGCTCAGGCGCGATGATACGGATGATTGCCGAGCAGACTGACGGCGCGATAGAGCTGTTCGGCGAGGATCAGGCGCACGAGCATGTGCGGCAGGGTCAGCGGACCGAGCGACCAGCGCTCGTCGGCGCGCTCGAGCACCGCTGGCGCGTGTCCATCCGGGCCACCGATCAGGAACGCGAGATCGCGTCCGTCCATGCGCCAGGCCGCGAGCCGCTCGGCGAGCTGTTCGCTGCTCAAGGCCTTGCCGCGTCCATTGAGCGCGACGATACGCGCCGACTTCGGCAGCGCGGCGAGTACGGCCTCGCCTTCCCCGTGCAGCGCGCGTGCGAGGTCGCGCCCCTTGCCGCGCTCGCCGAGACGGATCTCGACGAGTTCGAGCGGCCACTCACGCGACAGGCGTTTCTGGTACTCGGCGAAACCCTGCGCGACCCAGGCCGGCATGCGCTCACCGACCGCGATCAGCCGGGCGCGCATCACGGCCTCGTCGCGAGCGGAGAGGGATCCACCGTCATGTCCGGGCCTTCGATCGCAGCACAGGCGCCGTGCCGTGCGTTCCACGCGCGCAGGCCGGCGCGGTAGCCGGCGTTCAGTCGGCCGCCGCCTCGCGACGCTCCTCGCTGACGCTCCACAGCCGCTCCAGTCCGTAGAACTCGCGCACGCGTGGCAGCATCACGTGAACCACGATGTCGCCGAGATCGACCAGCACCCATTCGGCCTGCCGTACGCCCTCGACGCCCAGCGGCATCACTCCACTCTTCTTGGCCGACTTCACGACTTCATCGGCGATCGATTTCACGTGCCGCGTCGAGGTGCCGCTGGCAACCACCAGATAGTCGGCGATGCTGGTCTTGCCGCGCACGTCGATCTCGCTGATGTCGCGTGCCTTCAACTCGTCGAGCGCATGGCGCACGACCTGCCTCAGCCGCTCGATCGGATCGGCGGGCACCGCCGGCACGACCGCGCGCTTGCGCGGTGCCTTGGCGGGCGACTGGGTCACGGCCGCTTTCCTGGCGGAACCCGGAGCCGGCCTGGAATTCCGTGATGCCGCCGGCTTGCCAGCGGATACCGTCTTGGTCGCTGCGGCCTTCTTCACCGCCTTGGTCGCGGTGCTCTTGCGTGGCGACTTGGCAGCCGCCGAAGAGGCCGCGCGAGGCAGCTTGCCGGCAGCGGATGGGCGGGCGCTGGCGCCCGACTTGCCGCGCGACGCGGCGGGGGCGGCAGGACGGGACTTCTCGGATCGCGAGGTGGCCAAGCGGGTGATTCCTCCAGTCGACCGGGCAAGGTCCCGGCGGGCGTGGCGAGTATAGGCCATTCCCCGCGCCTGGCATGCCGGGCCTGCGCCCGCATCAGCGCGCACCGGCCGTATCCGGACAGTCGCTTTACGTACCAAGCCCCGCAGCGTGAGCGATCCCCACCAGCGCCGCATCAGCGGCGGTGTCGATAGGTAGCGAGCAGCGCCGGATCGGCAAACACGGCGTCGGGCAACAGATAGCGCGGCTCCCGGCCGGCGGCCAGCAAGGCACGCACCGCGGTCGCGGAGATGTCGAGCGCGGTGATGGCGAGGTCGAACACGCGCCCGGCCGGCGCGGCACGCAGCGCCGCGGCTTCGCTGCAGCGTCGCGGGGCGACCTCGGCTTCGAGCTCGTCCGGCAGCCGCCGCGCGGCGCCCGGCCGGGTCAGCACGACGAGATGCGCCAGCACGAACAACTCGCGCCAGCGGTGCCAGGTCACGAGTCCGGCGAATGCATCGGCACCCACCAGCAAGGCGAGCGGGCGGCGCGTTCCGATCTCGGCGCGCAGCTCATGCAAGGTATCGACGCTGTACGAGGGACCGGACCGCGCGAGTTCGCGCGGGTCGAGCCCGAGCCGGTCCTGCCCGGCCAATGCGCGTTCGAGCAGCGCGACGCGCTCGGCCGCACTCGCCACCGGCTGCGGGCGGTGCGGCGGCACGTTCGCAGGCATCAGCCGCACCTCGGCATCCAGTGCCTCCGCCGCCTCCCAGGCGGCGCGCAAGTGCCCAAGGTGGACCGGATCGAAAGTGCCGCCGAATAGAGCCAGAAGCCGTGTCATGCGCTACCGAACTTCCTCTGGAATGGTCGCAACCATCCGCTGTGATTCTGCCGAACCATGACCCCACCCGCGTACCCGTTCCGTAATCACGCGAGCCCCTTCTTCTGAATCTCTTTAAGCATGCCGACGGGATCAACACCTAGCGCGACACAGACCTGAACGAACTCGATCACATCGAGACGGCGCTCGCCCCGCTCGTACTTCGTCACGAAAGATTGGTGACGACCCAAGGCTGTGGCGACGTCACTCTGAGTGAGACCGCGCTTTCGGCGCGTATCCGTCAGCAGCTTGCGAAAGGCCTCGTATTCCGAGGTATGCAGCGATTTGACCATGGTTCATGATGTTAAAACCCAGAATCGGATAACCCATATCGGGATTGTTGCTACTACGTCATAGGCTTTGCTAGCGCCTTCAGATGGCGCCTCACTCGAGGCGGACATGTCTTTGCATTACCGCTTCCCCTAACGACAAGCTCGCACAAGGAATGACACAGTGCCCAAGACCACCCTTGCCGTAGCTCTACTTTTCGCGGCTTTCCTGCAACTTCCAGCCTCTTCAAGTGCGCTCCCACCGGCACTCACCATGCCACCGGCGTCAATCAAGCCCGTCGCTCCAGCAACGTTAGCCAACTTGCCGACCAGCGTAAACGGGCTTGGCCAGGACTTCGAGGTCTACGATTTCGGAACCTACAGTCCAGACCTGCCTTGGTATGTAGGGAACTACAACGACCCACAAAACAACAATTGGTATGTTCCTGCACACCAATTCAAGAACCCCGTATACCTCTACCATTTAAACCCTGGCCTGGTACAACGGCAGCTGCGCAACATGCGCACCTCCGGCATCGACGTGCTGGTTTTACACATGACCATGAGCGAACTCGCCGCGTGTGAAGTCAGCGGCGCCTGTTACACACCCTTCTTCGATGGAATTTGGGGAGAGGTCACGGACGTCAGCCAATCCGCACTTCGAATTCAGCAGCAGCAAAATCTGGCAGCCATATTGAATTATGCATCAGAGATAGGCTTCAGAAAGGTTTTCATACGCTTTGATGGAAACATCGATACGGGCGGCAGCTGGGACGAAGCCCAGTATCAAAAAATGTGGAATTTCATCGTCAATACGCGAAACCTCGCTACGAACTCACTAGCGAATTCCGCAACCCGATTAATGGTCGACCTCGGCGGGGAGCAGATTGGACTAGGCACCGCAATACAAGAAACCTACGTAAAACGACTGTGGACGGACTATACCTCCGCATTCGGCGTGTCGGATACAGTGGGTTTCTCCATGATCCCCCATTTCGTCACAGATGCAATGGCTTGGTATGGAGCCGTAAAGCCAAACCAGTATGCCTTCGACGTCTATGGTGGAGACACCAATGGCGACGTCGGACAGGAACTCGTAGGCGCCTGGAATGCATTAGGCGCCGAGAAATCCAAGCCCATCATGCTGATGGAAACATTCACGAATGATGTGTCGAGCAAAGCACAGCTATCATCCACGCTTGCAGACAATCCCTCCATGAATTTAACGGATATCATCCAATGGCCTATTACGCGAACACGGGCCTGTCCAACCTGCGATCAGAACATTCATAGCGCACCGGTCGTTGCATTCGCATCAACGACTCAGGTTTCAAATTATCTCCCCATCGCCAATGCAGTGGCAATCGAAAACACGGATTCATCGCTACTCAAGATACAGGACGTAGACTGCGCGAACGCTGCGGGACTGTGTACAATCCAAGGAACATTTGGCTACCAGCCTCAAGGATCCAATATAATGTGGCTGGTCTTCGTTACCATGAACAATTTTGGGCGGAATCTTTCCTGGTGGGCTTGCGGCGGTGCAGGCGGCGGCACGGGGCAGGCGACGTGGATGCAGAAGGTTTATACCTACCGCTTCGACTATTTCAGAGTGACGTCCTGCGCGGACGTGCCGACCGGAGCGCCGGATGCCTCGAGCTTCGTGTCCTTCAGGATCGTCGATCGCGTCTTCGCTGGCGGGTTCGACTAGAGGATGGATGTCAGGACAACAGGACAGATGACGATCCCTGCGAACTTTGAGCAGTACATTGCGTTGTTCGAGCCCTACGGCGGGACGGACATTCCTTACGCGCGACACCACTTCCAGCGGTACCTGAAGACCAAGGAAAGGTTCCTGGCAAGCTGGGACCGCGGCCGAGGCAATCGCCTGCTCGATGTCGGCGCGCACTGGCTTCACCAGGCCATCCTCTATGCGATCGACGACTTCGAAGTGACTGCGCTCGATCTGCCGATCACGTTCGAAATAGACAACGTGCGTGCGCTGGCCGAGGCACATGCCATCCGCCTCCTGCCGAATACCGATCTCGAGCTCGCCACGGCGTTGCATGGCGTGCCCGACAACAGCTTCGACGTCGTTCTGTTCACCGAGATCATCGAACACATCACCTTCAATCCGGTGACGATGTGGAAGGAAATCTACCGGGTGATGAAGCCGGGCGCGCGGTTGATCGTGACCACGCCGAACTACTACGCCTGGCGCGGCCGCATCTGGCAGTGGCGCCGCTTCTTCGAGCGCTACGGCGGCGGACTGGAAGTGCTCGATATCCTCAGTCACCACACCTACGCGCATCACTGGAAGGAATATTCGCTGCGCGAGCTGATCTATTACTTCTGCGTGCTGTCCCCGGACTTCGATTGCGTGGACCGCGCGTACTTCGAGGAATACGAACCGGGATACGTCTCTAGGCCCGCCGGCAGATTCACACGCTGGCTGGAGCGCACGGTGCCGCTGCTGCGCCCCGACATCTTCCTGGCGGTGGAGATCAGGCAGAAGGACAAGGGGATCGTGGTCGAGCCGCACTGGTAGCGCGGTGCGGCAGACGGCCTATGCCAGCACGTCCGCCTGCGGCACTGCCACCGCGACCAGCAGGCGTTCGAGTTCGATCCAGGCGTCGCCGTCGCCACGGCCCTTGCCGAGCCGGTCGACCTTGCCGGCCTGGGCGAGGCAGCGCTCCCAATGGCGGCGCGGCGCGCGGCGCAGCGCGCGCTGGAAGAAGTCCTCACGCCCCATCACGCTGCGCTCGGCGCGCAGCGCCTGGGCCGGATTCGCCGCCGCGGCGAGCCGCGCCATGAGCTGCAGCTGATTCAGCAGCCAGCCGAGCAGAGCCGGCACCTGGGCGCCTTCGGCACGCAGGCCGGCGAGGATGCGCAGCGCGCGTGCGGCATCGCCGCCGAGCATCGCATCGCTGAGCTTGAACACGTCGAAGCGTGCGCTGTCGGCGACGAGATCGGCGAGCGTAGCCGCGTCGAGCCGGCGGCCGCCGGCCAGCAGGGCGAGCTTGTCGATCTCCTGCGCCGCAGCGAGCAGGTTGCCCTCGATGCGCTCGATCAGCACCTCGATCGCCTCGGGCGTGGCCTCGAGCCCGCGGCTCGCCAGGCGCTGGCCGATCCACGCGGGCAACTGGGCGAGCCGCAATGGCCAGACCGGCACGGCCGCACCGACCGTTTCGATCGCATCGACCCAGGCACCCTCGTGCTTGCGGCTCCACTCCATCGCGACGATCAGGAGCAACGTATTCGGCGGTGGATTCGCGCAGTACGCCTGGATCGCCGCACTGCCCTCCTTGCCGGGTTTGCCGGTCGGCAGGCGCAGATCGATCAGCTTGCGCGAGGCGAACAGCGAGAGGCTCGCCCCCTGGCGCGCGAGCTCGTCCCAGTCGAAGCCGTTCTCGTCGGCATCGAGCACCTCGCGTTCGGTATAGCCAAGCTCACGCGCGCGGGCACGCAGCGCGTCGGCTGCTTCGAGCACGAGCAGATGTTCCTCGCCCGCGATCAGATACACCGGGCGCGGCTCGCCGGCGATCTGCCGATGGAACTGGTCGAGCTTGAGCGGCATGCGTGGCGCCCGGCTGTGGCGCGCCGTTCAGTGAGCCACGCGTCCGGCTGCCTCGATCCGGCGCAGGATCGCCTGCACCATGTCGCGCTCGAGCTGCTTGCGGAATTCCTCTTCCTGAGCGGCCACGCCGAGCGCCTGGGTCTCGTCGAAGGTGTAGTCGCGGCTCAGGTCGATCGCCTGGCGTGGCAGCACCACGGCACCGTTCGCATCCACGGCCTCGATCTCGGCGTGGTAGCGGATCGTGTACTCGCGCACGCGCGCCGTCGCGCCGACCGAGAGCGTCTCCACGCGGATCTCCGCGACCGGCACGCGCAGCACGCCGATGCCGGGACCGGTCTGCTCCTCGAGCGTCGCACCGGAACGCTGGAGCGCCGGCGGCAGGTCACGCGCCAGCGGCGTGCCCGAGGCATTGATCTCGACGTGCACGCGACGCAGGGCCTCGGGCAGTTGTGCCTGACCGCGCAGGTGGAAGCCGCAGGCGCCGAGCGCCAGTGCGGCGGTCAGCACGAGGATGCGTGCGATGATTCGTGCGTTTCCGTTCATAACTCATCTCCGTGCGATGCCGGCACCGGCATCGCGGGTCGCCGTCAGCCTGCCACGATGTTGACGATCTTGCCCGGCACGACGATGACCTTCCGCACCGTCTGGCCTTCGAGGAACTTCGCGACCGAGGGTTCCGCGAGCGCGAGCCGTTCGGCTTCTTCCTTCGACGCGGATACCGCGACCTCGATCTGCCCGCGCAGCTTGCCGTTGACCTGCACGGCGAGCGTCACTGCGTCGCGCTTCAGCGCCTCGGCATCGACCACGGGCCAGGCGAGATCCTCGATCAGGGTCTCGGCATGGCCGAGCGCCTGCCAGAGCGCATGGCAGACGTGCGGCGTGATCGGATCGAGCATCAGCGTAACCGCCTCGAACGCCTCCTGACGCACCGCACGCGCGGCGGGTGCGTCGCCCTCGAATTTCGCGAGCACGTTCAGGAGCTCCATTACGGCGGCGATCGCGGTGTTGAACGCATGGCGCCGGCCGATGTCGTCGGAGACCTTCTGGACCGTCTCGTGCAGCTTGCGACGCACCGCCTTCTGTTCCGTATCCAGCGCGAGGCGGCCGGCACGCAGTTCGGCGAGCAGAGCGAGCCGCTCAGCGGCCGGTGCGGACATGACGTGCCGATGTATCTGGTTCCACAGGCGGCGCAGGAAGCGCGCCATGCCCTCGACGCCGGCCTCGTTCCATTCGAGCGAGAGTTCGGGAGGCGCGGCGAACATCGAGAACAGGCGCACCGTGTCCGCGCCGTAGGCATTGACCATTGCCTGCGGATCGACGCCGTTGTTCTTCGACTTCGACATCTTCTCGATGCCGCCGATCTCCACCGGCCGGCCGTCGGCACGCAGCCTCGCGCCGACCACGCGAGCGTGTGCGTCGCGCTCGATCTCGACGTCGGCCGGGTTGATCCAGTCCTTCGCGCCGGTCGGGTCGTCGCGGTAGAAGGTTTCGGCGACCACCATGCCCTGGCAGAGCAGGCTGGTGGCCGGCTCGTCGGACGTCACCAGCCCCGCGTCGCGCATCAGCTTGTGATAGAAGCGGAAGTACAGGAGATGCAGGATCGCGTGCTCGATGCCGCCGATGTACTGATCGACCGGCAGCCAGTAGTTCGCACGCTCGTCGACCTGCGTGGCCGCGCCCGGCGAGGTGTAGCGCGCGTAATACCAGCTGGACTCCATGAAGGTGTCGAAGGTGTCGGTCTCGCGCTCGGCCGGCCCGCTGCATTGCGGGCAAGCGCAGCGGCGCCACTCGGAATCGGCCTTGATCGGCGACTGCACGCCGGTGAAGGCGACGTCCTCCGGCAGCACGACCGGCAGCTGCTCCTCCGGCACCGGCACGGCATCGCACTTCGGGCAATAGACGACAGGAATCGGACAGCCCCAGTAGCGCTGCCGGCTCACGCCCCAATCGCGCAGACGGTAATTGATGCGTCGCGCGCCGCGGCCTTCCTTCTCGAAGCGCGCGGCCAGCGCGGCGAAAGCCTGGTCGTAATCCATACCGTCGTATTCGCCGGAATTGACCAGCGTACCGCGCTCGGTCCAGGCGCCTTCCTCGAACAGGCGATGCTCGAACTCCTGCACGACCTGCACCGCGGCGAAGGTTTCGTACACGTCGCGCGCCGCACCCTCGCCGAGCGCCGTGTTCATCGCGTCACCGCCCGCCGCGACGTCGCGGCGGATCTCGACGATCGCGTCGCGTACCTCGGGGCTGACCACGACCATGCGGATCGGCAGGTCGTATTTCTTCGCGAACTCCCAGTCGCGCTCGTCGTGACCGGGCACGGCCATCACTGCACCCGTGCCGTAGCCCATCAGCACGAAGTTCGCGACCCACACCGGCACGCGCTCGCCGCTGACCGGATGGACCGCGTACAGGCCGGTGAAGACGCCACGCTTCTCCTGGGTCTCGATGTCCGCCTCGGCGGTGCCGCCGTGGCGGCATTCCTCGATGAACGTAGCGAGCGCCGGGTTCGACTTCGCCGCTTCGAGCGCGAGCGGATGCTCGGCCGCGATGGACACGAAGGTCACGCCCATCAATGTGTCCGGCCGCGTGGTGAACACACTCAGCGGCTGGTCGTGGCCTTCGACGGCGAACTGGATCTCGAGGCCCTCGGAACGGCCAATCCAGTTGCGCTGCATGGTCTTGACCGCGTCCGGCCAGCCCGGAAGGCGGTCGAGCCCTTCCAGCAACTCCTCGGCATAGGCGGTGATCTTCAGGAACCACTGCGGAATCTCGCGCTTCTCGACCAGCGCGCCCGACCGCCAGCCGCGCCCCTCGATGACCTGCTCGTTGGCGAGCACGGTCTGATCGACCGGATCCCAGTTGACGACCGAGTTGCGCCGGTAGACGAGGCCCTTCCTGAACAGCCGTACGAACATCTGCTGCTCGAACCGGTAATAGTCCGGCTTGCAGGTGGCGACCTCGCGCGACCAGTCGTAGGCGAAGCCCATGCGCTGCAGCTGGGCCTTCATGTGCGCGATGTTCGCGTAGGTCCACTTCGCCGGCGCGGTGTCGTTCTTGATCGCGGCGTTCTCGGCCGGCAGGCCGAACGCATCCCAGCCCATCGGTTGCAGCACGTTGCGACCGTGCATGCGCTGGTAGCGGCTGATCACGTCGCCGATCGTGTAGTTGCGCACGTGGCCCATGTGCAGCGCCCCGGACGGGTACGGCAGCATCGATAGGCAGTAGTACTTCGGCTTCGAGGGGTCTTCCTTCACCTCGAAGGCGCGGGTGGCATTCCAGAAGGATTGCGCGGCGGTCTCCACCGCCTGGGGATCGTAGGTGTCGTGCATGGGGCGAGTGTCGGGGGCGGAAGTGCGCTTCCGCAAGCCGTTTCAGAGGTAGGCCGCGCAGACTACCGCAGCGCAGCAAGGCACGCCAAGCGAATCGCGCCTCGCGTGATGGACATGCCTGCCGTATTGCGTGGATGAAGAAACACTCCTGGGGAGGAGAACCCATGTCGCGCCGCCCATCCACGTCTCTCTTGCGCTGTTGCGGCCTGCTGCTCGCCCTCGCGGCGACCAGCAACGCCGCCGCTACGACCACCTACTGGGTTACCAGCAATGCCAATTTCGGTCCCGGCAGCTTCGTGGCTGCCCTGCAGAGCCTGCAGTCCGGGCTCGCGGACGCCCAGGAAATCCGCTTCGCCCTGCCAGCAGAGCAGAACACGATCTATCTGAACGGCGCCGCGCCCGGCATCGTGGGCGCCACGGTGCGCATCGACGGAAGCGACAGCGCCGGCGGCGTAATCATCGACGGCGCAGGCTGGACGCCAGTGCACGTGGACGCCGGCTCGAACACCACGAGCCTCGCCATCACCAACCTGACCCTGCGTCACGGCAATGCCGTCGGCAAGGGCGGCTGCGTGGCGGTCGTGCGGTCAGCGACCACGACCCTGATCGACCATGCGATCCTGCAGGAATGCCGGGCCTTCGTGGATGCCGGCAATCCGGGCCGCGGCGGCGCGGTCTATGCCGCCGGGCCACTCACCGTGCAGGACTCGCAGTTCGAGCGCAACGAGATCCTCACCCTCGGCGCCTCGGCCGAGACTGCGGATGCCGCCGGTGGCGCGCTGTACAGCGAAGGCACGCACGACGTCACGATCCTGCGCTCGGCGTTCCGCGAAAACCGCATCCGCCTGACCAACAGCCTGCCGTCGTTCTGCGCGAGCGGCGCGGGCGGCGCGGTGAACCTGTCCCTGCCCGGCGCAGCCTCGCACGGCACCATCGTCGACACGGTCTTCACCGGCAATCACACCTCCTGCCGCAATCCGAGCGTGAGCTACGACCTCGACGGCGCGGGCGACGGCGGCGCCCTGAAACTCGCCAGCGACTACGGCAGCTTCACGCTGAACGCCAACTTCT
>Ga0116193_1001498_pt1 | contig 19248 bp, 18 predicted proteins | sample AD_UKC115_MetaG_FD_89892 | JGI IMG/M metagenome (GOLD analysis project Ga0116193, IMG submission 89892) | Active sludge microbial communities of municipal wastewater-treating anaerobic digesters from Hong Kong - AD_UKC115_MetaG | ecosystem: Engineered > Bioreactor > Anaerobic > Digestate... | reverse complement strand
TTGGCGGCAAACACCTGCTGCTGCATCGGCGTGCCATGCACCAGGATGGCATTGGCATTGCCCGTGGTCAGCAGGTTGGAGCCAATGCTGATGGACGCGCAGCCGAAGAAGCTGCCCGCCGCCGACTCCACCACATAGGGCAGCTGCATGCCGCCCAGCTCGTAGTCCTGCGCGGCGCTCAGCATGCCGCTGTCGGCATAGGCCTGGCGGGCGTCGTAGGTGCACTGCGGCAGGATGACCTTCTCACCGTCGAAATGCGGCTCCTGCACATCCACCGTGCGGTTGAAGGGCGCGTACTTCTCGCGCGCGATGCGCTCGCAGGTGTCCATCACGGCGTCGAAGGTCTCGCGCGAATGGTCGGCAAAGCGCTCGCGCGCGGTGAGCGACTCGGCCTGGAGCCAGTCGTACAACAGAAAGTCGAGGGTGGAGCGGAGGGAGGTGGTCATGCGCCAAATGATAGAAGCCGCAGCCCGGAAATCCGTGTCCGGTGGGTGACGCCTCCCTGGATCAGTTCACAAGGGTTCCAACTGCCGCTGACTCAGGAAGCGCCGGGATTCGCCCGTCAGGGGATCCGAGAATTCCAGCCACCGGGCCAGCAGTTGCAAGGGGCGGGAGTAGTCGCCCTCTGGCGGGTCGTTCACCTCGGGGTAGAAGGCATCGTTGCGCAGGGGCAGGCCCAGCGCGGCCATGTGCACGCGCAACTGGTGGCGCTTGCCGGTGACGGGCTCCAGGCGGTAGCGTGCCCAGCCCTGCCCCACCTCCAGCACCTGGATGCGGGTGTGGCTGTTGGGTTCGCCAGGCACTTCGTGCATACGGAAGAACTGCGGGCTTTCCTCCAGGCGGCTGCGGTATTCGGGCGGCAGCGCCAGACCTTCACGCCAGGGCGCCACCGCCTCGTAGTGCTTGGTGATGGCGCGATCGCGGAACAGGCCCTGGTACAGCCCCCGCGTGGCCCGTTGCACCGAAAAAAGCACCAACCCCGCGGTGTCGCGGTCGATGCGATGCAGCGGCGAGAGTTCAGGCAACTGCAGCCGGTGCTTCAGGCGCACCAGCAGGCTGTGGTGCAGGTACCGGCCCGTGGGAGTGACGGGCATGAAATGCGGCTTGTCGGCCACCAGCAAGTGGGCGTCCTGGTAGAGCACCGTTTCTTCGAAGGGGATGCAAGGCTCCTGGTCGAGCCAGCGGTAGTAGTACAGGCGAATGCCGCGCTCGAAGGCCCGCGCCGGGGTCACGGGCACGCCGTGCTCATCGACGACGTCACCCTGCTCCATGCGCTGCGCCCATGCCTCGCGCGTGACGGCCGGTATGCGTTGTGTCAGAAAGTCCAGCATGGTGCCGCTACCGCTGGAGGGCAGCACCACGCAACTGGGGCTCACGCCTGCCCGCATGGGCAGCACATCAGGGCGGCGGGGGTTGTGCACGGCGGCAATGGATGGGTGGATGCGCGCGCGAACCGGCACGCATCACTCGCCCTGCAAGGAACGGACCCATTCACACCACTGCGCCGCCGCCAGCGCCGCGGGGCTGGATCGTTCCTCCAAATCGGCATGCCAGCGGCGCTGGCAGCCATAGACAATGTGCTCCAGCTGCCACATGGCCTCTCGCACCACATAGGCCAGTTCAGACAAGCCTTGCTCGTCGCCCTGCAACTGCTCCAGCAGCGCGCCATGGTGGTCGGGGTGTGCTCCCGCTTCAGTGAGGGCCCGCTTGAGCATCAGCAGGCTGTTCTCCACATAGCCCACAGGCCCGCCACCGGGACTATGCGCCAATTCCTGCGGGAGCGACTTCTTGAGCTGCTCCCACTGGGCAAACGCCTTGGCCAACTGGCTGGCCAAGGCACCGATCTGATTCCCTTGGGGCAAGGCGGACTGGACTTGTCCGTCGTTTTCATAATCCCCCAGAGCCAGGACATGGGCCACGAGCCCTCCCGGAAACTTGCGATGATTGAGCCTCAGCACCAGCGAGAGCTGCTGTGCAGGGCTGTCGAGGTATTTTTCATAGAAGGCGGTGACCACTTCCGCGAGCAGAAGAATCTGCCCCATGACGGAAATGTCCTTGCCAGCCAGACCACGGGGATAGCCAGAGCCATCCATGCGTTCGTGGTGTTCCAGCACTGCCACCTCCACGGCGCGGCTGTACACCTTGGCATCACGCACCATCAGCATGGCCGTGATCGGATGGGCAATCAGGTGTTTGCGCGACGGACCGGTCACCTTGTGGCGCGGATCACGCCAGGAAGGATCCATGTGCAGTGCACCTAGATCATGCAAGAGCGCGGCGGCCGCCAGAGACGTCAGCTGGTGCGACTCAAGACCGCTGCGCACCCCCAGATACAGCGACACCAGTGCCATCTGCAGGCTGTGCAGAAAAAGATTCGGCATCTGCTCGCGCATCACCGTCAGCTTGAAGGCGACGGGTTGGGTCAGCGGCAGGTGGCGCAGCGGCTCCGTCAACTTGCGCCCATCACCCAGCGCCTGACGAAGCAGCATCGGCAGGGGATCCGACTCCAGCATCTGCACCGCAGTTTGATGAAGATACTCCACACCCACCGCGTTCTCCACCGAAAGGTGGGCGTCCAGCGGTTCGCGCAGCTTGTGTTGCACCAGTCGGTCGTAGAGCCGACTGTCGATTCGCGCTCCCTTGTCGACGAGTTTGATGCCGCTTTCGCTGTAGATGGCATCCTGGGTGACCACAGGACAACGCTCGGCCATGTCCGTCACGATGCGCAGGTAGTGGGGGCTGTTGTGCGCGCTGTCGCCGATATCAAGCAAAGTGTCTGTCATGGATGTGCGCCGGGTGCATTCGTTGGAATATAGCCTCAGGCCTTGCCGGGTGCTGACACAAAAATGCCCGCGTCAGCGGGCCATTTTTGATGCACCTCAAGAAGTCGCGCTCATTGCACCAGAGGCACGCCGGTCTTGGACTGCAGGAACTCCAGGCTCACTTCCGGTGCCAGCTCCACCACCTTGAGGCCTTGCGGGGTCACGTCCATGACGGCCAGGTCGGTGATGATGCGGTCCACCACGCCCTGACCCGTGAGGGGCAGCGTGCATTTCGGAAGGATCTTGAGGTCTTCGGTGCCGTCCTTCTTCTTGGCCACATGCTCCATGAGCACGATCACGCGCTTGACGCCGGCCACCAGGTCCATGGCACCGCCCATGCCCTTGACCATCTTGCCGGGAATCATCCAGTTGGCCAGGTCGCCCTTGTCGGTGACCTGCATGGCGCCCAGGATGGACAGGTTGATCTTGCCGCCACGGATCATGGCGAAACTCTCGTGGCTGCCGAAGATGGACGAGCCTTTGATGGTGGTCACCGTCTGTTTGCCGGCGTTGATGAGGTCGGCGTCCACCTCGTCCTCGTAGGGGAAGGGGCCGATGCCCAACATGCCGTTCTCGCTCTGCAGCCACACCTCGATGTGGTCAGGCACATGGTTGGCCACCAACGTGGGGATGCCGATCCCCAGGTTCACGTAAAAGCCGTCCTGCAGTTCCTGTGCGGCACGCGCCGCCATTTGGTCTTGGGTCCAGGGCATGGTGTTCTCCTCACACTTTGCGGTCGCGGGTGGTGCGCTTTTCGATGCGCTTTTCAGGCGTGGGGTTGTGCACGATGCGGTGCACGTAGATGCCGGGCAGGTGCACGTCGTCGGGTGCAATGTCGCCCGTGGCAACGACGCGTTCCACCTCGACGATGCAGATCTTGCCGGCCATGGCCGCAGCAGGGTTGAAGTTGCGCGCCGTCAGGTGAAAGCGCAGGTTGCCCGACATGTCGGCCACGTCGGCCTTGATGAGCGCCACCTCGGGCACCAGGGCGCGTTCCATCACATAGGTTTCGCCGTCGAATTCGCGCAGTTCCTTGCCGTCGGCCACCAGGGTGCCCACGCCGGTCTTGGTGAAGAAGGCCGGGATGCCCGCGCCACCCGCACGCAGCTTTTCTGCCAGCGTGCCCTGGGGGGTGAATTCCAGCTCCAACTCGCCCGCCAGGTATTGGCGCTCGAACTCCTTGTTCTCGCCCACGTAGCTGGAGATCATCTTCTTGATCTGGCGCGTCTCCAGCAGTTTGCCCAGGCCGAAACCATCGACACCGGCGTTGTTGGAGATGACGGTGAGGTTCTTCACCCCCGAATCGCGCAGCGCATCGATCAGTGCCTCGGGAATGCCGCACAGCCCGAAACCACCCACGGCCAGCAACTGGCCGTCTGCCACCACGCCCTCAAGGGCCGCGGCCGCCGAAGGAAATACCTTGTTCACGAGAGTCTCCTCATCAGTAGGGATGCGCTACGATACTACTTATTTGATTAAGTAGTTTTCCGTAAAGATTTGCACTATGGATGTGGATTACCGCCTTGCCTTCGAACTGGCGCCTGTGGGGCTGATCCTGTCGCGCAACCGCACCATGGTGGACTGCAACGCCCATGTGTGCGAGATGTTCGGCTGCTCGCGCGAACTGCTGTTGGGCCAGTCGTTCCAGATGCTCTACCCCAGCGCCGAGGAGTACGAGCGCCTGGGTGCGCGCATGGCGCCCATCCTCAACGCCAAGGGCTGGTATGCGGACAACCGCATCATGAAGCGCGCGAGCGGCGAGCTGTTCTGGTGCCATGTGTCGGGCCGCGCCCTCAACCGCGAGGCGCCGCACGCCTCGGGCATCTGGAGCTTCGAGGATTTGAGCTCGCAGCGGCCGGTCAAGGCAGAGCTGACGGGGCGCGAGCGCGAAGTGGCGGCGCGCGTGCTCGAGGGCCTCACGTCCAAGGAGATCGGCAAGGCCCTGGGCATCAGCCACCGCACGGTGGAGATCTACCGCGCCCGGCTCATGCGCAAGTACGGCGCCTCCACCGCGGCCGACCTGGTGCACAAGCTGCTGGCGGGCGTGTAAACCGCGCCGCAACGCCTGCGGCCCTGTGCTGTGGAACCTCAGCGCGGCGCAGCGGGCTCCACCACCTCGGCGGCGGTGCGAAACGCATCCACCGCTGACGGCACGCCGCAGTAAATGGCCGCGTGCAGCAGCACTTCCTGGATTTCCTGCACCGAGGCGCCATTGTTCAGCGCACCGCGCACATGGCCCTTGAGCTCGTTCGGGCGCCCCAGGGCCGTGAGCATGGCCACGGTGACCAGGCTGCGCGTCTTGCGGTCCAGGCCGTCGCGCTGCCACACGTCGCCCCAGGCCGCGCGCGTGATGTGCTCCTGGATGGGTGCGGTGAACGGGGTGATCCCGGCCAGGGCGCGGGCCACAAAGTCCTCGCCCATGACCTGCTTGCGCGTGATCAGGCCCTGGTCGTATTGCTGCTGCTGTGCTGCGTTCATGGTGCTGTGTTCCTATGGTTTTGGGGTGGAATGATTCGGCAGGAAACGTATCATGGTTTCTTTCCCCCCTCACCTTGAAGCACACGACCACCATGAGCCCACGCTACCCCTTCCCCGCACTGGACGACCTGCCCGAAGACATCCGCACCCGCATCCTGGAGGTGCAGGAAAAGGCGGGTTTCATTCCCAACGTGTTTCTGGCATTTGCCCGCCGACCCGCGGAGTGGCGCGCCTTTTTTGCCTACCACGATGCCCTGATGCTCAAGGAGGAAGGCAATCTGACCAAGGGCGACCGCGAAATGATCGTGACCGCCACCAGCGCCGCCAACCAGTGCCTGTACTGCGTGGTGGCGCATGGCGCCATCCTGCGCATCTACGAGAAGAAGCCGATGGTGGCCGACCAGGTGGCCGTGAACCACCGCAAGGCCGACATCACGCCGCGCCAACGCGCCATGCTCGACTTCGCCATGAAGGTGTGCCTGCGCTCGCACGAAATCGAGGACGCCGACTTCAGCGCCCTGCACGCCCACGGCCTGGACGATGAGGACATCTGGGACATCGCCGCCATCACGGCTTTCTTTGGTCTGTCCAACCGCATGGCCAGTTTTGCAGGCATGCAGCCCAACCCCGAGTTCTACCTGATGGGCCGGGTGCCCAGGCAGAAGTGAAGCTATCAATTTAATAGCTGCTAGCGCCCTATTTCAGGGCGTTAGAAGCCTAAAACGCTTCAAATCACGGGGTCACCAGTGCCCGCATCCAGTCGGGCAGGGTCTCGGCTTTTTGCTGCGGAAAGTCCACCCAGATGGTGGTGGCCCCGCCTTCGGCGCAGACCACGCCGGGCTGGTCGGTGCGCTCCATGGTGCACCAGGTCTCGAAGGTGGTGCGCCCAGGGTCGCTGACATACAGCTTGACCCGCACATCGCCCGGGTATTCAAGTTGCCGGTAGAAGTTGCAGAAAGCGTTGACGATGACCGGCCCCTGTCCTTGCGGGTCGGGGTCGCATCCCACGGCACGCATCCACTCGATGCGCACCGTCTCCATGTAGCGGAAATACACCGTATTGTTCACGTGCCCCATGGCGTCCATGTCGCCCCAGCGAATGGACAGCACCATGTCATGCACCAGCTTGCGCTGCTCGGGTAGCGCAATCTTCATACCGCGAATCCGTCGTCCGCCGCAATGATGGCGCCATTGATGAAGTGGCTCTGGTCGCTGGCCAGCATGACGATGAGCGCATCCAGATCCTGCGGCTGGCCCACACGCTTGCGCGGCAGCATGGCCATGAGCTTCTTGCCCTGCTCGGTGTTCCAGTGGTGGTGGTTGATTTCGGTGTCGATGTAGCCGGGGCAGACGGCGTTGGTGTTGATGCCAAAGCGCCCCCACTCCATGGCCATGGCGCGCGTCATGTGCACCACGGCGGCCTTGCTCATGCAGTACACCCCAATCTGCGGCAGCACCTTGAGCCCCGCCATGGACGCCACGTTGATGATGCGCCCACCGGTAAAGCTGCCCGGCGCCGCGCCCTGCGAGCGCGCCAGCATGCGCTTGCCCACCTCTTGCGCGACGAAGAACGCGCCCTTGACGTTGGTGTCGAAGACGTAGTCGTAGTCCTCCGGCGCGACATCCTGCAGGCGCTGCGTGGTGCTCACGCCCGAGTTGTTGACCAGGATGTCGATCGAGCCCATTTCGGTCTCGGCATGCGCCACGGCGGCCTTGATGGAGTCGTGATCGGTCACGTCCAGTTCGACCACATGGGCGTCGCCGCCCTCGCCTTCGATGCGTGCGCGCAGCTCCTTGAGTTTTTCGATACGGCGGCTCGCCAGCACCACCCCTGCGCCGGCACGCGCCAGGGTTCGGGCAAACTGCGCACCCAGGCCGCTGGACGCGCCGGTGACAAAGGCAATGCGACCGGACAGATCGATGTTGTAGGCCATTTAGAGTCCCTCCACTGAACAAAATAGAACGGTCGTTCGATTGTCTGTATTCCTTGCATACAATCAGTCACCCGCCGGACAGTGGCTGTGCCCCCTGTTTGCAGACAATCTGCCCCATTATCAAACGCCCGACGAGAAGCACATGACAAACGAAGAAATCCTCGCCCAGTTTGGCCCGCGCGAGGCCATGGAATACGACGTGGTGGTCGTTGGTGGGGGCCCAGGGGGCCTGTCCACAGCGATCCGCATCAAGCAACTGGCGGCAGAGCGCGGCCAGGACGTCTCGGTCGTGGTGCTGGAAAAAGGCTCGGAGCCCGGCGCGCACATTCTCTCGGGCGCCATCATGGACCCCAAGGCGCTGACCGAACTCATCCCCGACTGGAAGGAAAAAGGCGCCCCCCTGAACCAGCCCGTCACCGACGACGCCTACAGCTTTTTGAGCGAGCGCTCGGCCTTTCGCGTGCCCAACATGTTCCTGCCGCCGTTTGCGCACAACCACGGCAACTACATCGTCAGCCTGGGCGCGGTCACCAAGTGGCTGGGCGAACAGGCCGAGGCCCTGGGCGTGGAAATCTTCCCCGGCTTCACCGCCGCCGAAGTGCTCTACAACGACGACGGTTCCGTCAAGGGCGTGGCCACCGGCAATATGGGCATCGGCAAGGACGGCGAGCCCACCGACAACTTCCAGCTCGGCATGGAGCTGCTGGGCAAATACACCATCTTTGCCGAAGGCGCACGCGGCCACCTGGGCAAGCAAGTCATCGCCAAATACCAGCTTGACGCAGGGCGTGACCCGCAGAGCTTTGGCATCGGCATCAAGGAACTGTGGGAAATCGACCCCAAGAAACACCAGCCCGGCTTTGTGATGCACACCGCCGGCTGGCCCATGGAGAACGACACCTACGGCGGCGCCTTCCTGTACCACCTGGAAGGCAACAAGGTGGCCGTGGGCTTCGTCACCGGCCTGGGCTACACCAACCCCTACCTGAGCCCGTTCGAGGAATTCCAGCGCTGGAAGACCCACCCCAACATCCGCTACTACTTCGAGAACGAGCAGGGCGAAGTCACCGCCAAGCGCCTGTCCTATGGCGCGCGCGCCATCAACGCCAGCGGCCTGAACTCCCTGCCCAAGACCGTGTTCCCCGGCGGCGCGCTCATCGGCTGCGACGCGGGCTACCTCAATGTCAGCCGCATCAAGGGCAGCCACGCTGCCATCAAGACCGGCATGCTCGCAGGCGAAGCCGCCTACGAGGCCGTCACGGCTGGGCGCCAGCACGACGAACTCAGCGCCTACCCCAAGGCTTTCGAGGAAAGCTGGCTCTACACCGAGCTGAACAAGGACCGCAACTTCAAGAACTGGTTCAAGTACGGACTGACCACCGCCACGCTGATGAACGGCTTCGAGCAGTTCGTGCTGCGCGGGCACATGCCCTGGACGCTGCACCGTGACAAGGCCGACCACCAGTACCTCAAGCCCGCCAGCGAGTGCAAGCCCATCGAGTACCCCAAGCCCGACGGCAAGCTGACCTTCGACCGCTTGAGCAGCGTGTTCATCAGCAACACCAACCACGAAGAGAACCAACCGGCGCACCTGACGCTCAAGGACGCCAGCGTGCCGGTGAAGATCAACCTGGCGAAGTACGCAGGCCCCGAGGCACGCTACTGCCCGGCCGGGGTGTACGAGTTTGTGGGCGACGGCAGCGACAAGCGGCTGCAGATCAACGCGCAGAACTGCGTGCACTGCAAGACCTGCGACATCAAGGACCCGACGCAGAACATCGTGTGGGTCACGCCCGAGGGGGGCGGCGGACCCAACTATTCGGGCATGTAATCAAAAACCATAGCGCTTCGCGCTGAAGGGGCCTGCGTTGCAGGCCCTTTTCTTTTTTCATCTCGCAGCGCTGCACGGTCCCCACCAAAACCCGACCCCCAGCGCCGGGGATTCGCTCTCATCCATCGGTAACAACCCACCGCAGTAAACTCACGGGTAAACCCTAGGCCACCTGCCGCGCCCGTGGTTCCCTTTCTCCAACCCTCCGAAAGTCCCCGAAGATGAACATGAAGCAATTGCCCTGGATGTCCCTGGGTGCCCTCGCCCTGGCAGTCGCCGCCATCGCCCCCGCCAGCGCCCAGCAAAAATCCGTGGCAGTGACCGCCATCGTGGAACACCCCGCCCTCGACTCCGTGCGCGACGGCGTGCAGGCAGCCCTGAAGGAAGCAGGCTTCGAGTCCGGCAAAAACCTGAAGTGGCAGTACCAAAGCGCCCAGGGCAACACCGGCACGGCTGCACAAATTGCCCGCAAGTTCGTGGGTGACAATCCTGACGCCATCGTGGCCATTGCCACGCCTTCGGCCCAGGCCGTGATCGCTGCAACCAAAACGGTGCCCGTGGTCTTCTCCGCCGTGACCGACCCCGTGGCCGCCAAGCTGGTGAAAGACTGGGAGCCATCGCGCGGAAACGTGACTGGCGTGTCCGACCTGCTGGCCCTGGACAAGCAGATGGACCTGGTCAAGCAAGTGGTACCCAATGCCAAGCGCGTGGGCATCGTTTACAACCCCGGCGAAGCCAACTCCGTGGTCGTGGTCAAGCAGTTGCAGGCCCTGTTGCCCAAGCTGGGCATGACGCTGGTGGAAGCCGCAGCGCCCCGCTCGGTGGACGTGAGCAGCGCCGCACGCAGCCTCATCGGCAAGGTCGATGTGATCTACACCAGCACCGACAACAACGTGGTGTCGGCCTACGAGGCACTGGTGAAGGTGGGCCAGGACGCCAAGATCCCGCTGGTGGCGTCGGACACCGACAGCGTCAAGCGCGGCGCCATCGCCGCCTTCGGCATCAATTACCGCGACCTGGGCGAGCAGACCGGCCGCATGGTGGCGCGCATCCTCAAGGGTGAAAAGCCTGGCGACATCAAGCCCGAGATCAGCACCAAGATGGAGCTGTTCGTGAACCCCGGCGCTGCCGAAAAGCAGGGCGTGAAGCTGTCTGACGCGCTGATCAAGTCAGCCGCGCAAGTGGTGCAGTAAACACCCCGAGCTGCAGGGCTGGGCGCATGCCCGGCCCCTCCGGCAGGAGCCATGCACCGCGTGGCTCCTGCTTTGTTTTTCCCCTTGCTGGCCCCGCTGCCCATGTCCTTCTTTTCCCTGCTCGGCGCCGTTGAAATCGGCCTGATCTTCAGCCTGGTGGCCCTGGGCGTCTTCATTTCGTTCCGGCTGCTGCGCTTTCCTGACCTCACGGTGGATGGCAGCTTTCCGCTGGGCGGCGCCGTCTGCGCCATTCTGATTTCCACTGGCACCAATGCCTGGGTGGCCACACTGGCTGCCACGGCGGCTGGCGCCGTGGCCGGGCTGATTACCGGCTGGCTCAACGTCAAGCTCAAGATCATGGACCTGCTGGCCAGCATCCTGATGATGATTGCGCTGTACTCCATCAACCTGCGCATCATGGGCGGGCCCAACGTGCCCCTCATCAACGACCCCACGCTGTTCGTGCTGCTGCAGCCCGAAGGCATGCAGGACTACATTGCGCGCCCGCTGATCCTCGCCGTCATCGTGGTGGCCGCCAAGCTGCTGCTGGACTGGTTCTTTGCCACCGAACGCGGCCTGGCCATTCGCGCCACCGGCTCAAACGCCCGCATGGCCCGCGCGCAGGGCGTGAACACCGGCGCCATGCTGCTGCTGGGCATGGCCATCTCCAACGGTCTGGTGGGCCTGGCGGGTGCGCTGTTTGCGCAAACGCAGGGCGGCTCGGACATTTCCATGGGCATCGGCACCATCGTCATCGGGCTGGCTGCCGTGATCGTGGGCGAGAGCATCCTGCCCTCGCGCCGCCTGATCTATGCCACGCTGGCGGTCATCATCGGCGCCATCGCCTACCGCTTCTTCATCGCCCTGGCGCTCAACAGCGACTTCATCGGCCTCAAGGCACAAGACCTGAACCTGGTCACCGCCGTGCTGGTGGCCGTGGCGCTGGTGATTCCGCAGCTCAAGCGCAAGTTCGCCAAGCGCAAGCCGTCCTGAACCCGCGCACCGAAAGAGCCCCATGCTGAGCGCCCAACACCTCGAAATCACCTTCAACCCCGGCACGCCGATTGAAACCCGCGCATTGCGCGGCATGTCGCTGGACATTCCGGCCGGGCAATTCGTCACCGTCATCGGCTCCAATGGCGCCGGCAAGTCCACCTTTTTGAACGCCATCTCGGGCGACCAGACGGTGGACAGCGGCCGCATCGCCATCGACGGCGTGGACGTCACCCGCATGCCCGTGTGGGCCCGTGCCGAGCGCGTGGCGCGCGTGTTCCAGGACCCGATGGCGGGCACCTGCGAAGACCTCACCATCGAAGAAAACATGGCACTGGCCCAGCGCCGCGGCAGCTTCCGCAACCTGGGCCGCGCCGTCAAGGCATCGATGCGCGAAGGCTTTCGCGAGCGCCTGGCCACGCTGGGCCTGGGGCTGGAAAACCGCTTGACCGACCGCATCGGCCTGCTCTCGGGCGGCCAGCGCCAGGCCGTGAGCCTGCTGATGGCAGCGCTGCAACCCTCGCGCATCCTGCTGCTGGACGAGCACACCGCCGCACTCGACCCGCGCACCGCCGACTTCGTGCTGCGCCTGACCGAACGCATCGTGGCCGAGCAGAAGCTCACCACCATGATGGTCACGCACAGCATGCGCCAGGCCCTGGACGTGGGCGAGCGCACCGTGATGCTGCACCAGGGCCAGGTGGTGCTGGATGTGTCGGGTGACGAACGCAAGCGCCTGGACGTGCCCGATCTGCTGCAGATGTTTGAGAAGGTGCGCGGCGAAAAGCTGGCCGACGACGCGTTGTTGCTGGGCTGACACCGGAACACCCGCCACCACACTATCAAAACGATAGCTGCTCGCGCTTTATCTTCAAGCGCCAGCAGCTATTTTTTATGGAAATCAAGCCACAGACAGCGGCAGGTCTGCCTTTTTCAGTGTGCGCAGCACAAAGCTGGAACGGCTGTGGCGTATGCCCTTGATCTTGTAGAGCTTCTCGCGCAGCAGGCGCTCATAGTCGCGCGTGTCCTTGACCACCACACGCAGCAGATAGTCGTAGTCGCCCGACACCAGGTGCGCCTCGATCACCTCGGGAATGCTGGCCAGCGTTTCGCCGAATTTCTCCAGCGTGTTGTCGGAATGGCTGTCGAGCGTGACCTGCACCAGCACTGTGTCGGACAGGTCCAGCGCCTGGGGATTCAGGCGCACGGTGTAGCCCTCGATCACCCCGGAATCCTCCATCTTCTTGATGCGGCTCCAGCAGGGCGAGGGGCTCAGGCCCACGGCCTGGCCAATCTCTTGCAGGCTGGCGCGGGCGTTGACCTGCAGTACAGCGAGGATTTTTTTGTCGAGGCGGTCCATGCGGTGGATTATTTGGCACAACACCGCCATAAAGCAAATTTTGCTGCAAATCAGCCCAAAGACTGAAAACTAAGAAAATTTGTCTGCCAACCCGCTGGCATACTTTGCTGCATCAAGGCGCTCTTACCGGAACGCATGAAATACCAAGGCCCCGTCTGGTTACCGCCAGTCGGGGCGCTTGCTTTTGGAGCCTGCCCCGCGGTGGCCGAAGGCAAAAATCCCTGCGGCGCAGCAGGCATTGCAGGTAGAATCGCGCCTTCGTCAGGAGAGAGTGCTCCGCCACCCGCGAGCAGCACCGCCGAAGGCGCAGGCACCCGCCGAACGCTCAGGCAAAAGGACTGGCAACCGCCCGCAGGGATGCGGGCGTTCCCTTGCTGGAGAGAGGTGGCCGCGCGCAACGCACAGGCCACCCACCGAAGGAGCAAGCCGCGCGGGCCAGCCAGGGCGCAGCGGTGAATCTCTCAGGTAAAGCGGACAGCAGGGCAAATCCCGTGGCATTGGTGCCACGGCCCCCATTTGCCCTGGAGTTGTTATGTCCGCACCTGCCGCCGCACCCCTGCTCACCACGCCCCTCAACGCGCTGCACATCGAACTGGGCGCCCGCATGGTGCCGTTCGCCGGTTACTCCATGCCCGTGCAATACCCTGCGGGCCTGATGGCCGAGCACCTGCACACGCGGGAGAAAGCCGGCCTGTTCGACGTCTCGCACATGGGCCAGCTGCGCCTGGTCGGCCCCGATGCTGCTGCCGCCTTCGAGAGCCTGATGCCCGTGGACGTGATCGACCTGCCCGTGGGCAAGCAGCGCTACGGCCTGCTGCTCAACGACGAGGGCGGCATCATCGACGACCTGATGTTCTTCCGCGTGGCGCAGGACGAGCTGTTCGTCATCGTCAACGGCGCCTGCAAGGTGGGCGACATCGCGCACATCCAGGCGCGCATCGGCCAACGCTGCCAGGTGGTTCCGCTGCCCGACCATGCCCTGCTCGCCCTGCAGGGCCCGCAGGCCGCCACGGCCCTGGCACGCCTGGCGCCCGGCGTGGAAAAGCTGGTGTTCATGACCGGCGGCAACTTCCAGATTGCGGGCTGCGACTGCTTCGTTACGCGCAGCGGCTACACCGGCGAAGACGGCTTCGAGATCTCCGTGCCCGCCGCGCAGGCCGACACCCTGGCGCGCGCGCTGCTGGCCCAACCGGAGGTCAAGCCCATCGGGCTGGGCGCACGCAACTCGCTGCGCCTGGAGGCCGGCCTGTGCCTCTACGGCAACGACATCGACACCACCACCACGCCCGTGGAGGCCGCGCTGAACTGGGCCATGCAAAAGGTGCGCCGCACCGGCGGCGCGCGCGCGGGCGGCTTCCCCGGCGCCGACAAGGTGCTGGCCCAGCTCGACAACCCGGCCAGCGTGGCGCGCAAGCGCGTGGGCCTGGTGGCCCTGGAGCGCGTGCCCGTGCGCGAGCACACCGAGCTGCAGAGCGAAGGCGGCCAGAAGATCGGCGAAGTCACTAGCGGCCTGCTCGGCCCCAGCTTCGACAAGCCCATTGCCCTGGCCTATGTGGACGCCCAGCATGCCGCCATCGGCACGCGCGTCAACGCCATCGTGCGCGGCAAGGCCGTGCCCATGGAAGTCTGCGCCACCCCCTTCGTGCCCACGCGCTACTACCGCGGCTAACGCCCCTGGCGCAGGCTACATTCCGGATTCCCTTCATCTTTCAGGAGCTTTTCCCATGACCATCAAATATTCCAAAGACCACGAGTGGATCAACGCCGCTGATGCCAACGCTGCCGTGGTCGGCATCACGCTGCACGCCCAGGACGCCCTGGGTGACGTGGTGTTCGTGGACCTGCCCGCCGTGGGCACCACGTTTGCCCAGGGCGACGTGGCCGGCGTGGTCGAGTCCGTGAAGGCTGCTGCCGATGTGTACATGCCCGTTTCGGGCGAGGTGGTGGAAGTGAACGAGGCACTGCGCGCCGACCCGTCGCTGGCCAACTCCGACCCGCTGGGCGCGGGCTGGTTCTTCAAGGTCAAGCTGTCCGAGCCCGCCCAGCTCGACGGCCTGATGGACGAGACCGCGTATTCGAGCTTCTCTGCCAGCGCCTGAGCGCACCGGCTTCAAAAACCATAGCAGCCAGCGCACGTATTCAGGCGCATTCAGATACAAAAATATTTGAATCCGCCTGAATTCGGGCGCAAGCAGCTCCTATTTCAATAGCACTCCAGACTGGTTCCGCCATGCAGATGCCCGCCGCCCTGCCCTTGTCCGCACTCGAAAACACCACCGAGTTCCTGCCCCGCCACATCGGCATCGACGCGGCCGACGAAGCGCACATGCTGTCGGTGATCGGCGAGGCCTCGCGCCGCGCCCTCATCGACGGCATCGTGCCGCGCTCCATCGCGCGCGGCCAGGCCATGGACCTGCCGGCCCCGGCCACCGAGAACGCCGCGCTGGCCGAGCTCAAGGCGATTGCCTCCAAGAACAAGCTGCTCAAGAGCTTCATCGGCCAGGGCTACTACGGCACGCACACGCCCGGCGTGATCCTGCGCAACATCCTGGAGAACCCCGCCTGGTACACGGCCTACACGCCCTACCAGGCCGAAATTTCGCAAGGCCGCATGGAGGCGCTGGTCAACTTCCAGACCATGGTGTGCGACCTCACCGGCATGCCGATCGCCAACGCCTCCATGCTCGACGAAGCCACCGCCGCCGCCGAGGCCATGACGCTGGCCATGCGCTCGGTCAAGTCCAAGAGCAGCACCTTCGTCGTCTCCGGCGACACGCATCCGCAGACCATCGAGGTGATCCAGACCCGCGCCGCCCCCATCGGAATCACCGTGGTGGTAGTGAACTCGGCGCAGGAGTGGGAAGCGGCACTGGCAGGCGATTTTTTTGCAGCCCTCATCCAGTACCCCGCCAGCAGCGGCTGGGTCATGGACTGGAAGGCCGATGTAGATGCCATCCATGCCAAGCAGGCCGCCGCCATCTTCGCCACCGACCTTCTGGCCCTCACACTGCTCACGCCACCCGGCGAGTGGGGTGCCGACATCGTCATCGGCTCCACGCAGCGCTTTGGCATGCCCATGGGTGCGGGCGGCCCGCACGCCGCCTTCATGGCCTGCCGCGATGAGTTCAAGCGCAGCATGCCCGGCCGTCTGGTGGGCGTGAGCGTGGACGTGCATGGCAAGCCCGCTTACCGCCTGGCGCTGCAAACGCGCGAGCAGCACATCCGCCGCGAAAAAGCCACCTCCAACATCTGCACCGCGCAGGTGCTGCCCGCCGTCGTGGCCAGCATGTATGCGGTCTACCACGGGCCGCAAGGCCTGAAGCGCATCGCACAACGTGTTGCAACCTTCACCGCCATTCTGGCCAAGGGTCTGGCGCAGTTGGGCTTTACCGCCATGCACCACGACACCGCTTTCGACACGCTGTGCTACAAGACCGATGACGCTACAAAATCCATAGCTTCTCGCGCCGTATCGGCGGGCGCAAATGTGCGAATTGCCTGGGATAGCTATGTCTGCGTGTCACTGGACGAGACCACCACGCGTGAGGACCTCGCGCTGATCTGGTCCTTCTTCGCCAAGGATGGACAGGCCCTGCCCACGGTGGAGGCGCTGGAAGCCCATGTCGAACTGATGATCCCCACCGCGCTGCGCCGCACCAGCAGCTACCTCACGCACCCGGTGTTCAACACGCACCACTCCGAAACCGGCATGCTGCGCTACATCCGCCAGTTGTCCGACAAGGACCTGGCGCTGGACCGCACCATGATCCCGCTGGGCTCGTGCACCATGAAGCTCAACGCCACGAGCGAGATGATCCCGATCACCTGGCCCGAGTTCGCCAACGTGCACCCGTTCGCGCCGGCCGACCAGCTCGAAGGCTACCGCCTGCTCGACGAGCAACTGCGCGCCTGGCTGTGCCAGGCCACGGGCTACGCGGGCATCAGCCTGCAGCCCAACGCAGGCAGCCAGGGCGAATACGCCGGCCTGCTGGCCATCAAGGCCTACCACGCAGCCCAGGGCCAGGCGCACCGCAACATCTGCCTGATCCCAAGCAGCGCGCACGGCACCAACCCCGCCAGCGCCCAGATGGTGGGCATGCAGGTGGTGGTGACCAAGTGCGACGAAAACGGCAACGTGGACATGGCCGACCTGCAGGCCAAGTGCGAGCAGCACAGCCAGAATCTGGCCTGCGTGATGATCACCTACCCCAGCACGCACGGCGTGTTTGAAACGCAGGTCAAGGAGCTGTGCCAGCTCGTGCACAGCCATGGTGGCCGCGTGTACGTGGACGGCGCCAACATGAACGCCCTGGTCGGCGTGGCCGCCCCCGGCGAATTTGGCGGCGACGTGAGCCACCTGAACCTGCACAAGACCTTCTGCATCCCGCACGGCGGCGGCGGCCCCGGTGTCGGCCCCGTGTGCGTGGTGGCAGACCTGGTGCCCTACCTGCCCGGCCATGCCACGGCGGGCCAGTCCGCCACGGTGGGCGCCGTTTCTGCAGCGCCGCTGGGCAACGCCGCTGTGCTGCCGATCAGCTGGATGTACATCCGCATGATGGGCGCCGAGGGCCTGCAGGCCGCCACCGAGGTGGCCATCCTCAGCGCCAACTACATCAGCGCGCGCCTCAAGGACCACTACCCCACGCTGTACGCGTCAAGCAACGGCCATGTGGCGCACGAGTGCATCCTCGACCTGCGCCAACTCAAGGAGACCAGCGGCGTGATGGCCGAGGACGTGGCCAAGCGCCTGATCGACTACGGCTTCCACGCCCCCACCCTGAGCTTCCCCGTGGCCAACACGCTGATGGTCGAGCCCACCGAGAGCGAGACGCTGTTCGAGATCGACCGCTTCATCGACGCGATGATCGCCATCCGCGAGGAAATCCGCCAGGTGGAAACCGGCGCCTGGCCGCAGGACAACAACCCGCTGAAAAACGCACCGCACACGGCCGAGAGCCTGCTGGCCAGCGAGTGGGCCCGCCCTTACACCCGCGAGGCCGCCGCCTACCCCGTGGCCGCCCTGCGCAGCAACAAATACTGGTCCCCCGTGGGCCGCGTGGACAACGTCTATGGTGACCGCAACCTGTTCTGCAGCTGCGTGCCGGTGAGCGAGCTGGCGTAAAGCGCGCTGATGCAGCGCCGGGGTGGCGCTGCTTGATGAAAACAAAGGCCCGGTCACGGGCCTTTGTGCTTTACAGGGCATCAAGCGGGCTGAGCACACCGCGCCCGCCCTTGTTGAGCACATGCGTGTAAACCATGGTGGTGCTCACATCGGCATGGCCCAGCAGCTCCTGCACCGTGCGGATGTCGTAGCCCGCCTGCAGCAAATGCGTGGCAAAGGAATGGCGCAGCACATGCGGACTGACCGGCTTGTCGATCTGCGCCAGCCGGGCTGCCTCGCGCACCGCGCGCTGCACCGACTCCGGGTACACATGGTGGCGCCGCTCCAGCAAAGCGCCCGTCACCGCATCGGGGCGCGGATCAACGGAGCGCACCGGCGACGGAAACACCCATTGCCAGGCCCAGCTGCGATCTGCGTTGGCGTACTTCACCGCCAGTGCATGCGGCAAATGCACACGGCCAAAACCCGCCTCGATATCCTTTTCGTGCAGCGCCCGCGCCTTTTGCAATTGCTGCTGCAAAGGCTGGATCAGGTTTTCGGGCAGCACGGTGATGCGGTCTTTGTTGCCTTTGCCTTCGCGAATCACAATTTCGCGCCGGGCAAATTCCACATCCTTGACGCGCAGGCGCAGGGCTTCGAGCAAGCGCATACCCGTGCCATACAGCAACTGCGCAATCAGCCCGGTCGTGCCCTGCATGTGCAACAACAACGTACGCACCTCGGTGGCCGTCAGCACCACCGGCAGGCGCCTGGGCGCCTTCGCCTGCACCACACCGTCCAACCAAGGCAAATCCACACCCAGCACCTGTTTATACAGATACAAAATCGCAGCCTTGGCCTGGTTCTGGGTTGATGCAGACACCTGGCGCTGCACTGCCAGATGCGTCAAAAAAGCTTCCACCTCCACAGCGCCCATCTCTTGCGGATGGCGCTTGCCGTGAAACAGGATAAAGCGCCGCGCCCAATCGACATAAGCCGTCTCGGTGCGAATGCTGTAATGGCGCGAGCGCAGATGATCACGCAAACGATCCAGCAGCTTGGGCGCTGGCGCGATCCCCGACGCGGCAGGTGCAGCGGGTGCAGCGGGTGCAGCGGGTGCAGCGGGTGCAGCGGGTGCAGGATAATCTGAAGACGATGTCATCCGGAAAATTTTAGGTTTGCCTAAACATCATCATCTCGGTACTATCCCTGTGTACCAATCGATACATCTTGTTTTGGCAGACCAACTTGCTTATGATGGCTATCGTCTAATTCTAGTTAGTCCCATCACCCCCTTTATGCGCGCAGCCACTTGTTCCAGCGCTCGGCCCTGTTCCAAAGGCTTTCAAGCCTCTTTGGCGCCCAGCGCTTGTGCAGCAAGCGCTAGCAGCTATCATTCTTGCAGCGCTGCGCCATTTTCGTGGCCCAGCGCTTTTTGGTGGGCTGCGCCCTTGTCCAAGTCCGGGCGCCTCCTTTTGGCCTTCGGGTCTAACTCTGCGGTCAAGCGGACCCGCATTCTGCGGGCCGCTTACCTTG
>Ga0116193_1001495_pt1 | contig 19288 bp, 17 predicted proteins | sample AD_UKC115_MetaG_FD_89892 | JGI IMG/M metagenome (GOLD analysis project Ga0116193, IMG submission 89892) | Active sludge microbial communities of municipal wastewater-treating anaerobic digesters from Hong Kong - AD_UKC115_MetaG | ecosystem: Engineered > Bioreactor > Anaerobic > Digestate... | reverse complement strand
CTGCAAGTACTGCACTACGCCCCGCTGGACCTGGTGACTCCCACCGGTGACAAGCCGTCGACGGTGGGAAGCCGCGCGATCATGAAGCCGTGGATGGGTGAGGTGTTCGACACCGCCTACATCCCCGACCCGGCCCGGCGAGGTGACCCATTGGCATCGCCCGCGTGGGGCGACAACGCCGACGGGTTGCACGGGATCGCTCCGGCGTTGATCATCGCCGCCGAACACGACCGGTTGCGCGGCGAAGCCCAAAGGTACGCGGTGGCACTCGATGAGGTGGGAGCGCTGATCGAGTACTACGAGGTCCCGGGTGTCGATCACGGCTACAACATCATGAGCGATTACGTCGAGATAACCCGGCAAACCTACGACCGCATCGTCGACCACGTCCGTGCCGTCACCCGGGGGTGTGGGTAGTCACGACTTCGTAGTGTTCGCGGTGACGAAATCGGCGATGGCATCTTCCATCTGGCGCAATCCGGGCTCCTCGATGGGGTAGTGACCGGCGTTGGTGAGCAGCACGGTGGTCACCGGAACTTTCCCGATCCGGGAGAGGACCGGTTGGCTCAGCTCCAGCGGGGAACCAGCGATCCTCGGCGGGCTGCGTGAGCAGGATCGGGCAGGCGTCGAAGTCGTCCGGTTGCACTGCGGGGGAGTAGTTCAAGTAGCTGTCGAGGAACTTGATCGGAACCCAGTTGCCACCCGATGTTCGGTCGGCGGTCATAACTCTCAGTGCGCCTTCATCATTGACCAGTGCGGACATCTTGGATGCCACTGTCATCGGGAAGCGCATTCCCGCTACGGGGGTGCCGGCGAACGCCCGCATGACGGGTGCGCCAACGCGCGAGATGAACTTGTCGTGGGCGGTGTCATCGCGGACCTTCTGGTCGCGCTGATCCAGGAATGTCATGCCGACGATTCCCCGCAGTGTTCCCTTCGGGGCTTTCGCGGCGACGTGGTACGTGAGCATTCCCCCGGCGCTGAGCCCGTACAAGATGATCGGACGATCGTCGCGCGCCTGTTCGTAGGCGAGAAAGTCCACCACCAGATCGACCCAATCGTCATACGACGGCACGGTCCCCGGTGCGACCTGGGTGAGTCCGTAGCCGAGGTTGTCCAGCGCGACGGTTTCGAATCCGCGTCGGGCCAGCGGCGCGCCGACGATCAGGCTCATCTGCCGTCCGTTGGTGCCGACGCCGTGGTGCAACACCACCTTCGCCGGTGCATCCCGGTTGACGTAGCGGTCCAGGTGTACGCGGTGTCCGCGGTGTGCCCAGAACTCCTCGGTCGGCGCCGTGGCGTCGGTGAGTCGCAGCCGGTCGGGCAGGTACGACTGCAACTCTCGCCACGCGCGCTGATCGCGGTAGAGAAGATCGGTGTGCCTGGTCATGATCAGAGAACTCCTTGTGAACGCGACGGAGTTGGATCCAACTCCATATTTGGAGTCTATTCCAAGTCTGGAGTCGCTTAAACTCGAGTGCGTGACCGAGACGGGGCCCACTTCTGGCCCGACCAGGACGACGCGTCGCGCCGCCGCGAATCGAGAGGCCATCATCGACGTCGCCGAGGCGCTGTTGATGGAGGGCGGCCTCGGCGCCGTCACGGTCGAGGCGGTGGCCGAGCGGGCCGATGTGGCGATCCAGACCGTGTACAACCGGGTCGGACGTCGTCCCGAAGTGCTGGTGGCCGTGGCCGAGCGTGCCATCGAGGAGAACTGGCTCTACATGGCACCGGCGTTCGCATTGGCCGGGACACCGCTGGACCGCCTCGCCGCAGTGGCCCGCGCGTACGTCGCCTTCGCGCAGGAGCGACCTCGGCAGTTCGAACTGTTGAACACGCCACCCGACGAACCCGACGCATTGGCGCGGATCGCGGTCAAGGTTGATCAACAGATCGGCAGACTCGCCGACATCATCGCCGACGGCATCGCCGACGGCAGCTTCGTCACCCATGTCGATCCCTCGGTCGCGGCGACAGGGCTGTGGGCGATGATGGAGGGGGTCCTCGTGCTCGGATGGCGTACAGACCGCAAGAACCCTGATGACGCGGCACTCGACACGTTGACCGGCTTTGCGTTTTCGGTCATCGTCAACGGCCTCATGCCGCGATAACGCGCAGAGGAGACGAGCTTTGAAGATCCGCAAGGTCCTGAAGTTCCTTGCCCTGGCGATGCTTGTCCTGGCCGGCCTGGCGGTGATCCTGCCCTATCTGGGCCCGCACCGTGATGGTCGCGACGCACTCGAGCTGAACCCCTCGTGCACCCATCTGTGCGACGGCGAGGACGGCGGATTCTTCGGCGGCGACGGTGGTGACGGAGCCTTCGGGGGCAAGGGTGGCAACGCCTGGTTGTACGGCAACGGCGGTCGCGGAGGTGACGGTGTGGGTGCGGGGTACGACGCGGACGGGAAGGTGGTCACGCCGGCCACCGGCGGTGGGGCCGGTGGCAACGGCGGACTCGTGACGGGCGGCGGCGGCCACGGCGGCAATGGCGGTAATGCCACTGCGCCCGACGGTGACGTCACCGCGGGCAGCGGCGCCGTCGGCGGCAGCAGCGGGCTCTTCGGCGGAAACCCGGGCCGCGGCGGCGACGGCGGAAACGCCGCAACCACCGTCGGATCCGCCACCGCGGGCAACGGCGGCGACAGCGGCTCGCGGGTCTCGGACCTGAACTTTGCCGGAGACTCGAGCGGCGGCGGAAACGGCGGAACGGCAACGACCGTCACCGGCGCGGCCGTCGGCGGCGCGGGCGGCTATGGGGGACATGGCAAATGGCACTCCGCCCAACCCGGCGGTGACGGCGGATCCGCCACCGTCACCGGATCCGGCGACGCCACCGCGGGCACCGGCGGCGAGGGTGGCAGCGTGTTCTACGGCACCGCCGCCGGCGGCGGCAACGGCGGGTCCGCGAACACACCCAGCGGAACCGCCGCGGGCGGGTCGGGCGGCCAGGGCGGTCTGGTGGTGTCCACCGGAGGCCCGGCCGGTGACGGGGGTGCCGGCGGCAACGCCACGGGACCGATTGCCAAGGGCGGCAACGGTGGCGCCGGTGGGAAGTTCGGCTTCGGTACGACCGGCGGCGACGGCGGCGCGGGAGGGAACGCGTCCGGCGACGACGCCACGACCGGCAACGGTGGCGCAGCGGGCACCGGTATGTTCGGCACGAACGGTGTCAGCGGCCAGAACGGCCGATGATTCCCCACGCCTGAGGTCAGGGCGCGGTTGCAGCCACGAGATAGCCGCGCGGTAGTCCGGGAACACTCAGCGGTGCTGTGGGAGCCGACCAACGATTCCATGCGGTGCCGAGTTCGCCGACGTCGGTCACGGTGGCGGCCCAGCCGTGCCGCTGCAGCAGTTCGCCGGGTTCGTCGGTGCCGAACAGCCACGGCGCGCCCCGGGCGGCCATCGATTCCAGAAGCGGTGCCATGACGGGTGATTCGAGCAGAACCTTACCGACGACGTCGTAGAGGGCCACCGATCCGGAGGCCGACAACGTGGATACGCGGTCGAACAGGATTCGGACGGCGGTCTCGTCGAGGTACTGCAGCAGGCCTTCGATCAACCACACCGATGGGGCGTGCGGGTCGAACCCGGCGTCGAGCAGCCCGGCGGACCAGTCGGTGGTCAGGTCGACACCGATCGGCGCCCGCCGGGCGGTGGGTTCGGCGTCGGCCAGCAGGACATCCTTCGCCGCGATCACCTGCGGTTGGTCCAGTTCGTAGACCGAGGTTCCGGCGGGCCAGGCCAGCCGGTAGGCGCGGGCATCGAGGCCGGCCGCCAGGATGACGACCTGTCGTGCGGTGGCCGTCGCGCCAAGCAGTTTCTCGTCGAAAAACCTTGTGCGAATGACAATCTCGGCGGTGGATTGTTCACCGCCCGTGGCGATGGCAGCTTCCAGCATGCTCATGCCGTCCGGGCCGGCCAGCTGCGCGGCGAACGGATCCTCGAACAGTCGGTCGGGCCGCGTGGATTCCCGGGCGCGGATCGCGGCGACCAGTACTCCGGTGCCGGCCACTGCGTCGCGCGAACCGTCCATGCCGACCGCGGTTCAGACGTTCCGGATCCGGGGTGCCAACTGGACCACCTCGGGCACCACCGTGGGATTCGCGTAGGCCGTCGTGACCAACGAGACCAGGGTGTTGGCCACGTCGGCCAGCGCCGACATCTGAGCGGGCAACTGCCCGTTGGCAACCCATGACTCGAACATCTCGTTGAGCAGATCCCGGTCGGCGCCGCGCAGGATCTCGGTGTCCTTGGTGGGGCCCATGCCGACGCGGATGATCGACAGGTCGGGGTGCTCACTGCGCCATGAATGCAGGATCTCGTCGAGGGCGGCCTTGCTGGCGTCGTAGGCCGCGACACCCGCCCGGGGCCGGCCGACGTCGCGGCTGGAGGCGATCAGCACCACGCCGTTCTCGGAGAGGTGCGGTAGCGCGGCGCGCAGCACGTTGTTGGCGCCCACGGTGTTGACCGCGAAGGCGTGCAGCCAGGTCGACACCTCGGTGTCCTGGACGTAGGCGAACGGGACCACGGTGCTGGTGAACACGACGGCGTCCAGACCGCCGCCCAGCGCCGCGGCGGCCTCGCCGACCACCCGCTCGATGGCCGACGAACTCTCCACGTCGAGTTCGAAGGCGCGCCCGCCGATCTTGTCGGCCAATTCCTGGAGCAGGTCGATGCGGCGCGCGGCGACGGCGACCTTGGCCCCGGAGGCGGCAGCGCTCTCGGCGACGGCGTGACCGATCCCGGAGGAGGCGCCGACCACGAGCAGGCGCAGGCCGTTGGCATCGGTGCGTGGATCGCTCACGGGACCCCCTTCATCGTTGGCTTCTTAGGCCATCCTTACGGGCGGTAATGAGATTACCGTCCGTAGCGGGGGCTGTGCTCACCGGCCCTTGAATACCGGCGTCCGCTTTTCGGCGAACGCGCGCGGACCTTCCTTGGAGTCGTCGGACAGGAAGACGGGGATGCCGTTGGCGGTGTCGGGCTTGAAGGCCTCCTCCTCGTGCATGCCCTCGGTCTCGCGAATGGTCTTGAGGATGGCCTGGACCGCCAGCGGGCCGTTGTTCTCGATCACCTGCGCGATCTCGAGCGCCTTGGCCAGTGCCTGACCGTCGGGCACCACGTGCCCGATCAGTCCGTACTGCAGCGCCTCGGCGGCGGTGATGTGCCGGCCGGTCAGGAGCAGATCGCAGGCGATGGTGTACGGGATCTGGCGGACCAGTCGGACCGCCGAACCACCCATCGGATACAGGCTCCACTTGGCCTCGGAGATACCGAATTTCGCGCTCTCGCCGGCTACCCGGATGTCGGTGCCCTGCAGGATCTCGGTGCCACCGGCGATCGCGGCGCCCTCGACAGCGGCGATCAGCGGCTTGGTCAGCCGCCGGCCCTTGAGCAGAGCCTCGATCTTGGTCGGGTCGAAACCGGCCTTGAAGCTGTCGCCCGGCGCCTGTTTGGTGGCGTTCTTGAGGTCCATGCCCGCGCAGAACGCGTTGCCGGCACCCGTCAGGATGCAGCAGCGGATGTCGTCGTCGTTGTCGACGCGGTCCCATGCCTCGACCATCAGCGCCATCATCTCGCCGCTGAGCGCGTTGCGGCGTTCGGGCCGGTTCATCGTGACGATCAGGGTGTGCCCGCGCTGTTCGATGAGGGCGTGCGGCTGTTCCTCGGTCATCAGCGGACTGTAACACGTTCTAGTTTTCGCCCAACCCAGGTCGAGTGTGCAGCCATATGCATTTCCGGGCCCGTAAATGCATATGGCTGCACACTCGGCCGAGAGAAAGATCAGATCTTCAGGTAGCCCTTGTCGGCGGGGATCTGCGCGGCGGTCACCAGCGACGACTCGTCGCCGGCCAGCCACAGCACGATGTCGGACACCAGATCGGGCGCGGCCAGCGAATCGGTCGGCAGCGCGCCGGGGGAGAAGCTGTGGATGTAGGTCTGATGGTCGGCGAACATCTGGTACATCGCGGTGTCGTTGCCCATCGGGGTGTCGGTCCCGTACGGGTGCACCGAGTTCACTCGGATGCCGTAGGGGCCCAGCTCCACGGCAAGCGAATTCGTCAGCCCGACGACGCCGAACTTGGTGGCGCAATAGTGCCCGCAGCCGGGCACCGCCTTGATGCCCGCGGCCGAACTGATGTTGATGATCGAGCCGCCGTTGCCGGCCTCGATCATCGCCGGCACGCATGCCTTGATCGTGTTGAACAACCCGGTCAGGTTGGTGTCGATGGTCTCCTGCCACTGTTGGGCCGAAATCTCCCACAGCCGGCCCCAATTGAGCACACCGGCGTTGGCGACGACGATGTCGAGCCGGCCGAACCAAGCCACGGCGTCGTCGACGACGCGCTGCTGCCCGGCGGCGTCGCGCACGTCGACCTCGGCGGCCAGCACCTTGCGGCCCTCGTTCTCGACCAGCCGGACGGTCTCGGCCAGATCCTCCGGCGTCGACGCCGGATACCCGTTGTGGGCAGCCACCGGTGCGCAGGCATCGAGCGCGACGACGTCGGCGCCCGCGCGGGCCAGCCGGACGCAGTGGGATCGGCCCTGGCCCCGCGCCGCACCCGTGACGTAGGCGACCCGGCCGGTGAGATCGGTTGTCATACCGGCAAGTTAGCGAATCCGGACATCGCCGGTGGGCGCATCGCCCGAAACGGGACTCAGGCCCCCGGGCGGCTGATGGTGGCGTAGCGCGACAGGTGGTAGTCGGTGGAGCCGAACTCGTACTGCACGGCGGTGAGGCGCTTGAAGTAGTGCCCGATGGCCAGCTCCTCGGTCATGCCCATGCCACCGTGCAACTGGACGGCGTTCTGGCCGACGAAGCGGGCGGCGCGCCCGACGACGGCCTTGGCCGCCGACACCGACCGGGCCCGCACATCCGGGTCGGCCTCGAGATTCAGGATCGCCAGGTACACCGCTGCGACGGCCTGTTCGACCTCCATGTACATGTCGACCATCCGGTGCTGGAGCGCCTGGAAGCTGCCGATCGGCTGACCGAACTGTTGGCGTTGCTTGCAGTATTCGACGGTGTCGGCCAACACCTTTCGCATCCCGCCGACCGCTTCGGCGCACACGGCTGCGGCGGCCTCGTCGCGGGCGCGGTCCAGCTCGGCAGTGGCATCGCCTACCAGGGGTGCGGCGAGCCGCACGTCGTCCAGTTCGAGATCGGCGGCCCGCCGGTCGTCGATGGTCCGGTAGCCGTGCACCGTCAGCCCGGCCGGCGGCGCGGCCGCGTCGAACTCGGTGAGGAACAGCCCGGTGCCCCGGCCGGTGTCCGCGGCGATCAGCAGATGGGTGGCCAGGGGAGCGTCGGTGACCACGGCGGCCGACCCGGACAGCACCCAGCCGTCGCCGTCGGCGCGCGCGGTGATGCCCGGTCCGTCGGCCAACGCGACGACGGCGGTGCCGGCCGCGATCTGTTCCAGCAGGGCGTGGGCGGCCTCGGTGCCGGCGCGAACCAGCAACCCGCCGGCAACCACCACGGTCCCGACGTAGGGTTCGATCACCAGCGCGTGGCCGAGTGCCTCGGCGATGACCATGAGTTCGATTGGGCCACCGCCGATCCCGCCGATGTCCTCGGGGAAGGTGGCCCCCAGGATGCCGAGCTCGTCGGCGAAGGCGCGCCAGATCTCCGGTTGCCACCCGGGACCGGTCTTGGCCGCGGAGCGGCTCTCGGCCAGGTCGTAGCGGGCGGCGAGGAACTTGGTCAGCCCGTCGCGCAGCAGTTCTTGTTCACCGGTGAGGTTGAAGTCCATGATGTCCCCTACAGGCCCAGGGCCGCTTTGGCCAGGATGTTGCGCTGAATCTCGTTGCTGCCGGCGTAGATCGACCCGGCACGATCGTTGAAGTAGCGCAGCGGCGCCACCGCCTGCCAGGGTTCACCGCTGAGGTAATCGTCTGCGGGCGGCTCGAATTCGGCGATCGGGCCACCGGGACGGGTGGCGTGCGGCTGGTACACCCGTCCGCGCGCACCGGCGGCCTCGAGGGCGAGTTCGGTCAGCGCCTGGCTCAGCTCGGTGGAGATGATCTTCAGCATCGACGACGCCGGACCGGGGTTGCCGCCCTGCGCCACGATGGTCAGCGTGCGGAACTCGAGGATCTCGAGCACCTCGGTCCGGATCCGGGCGTCGGCCAGCTTGCGGGCGAATGCCGGATCGTCGATCAGCCGCCCGCCCGACGGGCCGGGTTGCTGCGCGGCGGCCGCACCGATCTCCTCGGCCATCACCTGCAACGCCGGTGCGGTGACGCTGCCGCCGCGCTCGAACTCGAGCAGGTACTTGGCGACGGTCCAGCCGTCGTCGATCTTGCCGAGGATGTTGGCCTTGGGCACCCGCACGCCGTCGAAGAACACCTGGGCCTGCACCTCCTCGCCGGAGGTCATGACCAGGGGGTGGACCTCGATGCCGGGGGTGGTCATCTCGAGCAGGATGAACGTGATGCCCAGTTGCTTGCGTTCCGACCGAGTGGTGCGGACCAACGCGAACATCCAGTTGGCCTCGATGGCGTGCGTGGTCCAGATCTTGGAGCCCGTCAGGATGAGATCGTCGCCGTCCTCGACGGCGGCCATCTGCAGGGAGGCGAGGTCGGAGCCAGACTCGGGCTCCGAGTAGCCCTGGCAGAAGAACACCTCGCCGGTGAGAATGCCGGGCAGGAAGAAGTCCTTCTGCTCCTTGGTGCCGAATTTCATGATGGCGTGCGACACCATCCGGATGCCCATCGGGGAGAGGCTCGGCGCGCCCGCCAGCTGGCATTCCCGGCTGAAGATGTAGTGCTGCGGCAGCGTCCAGTCGCAGCCGCCGTGCTCGACGGGCCACGCCGGGGCGGCCCAGCCGCGCTCGTGCAGGATCGCCTGCCAGGCCATGCTGGCCTCGTGCTCGGCGTACACGCTGGTCATCAGTCGGCCCGCTCCGCGCAGGTCATCGGTGAGTTTCGTGTCGAGGAACGTGCGAACTTCGTCCCGGAATGCCAGATCTTCGGCCGACCAGTTCAGATCCATACCTGATATTTGATCAAATCTGCCCGAGTCATGTCCACCCGCGGTCCACGCAGCCACGTACGGTTCGAGCCCGCCGGGCGTACGTGAACGAGCGCTCGTGCCGGGGGCTGGCCACACTGGTCGGGTGGGCACACACTTCACCCATGCCGTCGTCGGCGCGGGCATTGTCGGATTGGCGACCGCGCACCGGCTGCTGGCCCGCGATCCCGGCGCCACCGTGGTGGTGCTCGAGGCCGAGGACAGCGTCGGGCGGCACCAGACCGGTCACAACAGCGGCGTCATCCACTCCGGGATCTACTACGAGCCGGGCAGCCTGAAGGCCAGATTCAGCCGGGCCGGTGAACGCGCCACCAAGGACTTCTGTCGCGAGCACGGCATCGCATTCGCCGAGTGCGGAAAGCTGATCGTCGCGACGACGCCCGTCGAGCTCGACCGGATGGGCGCACTCGAGCGACGGGCAGAGGTCAACGCCATCGTGTGCCGGCGCATCGACGCGTCCGAGCTGACCGACCTCGAACCGAACGTCGCCGGTCTGGGCGCTCTGCATCTACCGGCGACCGGAATCGTGGACTACCCGCACATCGCCCGGACACTGGCCGATCTGATCGGCGGCGCCCGGGGACTGGTACGGACCGGAGCCCGGGTTCTGTCCATTGCCGAAACGCGCACGCGGGTAACGGTTTCCACCGCGCATGACGAGCTGAGCTGTGACCGGCTGGTGGTGTGCGCCGGGCTGCAGGCCGACCGCCTGGCCGAATTGGCGGGGCTGCGCACCGATGTCCAGATCGTGCCGTTCCGCGGCGAGTACTTCAAGCTGCCACCGGTGCGGAAAGGGTTCGTGCAGCGGCTGATCTATCCGGTGCCGGATCCCGAACTGCCGTTCCTGGGGGTGCATCTGAGTCCGACGGTCGGCGGCGACATCACCGTCGGGCCCAATGCCGTGCTGGGCCTGGCGCGGGAGGGCTACCGGAAGTATTCGGTGAACATCCGCGACATCGCGCGGATGGCCGCGTTCCCCGGGACGTGGCGGGTGGCGGCGGACAACATCCCCACCGGACTGCGCGAGGTCCGCGATTCCCTCTGGCGGCGTGGCTATCTGCGTGCCTGCCGCAAATACGCTCCAGCGCTGGAGCTTTCGGACCTGATTCCCGCCGAGGCCGGGATCAGGGCGCAGGCGGTGGGCCGAGACGGCACGCTCATCCATGACTTTGCGATTGCGCAGACCGTGCGGATGATCCATGTGCTGAATTCGCCGTCACCAGCGGCGACGGCCGCGCTGCCGATCGGTGAGCATCTGGCCAGTCTGGCTATTGCTCCGTGACCGACGGGGCTGCGCCCACGTGCGCTGCGCGGAAGTTCCTGTGCGGCAGTGACTTTGCTGTGAAGGAGACTCTGAGGTGCCGTGCTGGCTCGGGGAGCCCCCAGGCCGTGGTCACAATTGCGTCACGGATCAATGAAAACCTGCTGTGTGCAAAGGTGAGCGCTTTGTCAGGTCAGCCCCAGGCGACCGGCATCTTTGCGTGAAAGGCATGCTGGGCGTTCGAACAGCACATGGTGATGGTTGACCGATTTCGGTCGATCGGCGCGAAACTCGGTTGGAAGCCCGGCCGGGGTCTCGCTAGGGTTGTCTGAGGTAATTGCAACGGCGCGAGTGCTGACCTGAACCGACAAGCCGAACCATGCCGCGCTCAACATCGCAACGCGACAGACGCACCAGCGGTCTGAGCCACCCCACACCAGCAGCCGTGTGCTCTGCCCTGGCTGTCGCCGGCGTGGACCTACTCGCCATTTCGGTTGCGTGGCAACGGAAGGAGGTGCTCACATGATCCGGTTCGAACTATTCCTACTCGGTGGCCACCGAGTCACCTTCACTCTCGGGAGGTGCCGATGAGCGCGAGGGAGAACGTCGTCTACAACTATTCGCCGGAGTTCACACCCGCAATCCGGTACCGCGCCATCCCGTCGTCGTGCGCCGGCGCAGCCGAGACACTGGCCGAAGCTCGCGCGGCGTACCGCTCCGATCTGTCCGGTCTGCTGCGCGTCGGTCGGCGGGATCTGCCGCCGGTCGTCGAGCATGTCGAAACCAAGGTGCACGGAATCCTGGTGCGCGAGAAGGTGGGTGCGGTGCACCGCGATGTCTCGTCGGACCGGATGCTGCTGCAAACTTTGCTCGCCGAGGGCCAAGCGCAGCAGGAGTTGCGTGCCTACCTGGACAGGGCGTGCGATGCGGGTGTCGAACCCGTGGTGGTATTGGCGGACCCGCAGGACACGGTCGACACGGTGCTCGAGCAGATGACCGCCACCGACGCTGTGGTGGTGGCCTACTGCGACCCGACCCGCGCGGTCGGATGGACGGCCATCTACGGGCCGGGAGTCGACAGCGCGGTCGATGCGGTGGACGCTCCCGGGGACCAGGACCCACAGTTGGGCGCTCTCCCGGTAGACGCACTGGCCGGTCGCCGGCTCCGGATGCAGCGGCTGCCACACGCCTGTTAGCTACCGCAGGGCCAACAAGTGCTCCAAGGTCGTCAACTGGGCGGCGAAGTCGCCGTCGAGTTTCGCCAGCAGCGTCGTGATCCCGGTATCGGCATACGCGCCAATGCGATCGGCGATCCAGCTGTCGCTTCCCACGAGATTGGTCAGCCGGCCGAGGTCGACCGGTACGCCGGCTCGGGCCTCGTCGCGCTTGCCGGCCTGCCACAGCCCGGCCACCTGCGTCACCGCATCGCCGTAGCCGAGCCGGGTGAACGCGTCGTTGTAGAAATTGCGCCCACCCGAACCGCGCGAACCCATCGCGCCGATGGTGAACGCGTAGCCGTCGGCGTGGCGGCGTACCGCATCCTCGGTTTCGGCTGTACTGGAACAGAATTCGACCGCGACGGGCGCCACCAGGTCGAGGTCGGTGAGTGTGCGTCCGGCCCGGGCCGCGCCCGCCCGGATCGGTTCGAGGAACACCTCGGCGGCCTCGGGGATGAACGCGTTGCCCAGCCACCCGTCGGCAAGCTCGCCGGTGAGCGCGAGGTTGGCCGGGCCCATCGCCGCGTTGTAGACCGGCACGTGCGCCGGGGCAACCATCGGCACCAGCGCGGCGCCATCGCTGTCGGGCAGCGGCAACGGGTAGATCTCCCCGTCGTGCACCAGGCGCTCACCCCGGCTGACCGTCCGGATGATCTCGATGGTCTCCCGCGTGGTCTGCACCGGCTTGCTGAATCGCACGCCGTGCCAGCCCTCCATCACCCGCGGACCCGACGTTCCGATGCCCAGCCGGAATCGTCCGCCGGACAGGGCCTGCAGACTCGAGGCCGAAGTGGCCAGCAGGGCCGGCGAGCGTGAACCCAGTTGCACCACAAAGGTTCCCAGTCCGATCGAGGAGGTCGCGGCCGCCAGGTACGCCAGGCCGGTCAACGCGTCGTATCCCCACACCTCCGGGACCCACAGCGAATCCGCGCCGAGCCGTTCGGCCTCACGGGCGAAGTCGGCAGCACCGGGCAGCCGGGGCTCGGTGACGACACCAATCTTCATCGTTGACTCCCTGTGGCAGGCTCTGACGGATGCGATACCGCGATCAACCCACAGTAGAGGTCACCGAGCGGGTGCAATGTGACGTGGACACCGCCTGGCGGCTGGTCACCGACATCGAGCTACCGGCCCGGTGCTCGCCGGAGCTGCAGTCCGTGCGGTGGCTCGGTGACGCCGACGCGGTGCGCGTCGGTGCCCGCTTCCAGGGCACCAACCGCAACGATGCGTTGGGCACCTGGGAAGCCGAGTGCGAGATCGTCGAGGTGGAGGCCGACGGCGACGTCCGGCGCTGGGTGTGGAACGTGCTGGTCCCCGAGGGCGTCGGCGCCACGTGGGCCTTCGAGATCGAGCCGGCCCGGGACGGCGTGCTGATCCGGCAATGGGGCCGGATGGGCCCGGATCCGTCGGGGCTCAGCCTGGCGATCGCGGCCCGGCCTGAACTCGAGGGCCGCATCGTCTCCCGGCGCCTGGGCGACTGGGAGCAGGGGATGCGCGCGAACCTGGACTACGTGCGGGCTGCCCTCGAGGATCCCGAGCGCGCCTGACCGCGCGACCCGCGTCGGCCACCACCGCGGCGGGGCTGGCCGCCGGATCGTGGCGCTGGCGTCCGCTTGGGCCCCTGCGCCTTGACGGGCTGCACCGGCTTGGCGGTCGGGGCCTGATACGGCGCGCGTTCGCCGACCAGTGCCTGAACCTGAGCCGAATCCGCCGACACCTCTTGGGGTTTGGCGTTGATGCCGGCCCGGCGCAGCAGTGCGGCCGCGTCCTTGCGCTGCTCGGGCAGCACGAGTGTGACGACGTCGCCGGCGCTGCCGGCCCGGGCGGTGCGGCCCGAACGGTGCAGATAGGCCTTGTGTTCGGCCGGCGGGTCGACGTGCACGACGAGTTCGACGTCATCGACGTGCACCCCGCGCGCGGCGATGTCGGTGGCCACCAGCACCCGGGCCTGTCCGCTGCTGAACGCGGCCAGGTTGCGGTCGCGGGCCGGCTGCGACAGATTGCCGTGCAAGTCGACCGACGGGACACCCGCGTCGGTCAGCTGCTTGGCCAGCTTGCGGGCGTGATGCTTGGTGCGCATGAACAGGATTCGCCGTCCGCTGCCCGAGGCGAGGTTGTGCACCAGTGCCTTCTTCGCCTCGGCGCTGCCGACGTGGAAGACGTGGTGCGTCATCGCGGCGACAGGGGAGTTGGCCTCCTCGGTGGAGTGCAGCACCTCGTTGCGCAGGAAACGCTTGACCAGCTTGTCGACGCCGTTGTCCAGCGTCGCGGAGAACAGCAGCCGCTGCGCATCGGCCGGGGTGGCGGCCAGGATGCGGGTGACGCCGGGCAGGAAGCCGAGATCGGCCATGTGGTCGGCCTCGTCGATGACGGTGACGCGCACCGCGTCGAGGCTGATCAGCTTCTGGCGCATCAGGTCTTCGAGCCGTCCGGGGCAGGCGACGACGATGTCGGCACCGGCCCGCAGCGCGCTGACCTGACGGGACTGCGCGACCCCGCCGAAGATGGTGGTGACGGTCAAGCCGCTGGCCCTGGCGAGCGGTTCGACCGTCGCGGTGATCTGGGTGGCCAGTTCACGGGTGGGAGCCAGCACCAGGCCGGTGGGCCGGTTGGGCGCCGTCCGGATTCCGTGCAGTCGGGCTACCAGGGGGAGCGCGAACGCCAGCGTCTTACCGCTGCCGGTCTTCCCGCGGCCCAGCACGTCACGACCGGCCAGGGTGTCCGGCAGGGTCTTGGTCTGGATGGGGAACGGTGCGTCGATCCCGCGCGCCGTCAGGCTGTTGACCAGCGCGGCCGGCACGCCGAGATCGGCGAAGCCCGAAGGGGTTTCGTTGGGCATGGGTGTATTCACGTTTCGTACAGCTACTTTCGGAGCTCGTAGGGCGAGACTGCCGGTGGGCAATATCGATCGCCGCGAGAAAGTCTTGGGAAGATGATCCACGACGCGTTGGCTCAGCTGTGTGCGTGCCAACCTGGTCCGAAGTCTAGCGCATGGCGGTCCCGCGCCGGGAACGGCGTGGCCATCGTCACATTCACCGTCACGGTGCCTCGGCGTCGCGGTACTTGTCCTCCTCGTCCCACAGATCGAGGGTCTGGATGAACCAGAACAAGGTGAACAGGACGATGACGGCCACCTCGGCCCAGAACACGTTGACGCCTTCGTGGGTCAGGAAGATGCGCGCCGCGATGTAGACGATGAGTGCGCCCATGACGACGGCGATGGTCGTGTAGGCGCCGGCGAATCCGACCCGGGCCCGCATGGTGTCGTTGTTGGACGCCGCGTGGACGGCGTAGTAGAGGGCGACCAGCACGATCCCGCCGAACATTCCGACCGCCGCATACAGATGCACCCAATCCTGATACGGGCGGTGCCAGGACAGCAGCAGAACGCCACCGATCAACAGGTAGATCGCCGAGAGGGCGGGCAGGATCCACCGTGTCGGCGGATGTGCGTCGCCAAGTCGCTGGAGTTGGGTGGCGCAGGTCTGCACGGTGCGATCGAGTGGGGAGTCCCGATCGGACTCCGTCGGGGGCTGCAGGGCATTTCGGAGAACGATGATGAGTCCATAGGTCACCCACCCGGCGGCCAGGCCGCCCAACACGGCGACGATGTTGTTGGGTGTGCCGACATAGGGAGATTCGGCACTGGGCATGGCCGGATACGGTGGCGGCCCGGGACTCGTCGGTACGAACGCGACGACGAAGGCCAGGATGCCGGCCACGTCGAGCAGAACCTCTTCGGGGGTGGTGTTGCCGCGATAGGCGACCAGGCAGATGCCCAAACCACATACCGCCGCGACGAATACGGCATGCGCCGGGGTGAAGTAGTAGGCGCTGATCGAACCGAGGACCTGCCGTGACCCCGACCACCTGAGCAGGCCGATGGACACCCCCAGCATCACGGCCAGTGCGACCATTGTGATCCGCAGTGTGCGGTAGGTGATCCGGGCGTCCACGGGATACCTCGATTTTCCCTCGGGTCAGGCGGTTTCAGCAGCAGCGCGCGCCCGGGTCGGCGTCGGCGGCGGCATGGCGCATCCGCCAGTACTCGGCCTCACTGCACACCGGCTCACCCGGATGGGCGCGGTTGCGGTGGTCGACGTACCGGTGGTAGTGGTTGTCGCCCATCAATGATGAGCAGTACCAACGGATCTCGCGCGCGATGTCGCGTGCGCGACGGATGAAGCGTCCCATTGTTCCTGCACCTCCTTCTCGGCGGCGGAGACGATCAGCCCCGACGGGGCGAACAGTCTCGACGGCACGGGTTGCTCCTCGGCCAGCGGTGGGCCCTCGCCCCGGATGGCGCGCAGCGCGACGATCAGGCCCGTGACGAACACGATCAGCACCAGGACCGCGAACACGATCGACAACGTGCCCTGGATGAACGTGTTGCGGATGACCTCGTCGATCTGCTGTGGGGTCTTGGCCGCGCCGAACGCCGTCTTGCCGGCCTCCTTGGCCGCCACGTACTGCGAATGTTGTTTCCAGTAGCCCAGTTTCGGGTCGGCGGAGAAGATCTTCTGCCACGACGCCGTCATGGTCACCGTCAGATCCCACAGCAGCGGGACCGCCGGAATCCACGCCCAGCGCAGCAGGCCCTTCTTGACCACCACCACGGTGACTACCGTGAGCGCGATCGCGGCCAGCAGCTGGTTGGCGATGCCGAACAGGGGAAATAGCGTGTTGATGCCGCCCAGCGGGTCGGTAACCCCCATCAGCAGGATCGAGCCCCACGCGGCGACGACGATCAGGCTGCACACCCAGGCGCCGACCCGCCAGCTGGGATCGCGCAGCTTCTTCAGCGGCCCGCCGAGATTGCCCAGACCGTCGGACAGCATGAACCGCGCCACGCGGGTTCCGGCATCGACGGTGGTCAGGATGAACAGCGCCTCGAACATGATCGCGAAGTGGTACCAGAACGCCTTGACGCTGGGACCGCCGAACGCCTGATGCAGAACCTCGGCCATTCCGATGGCCAAAGTGGGCGCACCGCCGGTGCGGGACACGATGGAATGCTCGCCGACGGCGTCGGCGGCCGCGGTGATCTGCTCGGGGGTGATCGGGGCGCCCGACAGCCCCAGGCCATTGGCGTACTCGGCCGCCGATGCGGCCGCGCCCCCGGTGGCGGCCGCCGGCGCGTTCATCACGAAGTACAGATGCTGGTTGAGGATCGACGCGGTGATGAGGGCCATGATCGCGACGAACGATTCGGTCAACATGCCGCCGTAGCCGATCAGCCGCATCTGGCTCTCCTTCTCCAGCAGCTTGGGCGTGGTGCCCGAGGAGATCAGGGAGTGGAAGCCCGAGAGGGCGCCGCAGGCGATGGTGATGAACAGGAACGGGAACAGCGACCCGGCGAACACCGGCCCGTCGCCGCGGGTGGCGAACTGGGAGACGGCCGGGGCTTCCATGACCGGGCGGGCCAGCAGAATGCCCAGCGCCAGCAGGGCTATGGTGCCGACCTTCATGAACGTCGACAGATAGTCGCGGGGGGCCAGCAGCAGCCACACCGGCAGGATGGACGCGGCCAATCCGTAGACGATGATGCACCACGACAAGGTGACCTTCGATAGGCTGAACCAGTCTGCGCCCCAATCGGTTTGGGCCACCCAGCCGCCGGAGATCACCGCCGCCAGCAGGAGTATCACGCCGATCAGTGAGACCTCGGACACCCGGCCCGGGCGCAGGAAACGCAGATACAGCCCCATGAAGACGGCGATCGGGATGGTCATCGCGATAGAGAAGACGCCCCACGGGCTCTCGGCCAGCGCATTGACCACCACCAGGGCGAGTACCGCCAGCAGGATCACCATGATCACCAGTACCCCGACGATCGCGGCGACACCGCCGACGGCGCCGAGTTCGTCACGGGCCATCTGCCCCAGCGACCGTCCCCGTCGCCGCGTCGAGATCGACAGCACCAGATAGTCCTGCACGCAGCCGGCGACCACCGCGCCGATGATGATCCAGATGGTTCCGGGCAGGTACCCCATCTGGGTGGCCAGTACCGGACCCACCAGGGGGCCGGCGCCCGCGATGGCCGCGAAGTGATGCCCGAACAGCACCCGGCGGTCGGTCGGCATGTAGTCGGTGCCGTTCTCGAAGATCTCCGCGGGTGTGGCGTGGTCGTCGCGGGGCTGCACGATCTTCATCTCGATCAGCCGGGCGTAGAACCGGAAGCCGATGACGTACGTGCAGATGGCCGCCACCACGAACCACACCGCATTGACGGTCTCGCCGCGGAAGAACGCGATGATCGCCCAGGCGACGGCCCCTAGCACCGCGATCAGCCCGAAGATCGTCCGGTGCCGCGCACCGATCGGCGACCGGTCGATGACGGCGACCGGGGGGAGGTCGGAGTCGGTCCGGATGTAGGTGATGTCGCCGACGGTCTCTTCGGTTGGCGCAGCGGCGGGTGTGGCCACGGTGCAGTCCTTCGGGTCAGATGTGAACTCTGTGCCGATCCTGTCACCGGTTCGTCCGCCGATGCGGAAATTCGGGCGACAGTCCCGGCGATTCGTGGGATCCTGCTCGATTCCGATCACTCCGGGACCCCCGGATCACAGAGGAGGCGGCCATGCCCGTCTGGCGCTTGCGTGATTTCGCCGATGACGACCTGGACCAGGCGATCCAGGTGTGGGACCAGAGCCGGACCAGCGGGACGCTCGAACCGGTGTTCCCGGTCGCCGAGGTGGTCGCGGCCGCCCGGGCCGGCCAGCCTGCCGTGGTAGCGGAGGTCGGCGACGAGATCGTGGGGATGGCCGTCGCGCGAGTCTCCGGTGACCGGGCGTGGGTGATGATGGTGGCGCTGGCGAGCCGCTGGCGGGGGCGCGGGATCGGCAGCGCGTTGCTGGCCGATCTGGAACGTCGGTTGCGCACCCTGGGGGTCCGGCGTATTTGTGCGCTGGTGGGCGACGGAGCCACCGGCGCGGCCGCATTCGGGAACTCCGGATACGCGCGCCGCGACGGCCTGGTCTATTACGAGCTCCTCGAACAGTTGAGGCCCGATCAGGCCAACCTGCTGGCCGAACTGGGTGGGCGACTGCTGCCGCCGGGACTCTGGTCGGAGCTGGCCGGGATGGAGACCGAGAAGCAGATCATCGAGCGACGGATCATCGACCCGCTGGCGAACCCGGAGATCGCCGAACGTCACGGGGTCCGTCCGCCCAAGGCCGTGGTGCTGTTCGGGCCGCCCGGCACCGGCAAGACGACATTCGCCAAAGGCATCTCGTCCCGGCTGGGCTGGCCGTTCGTGGAGCTGTTCCCGTCCCGGCTGGCCGCGGCGTCACCGGGCGGGCTGGCGGCGTCGCTGCGTGAGGCGTTCGGCGACCTCGGTGAGTTGGACGAGTTGGTGCTGTTCATCGACGAGGTCGAGGAGATCGCGGTCAACCGGGCCGGCGCCAGCGTCACCGAGACCGGGGTGACCAACGAGCTGCTCAAGCTGATCCCGAACTTCCGTGAGCACGACAAGCGACTCCTGGTGTGCGCCACCAACTCCGTGCACGCGTTGGACTCGGCGTTCCTGCGGCCCGGACGGTTCGACTACGTGATCCCGGTCGGCCCGCCCGACGGGCCGGCCCGGTCGGCGGTGTGGCGGCGCTACCTCGGCCCGGTCGCCGGCAGCGTCGACCTGGACCGGCTGGTGGCGGCTTCGGAGTTCTTCACCCCGGCCGATATCGAGTTCGCGGCCCGCAAGGGCGCCCAGGCGGCATTCGAACGCGAGATGGCCACCCGGGCAGCGGACCGTGCGACGACGGAGGACTTCCTGGCCGCCAT
>Ga0116193_1001494_pt1 | contig 19290 bp, 14 predicted proteins | sample AD_UKC115_MetaG_FD_89892 | JGI IMG/M metagenome (GOLD analysis project Ga0116193, IMG submission 89892) | Active sludge microbial communities of municipal wastewater-treating anaerobic digesters from Hong Kong - AD_UKC115_MetaG | ecosystem: Engineered > Bioreactor > Anaerobic > Digestate... | reverse complement strand
CAAAGTTTTTCGGTTCTGGCTTGCACCCTTTTGGGTGTAGTTCCATACCTCGCACTTTTAGTCTTGCTGTTCAGTTTTATCAGAACCTTTGCGCTAGCTGCTCTCGCTGCGCGCAAAAATTATCTTATCATGCAAGTAAAACCAAGTCAAGGGTGAGTTTATGGTTTTATACTGGCAACTTCAACCAGTTCAAAGAGCATTTCTTACTAGGAAAACACCTTAACAAGGATGCTTTTACTTAATAGCTGTCTTGCATAGCTGTCTTGCTGATTAATCTCCTTTTATAATTGGATAGAGAGTATTCTTCTCTTTATCAAGGCTTACATAGGTTTTCGGCACTTCACCCACGATAATGGATTCCGCCAGAGGGATCACTGTAACCACTTGTACCGGCTCCTCCATATAGGGAACGGCTACTTTTATATCCGAACGTATTTTACAGTAGATAAAATGTCGGGTCTGGTTTACACCTGCCTGGTCAAACTTGTTAAGGATATCTGCGTGGACTTGCCCCGCCGGTAGAATCCTGACCTGGAGCCTGGGTCCATAACCCGCCAATATTTCCGATCCTGTTAATTGTCCCAGAGGAACCTGTATAACATTAAATTTTGCATCTGTCATCGCCCGGGCTATTTCTTCCACCGTCCCTGCGATTACACGATTCATGGCCGCTGTATCGGGCTGTAAAAGAACAATCCTTCCCTGTTCATCCTTGTGTATATGGACCAGGTCGGTGTATTCCATCTGGGCTACTACTTTCTCGTTTACAATATGGTTGATCCTCTCAGTATATAAAACCTGGGCCCTGGTGCGAGCAATCTGCAATATTGAAGCCTTAAGCCGGAAATCAATTATAAACCCGGTTAAAACAAGGGTCACCAGGAGCAGAAGAATTATTATTAATTTCGGTCGGGTCATGTCGTCACCCCCCGTAGCTATTCTTATATATATGAAAAGTAGAACCTCTTGGTGTACACTTTCACTTTTAAAACCAGGTCCGCTTTGTATAGACTATATAGAGTAAAGGAGTGGTTATGAGTGAATAATGTTAGAGTGCGCTTCGCCCCGAGTCCTACCGGGACCTTACATATTGGGGGGGCCAGAACGGCGCTTTTTAACTGGCTTTTTGCACGAAAAAGCGGTGGTACGTTGGTCCTGCGGGTGGAAGATACGGATACCAGCCGCTCTACGCAAGAGTCCGCTGCTGGCATTGTTGAAGGACTGCAATGGTTGGGTCTGGACTGGGATGAGGGTCCGCAAAAAGGAGGCCCTTACGGGCCCTACCGCCAGAGTGAGCGACTGGATATCTACCTTCAATATGCCAAGCGATTACTCGATGCCGGACAAGCCTATTATTGTTTTTGTTCTCCGGAAGAATTGGAAAAGGAGCGGGAACAAGCCCGCATGGAAAAGCGCGACTACCGCTATTCAGGAAAGTGCTGCCATCTTAGCCGGGAGGAAGCGGAAAAACGGCTGAGTAATGGTGAGAAAGCTGTCCTCCGTTTTAAGGTTCCTACGGCTGGGGTCACAGTGGTAGAAGACCTGATACGCGGCCGGGTGGCTTTTGACAACCAACTTTTCGACGATTTCATTGTCATGAAATCCGATGGCTGGCCTACCTATAACTTTGCCGTGGTGGTGGATGACAGCAATATGGAGATTAGCCACGTCATACGCGCTGAAGAGCACCTTTCCAATACCCCCAAGCAATTACTTATCTATGAAGCCCTGGGATTGGAGCCGCCCCAGTTTGCTCATGTATCCATGATCCTGGCCCCCGATCGCAGCAAGCTGTCCAAGCGGCATGGGGCGACCTCGGTACAGGAATTTCGCGATTCCGGCTATTTACCGGAAGCCCTGGTGAACTACCTGGCTTTGCTGGGCTGGTCCAGTGGAGAGGACGTTGATTTCTGGACCGTTCCCGAGCTGGTAGAACGATTCAGTCTGGACAATGTTTCCCGTTCTCCGGCAATATATGATATCGAAAAACTGACCTGGATGAACGGGCACTACCTGGCCCAGTCCCCCGCTGACCAGTTGCTAAGTCTGATCAAGGAAGACTTACGTAAAGCCGGGCTGGATAAGCAAGACCCCGATTATATTATTGGAGTTATTGAACTGGTTAAAAGCAGAGCCCGGCTGCTCCCTGAATTGCTGAATGAAGGTTCCTATTTCTTTGCATCTCCCCGGGAGTATGATCCAGATGGGGTTAAGAAACATTTTCTCAAGGGCGATGCTATTACCTATTTACAGCAGGTGCTGGCCCTGGTTGAGAATGTTGCCCCTTTCACGGCCGCTAATCTGGAGGATGCAACCAGGCAAGCAGCGGATAAGTTAGGGGTTAAGGCAGCCGCTTTAATTCATCCCACCCGCCTGGCCTTATCGGGACGCACCCGCACTCCAGGGCTGTTTGAGGTGATGGAGGTTTTGGGACGGGAAAACTGCCGCTCACGTTTGGAGAACGCTACACAATATGTGAAAAGTATAAGTTAGTTTTCTCGTATTATCGGCAGCAAACGTTAAATCACTGTCAGCTGCATTAATAATCAGTATTTTCCATGTTGGAACACTAATTAAATCGGATTGCATTGAGTAATCTAACCTTTGACAAGGCCCTCTCCCGTGTATTATAATTTGTTTTGCGCGGGTGATTTTACCCTGCAAGTTGCCGGTTGGTGTAATGGTAGCACGACTGACTCTGGATCAGTTCGTCAGGGTTCGAATCCTTGACCGGCAGCCATTAATGGCCCCATCGTCTAGTGGCCTAGGATGCCGCCCTCTCACGGCGGAGACAGGGGTTCGACTCCCCTTGGGGCTACCACTTGGAAAACAACAACCACCTCATACGAGGTGGTTTTGTCGTTTTCTGAATAATATTCTACTGTAGATTTTCCCACACAAAAAACAAAAGGTTCTTTGTTTAGCATCTGGTTTTTACTCATGCGGAGTCTTAAGCGACGGTATATTTATGGATCCAAACATGCTAAAATTATTGTTTGATTCTTATAAATTTCCGCTTGCCCACCTGGATTACCATTTCGTTTTCAACCCGCAGGTTTTCTGCACTGTACTTTTCTCCATTGACCTTGACCCCGCCCTGTTCCAGCATCCGTCTGGCTTCGCTGCTGGAACTGACCATTTTATGATTGGCCAGAAAACGGGTAACCACACTTCTGCTTCAGTGATATGCAACTCGGGAATATCCTCAGGGATGTCCCCGCGGGAGAAGACCGTTTTGAAGCGTTCTTCCGCCTGCTGGGCCTGTGCGCTTCCATGGTACATAGTTACAATTTCCCGCCCCAGCCTTATTTTGGCATCACGAGGATTGAGGGTTCCTTTTTCCATTCCCTGCTCCATAACAGCAATTTCTTCCATAGAAACGCGCGTCAGCAGTTCAAAATACCTGGTAATCAATTCGTCCGGGATGGACATGGTCTTGCCAAACATCTCATTGGGGTCTTCACTAACACCGATGTAGTTCCCCAGGCTTTTACTCATTTTCTGTACCCCATCAGTACCTTCCAGGATAGGCATGGTAAGGGCAATCTGCGGTTCATACCCGTATTCCTTTAACAGGGTTCGCCCTACCAGCAGATTAAACTTTTGGTCAGTACCGCCCAGTTCCACATCAGCCTGCAGGGCCACTGAATCATACCCTTGCATAAGCGGGTACATGAACTCATGAATACCTATGGGCAGGCCTTCCCGGTAGCGGCGATCGAAATCATCCCGTTCCATCATTCTTGCTACAGTGTAGCTGGCCGCCAGGTGCAAAACCTGGACCAGATCCAATTTCATTAACCACTCGCTGTTAAAATGAATAATGGTTTTGTCCGCGTCCAGGACCTTAAAAATCTGCTCCTGGTAGGTCCGGGCGTTGGTCATGACTTCTTCCTCAGTAAGCTGTTTACGGGTCTCCGACTTACCACTGGGATCACCAATGCGGCCAGTGAAATCACCTATAATTAGATGGACTTCATGCCCGAGATCCTGAAACTGCCTGAGTTTGTTGAGCACTACCGTATGCCCCAGGTGAATATCTGGCGCAGTAGGATCCAGGCCCAGTTTAACCCGCAGGGGTTTCCCTTTTTGAATAGCTTTATGTATTTTTTGCCTTAATTCCTCTTCCGGAATGATTTCTGCTACCCCGCGACGGATAACAGCCATCTGTTCTTCAACCTTTTCATTTATCTTTTTTGTCGCCACTTGTTTACCACCTCTTTAAAAAATGATAGCAAAGGCCTAAACTCATGTGTAATAATGAAAGCTATGAAACGTAATATAGTTAGTTATAATGGGGCAGGAAAAGCCCCGCGGCTCGTCTAATTATACATTATAATCTGTCCAGGAGGCGCCTTTTTTATATGGTAGATCATTCAAAAAACAAACCCCGAACCAAAAATCCCGGTTCCAAAAAGAATTGGGGCAAGATCCTTTTATATGTTTTACTGATATTTTTAGGAATATCAGCGGGTGTTTTTGCGTATGCAGCAGCCAGTCTTCCCGAATGGGATCCTGCCCAATTATCCGGAGCTAAAACCACCTTTATTTATGACGACCAGGACACTATTGTATCTGCCCTCCATGCGGAGGAGAACCGTACGGAAATTACGCTGGACAAGGTCCCGCCCGACCTGGTGAATGCCTTCATCGCAACCGAGGACCAGGATTTCTATCACCACCATGGTATTAATTTCAAAGGAATTCTCCGTGCCGTTTTGTCCAATATAACCTCCGGAAATCTTACCGGTCAGGGAGCCAGCACCATAACCCAGCAGCTGGCCCGGAACTCCTTTCTTTCCTTTGATAAAAAATGGGAACGCAAAATCAAGGAAGTGGTTCTGGCCTTTAAGTTGGAAGCCACATACTCCAAGGATGAAATCCTGGCTATGTATTTAAACAAGATCAACTTCGGTGCCGGGGCTTATGGTGTACAAGCTGCTGCCAATACCTATTTCGGTAAGGATGTAAGCGAGCTGACCCTGGAGGAATGTGCCCTGCTGGCAGGACTTCCCCAGAGTCCCAACGGGTATAACCCATTTCAGTACTATGAACGTGCCAAGTCCCGTCAGAAAATGGTTCTAAACAGTATGGTGGACTGCGGTTTTATTGACCTGCAAATTGCGCAGGCGGCCATGGAAGCTCCCCTGGTCTTTAAACAGTCCAATAACGCTGCCGGTGACTACGGATATTTTGTGGATGCGGTAATTGATGAAGCCATACAGGTCCTCGGCAAAACTAATTATAAGGAAAATGCCGGGGATGCCATATACCGTTCCGGCCTGAGAATTTATACGACCATGGATGCTGATCTACAACGCTTTGCCGAAGATTATTTTGTTGATGCGTCACATTTTCCACAAGAAATTCAAGGCGGAGAACAAGCCCAATCAGCTATGGCCGTAATTGACCACACTACCGGAGATGTTAAAGCCATTATGGGTGGAAGAAAATATGAGGTAAGAAGAGGGTTTAATCGGGCTACCAACGCCTATCGCCAGCCTGGTTCCGCCATTAAACCCATTTCGGTATATTCTCCGGCACTGGAAAGCGGCTACATGCCTTTCTATGTCCTGGATGATTCCCCCATCTCGTTTAAAATTGGGGGAACAGTATGGAGCCCGAAAAACTATGATGGCAAATACCGTGGTCTTATCACCATGCGTACCGCCGTCCAGTGGTCTATTAATACCTATGCCGTGCAAATGGTCGATAAGGTAGGGGTTCGTAAGAGTTTTGACTATGCCCGGGCCATGGGGCTCAAGTTAATCGATTCTCCCGGACATAACGATCTGGGACTGGCACCGCTTTCCCTGGGGGGCCTTACTCATGGCGCCACACCCGTTCAAATGGCCGGGGCTTATTCCACCATTGCCAACGGTGGGATCTATATGAAACCCCACTTCATCACCCGCATCGAAGACGCCGACGGGGTAGAAATATACAATTATGTACCATCAGACCGTCGGGTTCTTAAAGAACAAACCACCTGGCTGATGACAAATATGCTGCAAACGGTAGTCTCGGCGGGGACAGGTACCACAGCGCAGATTCCCGGGGTAGCAACCGCAGGTAAAACGGGTACCTCCGAGGAATGCAAAGATGTCTGGTTCTGTGGTTTTACTCCCAGCTATACCATGGCAGTATGGATGGGTTATGACCAGAAATATACTATGGACCGCACGTATGGTGGCCTGTACCCGGCGCGAATGTTCCGGGCCGTACTTACTCAGGCCCATAAAGACCATAAAGGGAAAATGCTACCTATGCCAGCGGGAATTATTCAGACCAGTGTCTGTTCAAAATCAGGCAAGTCGCCTTCACTTACCTGCCCTGAAGAACAGATCATAACTGAATACTGCACCAAGAATGCCGTACCCAAGGATGAATGTGAACTACACCAGCAGATATACATTTGCCCTGAATCCGGTAAACTTGCCGGGAAATACTGTCCCAATCCCATCCTGCGCTCGATGGTGCAAACTGGGGAAGAAAGCGTAACCGAGGACAAAATCCCTACGGAAAAATGTGATATTCATACTGAACCCCAGCCCTTTAAAATCTACTCCAACCATTACCGGGCTTCCTCGGGCGGGGAGGTCTACATATGTACCGATCCCCGGAACGAGGGCCGATTATACCGGGCGAATTTCCCCAACCCAGTACAAACAGGTGGCTGTCCTAACCAATATGTGGAGAAAGTGACCTTGCCACCAGGTACGGATGTTCCCCCCTGTCCGCTCGGCGACCATCAAATAAAAGGGAAAGGGGCCCGGCAGGCCATCGACGACTTTGTCGATTAAGCTTGCGCGGGGGCGGCAATAACACGAAAAAACAGGGTGTACAGAAGACGCTTGCGTCTTTCTGGCACCCTGTTTAAGCCTGCTTGATCCAAGTTACCTGCGCTACCCTTGAATGAAAGCCAAATATCAGTAGACTATTAATTCTATTGCCCATTGGTCTGGCACCTGGTTTATCTGCTTGCCCCTGATGAGCCCGCCTCGGGATCTTCTTGCGCAGGAATCCCAGTTCTCTTGATTCGGTAAATGTTCACTGTCTCGCCGGCCATCTTGCCTCCCCACATACCTCCGGCTTGTATTGTCCCTAAAAAACCAACCGTCCGCTCATTCTTTTCTCCGGTGGCATCCTTCCGTTCTGTCAGGCTGGTATCAGCTTCTTGCGATAGCATGCTCGTTACTTCACTTATTTCTGTTCTTAGGACCGTCGATTTCATGCGCAACTACCTCCTGTCCGCATAATGTGCTGGGTCTCAACCAGGAATCGTCTCTCCCTGGTTATATGCTGCAATCATTCATACTAATCTAGGGAACCTTGGCTTACCCATGGTTACAGGGTAGTTTCAGTTTATTATGAGTCGGTTTCTTGTTTAACTCCCCACGACAGTCTTCTACTTCTTTCGACATTAATTTGTGAAAATCCTCTCTTTCACTACTTTTTTTTATAAATATATTTGGCCCCGTTACTAGGCAAGTTGAACTATGGTTACCCCAAAGCCACCTTCTTCCGGGAGGCCATCGCGAAAATTCTTGACATAGCGATTTTCCTGCAAATAACCCCGTACGGCGGTACGCAACGCTCCGGTCCCCTTGCCGTGAATAATCCGTACCGAATCCAAACCTACCAGGTTGGCGTCATCCAGGTAACGATCGATTTCCAGCAAAGCCTCTTCACCCGTCCTGCCCCGCACATCGATTTCCTTGGAAATGTTTTTTGCCTTTTCCAAAAAACTTTGCTGGCGCTGTTTGTAAACCTTTTCCTCCGGCGACTCACTCCTAATCAAGTCATCCTTCTTAATGCTGATCTTGAGTATACCCACCTGAACCAGGACTTCTCCTTGATTATTGGGTCCCTCCAAAACATAGCCTTTTTGTTTGATGGTACGAATATAAACATGGTCTCCGGGACTTAGCTCTGAAGAGATCCCCCTCCCTTTTTGTGCCGGGGAGGGCATTTGTTCAATGTTTTTCAGTTTTTGGCGGCTGGCCTCTATCTCATGCCATTTGGGCGGAGCTGCCTTTTCTTTTAACATCTCCCGCAATTCATCCACCGCTTCCTGGGCCTGGCGTTTTATTTCCCGCAGGTACTGATCCGCTTCCTGGCGGGTCTTGTCCATCAAAGCCTGGTGTTCTCTCTGATAAGCTGCCTTTTCGCTTTTCAATGCCTCCCGCTCCTGCTCCAGTTCGGCACGCAAAGTCTCTACTTCCTGACTTGCCTCCTGTAGTTCGAAGCGGGTTTCCTTGAGCTGGCGGATCATGTTGCCTACTTCCATTTCGTTCTGGGGAACCAGTTTTCGAGCCCGCTCTACCATAGCCCGGTCCAGCCCCAGTCGTTCAGCTATGGAAAAAGCGTTGCTCTGGCCCGGCATGCCAATGGTAAGTTCGTAAGTAGGCCGCAGGTTAACCGGATCAAATTCCACCGAGGCATTTTCCACCCGTTCGTGCTGGTAGGCATAGTTTTTTAACTCACTCTGATGGGTAGTGACCATGACCCGAGCTTTTTTGCGCCGCAACTCTTCCAGGATCACCCGAGCCAGGGCGGCACCCTCAACCGGGTCTGTACCTGCCCCCAGCTCGTCCAGCAGCACCAGTGACCTGTCTGCTGCCTGATCCAGAATAGTAATAATGTTTTTCATATGCGAGGAAAAAGTACTCAGGGATTGCTCTATACTCTGTTCGTCTCCAATGTCCACAAAAATGAATGGAAATATCGCCACCTGGCTATTCTCTCGCGCGGGAATATACAGGCCGGACATGGCCATGACCGTCAGGAGCCCCACAGTCTTTAGTACCACCGTCTTGCCACCGGTATTTGGTCCGGTAATTACCAGGGTGTCAAATTTCTTGCCCAATTCTATATTGATGGGAATGGCCCGCTCCCCTAACAACGGGTGCCGGGCACGGCGGATTTCCACTATCCCCCGCTGGTTAACTTCGGGGCGGTAGGCATCCATGTTATAGGCTAGTCTTGCCCGGGCAAATATAAGGTCCAATTCTGCCAGGACGGCCTCATTTTCCTCGATCTCAGTGGTGAACACTGCCACTCGCCGGGTGAGTTCGCGCAGGATTCTCTCCACTTCCCGTTTTTCCTCGTTTTGCAGACTGCGGATACGGTTATTGTATTCCACCACCGCCAGAGGCTCGATAAAAACGGTAGCACCACTGGCTGATTCATCATGGATAATACCCTTCACGTCGCTGCGATATTCCTGTTTGACGGGAACAACATAACGTCCATCCCGGTCTGTAACCAGGGCATCCTGCAAGTACTTTTGGGTGTCTGCCGAACGAATGAAGTCTTGGAGATAGTCTTTTACCCGGTGGCGGAAGGTGCTGGTTTTTTTGCGAATCTCCCGCAGAGCAGGGGACGCATCATCATTGACTTCACCATCCGGACTGATGGCCTTATCAATGTTCTTCTCCAGCTCGGGGTTTTCCATCAGACGCCGGGTTAGATTGCCAAGCTGGGGAAGTTTCTTCGGGTCCACATCCCGGGAAGCCAGGCGGGCAGCCCGGAGATTGGCATATACCTCCCTTAGTTCCGGGGGAAGCAGCATGCCCCCGGCCCGAGCTTTGGCCATCTGCTTCTGCAAAAGGCCCAGGCCTTCAAAATAAGATGGTTCACCCAGACGCAACACTTCCATCCCTTCCCCAGTCTCGTCAAGGCGCTGATTAACCACCTGAAGAGTATCCTGGGGCAGCAAGTGCAAAGCCTTATCCCATCCCCCGGCAAAGGAAGTTTTCTGAGCCAGCATTTCTCTTATTACATTAAATTCAAGCTTATGAAGGGTTTTTTCATCCATATTTATCTTCCATTCCCAACACTATAATTATTAATTTGCATAGCAGAGCTACCTGTTATCAGCCTATATTTTACCCTAATAACGTCAGCGTGTGACAACTACACCAGGATTTTATTGCGTTAGGAAATTCGAGAGGCTTCTACAAGACTCCCCGATGAAAATGATAACGGGAGAACGGCGAAGGGCTGATGTTTTCCAGTCTTTCTCGCAGGCTATGCAAAGGAGCTTCCTTGGCCGAGGTTAGCGTGGTCAGGGCCTGACGGTAGACCTTAACCGTTTCTTCCACCTGGTGCGGTGTAAAGCGCCGCGCCTCTATACGCAGGCTTTCCAGTCCCAGGGTCAGAATCTTGTCTAATTCCTCCATCAGGCATAACGTACGGGAGTTAAACAGGTAGAACCGGCAACAGGGGTCGGTGGCAACTGGAAATGAGTAGCCCCGTTCATCTTTAAGGAAGTAGTCCTGCTGGCGGCAGAATCCGGGGCATGCGTCCTTTTCTGGATGAAGCAATCCTCCCAGGATACAGTACTCTGACACCATGAGGATTAACTCGCCGTGAATTATCATTTCCAGACCTCCCCGGGGTCCAAAGCCTTTTAACTGGGTATAGTTTAACTCCGGCGAAAGACAGGCCCCGCTTAGTCCATTCCGGTTTAGAAAGTCCCACGTATAAGGGTTGAATATATTCAGACTATAATCACCATATGGTTTAAACCCTTTATTAAGTGCCCATTGGAGTGCTCCCAGGTTTGCCACCATAACTTGATCGGTAAGCTGGCCGAGGAAATCCCATTCTTCCATCTCTCCCGGCTTCTGAATCCGGGGCAGCAGCGGGATGACTTCCACTTGCTTTTCAGCCGCTGTGTCCATGATCTCTTTGATTTCATCAAAATCCGCCCTCTGCTTTTCCCCAATGCCTTCCAGAGCGAACAGCAGCCGCCCGATACCGGAACGTAACGCCGCCCGGGCTTGAGGCAAACCACTCACTGCAATGCTAAGGATCGGTTTAGCCTGTGACCGCCTTTCCCGCAAACAGCCTTCCTGGTAGGTGCTTTTCCGTTGTTCATACTCTGCGGGCTCAATCTCTGGATAACTAAACGGTGCCAGCCTGGTTCGCAGCAGCTTTTCCGTCGCCCGGCGCCGGGTGGCATTAATATCGCTAAAAGGAACCAGGAGTCCTTCCGCAGCTTGCAATTCCAGGTCACGCAGACGGAAGGGGGTATCCCCCATACGCGCCATTTTTTCCCGGAGAACGGTTTTATTCAGAGGCCGCTCCCGGGCAATCACCGCCTTCACCTGGCCATCTGCCTGAACCAGGTTGCCTTCTGCATCGCACAAGCATAGGTGCAGAGGTTCCCCTTCTTTTATTTCTACCCGGGCATCGACCCATAGCTGGCTGTCCCGGGTCTTCCCCGCCACCCCGCCCAGAAGCTCTTCGTCATGAGTTTTAAACACCCGATCTCCGGGGCTGACGCGACCATGGATAAAAATATCCACTTCTTCTCCAGCCAAGGCATGGGTGAGCGCTTTTTCCTCTTGCTTTATTTCCTGGACTGAAAAAGCCGGCCCTTTGCCCCGGGATACCCAAACCTCCAACCCATCACCGAGGTTTAGTTCATCTGCCAGCTTGATCTTTGCCCAGCCGTCCCCGGTTTGATGTATAATCCGGCCCAGAAAAACCCCGCGGTTATTGGGACGGTTAGTACTTAGAAACTGACCGCGGTCGGGCAGAAAATACCCGGCGGAAAAATTCCGGTTGAAGACCTTGAGCAGATCTTTGACCGCCGCCGCAGGGTTGGCCTGTTTTCCGGCCACCAGGCTATTCAAGGCCTGGCGATAACTTCTGGTTACCACTGCCACGTATTCAGGCCTTTTCATGCGTCCTTCTATTTTCAGGGAGTCGACCCCTGACTCTTGTAAAATGTCCAGGTATTCCAGAAGGCAGAGGTCTGCCGGGCTGAGCAGGTGTTTACCGGCGGAAGGCAAACTGACCTCTTTCCCTTTTGCTCCGGATCCGGCCCAAAGCTGGTAGGGCAAACGGCAGGGCTGGGCACAACGGCCCCGATTGCCGCTGCGTCCCCCCACCAGGCTGCTAAACAGGCACTGCCCGGAGTAGGAATAGCAAAGTGCTCCATGCACAAAGACCTCCAGTTCCCCTTCCGGCAGGGCCGCGCGGATAGCTCGCAGGTCTGCTGCGGACAATTCCCGGGCCAGAACCACCCGCCGTACGCCCCGGGAAAAAAGAAACGCTGCTCCTGCAGCGTTATGGATAGTCATCTGCGTACTGGCATGGACCCTAAAATCGGGGAGGGTAGCAGAGATGGCATCCATTAAGCCCAAATCCTGAACAATTACGCCATCCACACCCATTTCCCGCAGGCGGAAAATAAAATCCAGGGCCGCAGAAAATTCCCGACGGTCTACCAGCGTGTTGACAGTTACATAAACCTTTTTCTTGCGCAGGTGAGCGTACTCTACCGCCTGGTTCATTTCTTTATCATCAAAATTAGCTGCCGACTGCCGGGCACTGAAATTCTGCCCACCCAGATAAACCGCATCGGCACCATTTTCTATAGCCGCAATAAATGCTTCCCAGCTGCCCGCCGGGGCTAGAAGTTCCATTTTTTCGTTATTACCTCCACAAGCAGGTTGAAAAAGTCGTTCTTAATTATATCATACCCGTTACTCCTATCCGGGCAGCTTTTTCTCCAGCCGGTCAATGTTGGCTGCAATCCGCTCCATCCGTTCCTCCAGGCCCTGCAGGATTTGCAGAAGGCCAAATCCATCATCTGCCTGGTGGGGATGCTGCTCCATAAACTCGAAAAAATCCCCCCGGGATTTGGGCTCAACTGTCAGAATCCGATCGTGCGGACCTTTCAAACCCAGGTCCCGGCGGGTAACCGGTTCATCATCCTGCTTCATAATAACGCTGAACCCACCGCAGGATTCCAGGATGCCCTTATCCACTTCGTCAATATCCCTTATTCCCTGTTTGCGGAGCTCCTGCAAAAGGTCATCCAGGTTAAACTTCTCCCGGGCCAGGTTTTCCCTGATAATCTTGCCATTATCGATGAGTATGACCGGCTTGCCGCTTATGAGATGAGAAAGCCGCTGATTTTTCAGTGCTGCATAACCCATTAGATATTCCAACCCGGCCAGCGTGGCCAGAATAATAACCCCTTCGTAGACCGGGATGCTTCTGTCAAGAGCAATGGATACCACGGTATGTCCTACCCCGGTCATCACCACAAAATCAAAAGGCCCCAGTTCCCCCAGGGCCCTCTTGCCAAGCAAACGCACCATTATTAATGCCAGGAAGTACATGCCTCCGGCCCGCAGGACAAACTCCAGCACGGTGATTACCCCCTCGTGACGCCAAGCCTTTACCTTAGTGTGACCCGAGGCTATAGCTTTAATCCACGGCAGGTGCGGCTTTGGGGCATCACAGTCGTTGGCGCAGGTCCTTAAGAGACCAGGTGTTAATCACATCCTGGCTTTCCAACCAGGCCCGGCGGGCACTTGTCACACCGTATCTTATCATTTGCAGATCATTGCGGTGATGGGCGTCACTGTTTATGGCTATACTGGCACCAGCATCGCGGGCCTGACGCGCAATCTCTTCATCAATATCCAGGCGGTCAGGGTGGGAGTTGATCTCCAGAGCTGTCCCCGTTTTTGCCGCCGTGGCAATCACCTGGTCCAGATCCAGTCCGTAACCGCTGCGCCGGTTTAACAGCCTCCCGGTCAGGTGTCCAATAATGTTGACATGCGGATTTTTCATGGCCGCCACCAGGCGCTCTGTCTGTTTTTCCGGTTCCAGCTTGAAGTGACTGTGAATAGATGCCACCACCACATCCAGCTTTTCCAGAACCTCGTCGGAAAAATCCAATTCACCGTCTTTAAGAATGTCTACCTCGATTCCCTTTAAGACAACAATATTTTGCTCCTGGTTAACAGCGTCAATAACTGCCCCTTGAGCAGCCAGCCTATCTTCGTTTAGTCCTCCACTGATGGGAAGAGAGCGGGAGTGATCAGTGATGGCTATATACTCGTAGCCCAGAGAACGTGCTGCCAGGGCTATATCCTGGATACGATCCAATCCATCACTCCAATTGGAGTGAACATGCAGGTCTCCTTTGATATCTTCCCGGGAGACTAGGTTTGGTAATCGTCCTTCCCGGGCCTTTTCGATTTCCCCCCGGTTCTCTCTTATTTCCCGGGGAATAAAAGGGAGGCCCAAGCGTTTGTATACCTCGGCCTCACTCTCGCTTCCTCGCAAAAAATCCCGGTCCCGGTCACCCAGGGCCGCCTGGCGGTGCTCCTTGGAGCCAGTGGTCCACCATAGAGCCGCCCAGTACTCCTCCTCCTCCACCACGATGATCTCAAAGGGGATTCGGTCCAGAATTATTCCTTGGATAACCTGCTCCTCGGCATGGTCTACCCGGAGTCCCGGGTAGCCTTTCACAATATCCAGCAGTACCCGGGCGTCAGCATCGCTGGTGGCCACCAACAAGTCCAGATCACTTACCAGGGGTTTTCCTCGGCGGACACTACCCACCGGCTGGGCCCTAAGTACCTGCCCGGACTGCAGCAGGTATTGGCAGAGATGCTCCCCCAGTGGCAAGGCTTCCCCCAGGGTAGTCTTCCCCCGTCCTTTCTTAAGCATTTCCAGGCCGCGGATGATGTTTTCTTCAATGCGCGGTCCTATTCCCGGGAGATGGCGCAACTGATGAGTATGAGCCGCCTTTAGCAAATCGTCCAGATTGTCGATACCCAGGTTGCGGTAAATCAGCGCTGCGGTCCTGGGCCCCAGGCCGGGTACTAAGGTCATATCCACCACCCCGGGCGGAACCTCCCCCTGAAGTTTTTCGTAGTAGTCCAGTCGCCCCTGGTCCAGCAATTGGTTGATTTTGTCTTCTACAGCCTTGCCAATTCCAGGGATTTGGGAAATTCGGTTTTGCTCTTTTAATATCCTCAAATCTTCATCGAGGTGGTAAACAGCCTCAGCAGCCTTGCGGTAAGCCCTGATCTTAAAGGGGTTGTCGCCCTTGATTTCCAGCATATCCGCTATGCGAAAAAAAACCCGGGCGACTTCGTAATTGTTCATGCTTTATCCCATCCTGCTTTTCTTTTCCTCTTCCATTTTCTTAACCAGTTCATCATAGTCTTCCTGCAACTTGTTCAGTTCATCTGCCAAATTAAGAGCAGTCAAGACGGCAATTTTGGTTGCCGATAGGTTGGGATTGCGCTGGTGGATTAACCGCATGCGCCGGTCTACATATGAGGCCAGCATCTCAATATAGTCGCGGTTCTCATCACCCTTTACCACATATTCTTCGTCAAAAATGTCTACAGAAACCTTAACCGGATTTTTTTTATCGCTCATTGGCCAGGCCCCCTCGGAAAGAATTATGGAGTACTTTCTCTTTCTATCTTCATTTTTCCTTCCCGCAGGAAAAATGAGCTGACATAAACTCAACAAAAGATTCAACTGTGATTCTGCTAAAAAAACCCTATTTGGATGCATAAATATGCAGGAGTTGTTGACGGAGCATGGTAGAAACACCCTGCGAAGGCGAAGCAGAGTAAGGGGGCGAGCCCCACGGATGGGGCGAGAGTGACCTTCCGCTGTCTGCTACTGTTCAGACATCGCGGGCCATACGGTTTAGGTCCAGCCGTTTTCCATCCACCACGTAAATGACCATTTCTCCCAGATTGGTGGCATGATCTCCGATTCGTTCCAGATGACCGGCTACCAGCAAGAGCGACGTAGCCTGGGGAATGTTTTTCTGATCCTGCATCATATAGGATAGGAGTTCGCGAAAGATCTGGTCGTAGAGCGCATCCATTTCTCTTTCCGCCTCGATTAGAGCCATAGCCATGCTGGTATCCTGCTCAATAAAAGACTTCAGGGAATTATCAACCATTTGCTGGGCAACCCGGGCCATGCGGGGAATATCAATCAGCGGCTTGATATAGGTCTGGGCATGCAGTTCCAAAGCAAGGCGGGCAATCTCCTCGGCGTGATCGGCCATGCGTTCGATGTCCACAATCATACGTAATGCAGTGGCAATCAAGCGCAAGTCACGAGCTAGAGGCTGCTTCAGGGCAATCAAGTTCAAAGCCCTTTTTTCTATATTCAGTTCCATCTCATCGATAATATCGTCGTTTTCAATTACCTCGCGGGCCAATTCGGGGTCTTTGTTCACCAGGGCCTGGACCGCTTTATAAACCTGTACCTCCAGCAAGCGGCCCATACGTAAAAGATCTTCTTTCAATCTTTCCAGTTCTTCTATTAGCGGTTCATTAGTCATGCCCTCTCCTCCTTCTCTAACCAAAACGTCCGGTTATATAATCCTCGGTACGTTTATCATGCGGGTTGACAAACAGCTCTTCGGTGGGACTGAACTCCACCAAGTGGCCGTTGAGAAAAAAACCGGTAAAATCAGAAATCCGCGCTGCCTGCTGCATATTATGAGTAACAATTACAATGGTATAATTGTTTTTCAGAGCAGTTATTAACTCCTCCAACCGGGCCGTAGAAATAGGATCCAGAGCCGAGGCTGGTTCATCCATAAGTATTACCTCAGGCTCCACGGCCAGAACCCGGGCAATCACCAGGCGCTGCTGCTGTCCTCCCGACATCCTGACAGCCGGTGAACCCAGGCGATCTTTCACTTCCTCCCAAAGGTTGGCGGCTTTGAGGCTGTTCTCTACTATTTCATCCAGCTCACTACGGCTTTTTAAACCGTGTATCCGCGGCCCGTAGGCCACATTATCATAGATGGACATGGGAAATACCGACGGCTTCTGAAAAACCATGCCTACTTTTTTTCTAAGTGCTACTACATCCACATCCCGGTCATATATAGGCTGGCCGTCCAGATATACCTCTCCCCGGGTAGTAGTCCCGTCGATTAATTCATTGAGTCGGTTTATAGTGCGCAAAAAGGTCGACTTGCCGCACCCGGATGGGCCGATTAACGCTGTTACCCTTTGCGCCTCAATCTCCATGTTGATGTTATAAAGCGCTTGAAAAGTTCCGTAAAACAAGCTTAATTCCTGGCTTTTAAGTTTGATCTTTTCCTCCATACATATCACCCATCCTGTCTTATTGAGCCGGTTAACCGCCTTAGACTCAGGTTGGCCAGAAAATTAATGATAAGAATTAGTACTACCACCAGCAAAGCTGTTCCAAAGGCCTTCTCCAGGGATAACCCCTCCATGGCCAGAATGTAGAGATGAACCGACATGCTGCGCGCTGGATCACTTAAGGATCCCGGCATGTTTAACGAACTGCCGGCAGTAAGGAGAACTGCCGCCGTTTCCCCTACCGCCCGACCCACCGACAGGATAACCCCGGTGACAATACCCGGCCAGGCCGGGGGAAGCACGACCCGGCGAATAGTTTGCCACTGGCCCGCTCCTAAAGCCAGGCTGTTTTCACGGTATTCTACCGGTACTGAGCGCAGTGCTTCCTGGGCAGTACGAGTAATAGTTGGCAAAACCATTAACGCCAGAGTCAGGCCTCCGGAGAGAATGGACCATCCCAGGTTTAGAAAAATAACAAAAAGCACAAAGCCAAACAAACCGAAAACAATAGAGGGGATACCCGCCAGGGTCTCCATGGTAAGGTTAACCAGAGTGTTGAAGCGACTTGCTTTTCGGGAGTACTCCTCCAAATAGACCGCCGCCCCTACTCCCAGAGGTACAGCTATTATCAGGGCCACCGCAGTAAGGTAAAGTGTACCTATTATGGCAGTAAAGATGCCGCCCTCCTTGCCCGCCCGGCGGGGGGCCTCCAATATAAATCCCAGGTCTACAACACCCAGTCCCCTCCATACGATATAGCCGACAATGGCCACCAGTATACCGGCAATTACCAGGGCAATGAACCAGAAAAGAGCGGTGAGAATTTTTTCATAAGTTCTAGCTGTCGGCATTACGTGCACCTGCCTTAACTGACAAATTTACGGCCAGATTCAGAATAACGATGAAAACAAATAACACCGCTCCGGTAGCGAACAGGGCCGCCTGATGATCGCCGGTGGCGTAGCCCATTTCCAGGACAATGTTGCTGGTCAAGGTCCGTACCGGGGAGAGTAAACTATCAGGCAGTATGGTGGAATTCCCGGTAACCATAACCACGGCCATGGTTTCACCAATGGCCCGGCCCATTCCCAGGATTATCGCGGTAATAATACCTGACCGCGCCGCCGGTATTATTACGCGCCGTATAGTCTGATAGTGAGTAGCGCCCAAGGCCAGTGACCCTTCCCGGAATTCTTGCGGAACCGCCACAATAGCATCCCGGGAGATGTTTATAATCGTGGGTAAAATCATTACCCCCAAAACCATGGCCCCGGCCAGAACACTCATTCCGCTTCCCCCCAGGTATTCGCGGATGAAAGGAACAATAACAATGAGGCCAAAAAAACCATAAACCACCGAGGGTATTCCAGCCAGCAGTTCCACCAGCCGGCCCATAACCTGACCAATCGGCCCGGGGGCTATCTCAGCCATAAATACTGCCGCCATTAAGCCCAGCGGAACCGACCACAACAGGGCGGCCAAGGTTACTGCCAGTGAACCGGCCAACATGGTTCCGATCCCAAATTCTCCTCGCGTCGGACTCCAGGTGAGACCAAACAGGAAATCCCTGACCCCTACCTGCGTTAGCAGCGGAATCCCCCGGGAGAATATAAAGATGGTAATTAGAACAACCGCCAGTATGGAAATAGCAGCACTGAGCATGAGAATTTTTTCCATCAGTCGTTCCCGGGCTGGAGCCCCTGGCCATAGTCGTTTCTTCAAGCCGGTTTCACTCCTTAATTGCTAGCTGATATTAACATTCGTCCAGTCAGTACGACCAGACTTAAAAGCAGGCCGGGATATGGACGGAAAAAATCGGCATCATCCCGAAGACATTGGCAGCTTAACTGCACCGAAAGAATGCTTACTTTACACTGATAGCGCCTTCCTCTACCAGCAGTTGCTGCCCTTCGCTGCTCAGTGCAAAGTCAATAAAGGCTTTAACCACGCCTTCGGGCTGACCTTTGGTCAGGTAAAGAAATGGCCGGGCAACCTTGTAACTGCCGTTTTTGACATTTTCCAGGCTGGGTCTTACACCATCAACCTTTACCGCTTTTACTTCCTCATTTAAAGAAGCCAGGGAAACAAAGCCGATTCCCCGGGGATCACCGGCTACAGTGGTCCTTACTGCACCGGTGGAGTTCTGAATAATGGCCTTATTGGTAATGATCTCTTTATCCATTACAATTTCTTCAAAAGCTCCCCGGGTACCGGAACCTTCCTCCCGACAAACTACGGTGATGTCCCCGGGAGGCCCCCCCAATGCTTTCCAGTTGGTGATATTGCCCAGGTAAATATTTTTAATCTCCTCCCTGGTCAATTCCGTAATGGGGTTATCCTTATGAACCACTACCGCGATCCCATCCAGTGCCATGGTAGT
>Ga0116193_1001492_pt1 | contig 19315 bp, 18 predicted proteins | sample AD_UKC115_MetaG_FD_89892 | JGI IMG/M metagenome (GOLD analysis project Ga0116193, IMG submission 89892) | Active sludge microbial communities of municipal wastewater-treating anaerobic digesters from Hong Kong - AD_UKC115_MetaG | ecosystem: Engineered > Bioreactor > Anaerobic > Digestate... | reverse complement strand
GGCGGCTGAAGAGAGGGCGTGGTCGGTTCTTGAGCCGTATGTGGTGCCGAAACGCAATCGGATTCCGTTGGCGGCTACGGATACGACGCCCGTGCTGGGGGAAGTCTAGCCTGTGGGCATCACTCTGGGTAACATAAGCTTTGACGAATCCGTTACGTCCGCGTGTGAGCGCCACGAGGAGATTGGCGGACGCAATGCGCGGCAGATAGAGCTCAACGGCCTAATCAGCGGCCACTCGACGGCACAGGTTGAGACGGCGCTGGACGCGATTTTAGGCGCCGCTGCTGATGAGGAGTGCATGACGCCCCTTTGTTTACGTCCGGGCAGACAGTTGCTCGTCCGGCGTGTGAAGTTCAAGCGAGACGTCTCCCGGACGGGACTGACCGGCAGCTTTATGTTGCTGCTGGAAGCGCAGAACCCATTTGAGGAGTCCGTCAGCGAGCATGTCTTGACCTGGAGCATCGAAAGCTCGGGTGAAGAACTAGTTTTGTCTGGAGCGGGGACGGCCCCTTCCTTTCCGGTTATTTCTCTGCTGGCGACGCGTACTCTTGTTGGCCCATCCTTCGGCGATGGAACGCGTACCATCAGCTATAGCGGGACGGTCGATGAAGGTCACACCCTTGTGTTTGATGGTGTCGCCGGGGTTGTGACGCTTGATGGCATTGACGTCACGCCGTATACGTCTGGCCTGTTTCCGCAGGTTGCGGCGGGAGAGGGGTTGCTGCGGTACGCAGACGACGCGGTGAGTTCCCATAGCGGCGTGGCGGAGGTTCGCTTCCGGGATCGGTGGTGGTGATGTTGGACTACCGGATCGATATTTTTGATACCTGGGGCCGCCACATTGCTGGATACGATGAGGTCCCGCTTCTTGAAGCTACCCGGACGTCGCCGGATGAACCCGACACCGTTCGTGGCCTGCTGCCCGAGTCCATCGCAAACCTGGGCCACGGCTACCGCATCAGGGTCACCGTCGGCGACCGGCTTTTCGTTGATGCTCCGGTGGTGCGCGTGTCGCCTCAGTGGAGCGATTCGCGGAAACTGATTCTGGACCGGTATGTGCCTTTTCACGAAATCATTGAGTTCGAGGCGGAACGATCCGCATGTGAAGGCAATAACGAGATTTCGCTTGGATGCACAAACCAGTCCGTCAGCCAGATCGTTCGCGATGCCATCAACCGGGCTGCTGGGCCTATTCATTACACGGTTGAGCATACAGCGTATCCGGACGGCGCCCAGCGTGAGTATCAGAAGTTTCTGGCACGCAAATCGCATGACAACGAGCTGGAGGTTGGCGGCATCACGCGCGGCCAATGGGTCGGAGCGGATCGTATCGACACGAGCAACGCCAGCGCACGCAGTGGCAATACCATCAGCGGCCTGATTGTGGATGGCGTGGCTTGGCCGGATGTGCGCCTGATGATGATCGGCGTGGAACAGACAGCGCGAGATGCGGCTGCACGCGAACGTCACCCCGAAGTGGTCGCGTGGACTGATGCGCAATATGCGGCCAGCGGCTACAAACAAGCGGCTGATGCGAGCGCTGCGGGGCTGGACACGCTCCTTCGGGAAAAAGGCATTGCATTTATCGAGCTCAATCCTCACCGCGATATAACCGGGGCGTTTGACGATCGCGTGGATGCCGAGGGTCGATATCTGGGCTTCGTGTACGGCGGGGGAGAGTGCTTCAACGCCGCGCAGATCGAGCGCGGGCACGCGGACGTGTGCCTTCGGGCTGAGGGCAAATGTCTCGACCCTGCGATGGCGCTGAAGGAATATTACTCGTATGCCGGCGTTGCCAGAGACTCCATTGCAGATTGCGGCGTCGTTGTTCATTCGTTGGACATCCGCGGCGGCTTGATGCCGGCGCTGACGGCGCTCGCCTATATGGCTGATGGCTTTGTATGGTCAGTGAGCCCGGATCTGGCAGTGACCTTTCGACAGGCGGCGCTTGATCAGGTTTTGTTTGCCGATCCGCTTCGGATGGGTGTTTGCCTTGGGTCGTCGTCCGTCGACCTGACCAACATGCTCCATTTCTCCGGCAATCCGCTCACCGGCGGGATCGATAAGACGTATTATCAGCCTGAAAGCGTGGATGCGTATGGCCTCAAAGAGGGCAGCCTGTTTTATTTTTCGGTATCCACGGAAGCGGACGCCGACCGGTTGGCAGCTGGGGTGCTGGCCGACATTGCGTATCCAGAGCAGAACGGCTTCATTACGCTTTACGGCGGTAGCGCACATGTTGAGGTCGGCGATCTCGTGGAGGTTCGCGGCGAGAGATTGCGTCGATTCGAGCGCGAGGTCGAAAACGAATGGAATGATCTGTTCAAGGGGAAACACGTTTTTCGCGTTGGTGCCGTCACTCAGCGTTTTTCCGGTCGCGATGTCAGCACAGTGTTGTGGCTAACGTCTCCGTTGCGTAGCGTACGCGCGCCGCTGTCTTTTATCGCACGCGGACAGGAGAGCGCCCAAAGCCTATACCAATTCCGGTTGGATGAAGCCACGGTCGGCCTGGATATGGGCTACCACATGGATTAGAGGGGGGAGTATTTATGGCGATAAAAGGCAATGGTTATCAGAAGACGACGTGGGCATTTCAGGAACGCCCGGTTGCGTCGTTGAAGCTGAACAATTGGGATGACCGGATTGAGGCGGCTTTGGAGCTGGCGTATTTCCTGCTGAACCAGGCGTGGGGCGGCGGCAACGGGGTGGTGCGGGGGGCGACGACGGACGATCTGCGGGTAAGCCCGAGCAATCCCGTAAGCCTGTCTGTGGTCATTGCGCCAGGGTACGCGTTCATATCGCACGCGCCGTACAAGCTGGCGGTGACGACAACAACGGCACAGTTTGCGCCACCCGCAGTGCATCCGCGTATTGATCTGATTCAGGCAACACTGGATGGGTGGGCGATATCGATCAAGCCCGGTCACGAGGCAGCATCACCCGTCGCGCCAGGTATCGATGCTGACTGCGTTGCCTTGGCTCAACTGTACCTTCGGCCCGGCATGACGGTCGTCAAGGAAAGCGATGACGCTGTCAATGGCTACATTATCGACGCGCGAAGTTTTGTGTGAGACAGCTTCAAATGCAACTAAAAGGAGAAAACAGGTATGACACTGGCAACACTGCTAACCAGCGAGACAGGATTGGGTTTGTTTGCGGCCTTGTTTGGCGGTATTTGGTCGTTTTTTCGAACCAGCGAGTGGCGCAAACGCGCGCAGGGTCAGCGTTATGAAAAAGCGATGCAGGCGTTGGAAGCCGGCGTTGAGCTCACGTACCGAACCTTCGTCAAGTCGATTAAGGACTCGCGCACAGACGGGAAATTAACAGACGAAGAGATGCGGCTGGCACGTGAACGTGCGCGTAGCGCGGCCATCGAGTTTGGACAAACCCAAGGTATCGACGTGGTTCGGGAGCTGAGCGGGGAGTACATCGATGTTCTCATCGCGAAGCTCGTCAAAGGTTTCAAAAGCAGTTAATATATCCTCCTCCAAGGTCAGGGCGGACGTTTCTTCAGGAGACGTCCGCCCTGACCGTTTTCATGGAAGTAATGGAAGATATGGTAGCTATGGGAGGGTGTCTCTTTTTCTGTTTCAGTTTCCTGTTTGAAAAGAGTTTTCTTTTTGTTATAATGGGCCACCTCAGGGTGCATCAGCGCCTAAGTCATTTAATCTGTGTACGTTATCCAATTGCTGCGGCGACATAGGGTTAGGGAAGAGGGGTACAACTGTGTTTAAATTATTCCGTTTTTTGCCGAGTCTGTTCAGCCACGACATGGGCATCGACCTGGGCACGGCTAATACATTGGTCTATGTTCGCGGCCAGGGCATCGTTTTGAGTGAACCCTCCGTCGTCGCCATCAACCGCGATACTAATCGTGTTCGCGCCGTCGGCAACGAGGCCAAGAGCATGATTGGCCGCACCCCCGGCAACATCGTCGCCATTCGCCCGATGAAAGACGGCGTAATCGCTGACTTCGACATTACCGAAGCCATGTTGCGGTATTTCATTACGAAGGTCCACAATCGCAAGCGCCTGGTATGGCCGCGTGTGGCCATCGGCATTCCGTCGGGCATTACCGAAGTGGAGCGTCGCGCGGTGATTGAAAGCGCCACGTTGGCGGGCGCCAAGAAGGTGTTTCTCATTGAAGAGCCGATGGCGGCGGCGATCGGCGCGGGGCTGGCCGTTCAGGAGCCCCAAGGGTGCATGATTGTAGACATCGGCGGCGGCACCACCGAAGTGGCCGTGATCGCGCTGGGCGGCATTGTGTGCTCGAAGTCCGTGCGTGTGGCGGGCGACGAGATGGACCAGGCCATCATCCAGCACCTCAAGCGCACGTACAACATGCTGGTCGGCGAACGCACCGCAGAAGAAATTAAAATTGCCATCGGTTCGGCTTTCCCGCTAAAGGAAGAGCTTGAGATCCAGGTGAAGGGCCGTGACCAGGTTCTGGGCCTGCCAAAGATTCTCACCATCACGTCCGAAGAAATTCGGGAAGCGTTGCGCGAGCCGGTGACCGCTATTGTAGATGCCGTACGTGTTACGCTGGAGCGCACGCAGCCGGAATTGTCCGCGGACATTGTTGACCGCGGGGTGGTTTTGGCGGGCGGTGGCGCGCTCTTGCGGGGAATTGACCAGCTTCTGTCCAAGGAAACCGGCTTGCATGTCTCCATAGCCGAGGATCCCCTCACCGCAGTGGCGCTGGGGACGGGCAAGTATCTGGAGACGTTGAAGGGTTTCCAGGACGAAGACGAAATGTAAGTCTTGCTTCCTTCACGCCGTATAACCGAATATCGTTCGACCATCATCTTTGCGGTGTTGGTCTTTTTGTCTCTGGCCTCATTGGTCACGGGCGCCGAGGCCGTATTTCTGCGCGATACCGTCCGCAAAGCCGTTTCGGTTACGGCTTATCCTTTTCTGGTGGCAATGGGCGGCGTGCAGCATGCGACCAGTTACGTGACAGGCCTGTTTTCATCCTACCACGACAGGCAGCAGGAAATTGACAGCCTTCGCCTTCGCCTGACGGAAATGAGTCAGAATGAAGCCCAGCGCCATGAGCTGATTCAGGAAAACCAGCGGCTGCGGCAAATGCTGGGATTCGTGTCCACCGAGCGCCGGTTTGAACTGGACCCGGTGAAAGTGCAGGTGATGGAAAGCTTCAAAGGCATTATGATGATTGACCGGGGCTCGATTCATGGCATGAAAGAATCCATGTGTGCCGTCACTGAAGACGGCATCGTCGGTATGGTGACCCGAGTTGATCCGACCACATCGAGCGTTGTCACGCTTCAGAACGCGGACTGCAAAGTGGGCGGGATGGTGGTTCGCAACCGCGTGCGCGGCATCGTCTATGGCAGCGGCAATGAACTGACCCATCGTTGCACGATGAAATATATTGACATGAAAGACGACGTGCGTGTGAACGATCTGGTGGTCAGCAGCCCCGAAAGCATGTTTCCCACCGGCTATACGATCGGCCGTGTGGTCAGTGTGGACGATTCGGGGGCGTTGTGGAAATCAGCGGAAATTGAACCCGCCGTTGACCCGTATCGTCTCGATGAAATCTTTATCGTTCGACGCGCCATCGCGCCGGCGGATGAGCTCGCGGGTCAGGCCGTGCAGGCGCCTGTACCGTCGGTGGCCCCCGCAGTGCCCGATACGCGCTCGTATCAGGAACGTTATGCGCCGTAGATACAAACCCGGCCTGGGAGAGGGTCTGGAGAATGCGTAGAAACTTCTGGTGGTCTGTCATTGTAGTGGCGGCCGCGTTGATTCAGACAACGTGGCTCGATGCCATACGCCTTCAAGGCGTGATGCCCGATCTGGCCGTGCTGCTGGTGGTATTTTTTGCCATCACCGAAGGCGAGGAACGCGCCATGTTCACGGGCACGCTGGCGGGCATGTACCAGGACGCCACCAGCAACGCCGTTTTGGGCCACCACGTTTTGTGCCTGGTGATCGTAGGGTACGTGGCGGGCCGCGTGGCACGGCGCTTGGTCCTGGAGCATCCTGTTATCAAGGTGGTGCTGGTGATGTTCGCCAGCACGGTCTGTGGCATCCTGTTCACGTGTATTCAATACGTTGAGACGCCCAACATCAGCGCCATTCACGAGGTGGCCGTGAACGTCATTCCGGCCGCGTTTTACACGGCCTTAATCACGCCGGTGGTGTTTGCCGCTCTATCGTGGTTCTTTCGGCGCGGCGAGCCGTTCTCGGGGAGCGTAGCCTAGGATGACGCGCAGCGCCAAGAAGCGGTATCCGGGCGTCGAGCGGCGCATTGCCTTTATTGGGGCATTGATCCTCCTGGCCCTGACCGTGCTGGGTCTACGCCTGTGGAACCTTCAGGTCGTGCATTGGGCGGATTACGCCCGGATGGCTGAATGCAACCGTCTTCGCGCCGAACGGCTCAAGGCCCCGCGCGGCATGATCTTCGGGCGTGACGAATCGGTTGTGCTGGCAGACAATCGACCCTCGTGCGATCTCGTTATGGTCCCGGCGGAATGCGGTTCAACGGACTTGGCGGAAATCTGCATTCGGCTGGGCGAGCTGTTGGGCATCGATGACGCGGCCCTGTTTGAGACGATTTGGCAAAGCAGACGAAAGCCTTACCGGCAGATCCTGGTCAAGCAAGACGTGTCCAAGAACGATCTGATGCGGGTGGAAGAATTCTCGTATGCCTTGCCGGGCGTATTTACGGTGGCCAGACCACAGCGGCGGTATCTGTACGGCAAGACGGCCGGTCAGATTCTGGGCTATCTGGGATCGCCAACACAGGACGAGCTTGAGCAAAGCGATGAATATGAGGGCGCGGATCTGATCGGACGGGGCGGTATCGAGCAGACGTACGAATCGGACATGCGCGGTACCGACGGGCAGTTAGTAGTGAATGTCTATGTCTCAGACCGTCGCCCCCAACTGCGTACGGATGCTTCGGGTAACCCGTATGTCGGCGTGGACAGCTATGGACGCAAACTCGAAGAAGAAAAGGATTTTCGTCGTGAACCCACGCCGGGTCAGTCGATTTTCACGACGCTGGACATCGGTCTTCAGCAAAAGTGCGAGAGCCTGTTAGAAGGCGACGTCGGCGCCATCGCCGTGTTGGAGGCCGACACCGGGGCGGTGCTGGCATTGGCAAGCACGCCCGGTTATGACCCGAGCATATTTGCCGAATACGGGCGTGATCGCGAGCGTGTGGATGCGTTGACCGATCCGTTCAAGCCGATGCGCAACCGCTGTTTTCAGGAACGCTATCCGCCGGGCTCCGTCTTTAAGGTCATGTTGGCATCGGCCGCCCTTGAAGAAGGCGTTATTGATGAGAAGACCACGTTTTCGTGCGGAGGTTCGTTCCGGCTGCCCGGCGTGAGCCGGCCCTGGAATTGCTGGCAGCGCCACGGTCACGGGTCGGTTAATGTGGTGGACGCGTTGGCCTTTTCGTGCGACGTCTTTTTCTATAATGTGGGCTTGCGTCTGGGCGTCGACAAGATCAAGGAATGGTCCAGTCGATTCAGCCTTGGGGAAATGACCGGCATCGATCTTCCCAACGAGGTGAACGGGCTGATTCCGGATTCCGAATGGAAAAAGGCCAGGATGGCCCAGTTGGTTCCAGATGATCCATCTGAATGGCGCTGGTATCCCGGCAATACCGTCAACCTTTCTATTGGGCAGGGTGAGGCCGCCACAACGCCCCTTCAAAATGCGATACTAATGGCCGCTATTGTCAATGGAGGGCGGCGCGTGCAGCCTTATATCAATGCTGCCGTGAGTCCCAACGTTTCGGAACCGTTCTTGAGCGAGCGCACGTTGGAAATCGTTCGAGCCGGCATGCGCAAATGCGTGGAAAAGGAACGGCCTGCCCCCACGGGTACGGGCAAGGCCGCCCGCGTGCCGGGCATGACGGTTCTTGGAAAGACCGGCACAGCGCAGGTCATTAAGCTCAAAAAATATCCCAGTGAAGAAGACATTCCCTATAAGGAACGCGATCACGCCTGGTTTGTGGCCGGCGTTCTTGATCAGGAACCGAAAATAGCAATGTGTATCCTGGTTGAACATGGTCTGCATGGCAGTTCAACGGCCGCTCCATATGCCAAGGAGATCATCGAATTCTTTTATAGAAACCGATCGAGCGACCTCCCTTCCACCAAAGGGACCACAGAGCCTGGCTCTTCCAACGAAGGAGCGGACAATGGCAACCGCTAAGTTTGACCTCCTGGACGCCCAAATCAGCACATTTAACTGGCGCAATATCCGGCGTATTGATTGGCTCCTGACGGGGTTGGTGCTGGTATTGGCCTGTATCGGGTTTGCCGTACTCTACAGCGCCAGCCAAAGCACCGCCTCAGCGGTCCCCTATTACATCAAGCAGATGGTCTTTTTTGCCATCGGAGTTGCCATCGCGTTGACGATCATGTGCATCGATTCGCGTTTTCTGGTTTCGATTGCCCCCGCCCTATATACCGGGGCGGCCCTTCTTCTGCTGTTGGTGATCCTGTTTGGCACCGTCGGTAAAGGCGCTCAGCGCTGGCTGGCCCTGGGACCGATCCATTTGCAGCCGTCCGAACAGACCAAGGTCATCGTGGTCTATATGCTGACTTGGTATCTCACGACGGTCAAAGACAAAATCCAGCGGTTTCCGTATCTGTTGTTGGCCGTCGTGGTGGTGGCGTTTCCAGCGGGCCTGATCCTCAAGCAGCCCAGCCTGGGCACAGCCCTGGCGCTGGTCCCGGTGGGGGGCGCCATGGTATATGCGGCCGGCGCCAAATGGTGGCACCTACTGGTCCTGCTTATCGCGGGTCTTTCGGTCGTGCCTGTTGCTTACAACCATCTCGAACCGTACCAAAAACAGCGCCTGCTCTCCTTTGCCAACCCCGAAGACGACCCCAAAGGCTCCGGGTGGCAAACCCGCCAGAGCAAGATCACCGTCGGCAGCGGCGGCCTGGCGGGAAAAGGATTTTGCCAAGGCACACAGACCATGTTAAATTACCTGCCGGAGCACCATACGGACTTCATCTTTTCGCTGCTGGCGGAAGAGGAAGGTTTTATGGGCGTCATGGTGATAATTGGACTGTTCGCGGTATTTTTGCTGCGCGGACTTCAGTTTGCGCGGGACTGTCCGGACATGACGGGGACGTTGCTGGCGGTGGGGGCGGTTACGATTTTGTCGTTTCATGTGTTTGTGAATATAGCGATCACTATTGGTCTGATGCCGGTGACAGGGATTCCCCTGCCGTTTTTGAGCTACGGCGGAAATTTCTACATGACCACGATGATCTGCGTGGGCATGCTGCTCAACGTGCCGGTGCGAAAGCACCTGTTTGACTAGGAAAAATGTAGCTCTCTGGAGCACCTATGCAAGAGTTTGTCATTAATGTAGCTCCCTTGGAAACCCGGATTGCCTTGCTCGAAGAAAAGCGGCTGGCAGAGCTGACGATCGAGCGCCAGGAAAACCGCAGCCTCGTAGGCAATGTCTACAAGGGCCGGGTGGATTCTGTAGTGCCCGGCATTCAAGCCGCCTTCATCGACATCGGCTTTGAGAAAAATGGATTTTTGTATGTCTCGGATATCGCCGGCACCGAAGGGACCGGCGATTTTGTGTTGGAAGACGGTGTGGCCCGCCTGCGCCCGCAGGCCCGGCGCGGCAAGCGCCCGAACATCGAAGACCTGCTGAAGAAAAATCAGCACATCATGGTGCAGGTCAGCAAAGATCGTCTCGGCACCAAGGGCGTCCGCCTCACCAATTTCATCACGCTGCCCGGGCGGTTCATGGTCCTCATGCCGACCGTCAATCAACTGGGCGTTTCCCGCAAAATTGACGATGACAAAGAGCGCGACCGCCTCAAAAAAATCCTCCAGCAGATCCGCCCAAAAGGCGTTGGCCTGATTACACGCACCGCCGGCGAAGGGCGCAAGAAAACCGAATTTGCGTCCGACGTGAAATATCTGTCCAAGCTGTGGGACGACGTTAAGACCAAGATGGAGACCGCCAAGAGCGGCGCGCTGCTTCACGAAGATCTCAGTCCTATCCTGCGCATGGTGCGCGACTCTTTCACCGCCGATGTCCAGAAGCTGACCATTGACGACGAGCAAGAGTATCAGCACATCATGGACTTCCTGGATAAGTTTGCCCCGGCCCTCAAGCGGCGGTGCAAGCTGTACACTGAACCCATGCCGATTTTTGACAAATATGGGCTCGAGGATGAGATTGAAAAGGCCTTGCGCCGCAAAGTGAACCTCAAGAGCGGCGGCCACATCTGCATCGACCAGACCGAAGCGCTCGTCGCCATCGATGTCAACACCGGCAAGTTCACCGGCAAGACACGCCTGGAAGAAACCGTTTTCCGCACCAACATGGAGGCCGCCCAGGAAATCGCGCGCCAGGCGCGCCTGCGCGACCTCGGCGGTATCATCGTGGTCGACTTCATTGACATGGAGCAGGAGAAAAACCGCCGCGAACTGTTCCGCTCGTTCCGCGAGGCCCTCAAGGATGACAAGGCCAAGACCACCATCTCCGAGGTGAGTGAACTAGGCATGATCGAGATGACCCGAAAGCGCGTCAAGCACAACCTGGTCAAAGCGCTCTCGCAGCCCTGTCCGTATTGCGAAGGCAGCGGCCTGGTTCGCTCCGTCACCACCATGACGTTCGACACGTTGCGCCGCCTCCAGTCTCTGTTCTGCCGTTCCAAAGAAAACGGTCTGATTCTGCAGGTTCATCCGGACGTGGCCCGACGCCTTCGCACCGAAAACAAGATGCTGCTCGACGCGCTGCTCAAAGAATTTGAGCGCGAAATGACCATCGAATCCGTGTCGGACTTCCACATCCACGACATGAAAGTACTCATCGCCCGCACTCGGAAAGAACTCTCGGCGTAAGCCATTTGGAGTACGGAGGCTGTAAGCAAAGCGGCGCGAAACGCCGACGCCGCTTTAGAAAGAAACAGCTGCGTAGCTGGCCAACGCGCCTCGTTGCGTCCGCACTCCATATCGTCTCCTCCAATATGCACCGCCTTTTCGTTACATGCTAATATATACTCCGTTTAATCCTTGGAGGTTAGCTGTGGCATCCCAGAAAAAAATCCGCGAGGCGTTTGATGAGATTGTTCAGGAAACGGCGGAGCTTGTTCGCCAATCCGCACGCGGTAAGCAAAAAGTTGTTCGCGTCTCACCGGAAGTGGCAGAGAAACTAAACACTGTCGCCGCCGCACCTGTTGCGAAAAAGGCCCCACGTCCGTCGCCTGAAACCAGGCCTCCGTCTCCAGACTCCAGTCTCCAGACTCCAGACTCTGCCAAACCGCAGCCCCCAACCCCCAAACCCCAACCCGCAGCATCGCGTCGCGTGATCTGTGAGCGCCCTGACCTGAAGGAAGCGCGCACGCTGACTCAGCTCCAGGCCGTTATTCAATCGTGCAACCGGTGCCCGCTGGGCGGCACGCGGACCAAGCTGGTGTTTGGCGAGGGCAATCCTAATGCTACGCTGGTGTTTGTCGGCGAAGCGCCGGGGTTTGAGGAAGACCAGCAGGGCCGTCCGTTCGTGGGACGCGCCGGCAAGCTGCTCACGGACATCATTGAGAAAGGGTTCAAGATCCCCCGCGAAGAAGTTTATATCTGCAACGTCCTCAAGTGTCGCCCGCCGGAGAACCGAAATCCGCTGCTGTCCGAGATCGAGGAATGCGAGCCGTATCTCATCCGGCAACTGGAGATCATCCAACCGCAGATTATCTGCGCGTTGGGCACGTTCGCCGCGCAGACTCTGCTCAAGACCAAAGAACCGATCGGCCGTCTCCGCGGACGCTGGCACTTCTACCATGGCATTCCGTTGCGGGCCACGTATCACCCGGCGTATCTGCTTCGTAACCCGGCCGACAAAGTCAAGACTTGGGATGATGTTAAGGAAATTTTGAGGGTTTACCACGGCGAGTACGTGCCCAAACCGGAATGATGAAAACGACCAAAACACATCCTCACGTTAAGTGGTACGAATCGCTCATCGTGCGCATCATGGCGCTGTGCGTGGTGCTGGTGGTGTGTCTGCTTGGGCTGGTCTACGAAATCACCTACTACTATTACCACGAAGTCGTCACCGAAATGGAATCGCGCACGCAGGACGTGGCCAATACGGTGTCGCTGTACCTGAAGGACCACCCCGAGGCCGATCTGCCGGAAGTCGAGCAGCAATTGCGCGGCTCGCTGGGTGAAACGGAAATCAACGTAACGCCGCGAATGGAATCCACGCATGTCAGCCCGTTCGTTCTCGAGAAGAATGAGAAGGGCGATCTCGTCAAGGTGGCGCGCGTCCTCATCAACCACAAAGACGGCTTTTTTGAACTTGAGCTCCGCGCGCCGGTCGTTCCGCAGGCGGAAATTATCCGCGCGTTTCGAACCAAATATTTTGTCGCCATCGCCATCGTATTCGTCGTGGCCCTGGGCCTGATGGTCTACCTCGTGGCCCGTATCTTGCGCCCGTTGACGGACCTGTCGGACTCCTGCGCGCGCATCAGCTCGAGCGGCGAACTGCACGACGTCTCCACGCGCCAAACCTCCGGCGAGATTCGCGCCCTTGAACAGACCTTCAACAAAATGGTCTCGTCGTTGCGCGAGAAGGAAACCATCGAGGCCAACCTGCGCCAGGCCCAGCGCCTGTCGGCCATCGGCAATCTGGCCGCCGGTGTGGCCCATGACATTCGCAATCCGCTAAACGCCATCAAACTCCTGTCGAGCCACGCCATTGATACGCTCGGCGACGTAGACGAGGCCGCGCCAGCCATCCGGCAGATGCAGACGATCCGAAAAGAAGTCAATCGCCTCGAAGACATCGTGGCGGGATTTCTTTCCATGGCCCGGGAACGCCAGCTCCAGCCCGAACCCACTCGCATTGACACGTTGCTCGAAGAGGCCGCCCGCCTCGTTCACAATGACGCCGAAAATCGCGGCGTTCGCCTTGTCACAGAGCTGCGCGCCGGCGAAGCGGCCCTGATGCTCGATGGCAAACAGTTCACGCGCGCCATTCTCAACATCATTATCAACGCGATGGAAGTCAGCCAGGGTGGGCGCGTGCGCGTGTTCTCGCGGCTGCGCGAAGGGGTGTGTGAAATCGAAATCCGCGACGACGGCCCCGGCATGCCCAAAGACGTGGCCGAGCGCGCCTTTGAACCGTACTTTACCACCAAGACCACAGGCACCGGTTTGGGGCTCTCCATCACGCGTGGTATCATCGAAGAACATGGGGGAACCATTGCACTCAACAGTCTGGAAGGACAGGGCACGCAAGTAATCATCACGCTGCCCCTCGAGATGAAAGATGAAAGCACGAGTCTTAGTTTGTGAAGACGACGACGTCCAGCGGGACGTGATCGCCGATATCCTGCGGCGCGCCGGATATACCGTCCGCGAGGTCGCCGCGGCTCAGGCCGCCGTCGAGGCGTTGCAGGCCGATGTGTTTGACGTACTCTTGACTGACCTGCGCATGCCCGGCATGGACGGCCTCGAGCTGCTGCGTCAGGCGCGGCGTATCCGCCCCGAAACCGAGGTCGTCGTCATGACGGCCTACGCCACCATTCAGACGGCCGTCAGCGCCATGAAGGAAGGCGCCATTGATTACCTCGGGAAGCCCTTTGATAAAGACGAACTCCTGGTGGTCATTCAAAAGGCCACCGAACGCGGCGACCTGCGCCGCCAGAACAAGCAACTGCGCCAACTGGTCACGGAGTCCATCTCGCTCGGAAACATCATCGGCGAAAGCGCCGCCATGCGCCGCGTCTTCGACATCACGCAAAAGGCCGTCAACGTCAATAGCACGGTCTTGATCCACGGTGAGTCCGGCACCGGCAAGGAACTCATCGCGCGTCACATCCACTTTGCGGGACCGCGCAGCAAAAAACCGTTCATCGTGATGAACTGTGCAGCCATCCCGTCCACGCTCGTCGAGAGCGAATTATTTGGCCACGAGAAGGGCGCATTCACCGGCGCTGACTCGAGCCGGCCCGGAAAATTTGAGACCGCCAACGAGGGCACGTTGTTCTTGGATGAAATTGGTGACATGCAACTTGAGAGCCAGGCCAAGCTCCTGCGCGTGCTGCAGGACGGCATGGTCGAGCGCATCGGCTCATCCCAGTCGCGCAAGGTTGACGTGCGCGTCATCGTGGCCACCAATCGCGACCTCGCCAAGCGCGTCGAGGAAGGCGAATTTCGGCGCGACCTGTATTACCGGCTCGACGTCATCAACATCAAGCTGCCGCCGCTGCGCGAGCGTATGGAAGACCTACCACTGCTAGTAAACCATTTCCGCACCAAGCTGTCGTCCAAACTGGGCAAACCCGCACCCGCCGTGGGGCCCGACGTGTTCGACGCCATACGCCGGTTCCGCTGGCCTGGCAACGTGCGCGAATTGGAGAACACCCTTGAGCAGATGTTCATCCTCTGCGATGGAACTCAGCTCACGTTTGACGATCTGCCCGAAAAACTGCGCGAACGCGCCGTTGATACATCCGGTTTCAAGTTGCCGCCGGGCGGCATCATCCTCGAGGATCTCGAACAGGACTTTATCCGCCAGGCACTCGACCGCTCCGGCGGACGTCTGAAAGAGGCAGCCGAACTGCTCGGCTTGACCTATAAAACACTGCAATATCGCTTAAAGAAACACGAAATCGATCGCACCGCGCCCGACGAAGGAGAATGAAATGAGTGGCCTGCTATGCCGACCCGACATGGATGACGTTCGCAATCGCCTTACGGCTTGGTGGAACGGAGGCGACATCGGACGCCCGGTTTTCCGCCTTTATGCACCGCGCCCCGAGCCGCTCGAAGACATCCCCATAGTCCCCAAACCCGAAGGTTGGACCGGCCGTTATTCGTCAGCCAGCTTTGAATACCGTGTCTATCTGGCGCAGCGCGATTGCCTGGGTACCTATTACCTCGGCGAAGCCGTGCCGACAGCCACACCCGAAATGGCGCCGGGCGCGCTCGCCCTGTTCCTCGGCTGCCACGGCACCGAATACACCAACACCGTGTGGTGCGAACCCTGCGTCACTGACCCTCCGGAATCAACGACATTCGAAATCAAACCCGACAACTTCTACTGGAACTTCTGCTGCCGCCTGGCGCGCGAGTTCAAGCGCCTCGGCGAAGGCAAATGGCTCGTTGAAATTCCGGACCTCGTGGAAGGCTTGGACATCCTTGCCTCCATGCGCGGCACGCAGGAATTCCTCATGGACTTCTACGAACGCCCCGAGTGGATTCACCATTGCATGCGCCAAATCACCGATCGCTTCTTTCAAGCGTACGACGTCATGTACGACCTCGCCCGCGACGAAACCGGCGGCAGCACCTTCTGGCAATGGGCGCCCGGGCGCATGGTCAAAATGCAGTGCGACTTCTCCGCCATGATCAGCCCCGACATGTTCGGCGAGTTCATGGTGCCCGTTATCAAGGAAATCACCGAGCGAACCCAGCACTCGCTCTACCACTGGGACGGCCCCGGCGCGCTGTGCCACCTCGACCACCTCCTGTCCCTCCCGCGCCTCAACATGATCCAATGGGTCCCCGGCGCCGGCGACGAACCCAGCCCCAGCCCCAAATGGTGGCCCTACTACCACCGCATCTTCGACGCCGGCAAAAAACTCTTCATCGGCATGGAAGGCGGCATCGATTCGCTCAAGGCCATGAGAAAAGAATTCGGCCAACAACTCAACCAGGTGATGTTCTGGCACACCACCAAGACGCTCAAAGAAGCCGAGGAAATTTTGGCGGCAGCCGAAAAGTAATATCTCATGGGAGGAATGGGAAGAATGGGAGTAATGAGATGATATCTGATAGCGAATCCCATAATTCCCCTTCCTCCCATAACTCCCATTTCCTATCCCCCAGAGGCGATTACCGCACTCTCCTCTCCTACCAGAAAAGCGAAGTCATCTACGAGATCACCTACCGCTTCTGCCAGCGATTTCTCCAAAAAGGCGACCGCACCACCGACCAAATGATCCAGGCCGCCCGCTCCGGTAAACAAAATATTATAGAAGGAAGCAAAGCAGGCACCACTTCCAAAGAAATGGAGATCAAACTAACCAATGTAGCCCGCGCCAGCCTCGAGGAACTCCTGGAAGACTATCGCGACTACCTGAACACACGCGACCACCCAATCTGGGACAAAGACAGCCAACAAGCCACCTACGTTCGCAAACAAGCCACTAAGACGCCCCTATCCTTTGAAGGATTCCGCGACTTCACAGAAACCCGCCCCGCCGAAACCATCGCCAACATCGCCATCTGCCTGATCAACCAAGCAAACTACCTGCTCGATCGCCAACTAAAAAGCCTGGGCGCAAAGTTTCTCAAGACAGGCGGCCTCCGAGAACAAATGACACAAGCCCGCATCCAAGTTAGAGAAGAACAGCGGAAAAACCAAGACCGGTAGCGCTCTCCCATCATTCCCATTCTTCCCATACCTCCCATAATTCCCATCACGATCACGATCACCCCACCACCTGAATATAAACCCCCTCCGGGGGCAGCTCGCTTTTCAAAAGCTCAACCTCTCGCTCATTAAAATCCCCCCAGAGCACGAGGTTCTTTTTCGCCTGCACCTTCTGCAGCACCGGCAGCATCGCTTCCACCGACGGCCCGCCGACGTCCTTCGTAATCTGGATCGCACTCAACGCCTCGATCTGCAGTAAGTAATCGACCACATAAAACGAAGCCGGATGCAGGTGCATCATCGTGTACTCTGCACTTTCCGCCAGCCACTGGTGTATTGGAAAGACGTACGTCCAATATAGGTCGGGCGATAACAACGCTGTCAGGTCATCCTGAAACCAGACGCACGTCCCCGGACACCACAGGTCATAAAACCCCATCGCATAGCCGCCATGAAACGCCTCTATCAGCGTCTGCTGCGCGCGTATCACATCCAGAAACCGGTTCGCCGCCTGGTTCAGCAGCAGCGCCGTGTGCGCGGGATTCTCATACAAGGCATAAACAAACTCCGACTGACCAACGGCCGTCCCCAGTATGTCCGTCGCGCCCCGCATGATATGCTGCCCCACCGGAAACCGCCCCGCCGCCAGCTCACTGAGCATCACCGTAAACTCAAGATACTTCTCCAGCCAATCTTTCCTGACGATGTCGTTCAAGCAGATCTCGTCCAGCGACTGCCCCGTCGGATGCGCCACAAAGCTGCTACCCGTGCTCGACACGTCGCACCCCAGCATCGCCTCCATCCAAGGGATCCCGGGAAACGGCGTCCCCACAAACACGATGTCATGCTCAAGCGTTTCATACAGCGCAAACAGCCGCTCGTAATCATCACGAAACGCCGCCACATCCAGCATATCCGGCGTGATCATTCCCGATTCGGCCAACAATCCCCGCGCGGCTTCATACCGCCGACTGATAAAATAATCCCCCGGCGAAAACCCCATCAGTGCCCGCTCATTCGTCCGCTCCCAAAACGAACGATACCGCTGGATCTTCGTCTCTAGGTCTATCGGCACAGCACCCCCTAGCGATCCACGCTTAGCTCAAGCCAGTCGTATCCAAAACTGGAAACCGCATAAGCATTATTCGAAAGAGCATATTTCAAGTCAGCCCCGTTAAATGGATCCTCCGGGACCGCATCCAAATACTCCGGCACAAGGTCCGCCAATTGCTTGGGCAAATCGCCTTTATCGGCACGGTATGCTTCGATAGCCAGCGATGCGCACCCTATCCGTACCAGAGCGGCTTCTTGTGCCGCACAGCGCAGACCTACCGCAGCGTGCATCAGAATCCAGGAACAGTTTGGTGACTTCCACCCAGATGCTCGTCTTAACTGTTCATAGAGATCGTCTCCCACTCTGACGGAGTCTGCGTAAGGCAGTCTGTGGGCGTTGGCTATTTGCTCACACATCCGGACAATCTGGATTCTGTCAACGTTGCTGATGGAGTATCGGTATGTCGCTCGCCAGAACAGTTTTCTGAAATCGCGTTGCTCTCCGTTCCAGTCACCCTCATTGTCGACATAGTCAAGAGCGCGGATACGTTCGCCGGCAACCGCTCGCACATAGCATTCACGGCATTCCATGCCGGCGAAATCCGCTGACAAAACATCCAACGATTCATATGATAGAGGTGTTTTATTCAGAACACATTCAAGCGCCTTCAGCGCGACGCGCGTGGCCGCAATAATTTTCATCTGCGAATCAATGAGGGGCTCGTTTCGCAGGGAATTGGCCGTCAACAACAGTGTGGAAATGGCAGAGGCCGCCGCGGCCGGCTCTCCCAGTTCGCCATGGTAGACAGCCTGTTCACCCAGTAACAGGCACGCGCTCCACACGTCGCCTTGATTTGAGGAAGCGCCAATATCATGATGAGACAGGTCAATGTATGATCGGGCATCGGCGCTTTTGGCCACGTCATCCAACGATTGCAGGGCCGTTGCGTTGGCTTCAAGCCATTGCCGGGCATGCTCGTTCATCTCGGGCGTGAACACCTTGCATTCGCCTGTATGCCCCGTGTCACGCGTGAAGATGATGCGATCTTCATCCCGGCTCAAGGGCACATGTGGCAAACTGAATCTCTTAACCGCCGCTGGCGAGTGCTGTTCCGGTGCAGCCTGCTCTTGCCGAACCGTCAGTTCCTCCACCGTCGCCGGCATCCCCGGAATCCGCGTGCTCTCCTCGACGCTCTCCGCGTGCATCATGAGCATCTGCACAGCAATCGTAACGATGGTCAACAAGACCACCGCCGCCACCATCAAATAGCTCATTATCTTCCCCAATCGCATATGCCTTCTATCCTATGAGTCCCGTCGCATCAAATCCCATTCCTCTCGTACTTACCATTGCCGTTGACCCTCCGGCGACCTCTCACTATACTTGATGCATGAAAGCAAAGTGCAGCACAGCATGGACGCCCGTCGCGACCGTCTTTGTCTCCAGCGCCTGCATTATGATCATCGAGCTCGTTGCCGGGCGCCTCGTGTCGCGCTACATTGGCCAGTCGCTCTACACCTGGACCACGATCATCGGCGTCGTCCTCGCGGGCATCTCGATTGGCAACTATTTCGGCGGCCGCCTCGCCGACGCCGGCGCGACACGCCGCACGCTCGCAACACAATTGTTTGCGGCCGCGCTGGGCTGCCTGCTCGTCATCCCGCTGAACATCGCCGCAGGCGCATGGCTGCCCTCTCTCGCGCTGCCTTGGCCTATCCGCATCCTGCTCCACGTCGCGCTCGTGTTCAGCGTGCCCTCGATCCTGCTGGGCACCATCAGCCCCGTCATCGCACGACGCGCCCTCGCCCTCGGGAACACTACCGGCCACACGATGGGCAACGTCTATGCCGCCGCTATCGGTG
>Ga0116193_1001491_pt1 | contig 19330 bp, 21 predicted proteins | sample AD_UKC115_MetaG_FD_89892 | JGI IMG/M metagenome (GOLD analysis project Ga0116193, IMG submission 89892) | Active sludge microbial communities of municipal wastewater-treating anaerobic digesters from Hong Kong - AD_UKC115_MetaG | ecosystem: Engineered > Bioreactor > Anaerobic > Digestate... | reverse complement strand
GTGCAGGTGATCCCGCACGTCACCGACGAGATCAAGCGCTGCATCGACGCCGCCACCGAAGGCTACGACGTGGCGCTGGTGGAGATCGGCGGCACCGTCGGCGACATCGAATCGCTGCCGTTCCTGGAGGCGATCCGCCAGCTGCGCATCGAGCGCGGTTCCGACAAGGCGATGTTCCTGCACCTGACCCTGATCCCGTACATCCGCGTGGCGGGCGAGCTGAAGACCAAGCCCACCCAGCACTCGGTGAAGGAATTGCGCGGCATCGGCATCCAGCCGGACGTGCTGCTGTGCCGCAGCGAAGTGCCGTTGCCGGACGGCGAGCGGCGCAAGATCGCGCTGTTCACCAACGTGCCGGAGAAGGCGGTGATTTCGGTGGTGGACCTGGACAACATCCACAAGATCCCGCGCTGGCTGCACGGTCAGCGGCTGGATCAGCTGGTGGTCGACCAGTTGCAGCTGGGCGGCAAGACCGGCGAGGCCAACCTGTCCGAATGGGACGCGGTGGTCGATGCCGCGGAACGACCGATCGACGAGGTCACCATCGGCATCGTCGGCAAGTACGTGGACCACAAGGACGCCTACAAGTCGGTGGGCGAGGCGCTCAAGCACGGCGGCATCCGCCAGCGCACCCGGGTCAACCTGAAGTGGCTGGAATCCGAGGACATCGAGCGCGACGGCGCGGCCAAGGTGCTGGCCGGCGTCGATGGCGTGCTGGTGCCGGGCGGCTTCGGCGACCGCGGCTTCGAGGGCAAGGTGATGACCGCGCAGTTCGCGCGCGAACAGAAACTGCCGTACTTCGGCATCTGCTACGGCATGCAGGCGGCGGTGGTCGATGCCGCACGCAACCTGGCCGGCCTCGAAGGCGCCAACAGCACCGAGAACGACAAGCAGGCCGCGCATCCGGTGATCGGCCTGATCACCGAATGGCGCACCTCCAGCGGCGAGGTGGAGCGCCGCACCGAGGATTCGGACTTGGGCGGCACCATGCGCCTGGGCCTGCAGCAGCAGCGGATCAGGCCGGGCACGCTGGCGCATCGCCTGTACGGCAAGGACGTGGTCGGCGAGCGCCACCGCCACCGCTACGAATTCAACAACCACTACCGCGCGCCGCTAGAAGACGTGGGCCTGGTGTTCTCCGCCAAGTCCGCCGACGACACCCTGGTCGAAATGGTGGAGTGGCCGAACCATCCGTGGTTCCTCGGCTGCCAGGCGCACCCGGAATTCCTGTCCACGCCGCGCAGCGGGCACCCGCTGTTCATCGGTTTCGTCCGCGCCGCGCGCGAGCACAAGGCCGGCGGCAGGTTGCTCAATGACAGCAGCGTCAACGAGGTGGCGGCATGAAGCTGTGCGGATTCGAGGTCGGCCTGGACCGGCCGTTCTTCCTGATCGCCGGCCCCTGCGTGGTCGAGTCCGAGCAGCTGCAGATCGACACCGCGGCGACGCTGAAGGAAATCACCGGCGAGCTCGGCATCAACTTCATCTTCAAGTCGAGCTTCGACAAGGCCAACCGCACCTCGCTCAACAGCTTCCGCGGCCCCGGCATGGAAGAAGGCCTGCGCGTGCTGGCCGAGGTCAAGCGCCAGCTCGGCGTGCCGGTGCTGACCGACGTGCACGAATACACGCCGATGGACGAAGTGGCCTCGGTGGTCGACGTGCTGCAGACGCCGGCGTTCCTGGTGCGGCAGACCGACTTCATCACCAAGGTCTGCGCCGCCGGCAAGCCGGTCAACATCAAGAAGGGCCAGTTCCTGTCGCCGTGGGACATGAAGCCGGTGGTCGAGAAGGCCAAGTCGACCGGCAATGCCGACATCATGGTCTGCGAGCGCGGCGCATCGTTCGGCTACAACAACCTGGTGAGCGACATGCGCAGCCTCGCGGTCATGCGCGACACCGGCTGCCCGGTGGTGTTCGACGCCACCCACTCGGTGCAGCTGCCGGGCGGGCAGGGCAACAGCAGCGGCGGCCAGCGCGAATTCGTGCCGGTGCTGGCGCGCGCGGCGATCGCCACCGGCGTGTCCGGCGTGTTCATGGAAACCCATCCCGACCCGAGCAAGGCGCTGTCCGACGGCCCCAACGCATGGCCGCTCGCCAAGATGCGCGCGCTGCTGGAAACCATGCTGGAACTGGACGCGGCGACCAAGCGCGGCGGCTTCCTCGAATCCACTCTCTGATCCGGAACGACCCCACCGATGAGCACGATCTCCTCCGTCCACGCCCGCGAAATCCTCGACAGCCGCGGCAACCCCACGCTTGAAGCCGACGTCGTCCTGGCCGATGGCAGCTTCGGCCGCGCGATGGTGCCCTCGGGCGCGTCCACCGGCACCAAGGAGGCGGTGGAGCTGCGCGACGGCGACAAGACCCGCTACCTCGGCAAGGGCGTGCAGAAGGCGGTGGCCAACGTCAACGGCAGCATCGCCGACATGCTCAAGGGCTTCGACGCCGCCGACCAGTACGGCCTGGACCGGCGCCTGATCGACCTCGACGGCACCGAGAACAAGGGCCGGCTGGGTGCCAACGCGCTGCTGGCGGTGTCGATGGCGAACGCGCATGCGATGGCGGCGTCGCGCAGGCAGCCGCTGTGGCAGTACATCGCCTCGATCAGCGAGCACCCGGCCGGCTGGCAGCCGACCCTGCCGGTGCCGATGATGAACATCATCAACGGCGGCGCGCACGCCGACAACAACGTCGACCTGCAGGAATTCATGGTGCTGCCGGTCGGCTTCGATTCGTTCTCCGAGGCGCTGCGCAGCGGCACCGAGATCTTCCACGCGCTGAAGTCGGTGCTGAAGGGCCGCGGCCTGAGCACGGCGGTCGGCGACGAGGGCGGTTTCGCCCCCGACCTGCGCAGCAACGAGGAAGCGCTGGAAACCATCCTGGAAGCGATCGGCAAGGCCGGCTACAAGGCCGGCGAGGACGTGCTGCTCGGCCTCGACGTCGCCTCCAGCGAATTCTTCGAGAACGGCAAGTACAACCTGACCGGCGAAGGCAAGCGCCTGACCTCGGAGCAGTTCGTCGACTTCCTCGCCAACTGGGCCGCGCAGTACCCGATCATCACCATCGAGGACGGCATGGCCGAGCACGACTGGGCCGGCTGGAAGCAGCTCACCGAGCGCCTCGGCGATCGCGTGCAGCTGGTCGGCGACGACCTGTTCGTGACCAACCCGCGCATCTTCAAGGACGGCATCGAGCAGGGCGTGGCCAACGCGATCCTGATCAAGGTCAACCAGATCGGCACCCTCAGCGAGACCCTGGAAGCCATCGCCATGGCCGATGCGGCGAAGTACGCCTCGATCGTCTCGCACCGTTCCGGCGAGACCGAGGACACCACCATCGCCGACATCGCGGTGGCCACCACCGCCACCCAGATCAAGACCGGCTCGCTGTGCCGCTCCGACCGCGTCGCCAAGTACAACCAGCTGCTGCGCATCGAGCAGGCGCTGGGCGCCGATGCGCGCTATGCCGGGCGCGCCGCGTTCGTCTCGCTGGCGCGCTGACGGAACCGCGCCTCGGTGAAGCCCCTGCGCGTGCTGCTCCTGCTGCTGGCCCTGTTGCTGGGGCTGTTGCAGTACAAGCTGTGGTTCGGCAACGGCGGCCAGCGCGAGGTCGAGGCCCTGCGCGCGCGGGTAGCCGGGCAGGAAGCCGAGAACCTCAAGTTGCAGCAGCGCAACGAGGCGCTGAAGGCGGAAGTCGAGAACCTCAAGTCCGGCGAAGCCGCGGTGGAGGAGCGCGCGCGCAGCGAGCTGGGGATGGTCAAGCCGGGCGAGACGTTCTATCGCGTGATCGAGGACGGCAAGGCGCCGCCCGCGGCGCCGGCGCCGGTCCCGCCGCAATGACCTGGGCGTTGCTGCCCGCCGCCGGCAGCGGCCGCCGCTTCGGCGGCGAGGTGCCAAAGCAGTACCTGGTCGCCGCCGGCAAGCCGCTGATCAAACACGCGCTGGAAGCGTTGCTGTCGCATCCATGCATCGATGGTGTCGTCGTCGCGCTGGCGGTGGACGACGTGCGCTGGCCAGGCTGGACATCGCGGCATGGCAAGCCGGTGTTGACCTGCATCGGCGGTGGCGAACGCGCGGATTCCGTCTTGGCCGCGCTGCGCGCACTGCCGGATACCGTCGCCGACGACGACTTGCTGCTGGTGCACGATGCCGCGCGGCCCAACCTGCGTGCGGGCGACATCGACAACCTGGTCGATGCCGCCAATGCCTGCGCCGACGGCGCGATCCTCGCCGCGCCGGTGCGCGACACTCTCAAGCGTGCGGATGGCGAAACCCGCATCGCCGCCACCGAACCGCGCGATGGCTTGTGGCGCGCGCTGACCCCGCAGGCGTTCCGCCGCGGGCTGTTGCGGCGCGCGCTGGAAGGCGCGAAAGCGGCGGGCATCGCGGTCACCGACGAGGCGATGGCGGTCGAACGGCTGGGCCTGCGCCCGCTGCTGGTCGAAGGCCGCGAGGACAACCTGAAAGTCACCACGCCGGCGGATCTCGCGCTGGCGGAATTCCTGCTGGCGAGGCGCGCATGAGCATCCAGGTCCGCATCGGCCACGGTTTCGACGTGCACGCGTTCGGCGACGGCGACCACCTGATGCTGGGCGGCGTGCGCGTGCCGCATGCGCGCGGCGTGCTCGCCCACAGCGATGGCGACGTGGCCCTGCATGCGCTGTGCGACGCCATGCTCGGCGCGTTGGCGCTGGGCGACATCGGCAAGCACTTCCCGCCATCGGACGATCGCTGGAAGGGCGCCGACAGCCGCGCCTTCGTCCGCCATTGCGATGCGCTGCTGCGCGAACGCGGCTGGCGCGTGGGCAATTGCGACATCACCGTGGTCTGCGAGCGGCCGAAGGTCGGCCCGCATGCGCAGGCGATGCGCGAGGCGATCGCCGCCGAGCTCGATATCGCTATCGATGCCGTCAGTGTGAAAGCCACCACCACCGAAACCCTGGGTTTCACCGGCCGCGGCGAAGGCATCGCCGCGCATGCGGTCTGCCTGCTGGTGCGCGCGTGACCGAACTTGCGCGTGCGCATGGCGCGCCGGTGCTGGGCGCGCGCCTGCGCGCCGCGCCGGAGGATTTCTTCGTCGAGGAATTGCCGGGCTTCGAGGCCAGCGGCGCCGGCGAACACCTGTTGCTGACCGTCGAGAAGCGCGGCATGAACACCGCGTTCGCGGCCAGGCGCATCGCCGCCTGGGCGGGCGTGGACGAATCGGCCATCGGCTATGCCGGCCTGAAGGATCGGCACGCGGTCACCCGGCAACGCTTCACCGTCTGGTTGCCGAAGAAGATTGCGCCCGATCTCGAGGCCTTGCAGTCCGATGACCTGCGCGTGCTCGAGCACGCCTGGCACGCGCGCAAGCTGCCGCGCGGCGCTTTGGCCGGGAACCGCTTCGTGCTGGTGCTTCGCGATGTCGAAGGCGAACGTGCGGCCATCGAAACGCGCCTGCAGGCCATCGCTTCGCAGGGCGTGCCGAACTACTTCGGCGAGCAGCGCTTCGGCCGCGGCGGCGGCAACGTGCAGCAGGCGGTGGCGATGTTCGCCGGCCGCCGGGTCAAGCGCGAGGAACGCACGATGCTGCTGTCCGCCGCGCGTTCGGAACTGTTCAACCGGGTGCTGGCGGCGCGCGTGGAGGCCGGCAACTGGAACGCCGCGCTCGACGGCGAGGTGTGGATGCTGGACGGCAGCCGCAGCGTGTTCGGCCCGGAAGCGTTCACGGACGAATTGCAGGCGCGCCTGGCCGCGTTCGATATCCACCCGACCGGCCCGCTGTGGGGCGAGGGCGAACTGCGCAGCACCGATGCGTCCCGCGACCTGGAACTTGCGGCGATGCAGGGCGATACCGCAACCCGCCTGCGCAACGGGTTGGAACGCGCAGGATTGAAGCAGGAACGCCGCGCATTGCGGCTGCGTCCCGATGCAATCGCGTGGCGTTGGCTGGACGATGGCGCGCTGGAACTGGCGCTCGCGCTGCCGCCGGGATGCTATGCGACCACGCTGTTGCGCGAGCTCGGCGACGTCGCGGATTCCGCCGCGGCCTAGCGCTTCTCCAGCAAGACCAGCACCGCGCCGCTGCCGCCTTGCGCCGCCGGCGGCGAGTGGAAGGCCAGCACGTCGGCGCGATGGCGCAGCACGCGGTCGACCAGGTTCTTCAGCACCGGCAGCCGTTCTTCCGAATTCCGCCCCTTGCCGTGCACGATCCGCACGCAGCCCACGCCGTGCGCGCGGCAGTCGCGCAGGAATTCGCGCAGCAGCGCTTCGGCGGCTTGCGCGGGCAGGCCATGCAGGTCCAGTTCCTCCTGCGCCGCGTATTCGCCGCGGGCCAGGCGCTTCAGCACCTGCGGCGGCACTTCGTCGCGGCGGTAACTGAGCGCGTCGCCGGCTTCTAGCGCCGCGATCACCGCATGCCTGAATTCCTCGCGTGCGGCGTCCTCGTCGCGGCGCGCCATCTTCGCCGATGGCCTGGGTTTCGGGGCCGAAGGCGGCAGCGGCGCCTCGGGCAGGGTGCGGATCTTGCCGCGATCGGCGCCGATCGCCTCGCGGAACAGCGCGGCATCGTCCAGTTCGTCGTTCGCGGGCGCGGCTTCGCGGGAGGGTTTTTTTCGCACCGGCGCAGGGTATCGCAGCGACCTTCCGTTATCATGCCCGCATGCACAAATTTTCGATGCGCTAGGCGCCATGCGGGTACTGGTCAGCAACGACGACGGCGTCGACGCCCCCGGCATCAAGGCCCTGGCGAAAGGCCTGCGCGAGGCCGGCCACGAAGTCCTGGTGGTCGCGCCGGACCGCGACCGCAGCGGCGCCAGCAATTCGCTGACCCTGGACGCGCCGATCCGGGTGGCGCAGGTCGATGCGCAGACCTGGAAGGTGTACGGCACGCCCACCGACTGCGTGCACGTGGCGATCACCGGCATGCTCGAGGTCGAGCCCGACATCGTGGTCTCCGGGATCAACAATACCGCCAACCTCGGCGACGACGTGATCTATTCGGGCACGGTGGCCGCGGCGATGGAAGGCCGTTTCCTCGGCCTGCCGGCGCTGGCGATGTCGCTGGTCACCGCCGACCACAACGGCAAGCACTACCAGAGCGCGGCGCGCGCGGCGGTGGAAATCATCGCCCGCCTGCGCACCGACCCGCTGCCGGCCGACACCATCCTCAACGTCAACGTGCCGGACCTGCCGTGGGGCGAGATCCGCGGCTTCGAGACCAGCCGCCTCGGCAACCGCCATCGCGCCGAGCCGTGCACGCCGCAGCGGGACCCGCGCGGCCGCCAGTGGTGGTGGATCGGCGCCGCCGGGCAGGAGGCCGATGCCGGTCCCGGCACCGATTTCAACGCGGTGCGCAGCGGGCATATCGCGATCACCCCGATCCACGTCGACCTCACCCGCTACCAGGCGCTGGAGCAGGTGGCGAGCTGGGTCGGCGGCCTGGCCGAAACGCTGGAGCGCAAGTCGTGATCTCGCGCCTGCGCCTGCAGCCGGCCGACGTCGGCATGGGCATGACCAGCCAGCGCGTGCGCGATCGCCTGATCGAGCGCTTGCGCGGCAACGGCATCGTCGACGAACGCGTGTTGAACGCGATCCGCACCGTGCCGCGCCACCAGTTCGTGGACGAGGCGCTGGCGACGCGCGCGTACGAGGACACCGCGTTGCCGATCGGCCACGGGCAGACCATCTCGCAGCCGTGGGTGGTGGCGAAGATGACCGAGGCCCTGCTCGAAAGCGCGCCGAAGAAGGTGCTGGAGATCGGCACCGGTTCCGGCTACCAGGGCGCGGTGCTGGCGGCGCTGGGGCTCGAAGTGTTCACCGTCGAACGCATCGGCGAGTTGCTGCGCATCGCGCGCAAGCGCTTCCGCGCGCTCGGCCTGCACGTGCGCAGCAAGCACGACGACGGCCGCATCGGCTGGCCGGAGGAAGGCCCGTTCGACGGCATCATCGTCACCGCCGCCGCGCCCGCGCTGGTCGAGGCGCTGAGCGCGCAACTCGCGCCCGGCGGCACCCTAGTGGCGCCGGTCGGCGGCGCATCGGGGCAGAACCTGCTGCGCCTGCGCAAGGATGCCGAGGGCAACATCGAACAGGCGGATCTTGGGCCGGTGGTGTTCGTGCCGCTGCTGTCGGGGATGACCGATCGATGAAGTTGTTCGCGCCGCTGTACGAGAAGGCCTTGCAGTGGTCGCGCCATCCGAAGGCGCCGGCGTTGCTGGGCGGCCTGAGCTTCGCCGAGGCGATCGTGTTCCCGGTGATGCCGGAAGTGATGCTGGCGCCGATGTGCCTGTCGCAGCCCAGGCGCGGCTTCTGGTTCGCGACGATCAGCCTCTGCTTCGGGCTGCTGGGCGCGGTGATCGGTTATCTGCTCGGCCACTACGCCTACGAGCTGGTGAAGCCGCTGCTGGCCGCGCTGGGCTGGCTGGACAAGATCGACGCGCAGGTGGCGCAACTGCGCGAGATCACCGCGCAGTCGCCGTGGAAGGCGTTCTGGCTGCTGGTGATCGCCGGCTTCACCCCGATCCCGCTGAAGATCTTCACCTGGGCCAGCGGCATCGTCGGCGTGCCGTTCCTGCCGTTCATGGCCAGCATGGCGATCGGCCGCGGCAAGCGCCTGTTCCTGGTCGCGCTGGCGATCCGCCTGGGCGGCGAGCGTGCGGAAAAGGCCCTGCACCGCTACATCGAGCCGATCGGCTGGGGCGCGCTCGCGCTGCTCGCCGCGCTGGTCGGTTGGGTGGCGTTGCGCGGACATGGGGCATAACTAGTCCATGATTGGGCCCATGCGCACGCATCGACTCCTCATTGCCGTCTGCATCCTCGCGCTGCTCGCCGCCTGCGGCCGCAGCCACGTCATCCGCGAATCCGCGACGCATGCGCGCAATCCGCGGATACCCGCGGGGGAACGCCCGATCCGGGTGTCGCAGCCGAAATACGGCGCCACCGTGGTCGTGCAGCGCGGGCAGAACGTGTACCGCATCGCCACCGAGAACGGCCTGACCGCGCTCGACCTGGCGCTGTGGAACGACATCCCGCCGCCGTACACGATCCATCCGGGGCAGCGCCTGCGCCTGTATCCGGGCGGGCAGGGCGGGGTCGCGGCACGGCCGGCCACCCCGTCGGCAACGAAGCCGGCAGCGCCCACCGCGCCCAGGCCTGCCGCGCCGGCGCCGGTCGTGATCCCGGCCACCAGCAACATCGGATGGCGCTGGCCGGCCGATGGCGGCGTGCTCGAAACCTATGCCGGCGGCGATCCCACCCGCCAGGGCATCGACATCGGCGGCAAGGGCGGGCAACCCGTGCGCGCCGCCGCAGACGGCGTGGTGGTGTATTCCGGTTCCGGCCTGGTCGGCTACGGCGAGCTGGTGATCGTCAAGCACAACGAGCAATGGCTGTCCGCCTACGGCCACAACCGCGCGCGCCTGGTCAACGAAGGCCAGCTGGTGAAGGCCGGGCAGCAGATCGCGGAAATGGGCCGCAGCGGCGCGGCGCGCGACATGCTGCATTTCGAGATCCGCTACAACGGCAAGCCGGTCGATCCGCAGCAGTATTTGCCGAAGCGCTGAATCAACGGATCGCGCGGCACAGGGAGGTCCGGCGCGTGTGGTCCAGGCCCCAGGTGCGGAAGCCGGCGGTGTCGACATGGATGCGCGTCGGCGAATAGAAGCCGAGCCCGAACCGATGCTCGGCGCCATGCGCCCGCCACCATGCGCACAAGCGCCGGTCTGCGGCGGTGCCGAGGTCGAAATCGAGCGCGTTGTTGGCCAGATGCCGGCTTTTCGCGCTGCCGCCCTCGCAGCGGTTGAACCCGGGAGTGCGGAACGAGGAAGCCACGGTTGGCCGGGCGATCACGCCTGCGGCGCGCAGGGTGCTCACCAGGCGCAAGGTGGCGGGCATCGCCTGCCAGGCCTTGCGCGGGGGAACCGCGAATTCGCTCGCTCCGCAATGCCGCCATCGGCGTCCGCTGCGCAGCAGTTCCTGCAACGGCAGGATGCCGGCGACGCCGCGCGCCTGCAGGAATGCCTGGTAGGCATCGACATCGGCGCGACGGGTTTCTCGCCAGGCGTCGTAGCGGGTTTGCGAGGGCGCCCGGGGCGATCCTGCCTCGCATGCCGCCAGCAGGGAGGCGACCGCCACGGCCAGGGCAAGCCGAGGGCTCACGCCGGCAACACGAACCCCGCGACCACCCGGCGCCCCTCGCCGGCCAGCACCGAATAGGTGCGCGCGGCCGCCGCATTGGTCATCGCTTCGATGCCGATCCCGCGCTGCAGGCAGGCGGCCATGACCGCGGCCGGCGGGAAACGTTGCTGCGCGCCGGTGCCCAGCACGACCAGTTCCGGTTGCAGCGCGAGCAGTGCATCGAGATCGGATGGCGTCATCGCGCCGGCATCGCGCACCGGCCAGTCTTCGACCAGCGCATTCGGGGCGATGACGAAGCTGCGTTCGAGGCGGCGGTCGTTGACCAGCGCGCCGTTGCCGTCGGCGCCGCGCAGGAAATACAGGTAATCCGGGCGTTCGAGGTTGAGCTGCATCGCGTGGCCGGTGCGGATCAGCCGCGCGGCAGCACGATGTGGCGCTTGTCCTTGCTCGGCCGGTACAGCACCGCGGTATGGCCGATGCGCTGCACCAGCGCGGCATCGGTGCGCGCGGCGAGGTCGGCGATCATCGCGTCGCGCGTGTCGCGGTCGTCGGCGGCCACCTTGATCTTGATCAGCTCGTGGTGTTCCAGCGCGCCATCGACCTCGACCACCAGCGCGTCGCTGATGCCCTTGCCGCCGACCTGCAGCATCGCCTTGAGGTCGTGGGCCTGGCCTCGCAGGAAGCGGATCTGGGCGTTGGTCAGGGCGACTGGCATGCGGCACGGGAAAGGGCGGAAACAGGCGGCAGGGTATCATGGCGGCCCGAATCCCCATGCTTCCAGGCGCTCGTGGCCACCCGCAGCAAATCCAGCCAGCGCTGGCTCAAGGAACATTTCTCCGACCCCTACGTGAAGAAGGCGCAGGCGGAGGGCATGCGTTCGCGCGCGGCCTACAAGCTGGAGGAACTGGTCGAGCGCGACCGCCTGCTCAAGCCGGGCATGGTGGTGGTGGACCTGGGCGCGGCCCCGGGCGGCTGGTCGCAATGGGTGCGGCAGGAGCTGGACCAGATGGAGCGCGGCCTGCCGGACGGCGCCCGGCGCGGGCGGATGATCGCCAGCGACATCCTGGAGATGCCGTCGCTGGCCGGGGTCGACTTCCTTCATGGCGACTTCAGGGACGATGCCGTCCTATCCCGCTTGCTGGAAATGCTGGAAGGGGAACAGGTCGACCTTGTCTTGTCCGACATGGCCCCCAATAAGAGCGGTATGGATGCGGTGGACCAGCCGCGCGCGATGCACCTGGCGGAACTCGCCATGGATTTCGCCGATGGCCAGCTCCGCACCGGCGGCACGTTCCTGATCAAGCTGTTCCAGGGAATCGGTTTCGACGACTACGTGCGGGAATTGCGGCGGCGCTACGCCAAGGTGGCGATCCGCAAGCCGGCGGCCTCGCGCAAGCGGTCGCCGGAGGTGTACGCACTGGCACAGGGCAAGCTTGCGCAGGTGAAGTAGGAAGCAGAAGGCATACATGAACGATCTCGCGAAGAACTTGCTGCTCTGGGTGGTCGTCGCCGTCGTGCTGATGGTGGTGTTCCAGAGCTTCTCGCCGAAGCTCGCGGGCGCCGGCCAGGACGTGGTCTATTCGCAGTTCGTGCAGGACGTGCAGGACGACCGGATCAAGACGGTCGACATCGCCAGCGACGAGCGCACCGTCAAGTTCGTGCGCACCGACGGCACGCCCGGCACCACCACCGCCCCGGTCCGCGACCGCGACCTGATCAACGACCTGATCGAGCACAAGGTCGAGATCAAGCAGGCGCCGCCGGATACCGGCATCTCGTTCTGGTCGATCGTGCTGAATTTCCTGCCGGTGCTGCTGATCATCGGCTTCTGGCTGTTCATGATGCGGCAGATGCAGGGCGGCGGCGCCGGCAAGGGCGCGATGTCGTTCGGCAAGTCGCGCGCCAAGCTGCTCAACGAGGACCAGACCAAGGTCACCTTCGCCGACGTCGCCGGCTGCGACGAGGCCAAGGAGGAAGTCTCCGAACTGGTCGAGTTCCTGCGCGACCCCTCCAAGTTCCAGAAGCTGGGCGGCAAGATCCCGCGCGGCGTGCTGATGGTCGGCCCGCCCGGCACCGGCAAGACCCTGCTGGCCAAGGCCATCGCCGGCGAGGCCAAGGTGCCGTTCTTCTCGATCTCCGGTTCCGACTTCGTCGAGATGTTCGTCGGCGTCGGCGCCAGCCGCGTGCGCGACATGTTCGAGCAGGCCAAGAAGCACGCGCCCTGCATCATCTTCATCGACGAGATCGACGCGGTCGGCCGCCATCGCGGGTCCGGCATGGGCGGCGGCCACGACGAGCGCGAGCAGACCCTCAACCAGATGCTGGTCGAGATGGACGGCTTCGAGGGCGGCGAGGGCGTGATCGTGATCGCCGCGACCAACCGCCCGGACGTGCTGGACAAGGCGCTGCTGCGCCCCGGCCGGTTCGACCGCCAGGTCATGGTCGGCCTGCCCGACATCAAGGGCCGCGAGCAGATCCTCAAGGTGCACATGCGCAAGGTGCCGCTGCACGACAACGTGCGCGCGGACATCCTGGCGCGCGGCACCCCGGGCTTCTCCGGCGCAGACCTGGCCAACCTGGTCAACGAGGCCGCGCTGTTCGCCGCGCGCCGCAACAAGAACCAGGTGGACATGCAGGACTTCGAGGACGCCAAGGACAAGATCTACATGGGTCCCGAGCGCCGCAGCATGGTCATGCGCGAGGAAGAGCGCCGCAACACCGCGTACCACGAGTCCGGCCATGCGGTGGTGGCGATGTCGCTGCCGAAGGCGGACCCGGTGCACAAGGTCACGATCATGCCGCGCGGCTGGGCGCTGGGCCTGACCTGGCAGCTGCCGGAGCACGACCGCATCAGCAACTACAAGGACAAGATGCTGGAGGAGTTGTCGATCCTGTTCGGCGGCCGCATCGCCGAGGAGATCTTCGTCGGCCAGATGTCGACCGGCGCGTCGAACGACTTCGAGCGCGCCACCGGCCTGGCCCGCGCGATGGTCACCAAGTACGGCATGTCCGACGTGCTGGGCACCATGGTCTACGCCGACACCGACGCCGGCTTCGGCGTGCACAACAAGACCATTTCCGAAGCCACCCAGCAGAAGGTCGACGCCGAGATCCGCCGCATCCTCGACGAGCAGTACGAGGTCGCCCGCCGCATCCTGGAAGAGAAGCGCGGGGTGGTCGAGGCGATGACCGCCGCCCTGCTGGAGTGGGAAACCATCGACGCCGAGCAGGTCAAGGCGCTGATGGAAGGCCGTACCCCGAACCCGCCGCCGGGCTGGGTGGAAAAGCCCGGCAAGGGCGGCGACAAGGACGATTCGTCCACGCCCACCGCGCCGGTGCTGGTCGATCCGGCGCCGCAGACCTGAGCGGGGCATCCGCCCGCGGATGAAAGGCGAAGGCCGGGAGCGATCCCGGCCTTTTTCGCATCCGCCCCGGCGGCGACCCGTGGTTGCGCGGCTGGCGGTCATTGCGGACACTCGCAGCGGGAGCCGGCACGCCCGGCGGGCGAAGGGGGGGGAGCGCCTTGGCGACAGGCGACGGATTCATCGCCGAGCTCATGCGCCGCAACGTGATCCGCATGGCCGGCCTGTACCTGGTCTCGGCGTGGCTGGTCGTGCAGGTGGGCGCCACCTTGCTGCCGATATTCGATGCGCCGCCCTGGACGATGAAGGCGCTGGTGATCACCCTGGCCGTCGCGTTCTTCCCTTCGCTCGCCCTGGCCTGGGTATTCAAGCTTACCCCGCAGGGATTGCAGCGCGACCACTCGGACCCGTCGCCGGGCTCGGTGGCCCCGCACACCGCGCGCAAGCTCGATCGCGCGATCATCGCCGTGCTCGCGCTGGCCCTGGGTTACTTCGCCTTCGACAAGTTCGTGCTCTCGCCGCGGCGCGAGGCGGCGCTGGTGGCCGAAACCACCCGTGCCGCCGAGTCCAGGGCCGCCAACAGGCCGGTGGCGCGCGGGAACTCGATCGCGGTGTTGCCGCTGGTCAATGCCAGCGGCGATGCCAGCCAGCAGTTCTTCTCCGACGGGCTGTCGGAAAACCTGATCGACGCGCTGTCCGGGTTCGAGGGCCTGCGGGTGATCGGCCGCACGTCCTCGTTCCGCTTCCGCGACAGCAAGGAGGACGCCCGCAGCATCGGCGCCAAGCTGGGCGTGGCCTACCTGCTGGCCGGCAGCGTGCAGCGCGCCGACGACATGGTGCGGATCCGTGCCGAGGTCGTGCACGCCGAAGATGGTTCGGCGCTATGGACGAAGCAGTACGACCGCCCCTATCGCGACCTGTTCGCGTTGCAGGACGAGCTGACGCGCTCGATCGCCGCGGCGCTGTCGGCGAAATTGCTGTCGGGCAATTTCACTCGGCGCAACGACCGCCCCCCGAGCGGCGACCTGGAGGCCTATGCGGCCTTCATGCAGGGCAATTTCTACGAGGACCGTGGCGCCGAAGGCGACATGCGCCTCGCGATCGGGCATCTGCAGCGGGCGACGCAGCTTGATCCCAAGTACGCATTGGCGTGGGCGACGCTTTCGCGCTACTGGACCACCCTGGCGGCGCTCGGGCTCAGCGGCGAGCAGGCGCGCGACGCATACGACGAGGCGCGTCGCGCCGGCGACATCGCGATGCAGCTGGCTCCCGACCTTGGCGACGTGCACGTCGCCCGGGGCTGGTTGCTGGAGAACCAGCTCGACTGGCGCGGCGCCACCGCCGCCTACCGGCGCGGACTGGAACTGGCGCCGGAAAACCTGCAGACCAAGTTCAGCATGGCCAGCATGCTGGCGCTGCAGGGGCAATTGGCGGAAGCGACCAAGCTGAGCGGCGAGGCGATCCGCAACGATCCGATGTCGCCCAACTGGTGGAACTGGTACAGCGCCTACCTGTCTGCGCTGGGGCGGCTGGACGAAGCCGAGGCCGCGATCCGCAAGTCGATCGAGCTGCGGCCGCAAGGCAGTTCGGCATGGGCGCAACTGGCGATCATCGAAATCCAGCGCGGCGATGCCAAGGCCGCACTGGCGGCGGCGCAACGCGAGCAGGAAGGCGTGTGGCGCGACATCGCGCGGGCGATGGCGCTGCAGATCGGCACGGACCGCGCAGCCGCGGATGCGGCTTTGCGCGAGCTGATCGAACGCCATGGCGGGGTGGCCGCCTTCCAGATCGCGCAGGTGCAGGCGCTGCGGCGCGACGACAAGGCGGTGTTCGAGTGGCTCGAGCGCGCCCGCGCCACCCAGGACCCCGGCATCGGCAACACCCTGATCGACCCATTGCTGATGCGCTACAAGCACGACCCGCGGATGGCGGCCTTCTGCCTGCAGGTCGGCCTGCCGCCCCCCACCGAAAGCCAGGCAAAGGGCATCTGACCCGCATGTTCGACACCTCCCCGCAACTCGACTGCGCCGGCCGCATCCTCAAACTCGACGTGCCGCGGGTGATGGGCATCGTCAATGCCACGCCGGACTCGTTCTCCGACGGCGGCGAGCATTTCGATGCGGAAGCGGCGATCGCGCACGGGTTGCGGCTGGCGGAGCAGGGCGCGGCGATCCTCGATATCGGCGGCGAATCGACCCGGCCCGGCGCGCAGGACGTTTCCATCGAGGAGGAGCTGCGGCGCACCATCCCGGTGATCGAAGCGCTGGCGGCCCGGGTGCCGATCCCGATCGGCATCGACACCAGCAAGCCCGAGGTGATGCGCGCCGCGGTCGCCGCCGGCGCGGGCATGATCAACGACGTGCATGGCTTGCGCCGCGAGGGTGCGCTCGATGCGGCGGCGGAACTCGGCGTGCCGGTGGTGCTGATGCACATGCTCGGCGAGCCGCGCACGATGCAGGCCAACCCGGAATACGGCGATGTGGTCGGCGAGGTGCACCGTTTCCTCGCCGAGCGCATCTTCGCCGCGGAAATGGCCGGCATCGACAAGAAGAAGATCGTGGTCGATCCCGGTTTCGGCTTCGGCAAGAGCGCACGGCACAACCTGCAATTGCTGGCGCAGTTGCAGCGTTTCACCGAACTCGGGGTGCCGGTGCTGGCCGGCCTTTCGCGCAAGAAAACCATCGGCGAACTGACCGGCCGCGAGGACCCTCGCGAACGCATCTTCGGCTCGCTTGCCGCGCACCTCATCGCCGCGCAACGCGGCGCGATGCTGCTGCGCGTGCACGACGTGGCCGCCACCGTCGATGCGCTCAAGGTCTGGGACGCGGTGGCCGCGGTGCCGATGCCCCGCAAGGACGCGGGCACGCCGGCGATCCGCTGGCCGGACGACTGAGCGCCCGTCGCATCCCGCGCTGCACGTCGCATTGCCCGCGGCGATGGCCCACACTGTGCGCCTTCCAACGACGATGCGGGGATCCCATGCAGGCATGGCTGCGGCGCAAGGACATCGACCAGGTCACCGTGCATGAGGAAGGCCGGCGGCTGGTGCCCACGCTGAGCTGGCCGCACCTGGTGGCGCTCGGCATCGGCGCCATCGTCGGCACCGGCATCTACACCCTGATCGGCGTCGGCGCCAATCTGGCCGGGCCGGGCGTGCTGGTCTCGTTCCTGGTCGCCGGCATCGTCTGCGCCTGCGCGGCGCTGGCCTATGCCGAGATGGCGACGATGATGCCCGCCGCCGGCAGCGCCTATACCTACAGCTATGCGGTGCTGGGCGAAGCCATCGCCTGGGTCGTCGGCTGGAGCCTGATCCTCGAGTACACCCTGGTGGTGAGCACGGTGGCGGTGGGCTGGTCCGGCTACTTCGTCGGCTTCCTGCAGGGGCTGGGCGTGCACCTGCCGCAGGCGCTGACGGTGGGCCCGCATGCCGGCGGCCTGCTCAACCTGCCGGCGATCTTCATCACCTGGGTGGTGGCCGGCGCGCTGATCGCCGGCACCCGCGAGAGCGCCACGCTCAACGCGTTCCTGGTGGTCGCCAAGCTGATCGCGCTGGCGGTGTTCGTGGCCATCGCGCTGCCGGCGTTCGATGCGTCCAACCTGCAGCCGTTCATGCCGCACGGCTTCGCCGAGAGCATCGGCCCCGACGGCAAGAAGTACGGGGTGATGGCGGCGGCGGCGATCATCTTCTTCGCCTTCTACGGCTTCGACGCGATCTCCACCGCCGCGGAAGAGACCAAGAACCCGGGCCGCGACCTGTCGATCGGCATCGTCGGCTCGATGGTCGGCTGCACGCTGATCTACATGCTGGTGGCGCTGGCCGCGGTGGGCGCGATGCACTACACCGTGTTCGGCCAGAGCCCGGAACCGCTGGCGCTGATCATGCGCGAGCTGGGCCACGGCGCCGCGGCGAAGATCGTCGCGGCGGCGGCGGTGGTGGCGTTGCCGACCGTGCTGCTGGCGTTCTTCTACGGCCAGAGCCGCATCTTCTTCGTGATGTCGCGCGACGGCCTGCTGCCGCGCGGCCTGTCCAAGGTCGGCAAGCGCGGCACGCCGGTGGCGATCACCGTGTTCACCGCCATCGTCACCTCGGCGCTGGCCGGCGTGGCGCGCCTGGACGAAATCGCCGCGCTGGCCAATGCCGGCACCCTGGTCGCGTTCGTCGCGGTGGCCGCCTGCATGCTGGTGCTGCGCAAGCGCGACCCGGACCGCCCGCGGGTGTTCCGCGCGCCGATGGCCTGGCTGGTCGGGCCGGTGGCGATCCTCGGCTGCCTCTACCTGTTCTCCAGCCTGCCGACGAAGACGCAGCTGTGGTGCCTGCTGTGGAACGCGTTCGGCGTGCTGGTGTATCTCGCCTATGCGCGGCGCAACAGCCTGCTGGCGAAGGGGCGCGACGCCTGAACCTGGATACGCGCCCGCGCGCCATCGCCCTGATGGGCCCGACCGCGTCGGGCAAGAGCGCGTATGCGCTCGAGCTGGCGCAGCGGCTGGAGGGCGAGATCGTCAGCGTCGATTCGGCGCTGGTCTATCGCGGCCTCGACATCGGTGCGGCCAAGCCGACCCGCGAGGATCTGGCGCTGGTGCCGCACCACCTGGTCGACGTGCGCGAACCGTGGCAGCCGTATTCGGCGGCGGAGTTCGCGACGGATGCGCAGCGTGCCATCGACGGCATCGTCGCGAAGGGCAAGCTGCCGATCCTCGCCGGCGGCACCGGCCTGTATTTCCGTGCGCTGCTGGAAGGCCTGGCGGACATGCCGGAAGCGGACGAAGCGATGCGCGCGCAGATCGCGGCCGAAGCGGATGTGCATGGTTGGGCGGCACTGCATGCGCAGCTTGCCGCAATCGATCCCGACGCCGCGGCGCGCATCCACGCCACCGACGCGCAGCGCATCCAGCGCGCGCTGGAGGTGTATCGCCTCAGCGGCAAGCCGATCAGCGACTGGCAGCGCGATGCCAAGCGCACGCGTTTCCCGCTCAAGGTCTTGAAGCTCGCGCTGTCGCCGCCGCAGCGCGCAGTGCTGCACGAACGCATCGAACAGCGCTTCGACGCGATGCTCGAGGCAGGCTTCCTCGACGAAGTCCGCCGCCTGCGCGCCTTGCCGGAGCTGGCGGCGCATGCGCGCCCGCTCGATCTGCCCGCGATACGCGCCGTCGGTTATCGGCAGGCCTGGGAATATCTGGATGGCGACTGCGATGCCGCGAGCTTCCGCGAGCGCGCCATCGCCGCCACCCGCCAGTTGGCCAAGCGCCAGTTCACCTGGCTGCGCGGCGAACCGGATGCGCAGTGGTTCGATCCCGCGACCCGGCGCACGCCGCTGGATGCGGCCGTTGCAGGATTCCTCGGCAGCGGCGGGTAACGCCCGCAATCGCGCCGACCTGCGCTACCATCGGCCGGTGCCCCCCGAAACGGGGCGGGCGCGGGGCCGGGGGAATGCCGTGGCGGCATCTGGCCCACGATCACAAACAAGAACAACAGCAACGGCAGCGGGGAAACACATGTCCAAGGGACAGTCTTTGCAGGATCCTTTCCTGAACGCATTGCGGCGCGAGCGCGTGCCGGTCTCGATCTACCTGGTCAACGGCATCAAGCTGCAGGGCACGATCGAATCCTTCGACCAGTTCGTGGTCCTGCTGCGCAATACCGTCAGCCAGATGGTCTACAAGCACGCGATCTCCACCGTGGTGCCGGCGCGCAATGTGCGCGTGGGCCCGACCGGCGGCGATCCGGGCGACGACGAAGCCGGCGACGAGGCCTGAGGCCGCGGATCGCGGCTCTGCACGGGATGTTCGGCCAGGCAGGCTTGTATTCGCCGGCCGCCGCCCGCATCTGACCTGCAATGCCAACCCAATTGTTCGAACGCT
>Ga0116193_1001490_pt1 | contig 19337 bp, 19 predicted proteins | sample AD_UKC115_MetaG_FD_89892 | JGI IMG/M metagenome (GOLD analysis project Ga0116193, IMG submission 89892) | Active sludge microbial communities of municipal wastewater-treating anaerobic digesters from Hong Kong - AD_UKC115_MetaG | ecosystem: Engineered > Bioreactor > Anaerobic > Digestate... | reverse complement strand
TTAAATTCTTCAATTTTCACCCTCTCATGAAGGGATAATCTTTGGTAGTTTTTCATAGCAACAAACGTAAAATAATTGTGTTAATTTCTTTAACTTTTGTTGCATTAGATTCCTGAATCGGCGAATTGGATGGTAAAAAATAGATAAAGCATATTTATTCGAATAATATTCAAATCAAAAGTCCGTCATGGCTTCTCACGCCAACGGCGTGAGAAGCCATGACGCTTATATTAATACGCTTTTAACCTACTATAATATGCTCAGCGCAGTGGCGAGTGGAGGCAACCGAAACGGCAGCTAGAAAGTCAATATCTTCAATGGGTGTATTCAGATTGTTTCGCTGCAATACGCTTTGCTACCAAATAATAATGGAGATTATGAAATCCAATATATTTTTACCTTTTATACGAATAGTTAGATAGTTTTGATATAAAAATGTAGCTCCAATTACTTATGTCCTTATCAAAACGCCTTAATAACAAAGCATCCACCGTTCAAGATACTGGTTTTGGTATAAATTCTTCTGCATACGGTAGTAGATTTCTCAATCGAGATGGATCGGCTAATGTTTTAAAAAAAGGCATTGGTTTTTTTGAGAAGATAAGTTGGTACCATGTTTTACTGAAAATGCCTACCAAAAAATTTGTATTTATATTATTTAGTATATATATATTAATAAATATTTTTTTTGCTTGTTGTTATTTACTAGCGGGCTTTGAAAATTTAACAGGTACTACAAGTATTGTTTGGTGGAAAAAATTAGAAGATGCTTTTTTCTTTAGTTGCCAAACGTTTACTACTGTTGGTTATGGAGGTATTCAACCCTCTGGAACCATAGCTAATGTTATTTCTTCGATAGAAACATTTACAGGTTGGTTGGGTTTTGCATTGGCTGCGGGTCTTATGTATGGTCGCTTTTCTCAACCCAAAGCATATTTAAAATTTACCACTCATGCTGTTATTGCACCTTATAAAGAAGGTAAAGCGTTAATGTTTCGGTTAGCACCACACAAAAACACAATTCTTTCTAATGCACAAGCAAAATTAACGTTAGGATTAACAGTAGAAGAAGATGGTCGATCATTCAATCGGTTCTTTCCAATGGATTTAGAGCTTTCTCAAGTTTTAACGCTTACGTTAAGTTGGACAGTAGTACATCCAATCAACGAAAATAGCCCATTGTATAATCTTACCAAAGAAGAAATACAAAAAACTAAAATGGAAGTAATGGTTTTTATTAGTGCATTTGATGAGCATTTTTCAAATACCGTATTAGCTCGTACATCTTACACCAGTCAGGAAATTATTTATGGAGCTCGCTTTGTACCCATGTTTTATCGATCAGAAAACAAGAGACACACGATATTAGATTTTGATCGGTTGAATAATTATGAAGAAGTAGTTTTAGAATGATCCTCATTTTCCCTCAACTGTTTACTGGTTTTACGACTTCCATCATGGCTCCATCCCGGTGGACCAAAGAGATAGCGCCATTTTAATTTCCATGAAATACGTTGTTTTAAGTCTTTCCAAATATTTTTCCATTCATAAAATATAAGATTTCCAGGTGTTTCTTTCTGCATTGGTGTAGTTAAGCCATATTTTATGGTTTGATATGTTTCTTTTGGTAATTCTTTTTGAAAAGTTCCAAACAGTTTATCCCAAATAATAAAAAACATCCCTAAATTTTTATCTAAGTATTTTGGATTACTTGCATGATGTACACGATGATGTGAAGGTGTTACTAGTACAGCCTCCAGCCAGCCAAGTGTATAAATTTTTTCTGTATGCACTAAAATTCCCCAAATTTGAGTTAGGGAATAAATAAAAGCAATGTCTAACGCCTTAAAACCTATAAAAGCTAATGGTATAAAATAAATAAATCGATACAATGGCTCAAAAACAGAAGAACGAAAACCCACTGTAAAATTAAATTTTGGAGAAGAGTGATGGGTTACATGAACAGCCCAAAATAAGCGAATTTCATGATCAAAGCGGTGCAGCCAATAATACATAAAATCTTCCAATACCAGTAATATTACCCAATACAGAACAACATTTTCAATATTTATCCAACGATGTTGATAGCATATATCTAGAATAAAAATATATACTCCACGAAAAACTACATCAATGCATGTGTTTACAAGCATAAGGTATATGTTTTGTGTTGTATCTTTGAAGCTGTAGGTTTCCTGCTTCTTATAATTGCTCCACATTATCTCTGCCCCTATTATAACAAGATAAATTGGTGTTGAAATAAGCAGAAGCCAATATTCTCGTAATGATTCTATCACAAAGATTTTCTTTAAATGGATACAAAGTTATTCACTTCATAAAGTATTTGATAAACTTTATGTAATGAATCTTAATAAATTATTGTAATGTCTATTGTTGCATTAAAAAACTGGCCTAGTAGAGCTAAAGAAAAACAAAAAGTATACAAACAATATTTACAAAAAGTAAACAAAAATAAAGTTTTATCTCGGTTGCAATCTTTTCATGATGATGTCTTCAGTAAAATAAATTGTTTGAGTTGTGGTAATTGTTGCAAACATCATTCTCCTCGATTTAAAGTACCCGACATTAAACGTATTGCACGATACCTAAAAATAAAAGAATCTGCTTTTATTAATCTGTATTTATATCTTGATGAGGAAGGTGATTATGTATTAAAACAACTGCCTTGCCCGTTTTTAGGGAAAGACAATATTTGTAGCATATATAATGTTCGTCCATCTGATTGTTCTCGATATCCATATACAGACGAAGATGTATTATTAAAGCGAATAGCCCTAACCTTAAAAAATGCCACTGTATGTCCAGCAGTATATCTTGTGCTAGAAAGGATAATGGAAAAAATTTCTTAATATCTTATCTTTTTGAGGCTTGGGATTTTGAACCAACTTACCGTTGTTACTAAACATGTTACACAACCACCAAATACAACAGAAGGAACTACGCCCATTAATTTTGCAGCCAAGCCACTTTCAAATTGACCTAATTCATTGGCTGAATTAATGAATATAGAATTAACACTTAATACCCTTCCTCGCATATGGTCGGGAGTTTTTAATTGTAATATAGCTCCTCTTATTACAATGCTTACCCCATCTAATGCACCACTAACAAGTAAAACTATAAAAGAAAGCCAAAATATTGTTGATAAGCCAAAGATGATAATACATACACCAAAGCCTGCTACAGACCAAAGCATTATTTTTCCTTGCTTATTACGCAATGGAAACAGGGTTAGTAAAACAACACTACAAACAGCTCCTATGTCAGCAGCAGCATTTAACCAACCAAAACCCTGAGGACCTATCTTTAAAATATCATGAGCATATACAGGAATCATAGCCACTGCGCCTCCGAATAGAACCGCAAATAAGTCTAATGATAAAACTCCCAGTAATTCTTTAGTCTTAAACACCAATACTATCCCTTCTTTAATGCTTTCCCAAGTTTTTTTTTCTCCCTTTTCATTTAAGGCCGGTTTAGGTTTTAGTTGTACTAAAACAAAGAATGCTATGATCATAGATATAACCGTACTCAAAAGAGCCATTGTATTACCTCCAAAGGCTATTAAAAACCCTCCTAAAGTATGCCCAGTTATGGAAGCCATTAACCAAGATCCCTGATTCCATGTAGTTGCATTTTGTAGCATGTATTTGGGAACAATGTAAGATATCATTACACTAAATGTTGGACCAGTAAAGGATCGAATAATGCCCGTGCAAAAAATTATACCATAAATAAATAGTATAATAAAATGGCTTTTAATGTGATAATAAGAGAATTTAGTTGATAAGAGAAATAAAATCAAAGCACAAAAACTATAAAATAACACGCACTTTAGGAGTAATCGTCTTTTATCACTAAGATCAATAACGTGCCCAGCATATAATGCCGTTGTTACAGCAGGAATAACCTCTGCTAAACCAATTAAACCAATAGAAAAAGGCTCATCAGTCAATTCATACATCCACCACCCGACTATGGTTCCCATCATTCGAAGAGCCATAATAAATAAAAAACGACCTGCTATTAAATGCCTATATTCGGGTATCTTTATTGATGAAAAAGGGTCTAACTCTGAAGCGTTCATAAAATAAATTGTATGTAATTTGTATTTTTACAACTGCAAATATCTATAAGATGCAACGGTTTTAATAAATAAAGTGTCAAACCCACAGATAGGCAAATGTTCGATCAAAAGAAGGTATTAATTGACTGCTTAAAAGGCAAGACAGACGCACAAAAAAAGTTGTACGAGCATTTCGCACCGCTGATGACAACTGTTTGTTACAGGTACACGAAATCATGGTATGAGGCTGAGGACGTTTTGCAAGAAGGATTTGTTAAAGTGTTTAATAATCTCGAACAGTTTAAAGGAGACGGAGAACTTGGAGGTTGGATCAGGCGTATTATGGTAAATACAGCTATAAATTATTTACGTAAAAATAAAAAATATAGCCAAGAGGCGGATGTGGAAGTGGTTCCTGAGCAAATGTCGAAAGATGTTAGTCCCATAGCTGGGCTTCAAGCAAAGCAGTTAGCAGAAATTATTCAACGGCTACCCTCAGGTTATCAAACGGTGTTTAACTTATACGCTATAGAAGGATATTCGCATCTAGAAATTGGTGAAATGTTGGATATAGGAGAAAGTACCTCTCGTTCTCAGTATTTGCGAGCCAGAGGGATTTTAAGAAAATGGATTGAAACAGAGTTGGAAGAAGCTAAAAAATGAAAAACCAAAGTGTATGGAACGCAATGAATTTGAAAAAAAATTAAAAGAGTTGTTTAACAACTGGGAGATGCCCCCATCTCCAGAGGCTTGGCAGCAAATTAAAAACAGACTACCTAAACCTGATGAGAACGCTTTTTTCTGGAGAAAACCCCTTGCAGCCATGTTAATATTAGGCCTTCTTAGTGTAATCAGTTGGTATGTAGTAAGTTATGTAAACAATAGTACTACTACAAAACGGCAAGCTTCTCCTATTACAATCAACACCACAAATCAATCAGCTAAACAAAATAATAATAGGATAGGTTCATCTAATAATGATACAGAACTAAAAAAGGATACACTTAATGCTAAAGTGTCTTTAAACCATAATAGATCAGTTTTAGAACCTCTTGTCAATAAAGAAAATCCTTCATATAATACTATCCATAACAAACAAACGCACAAAAAGCATGTAACGCAAATGGATGATAATACCGATAATGTGGCCTTCAACAAAGATATTAAAATAGAAGCTGATAAGAATGCTTATTTAGAATATAGGTATAATGATCTTATTGCTGTACATCCGAGAATAGATATTCCTTTTGTTTCCAACAGCCCATCAAACCTTTTAGCAAATACTCCAAATATAAAAATTCAACCAATTGACGCGAGCCAAATAAGATTATTTTCAAATTCAACTTTGCAACCGAAGAAAATGATTGCCGGAAGAGCTTTGCAATGGTCTATATACATGGATAATGGAGCTTCTTGGCAATCGGAGATACCTTCTACACCCTCTTCTCCTCCAGATTATGAATACAATATAGACGAGCTTAAAACAATTAAATACACCTATTCTTACCGTTTTGGTGCAGGAATAACGGTGCCTCTCATTAAGAACTTTTCTATAAGTGGGGGCTTGGCTTACACATCACTTTCTACACATAGGTTGCTGGGCGAGTTGGTTAATTACCAAAGCGTCGTACGGAGGGGAAACGAGGGTTTTATGCAAGTAAATAGTTATTATACAAGTAACGGACCTAATGGTATGACTAACCAATATACCACTCGCCAAAATTTTATAGAAATTCCTGTTTCTATAGGTTTTCAAGTAAACCCACAATCTCGATTACCCATTTCACTTAACGTTGGAGCTTCTATACTAAAGCAGTTATATGTTGATGATATTTATTATGATAAACAAAGTAATATCTTCTACAAAGACAATGCGTTAACACAACCTACGCAATGGCATTTTAATGCCTCTGCTCAAATGGCTGTATGGAAGAATAATCAGTTTAATTTAAATGTGGGGCCCTACTACCAAATAGGTTTAGGAACAGCCTATCGAGAATCGTTGATGAATATGAAACGTTGGCAGATGTTGGGTATTAGGCTTAATTTGGGCTTTAAAGCCAAATAAGGCATCAACGCTTCCATAAAATTAAAAATAGTGCAGCTGTGTGATGTCTTTCTCATCAAAGGATCATCATAATCTCTTATCAGAATAATATTCTAGTTCTGTTCTTAATTTACTTAATTTTACTCCAAATTTTATTATTTAATATTTTGTAATTATTTATATGGCCGAAGTTATTCTAATGCCCCGATTAAGCGACACCATGACAGAAGGAGTTGTTGCTACATGGCATAAAAAAGTAGGAAATATAGTGAAGCAAGGAGATGTATTAGCAGAAATTGAGACGGATAAAGCTACAATGGACTTGGAAAGTTATAAAGATGGTGTGCTGTTATATGTTGGCGTTGATGAAGGAAAAAAATTAGCCGTTAATGATTTGTTGGCTATTATTGGCGAACAAGGTGAAAATATAGAAGAGTTGATCAAACCAACCCATAAACAACATGCTACAACACCTGCTTCAAATAGTTTACAAACAAGTACAAACACTACTAAAACAAGTGTTGTAGAAGAGAAAGAACTTGCAAACAATGGCAGATTAAAAGTATCGCCGCTGGCTAAAAAAGTAGCCGCAGAAAAAGGAGTCAACCTTAGTGCTGTAGAAGGTTCTGGTGATGGAGGACGTATTGTAAAACGGGATATTGACAATTATACTCCTCATACAGAAATAAATAAAAAAACGATAGAAACGAAAAAAGTTTCCGCAGTTTCCGGTGCTTTTTCGGAGAGTTTTGAAGATGTGTCTATTTCATCCATGCGTAAAACCATTGCTCGCCGCTTAAGTGAGAGTAAATTCAGTGCACCCCATTTTTATCTAACCATGTCCATTAATATGGATAAGGCAGTAGAAAGTAGACAAACATTAAACGAAGTAAGTAGCATCAAGATTTCTTTTAATGATATTGTTATTAAAGCGGTTGCATTATCACTGAGGCAACATCCAGCAGTAAACGCTTCTTGGTTGGGAGAGGTTATTCGGTATAATCATCATATACATATTGGTGTAGCTATTGCCGTGGAAGAAGGATTACTCGTTCCTGTAGTTCGCTTTGCTGATAATAAACCATTATCCCAAATTGCTGAAGAGGTAAAAGAATATGCGCAAAAAGCTAAAAATAAAAAACTACAACCAAGTGATTGGGAGGGGAATACATTTACTATATCTAATTTAGGAATGTTTGGTATTGATGAATTTACGGCTATTATTAATCCGCCAGATGCATGTATATTGGCTGTAGGTGCTATTCAACAAATTCCTGTTGTAAAAGATGGTCAAATTAAAATAGGAAATATAATGAAAGTAACGTTAAGTTGTGACCATAGAGTAGTAGATGGCGCAACTGGATCAGCATTTTTACAAACATTGAAACGATTGCTAGAAGAGCCCTTGTTAATGTTAGTGTAGTTTGCAATATTTTTTTTGAAATAAAATAAACAACATGAAAAAACTAATACCACTTTTATTACTGCTTTTTATTGGTAAGATTTCTTTTTCCCAAAAAGAAGATAAACAGGCATCAAAAACGGTTAAAACTGTAGGAATATTTGATATGCGAGAAGCTAAATCTGGTTATGCTATTAATGATTATTATGTTCAACTAGAACCAAGTCAAATAAAGGAATTTAATGGCAAAAAAGTAAAGGTAACCGGAAAACTTTTGGTGGTAAAGGCGATTGATCCAAATGAAAAAGTGCGTACCCAAGGATCTCTAAAAGATCGAAAATTTATCCTTAATCCACAAATTAGGATTATAAAATAGTAATTTTAGGCAGATATATTATGCCCCATCGTACAAATATTATTACACTCCTTTATGCATTGGAGAAAATTTAATGGTGAAACAATTAGTATTCCAATTAAGCAAGCTGTAGAGGCTGCTATACAAAAAGAAACAGCAGCAGGCTATAAGCTTAAGGTCTGTATTGGAACAGACTCCCAAGTAAAGGGAACAGAAACAGAGTTTGCAACGGTTATTGTTTTTTTACGTGAAGGTCGAGGAGGATTTATGTATATCCATAATGAAAAAACAACTAAAAAATTTGCCATTAAAGAGCGTATGTTGCTTGAAGTAGCTAAAAGTATTGATATTGCATATGAATTATGTGATTTGTTTACTGAATATGATGTGGATATGGAAGTGCATGCTGATATAAATACGAATCCTCATTTTAAAAGTAATGATGCACTAAAAGAAGCTATGGGTTATATCTTAGGAATGGGATTCGCTTTTAAAGCTAAACCGGAAGCCTTTGCCAGTAGTAGCTGTGCCAATAAAGCTGTAAATTAATGTACAACACCTATTTTAATTTCCTCCAGTATAGTAGGATCAAGCAAAGTCGAAGTATCTCCTAAATTATTGAAGTCTCTTTCCGCTATTTTCCTTAAAATTCTTCGCATTATTTTTCCAGAGCGAGTTTTTGGTAACCCCCTTACCACTTGAATTTTATCGGGTTTAGCAATAGGGCCGATCATTTTATTTACTTCGGCTATAATTTCTTTGTATAGCATATCAATCTTTTTATTTTGATTGATACAAATAACATATGCATAAATACCTTGTCCTTTTATTTCATGGTGAAATCCCACCACAGCACTTTCTACAATATCAGGATGCATATTAATCGCGCTTTCTACTTCTGCTGTTCCTATACGATGTCCTGAAACATTAATGACATCATCTACACGACCGGTTATTCTGTAATAACCATCTTCATCTCGTTTACATCCATCACCTGTAAAATATACATTTTTATAGGTGGAAAAATAATTTTGCTTGCATCGTTCATGGTCGCCATAAGTAGTTCTTATTATTGATGGCCATGGAAATTGAATACATAGATTTCCTTCTACATTATTTTCATCAATTACCTCTCCTTTATCGGTTACTAAAACAGGTTGCACTCCTGGTAAAGGAAGTGTAGCAAATCCAGATTTAGTAGGTGTTATACCTGCTAACGGAGATATCATTATTCCGCCAGTTTCGGTTTGCCACCAAGTGTCTACAATAGGACATCTATTTTTTCCAATGTTTGTGTTATACCAATGCCAGGCCTCTTCATTAATTGGTTCACCTACTGTACCTAAAACTTTTAAGGAACTTAATTTATATGGTTTTACAAAATCCAATCCAGCAGCTTCTAATGCTCGTATAGCCGTTGGAGCAGTGTAAAAAATATGTACTTTGTATTTGTCAATAATTTGCCAGAATCGTCCAGCATCAGGATATGTTGGAATTCCTTCAAACATAACACTAGTAGCTCCTGCAAGAAGTGGCCCATATATGATATAGGAATGTCCTGTAATCCATCCTATATCGGCAGTACACCAATACACATCATTTATATTGTATTGAAAAACATTTTGAAAAGTGTATTGAGTGTATATCATATAACCTCCTATTGTATGCACTACACCTTTTGGTTTTCCTGTTGAGCCTGAAGTGTAAAGAATAAACAACATATCTTCACTATCCATTTCTTCTGCTAAACAAGTAGTATTTGCCTTTTTTATTTCATCATGCCACCAAACATCTCTGTCTTCTGTCATATTTATCTCATTATTCGTTCTTTTATAGACAATTGTTTTTTGTATAGATGGACAAGTTTCTAAAGCTTCATCTACTGTTTGTTTCATGGGAATGATTTTATCACCCCGATATGCACCATCACTTGTTATAATAATATTGCAATCAGCATCTTGTATACGACTAGATAAAGACATAGCGGAAAATCCACCAAACACAACAGAATGAGCAGCTCCAATGCGAGCACAGGCTAATACTGCAACGGTAAGTTCTGGAACCATTGGCATATATATGCAAATACGATCACCTTTTTTTGCCCCATTATTTTTAAGAACATTAGCAAAGCAACAAACCTCTTCATATAATTCTTGATAGGTAATTTTTCTGTTTGGTTCATTAGGATTGTTAGGTTCCCAATATATAGCTACTTGATTAGCCTGTTTAAGCAAATGTCGATCAAGACAATTTTCTGTAATATTTAATTTACCACCTACGAACCACTGTATATTCGGTTGTTCAAAATCCCATTTTAGTACGCTCTTCCATGGCTGCCGCCAAGTAAACGTTTGTGCGATATTTGCCCAAAAAACTTCAGGCTTCGTAACGCTTTCTTGATAAGCTGTTTTATATTCCTCAAGGGTATTAATGCGCATACTTAACTTTACATGTTGAATGAAAAGGTAAGAAATATTCCATTTAAAATGCATCATTCCGAAATTTTGAGAAACATTGAAAATAAATATTTAACGGAGGCGTATGTTTGTACAAATTCTACTATATGAGTCCTTTTCATTTTTTAACTGATTTTATGGAACCGATTTGTAAGCAAGATTTGTTATTATATGAATCATACAATACCTATCAAATAGGGCATCATATTCAAGCATACGAAACGGTTATGCCCATATTAGATGAGGTAGATATGATTATTATTGGATGCGTTGAAAATAGAGGGGCAGATCCGGCAATCGTAAATGATGATACATCAAACGCAATACGCAAAGCTTTTTATGAATTGTATCATTGGCACACAAACATCAAAATAGCAGATATTGGCAATGTTAAACAAGGTGCTACGCTAGCAGATTCGTACGCAGCATTAACTGCTGTGGTGAAAGAATTGTTGCCTTTGAAAAAAAAGATAGTAATTATAGGAGGTTCGCACGATATTGCCTTAGGTCAATACCATGCGTATAAAGCGTTAAATACTTATATAGAACTTTCTACCATCGACGCTTGTATTGATTTGGAACATATTTCAAACAAAAAAAGCGATTGTTTTTTATTGGAAATGTTAACAACAGAACCTAACTACGTAAAACATTATAATCATATTGGTTTTCAAAGCTATTATGTACATCCACATGTTTTAGAAACTATTGATAAATTACGGTTAGATTGCTACCGACTGGGAAAAGTGAAAGAATGCATAGAAGAAATGGAGCCCGTGTTGAGAGAAAGTAATATGTTAAGTATAGATATTACGGCCATACAAAATAGTTTTGCGCCTGCAAATACATTAAGCCCAAATGGATTAACCGGTGAAGAAATATGCACCTTAATGCAATATGCGGGCATGAGCAACTGTCTTAGTTCTGTTGGTATTTATGGTTTTTTGACGGAGAAAGATGTACACCACCTAACTGCCAAACAAATAAGTCAGATGCTATGGTATTTTATAGATGGAATAAATAGGGGTAAACAAGAGGCTTTTTTAGAGGATAGAGAATATTTTAATGAATTTTATGTAGCTTTTGCAGAAACAAGTACTCATTTTTTACAAAGCAAGCGTACGGGCAGATGGTGGATGCAATTGCTCGATCAATCTTATATTGCGTGCTCCCATGATGATTATATACAAGCAACTCAAAATAATATTTCAGAACGTTGGTTAAGAGCTCAGGAAAGATTATAGGTTTATTCATATGCTAAATCTTCATGTGCGGCTTGTAATTCATTGTATGAGTGGATATCATTGATCTCCTTAGCTATTTTCATGCCCCTTTCATACCACGCTATAGCATGTATTGTATTCCCCTGCCTTTCCAATAATTTAGCCAAGTGATAATAAGATCCTATATACTGTGGACTATTTCTTAAAGTATTTTCAAACAAAATTTGAGCAGAATGATCATCCCCTATTTTAATATATTCTAATGCTAATGCATGTTGTAGAAAATTATCATTGGGTTGTTGTGCTAAAAAGGTTTTTAATTTTTCTATTCTATCCATATCATTAAAGCAAAATAATAGGCAATTTATTTAATTCAAAAAGGTAATCAATTATCTTTGAAGCCTCAATCATTTTATATATTTTATTTTTCTTTATGAAAATATTAGTTTGTATAAGCAAAACACCTGATACTACAGCAAAAATTGCATTTGTTGATAACAATACCAAATTTGCTGAAGCAGGAGTTCAATACATTATCAATCCATACGATGAATGGTATGCTTTAGTAAGAGCTATTGAATTAAAAGAAAAAGACACCGCTATTCAATTACATTTAATTACCGTTGGAGAAACCGATGCAGAAGCCATTATACGTAAGGCGTTGGCTTTAGGGGGCGATGAAGCTATTCGTGTAAATGCTAATAATGCTGATAGTTTTTTTATTGCTAGTCAGATTGCTGAAGTAGCCAAACAAGGCAATTATGATATTGTTTTTACGGGAAAAGAAACAATTGATTATAATGGATCTTCAATAGGTGGTATGGTAGCAGAACTACTGGATATACCTTATATAGCATTAGCTACAAAATTTGAATTGAATGGTACAACAGCTGTAGTTACTAGAGAAATAGAAGGTGGCGAAATAACAGAAGAAGTAAATATTCCATTAGTTGTAAGTGCTCAAAAAGGTATGGCGGAACAACGTATACCCAATATGAGAGGTATTATGGCAGCTCGTACCAAACCTTTAAAAGTTGTTGAACCTATTGCTGTTGAACCTTTCACAAGTATAGAAAAATTTGAATTACCCCCAGCTAAAGCTGGTGTTAAATTAGTAAGTCCGGACAATGTAGAAGAGTTAGTGAGGTTGTTGCATGAAGAAGCTAAAGTGATATAATGAACGATTATTTTGCGCTCATTGTAAGGTGTTTCAAAACCTTGCTTCAGCAAGAAAAATTATTTGGGAGGCGCTTGACAAAGCTTTTTCTGGAAAATTTGAAGATGGTATAAAGGGAACTAAATATTGGGAAGTAAAAACATCATATAAAAAATAATTCTAAAAAATGTCAGTACTTATATTTATAGATCATGCAGATGGGCATATTAAAAAATCATCACACGAAGCATTAAGTTACGGTGCGCAGGTTGCCAAACAACTAAACACCACAGCTGAAGGAATTTTGTTGGGCACTGTAAAAGATGATTTGCCTGCTTTAGGGAAATATGGGGTAAGTACAATACATCAAATAGCTAACGAGCAACTCAATCATTTAGATGCCCAAGTATATACGCAAGTATTATCTGAAGCAATACAAATTGTAAAAGCTGATATAATTATCTTTTCCCATAATGCTGTTGGTAAAACCGTCGCACCTCGTTTGTCTGTTAAATTGAAAGCAGGATTAGTAACGGGTGCTATTGCATTACCTGACATCTCTAACGGATTTGTGGTAAAGAAAAATGTTTTTTCTGGAAAAGCCTCTTTATGTATAAAAGTAAATACAACTATAAAAATTATTTCACTAAACCCTAATGCATTTCGAGTTGTAGAAACAGGGGGAGCGGCTACGGTAGCTTCTTTAAATATTGATGTTTCAGCATCAAAAATTAAAATTGTAAAAACAGATAAAGTAACGGGCGAAGTTTCACTTACGGAAGCAGAAATAGTTGTAAGTGGTGGACGTGGGTTAAAAGGCCCTGAAAATTGGGGTATTGTAGAAGATTTGGCTAAAGCATTAAGTGCTGCAACGGCTTGTAGTAGGCCTGTTGCCGATGCGCATTGGAGACCACATCATGAACATGTTGGGCAAACAGGCATTGCTATTGCCCCTAACTTATATATTGCCATTGGCATTTCTGGAGCGATACAACATTTAGCCGGCGTTAATCGTAGCAAAGTAATTGTAGTAATCAATAAAGATGCTGAAGCGCCATTTTTTAAAGCAGCTGACTATGGTATCGTAGGAGATTTATTTGAAGTTGTTCCTAAGTTAACAGCTGCGATTAAAAAATTAAAATAAATTTCTTAAAATACTATTTTTAATGTTAAATCTTAAATGTTGAATTATGAAATTTGATATTGATCTATACGCTGGTGCTGGTTCAATTAAATTTGGGATAAAGAGAGATAAAATGTTAGGTCGTCCTTTTATAAAGTAATGGAATAGCTTACGCAACAATCCCCTACGGCTAAATTAAAGAATGATGTAAATGGTTTGATAGAAAGTATTTATGCATTCAGAAGAAAGATATAATTTTCAAACAATTTATGAAAAAAATAGAACTAGAAATTATTGCACTCTCGCATAGTGTTACACAGACGCACTCCTATGCTATTGTATTAGGTGAGGTTAATGGCTTGTGCCGCTTACCTATTGTTATTGGGGGTTTTGAAGCACAAGCTATTGCTGTAGCATTAGAAAAAATGCAACCTAGCAGGCCATTAACACATGACCTTATGAAAAATTTTATGGATGCATTTAACGTTATATTGCAAGAGGTTGTTATCAATGATTTACAAGAAGGTATTTTTTATTCTAAATTAATTTGTGTAGGCGAACATGATACCGTTGAAATAGACTCTCGTACCTCTGATGCATTAGCACTAGCCGTGCGTTTTGGATGTCCTGTATATACATATGAAAATATATTGAATACGGCTGGTATTGTAATGGAAGATACAAGCACTAAAACTAAAAAGAAAAAAACAGTTACAGAATCGAATACATCATCTAAAAATAACCTTAAAACGCTTTCTATACAAGAGTTGGAAGAACTATTAAATCAGGTGTTAGAACAAGAAGATTATATTAAGGCCATTGCTATACGTGATGAAATTAATAATCGAAAACCTTCATAGCAGTTTTTCTTTATTGCATTCTCAAATTGATACATATATAGATGGTGGTATTCCCCAATTGTAAAGTAAACCTAGGGTTGCGTATAGTAGATAAACGCAATGACGGGTATCATAACATTGAAACTGTTTTTTATCCTTTGCCTTGGTACGATGCACTAGAGGTACTTCCTCTTACAGAGAAGGTGCGACAAAGTATACACCTATCTAAGCAAATTAAATATCAAATCGATAATATTTTGTTTGTTCAATCTGGTTTGGATATTAAAGGAAACCCAGCAGATAATTTGTGTGTAAAAGCATTTCAACTATTAAAAGAAAAGTTTCCTTCGTTGTTACCTGTTTTTATACACTTACACAAAGTGCTACCCATAGAAGCCGGCTTGGGAGGAGGTTCTGCCGATGCAGCCATTGCGCTAAAAACAATGATGCAATTATTTGATCTAAATATAACCACTAATCAATTAGAAAATCTAGCGTTACAATTAGGCAGCGATTGTCCCTTTTTTTTATACAATCAACCTTGTATAGCTAGCGCTCGAGGAGAAAAATTACAGCCCATACAAATAAATTTGAATAATTATAATTGGATACTCATTAATCCTGGTATTGCTGTTTCAACAGCATGGGCATTTTCGCAAATAAAACCTCAACAACCTAAAGAAAAAATAGAAGATATTATTTATCAACCTATAGAACATTGGAAGGGGAAATTAATAAACGATTTTGAAGAGCCTGTGTTTGCTAAATTCCCAGACATTAAAAAAATTAAACAATTATTATATGATGAGGGCGCTTTATATGCTAGTCTTTCTGGAAGTGGCAGCACAGTATACGGTATTTTTCCACTCGACACAAAACCCAACTTTCGTTTTCCTTCAAGCTATATCGTTAAAACAATAATGAATACGCATAAATAAAAAGAATAACATAAATGTTACAATTCTTATAACAAATAAAAATGATTTATATGATTTTATAAAAGAAAAACAATCCGACAAATCTAAAAATATAAATCATTAGTGGTAAGCATGTTCTTTTATATTGGGGAAATCTATTGGCCATTTTTTTTATTGAAATTTTGTCAGGTTAGATAATATTGGAATTCTATTTGATATTTGCATTCTAAAAAATAAAAGCCATGGAAAAAGGAACTATTCGAGTACAAACAGAAAATATCTTTCCTATTATAAAAAAATTTCTCTATAGCGATCATGAAATTTTTTTACGTGAACTAGTAAGTAATGCTGTAGATGCTACACAAAAGCTAAAAACGTTATCTACATTAGGTGAAGTTAAGGGTGAATTGGGCGAATTGCGTGTTGACGTTGTGTTAAATAAAGAAGAAAAAACAATATCTATTATTGATCGCGGCATAGGTATGACAAAAGAAGAAGTAGATAGATATATCAATCAGGTGGCATTTAGTGGAGCCGAAGAATTTGTAAATAAATATAAAGGGCAAAATGAAAATGCAATTATTGGGCATTTTGGTTTGGGGTTTTACAGTTCTTTTATGGTGAGTGAGAAAGTAGACATTTATACTAAAAGCTTTAAAGATGAGCAAGCTGTATATTGGAGTTGCACAGGTTCACCAGAATATGAATTTCATCATACCGAAAAAGAAGATAGAGGAACTAGAATTGTATTACACATAAACAATGAAAGTGAGGAATTTTTAGATACCGAACGATTACGTAATATTTTACAAAAATTTTGTCGATTCCTTCCTATTGCTATTTATTTCGAAGAAAAACAAATCAACAACACAAAACCTGCATGGGTAAAGAAACCAAGCGATTTAACGACGCAAGATTATCAAGATTTTTATAAAGAATTATATCCCTACAACGAACCGCCCTTGTTTTGGATTCATCTCAACGTAGATTATCCCTTTAATTTAACAGGCATTTTGTATTTCCCTAAAATTAAACATTCATATGAAATACAAAAAGATAAAATCAGTTTATATGCCAATCAAGTATTTGTAACAGATGAAGTAAAAGAAATTGTTCCCGAATTTTTAATGTTGCTACAGGGTATTATTGATTCACCAGACATACCGCTAAACGTTAGTCGTAGCTATTTACAAGGCGATCCAAATGTAAAAAAAATAAATAACCACATTACTAAAAAAGTTGCAGAAAAATTAGAAGAGATATTTAAAAATGATCGAAAATCATTTGAAGAAAAATGGGAACATATTGGTTTATTTGTAAAATATGGAATGATAACGGATGATAAGTTTTTAGAAAAAGCAAATGCATTTCATATTATGGAAGATGTGAGTATAAACAAATTTTATACACTTGAAGAATATAAAACAGCTACGGAGGCCATACAAAAAAACAAAGAAGGTAAATATATTATACTCTATACCACCGATCCTGTACATCAAGATAGTTATATACAAGCTGCAAAAGAAAAAGGATATAGCATAGTTAAAATGGATACATTAATAGACGCATCCTTTATGCAACACATGGAAATGAAATGGAACAACGTACAATTTATTCGAGTAGATGCAGATATTACAGACAATTTGATTGATAAAATAGAAAGTAGTTCAAGCGTTTTAAATGCAGAAGAAGAAAAACAATTAAAAGAACTATTTGGATTACAAATTCCAGAAACACATGTTACTGTTGAAGTAAAAGGATTAAGTCCCCAAGCAGCGCCTGTTATAGCCACACGGCCCGAACAAATGCGCCGTATGAAAGATATGGCCGCTACAGGTGGAAGCAGTATGAATTGGTATGCAAATATGCCTGATGAAGTAACCCTCACTATTAATGGCAATCATGCTATTTACAAAAATATTTTAAGCGAAACACATAAAGACAAAAAAGAAAAAATGATTCGAAATTTAGCTGATTTGGCCTTGCTTTCTCAAGGATTGCTAAAAGGTAATACTCTTACTAATTTTATTACTAGAAGTGTAGATTTAATGCAAGATAAGGTGGGGTCGAAAATTATTACACTGTAGCTATTAGTTGTTCTAAGCAAAACCAAAAAATGCTTTCCTTTTTTACAGATAATGTTTAGTTAAAAATAAGCCCATCATTTAAATGATGGGCTTATTTTTACAATATGTTATTGCATTTCTTCAAACAAAATTTCATCAATCCATTATTAGAATTGTTATACGATAGTAAAGCTATCGGTATTCTATTGTTAGGCTGTACACTCATTTCTCTAGTAATAAGCAATATTGAAAATACAGACTGGTACACATTTATATGGCATTTGGAATTTCCCGTACTAACAAAATATAAACTACCACACAACATGCATCTATGGATCAATGATGGATTGATGACGTTGTTTTTCTTTTTAGCAGGAATGGAAATAAAACGCGAAATAAAAATCGGAGAATTATCATCCGTTAAAAAGTCCATACTACCTATTAGTGCTGCATTAGGCGGGATGATTGTTCCGGCGCTGCTATTTCATCTATTGAATAGAGGAAGCTTGTTTAGTAGTGGTTGGGGAATTCCTATGGCAACAGATATTGCATTTTCATTAGGTATAGCTTCTTTATTAGGAAAGCGAGTTCCTGTTTCTGCTAAAGTATTTTTAACCGCATTGGCCATTATTGACGATTTGGGAGCCATTTTAGTTATTGCCTTCTTTTATGGACGCGAAATGGAGTTAACCTATTTATTATGTTCTCTGGGAATAGTGTTTATCATTTTTATGTTGAATAAGATTATTCCTTTTGGTTGGATACAATGCTTATTGGGATTAGCTTTATGGTTTTGTATGTACAATTCAGGCATTCATGCAACATTGGCTGGCATACTATTAGCGTGCCTTGTTCCAACAAAACAATTATCCCGCTATGAACAAAAAATGCATTCTATAGTTCATTTTTTTATACTTCCACTTTTTGCTTTAGCAAATACCGCTATTGTATTTCCACAACAAGGATTTCAGACATTAAACAGTCGTTTATCGTGGGGAATTATCATTGGCCTATTTATAGGAAAACCAGCAGGCATTATATTAACCTGTTGGTGTTTAGTAAAAATGAAATGGGCAATGCTACCATATAAAGTAAACTGGTCAATATTAACAGGGATAGGTATTTTAGCAGGAATTGGCTTTACGATGTCTATATTTATTTCTACATTGGCATTTTCAAACAATACCGTACAAAACGCAGCTAAAATGGCAGTACTTATTGCTTCTTTTTTATCAATGGTAATCGGGTATGCTTGGATAGTGATGACGAATAAAAAGGCACTCAAAAGTGGTATAGTATAATAGCAAATCGTAAGGCCTCAATTTCAATAAAAATATGTAAAAAAAGCATTGTTAAATTATTATAGATATATGGTTATGCTAACCGTAGTAAGGCATCTCTCAAAATAATAAATTCCTTATTTAGTAAGCGATTTTTCTCCCGCCTTTGGCAAGATCGAAATCACAAATCATAGTGTTTAATTTAAAATCTATACTGCATTAGCAATACCGGCCTAAATTATGAAAGAGATTTATTCAATACAAGAAAATTAAAATTATATTAAACCAATTCCCTATATTTGCTTATCCTTAATAAAAAATTAAGAATAAGTCCTGCCTATGCAAACACCTGTGTACAATAGATGAAAGAATTATTTATGCATGAT
>Ga0116193_1001489_pt1 | contig 19342 bp, 15 predicted proteins | sample AD_UKC115_MetaG_FD_89892 | JGI IMG/M metagenome (GOLD analysis project Ga0116193, IMG submission 89892) | Active sludge microbial communities of municipal wastewater-treating anaerobic digesters from Hong Kong - AD_UKC115_MetaG | ecosystem: Engineered > Bioreactor > Anaerobic > Digestate... | reverse complement strand
TGCGCATGTCCAGGCTCAAGCATTTGCCACTCAATCCGCTGCAACCAGCATTGCCGCAGGCTGATGGATGGGTGCATCGGTGTCTTTGAGGTTGTCAAGTTCCACACAAAACGGCATAGAGCCGTGGATTGTTGGCGAACACTCCCGGCAGGTTGTATTTGATGTTCAAGGCCGTAGCGGTTTTCAGGTAATTCCATGTCGCACTGTCACCGAAATACGAACCCAGCGAAACCCCGGTCACTGAGGGCCCCAGTACAAGCACGCACACCAGGCACGTCACAAGCAGGGCCGGATAAATCCGAACAATGCGTCGCCGTGCAAAGACCCTGAGGTTGGGGCTGCGCAACAGCGAAAGCGTGACCAGGTAGCCACTCAGAACGAAAAAGATGGTCACCCCGACACCGCCCAGTGTGTCCAGCCCCAGGGTGCTGGCCAGCGGTTCGTTCTGGGGTTGGCCGCCCAACGGAAAGCTATGGCTCAGCAGCACCAGCCAGGCGGCCAACAGGCGCAATACATCGAAGCGGTTGTCGCGATGCAGCGGGGTGAGGGAGGAAGTCATAGGAAGTCGGTATCTCCGCCGGTCCACCAGGCATTCAGCGCGCCAATTTCCGCTGTAGTAAGCGCAGACGCGGTAGGTACGCCAACACCTGCCGCGGTGCCCTTCCTTGTGGGACGCGTGCGTGCCAGCAAGTCAGCCATGGCAGGACTGGCCCAGGTCGTCAACCCTGCCGACCCATCGCGGCACGCCTGCTGCATGCCGATGGCCCAGGCCTCGTGCAGCAAATCCTTGGGCCCCACCCAGTCCAGCCAGGGCAGCGCCTCCGAGGCGGCAACGGGCAGGGCCAGAACGGCAAGGCCCTCGGGCTCAGATCGCCAGGGGCGGCGCAGTGCTAAAAATCGGTAGTGCTTGTCCGGGCGATCAATAAAACGCCAGCGCACATAGTTGGCGTCCCGCACCCCGACCCATCCATCGGTGCAACCCGTGCGCATGCGCTGCCAGCACCGATCCACGGCTCGGTCAAAAGAGCGCTGCCCTGGATCCAGGGGCTCCGAGCGCCATCGCCAGTTCGACAAGGCAGGCGGGTTAGACCGATCCAGCAGCCACTGTAGGCCACCCACCTCGCCCGCGTCGTGACTCAGCCCGGTCTTTACCGCCAGACGCAAATGCCGTTGGTTTGGGAAGCCGAACCCCGCCCGAAAATCACCTTCACCTCCAAGACGGGTGCGATACAAGCGTTCACTGACGTAGAAAAAGGGGTTCTTGCGGCCAAACACGCCGCGCCATTCGGGTGACACCATCACGTCACCAATCTGCAAAAAACGCTTGGAAACACCCTTGTCAAGCACCTCTCGAGGCGTTCCACCGCAAAAAGCAACCAGGCTCTCACCACTCCAAAGGCCTACCCCTTCGCCTTGCCCAGTAACATATTTCCAGTCAAACCACCGGGCATCCACTGAAGATCCAAACACCTGGTGATGCAGTGCAAGCACCTCTCTCTGGTCGTCGGGGGTGATGTCGCGCAGGATCAAGCGCTTGCCTGCGATGTCCAGCGATTCAGGGGCAAGTACGGTCTTCATGGGTATGCCTGGGCAGGTGTGTCAACTGTCATCAAACGCGCCATTCATGCGCCAGACTCACCACGCCTTGCTCCAGCCCCACCTGCGACACGTTCAGCCGCAGGCAATGCGTCACCTGATCGTAAGGATGGATTCCATCTTCCGTACTCAGAAAAAAGGTCACCCAATACGAACCTTTGAGGAGAGGAATTTTCTTGAATACGATCGAGGCACGCCCCTGTCCCTGTGCGTTGGTCGTCAGTGAAATTCCATCATTGACCGACGTCGCGCTGGCAATGGTCATTCCATTGGCATCAGACAGGCCCACGGCAACCCCGGGGGGTGGCAGTGTTGGGTCAATTTCGAATGTCAACTCCAACTCTACATCGGTGCTGCCCGACAGCACCTGCACCTCGCTGCCCTCTTCGGTTGGCGTTCGCGCAATGGCCCGCACAATCCGGCCAGTACCCGAGCCGGAACGCTGCACCTGCACGCACGCCGTCACAGAATCCAGTCTGGGCGACGTTGCGCTCTCATTCAGGCTGGCAGCATACGCTGACGTTACATCGGCTGCCGTGCCATCCATGCGCACACGCCCTGCCTCAATCCACACTGCGCGTGCGCACAGTGCCTCCACCTGGTACATCGAGTGAGAGCAAAACAGGATGGTCTTGCCGGCCTGTTTGAGTCGCATGATGCGATCAAACGATTTGCGTGCAAAAGCCCCATCCCCTACAGACAACGCTTCATCAATGACTAGGATGTCGGGTTCCACACTGGTGGCGACGGCAAAAGCCAAGCGCACGTACATACCGCTGGAATAGGTCTTGACTGGCTGGTACACAAAATCACCAATGTCAGCAAATTCCAGAATGGCGTCCAGCCGTTCGGAGATTTCCTTGCGCGTCAGGCCCAGAATCGCGCCATTCATGAAAACGTTTTCAACCCCAGTAAACTCAGGGTTGAATCCCGCGCCGAGTTCCAGCAGGGCTGCCACACGGCCGTGTACTTGCAAATCACCAGAGGTCGGGGGCAACGTACCGCACAGCAATTGCAGCAATGTAGATTTTCCTGCGCCATTTCGGCCCACCAGGCCCACTACTTCGCCATGGCGCACAGACAGATTGACATCCTCAAGCGCATGAAACACTCGGGCTGCCTCGCGTCCGCGCCCCCAAAGCAATTGCCTGAGTCGATCTGCAGGGCGCGCAAACATTTCATAGCGTTTGCATAGTGCACGCGCCTCTATGGCAAATTCAGATGACATCGGCAAACCCTCGCCTCAGCCGTTGGAACATCCCAGCCCCCGCCGCGGCCACTACCATGCAAGATAGAAAACTCCAAAGCCAGGCGCTGATATCCGGCCAGTCTCCATCAAGTAATATCAAGCGCGTTTGAGTCATGATGGGCGCCAGAGGATTGAGCCACATCCAGTCCTGCAATCTGGTAGGCAGAGCCTCTACAGGGAAAAACACCGGGCTGATGAAAACCAGCGCGCTCACCAGCATCCCGATCACCTGCCCCACATCGCGCACGAAAGGACCCAGCGCGCCCAGACCCCAACCCAGGCCCAGGCACAGTGGCACCAGTGGCAACCAGACCAACGGCAGTGCCAAAACGCTCCAGGGTACCGAGCCCATACCCAGCCAGCGCAAAAGTACAAGCACGGCGCCAGCCGTCAGCAACTGCGCCGTTGCCGACAGAACACTGACCCATGGCAATACCTCTAATGGGAATACCACCTTTTTCACCAAGCTAGGCTGCTCCAGGACCAGGTGCGGCGCACGGTTGGCGCATTCGGCAAAAAAATTGAACACCGCCAAACCCGTGAACAAGCGAAGTGCAAACGCGAGATTGCCTTCGCCTGATGCACTCCAGCGCACCTGGAAAACGTGCCGGAAGACCAGCGTGTAAATGGCAAGCATCAGCAGCGGTGCCAACACCAGCCATGCCAGGCCCAGCCACGACCGCCGGTACCGAGCCTGAATATCGCGCCCGGTGAGTTGGGCAATCAGGCCTGCATGGTGCGCGGGCCAAAAATAGGGGAGCAAATGCTTCAAAACGAACAAACGCAAATTGAAAAAATATGGATCATGCTTTGGGTGGATCAATCCGCCCCTCCGCGATGCCCTGTAGCGTGTCCGCCCGAACAATGTGTAGCGCACTGCCGTCCCGTACGAGTACTTTATGGGCGAAAAGCAACTGGAAAGCACGTGTAACCGTTTCGCGGCTGGCGTTGATCATGATGGCCAACTCTTGGTGCGTCGGTGCCTGCTCCACGGTGCGCGCATTGTTCAGGTGACTGAAGGGCAATTGTAAAAGCAGCGCGCACAAACGTTGGAAGGGATTGGGCAGGCTCAGCAGTGTGCGCTGTGCCAGCACTGTCCGCACACGTTGTGCCAGTCGCGCCATCACCTTGTGCGCCAATTTGGGATGTCCCAGAATCAACTCTCGGGCTTGGTGTGCCTCCAGAAACGCCACAGTGGACTTTGCGGCGGCCACCACGAACTCCGAAGGGGCTTGGCCATCCACCACCGCCAATTCGCCAAAGTAGTCGCCGGGATCGACAAAATACAAGCCTACGCTGCGCCCATCGACAGTAAAATCAACGCCCTGCAACCGGCCGTCGACCAGGAAACCCAACTCATGAGTCGTGCTGTCCTTGGATGTCACCATGGCGCGCCTGGCGAAGGATCGCAGGTTCATTTGCGTCGAAAGTGCATCCAGTTCTTCGCTGTGCAAAGGCTGCAGCAGGGAAAACTGGGTCAGCAGTTGAATCGAAACAGGCATAACTGACGAGTTTATCCATACCGCATGCGCATAAATGCGGTGCCATCAGCGTGCGGCGCTCCCAACTGGTGAGGGGTGTGACGGAAGGCACAAACATTTGCATCTCACAATGCCATACTGCGAAACGGATATTTTTATTTTGTGTGGAGGATTCATTAATGCGACATGCCGCAACCAAACTCAGGGCAGCTGCGCTGCTGTGTGCATTGTCCATCGCAGCACTTGCGCAGGTTCACGCCGCCATCACAGATGCCGTAGTGGGCGAGGCCACCTTGGTCATCGGGCGGGCGCATATCGTCACCGTTGATGGGCGGCAACTGCCCATGGAGCGGGGGGCGGTCATCCGCGTGGGCGACACCATACAAACTGAAGCTGGTGGCCATGTGCATCTGCGTTTTGTGGATGGAGGTCGCGTCAGTGTGCGTCCCTCCAGCCGCTTGCAGGTGGAAAACTACGCCTATTCCGCCCAGCAGCCGCAACTCAGTGCCATCAAGTTCAAGCTGGAAGAGGGCGTTGTTCGCTCCATCACCGGTGCCTGGGGTGAGGCTGCTCGCCAGCGCTTCCGTCTGAACACGCCTTTGGCAGCCATTGGCGTCAAGGGCACCGATTTCATCGTGCGGGCCACAGTCGACAGTACTGCGGCTACCGTATTCACGGGTGCCATCACGGTGGCACCCCTGCAGGGGGCGTGCGTCGGCACGCTGGGGCCTTGCCTGACAGGCCTGGAGAAAATGCTGTCGGAAGATATGAAGGGGCAGATGATTGAGCTTGCACGCTTTCAGGCCGCGCCCAGCCTTGTGTCAGCATCCGATCTGGTCGGGGCGTCCCCGTCGCATGCTACTGCGGGGGCTTCCCAGCAGCGTTCGCATAAGGCTTCTGTCGGTGAAGCCGTGACGCTCGCCGCTGTTACGGAAAAGCCGCTGCTCAGCGAAACCCGGACTGCCGACGTTGTCCACACGCTGGGAACCGAGACAGGGCAGCCGTCCACACTGAGCTGGGCGCGCTATCCCTGGGCCCAGCAGCTCGCCGGAGACAACTTCAGTCAGCGGTTTGAGACAGCCATGCTCCAGGGCTACGAACGCCTGGGAGGCAACGGGGCCTACGCGCTGTTGCGCCAAGTTGGTGACCCTGCCGCAGCGGCCATCAATGTGCCTGCGGCTGGCTTGGCCTCGTTTCAGCTTGCGGCATCCGCCGCCACAGTTGTGCGTGATGAAGGGCGTCTTCTTGAGTCAGCGCGCATTGACCATGGGACCTTGAACATCGACTTCGGTCGATCGACCTTCGATACCCAGTTGCTGGTCACCGGCCCCTGGTTGGGAGCGGACACCGTGCATGCTGCAGGCCGTATTTCAAATACGGGTGTCATGCAGGCCACCGCCGGCAATGCCAATCTGCAAGGCGGCATAAGCACCCATGGACGCGAGGCAGGTTTTGCTTTTCAAAAAGGCGTGCCTGCTGGTGTCCTGCAAGGCATCACGCTCTGGGGGCGCTAATTGAGCCAACAAGGACGCTGGCGGGGCGGGGCTCCCCAGTGGATCAGGCATCGGGGCGCGCAACTGGCGGGCATAGGGTTGGGCGTTCTTGTCTGGCTCTGGCTGGCTGTGCTCTCGCCCGCGTGGCTGCAGCCCTGGCAAGAGCGCATCACCGACGGCATTTGGCGCCTGGGCAGCCACGATCGGGACGAGCGGCGGCTCATCATCATCGACATCGATGAGCGCAGCCTGCGTGAAGTGGGGCCTTGGCCCTGGCCGCGTGCCCTGCAGGCCCAAATCATCCAGAAATTGGCCGAGCAAGGTGCCGCACTCCAAGTGCTCGACATCGTTTTTGCGGATGAGCGCGCGGGCGATGCAGTGCTGCTTGCTGCATTTCAGCAATATCAGCCCGTACTGGCCCAGGTGTTCGCACTGCCCGGACAGGGGGACAACACCACCGCCGGGCAATTGGCTGGTGCCTTGGGCTGGGCCACCTGCCCAGTACCCTTTGCCCAGGCCAGCGGCTTTCTTGCCAACCACCCAGACCTGCTGGCTGCGGGCATCCAGGCCGGGCATATCACCCCCCGGTTTTCCGACGATGGCGTCGTGCGCATGCAGCCTGCCATTCTGTGCTACCGTGACAAGGCGTACAGTGCCCTGGCCCTGGCAGCCCTCATGCAGGCGACCGGAGAGACATCACTCACCCTGCAGCGGGGCACGGCATGGTTTTCAGCCCCCTGGCATATCCAGGGTGCCCGGGGTGCGCTGCCCCCCATCCCGCTGGAGCAGGACGGCGACCTTCGCATCCCCTGGCACCACAAACCGGACAACTTCATCAGCATATCGGCGGCCGACCTTCTGAGCGACCGAGTCCCCCCCGATCTGCTGCGCGGCGCCTGGGCGCTGGTGGGGAGCAGTGCCTTTGGCCTGAACGACACCATCGCCACGCCCTACAGCAGCGCGGCGGCAGGCGTGCAAGCGCATGCACAGCTCATGACCGCAGCCATGGATGGCCGCATCCCCTACACTCCGCGCGCGCACTTGGTGCTCCAGGCCCTCGGGGCGCTGCTGGGCATGGGGCTGTTGATACTGCTTGTGCGTCAGCCTGCGGCGGCGCAAGCCCGTAGCAGCCGCCCCATTCCCGTGCACTGGTTGCCTGTAGCAGCGCTGGGCTGGCTGATTATTTTGCTGCTGGTCCATGCGGCATTGCTGCTGTGGCAGCAATGGTGGGTGGGGTGGCTGCCAGCGGCATTGGCCGTGCTGGCGGCCGCAGTTGCCTGGAGCATGATCGCGCACGCACAAAGCCGCATCGACAGAGACCGCCTCTACACCCACCTCTCCAGTTATCTGCCGGCGCCCGTCGCAGCGGCACTGGCCCTGCAGCCGCCGTCCAGCGCCATCAAGGCCAGCACTCGCCACGTCTGCGTGCTGTTTGCCGATATACGCAACTTCTCCGCCTATTGCGAAGCCCGCCCCCCCGAAGAAGCTGCTGCCGTGCTACATGCGTTCTTCTCCACGGCCACACGCATCGTGCAGGAAGAGGGCGGTGTGATCGAGGCTTTTCAGGGGGATGCCGTTCTGGCCGTCTGGTACGGTGAACCGATTGCCGTTGACGATGCCAGGCTTGGGGGGGCGGATGCAGCAAACACCGGCCGGGCCGCTTCTGGCAACGCACAGTGTGCCCTGCAGGCAGCCATCAACCTGCAGGCCGCCATGCATGGCGTGCTGCCTGACCCGGCGCCTGCAGGGCTGGAGCCCCTGGCACTTGGCATAGGCGTGGAGAGCGGGCCTGCCATGGCAGGGTCTTTTGGCTTGGCCAGTCGGCGCACCCACATGGTGCTCGGCCGCACCGTCACCATCGCCAGCAGGCTGGTCGGTATGACGGCCGACCTGGCCCATCCCATCCTGGTAGGAGAAGGGCTTGCTGCCCAAACCGGTGCGGCGCACCTGCAATCGATGGGCACCTTTCTGCTTGATGGCATGCGCGTGCCGCACCATGTGTACGCCTACCCCTTGTTCGTCCCTTCCCGCTCCACCCATTGAACATGAAACGCCGTCCCCGGGTCTGGGCTGCGGGCGCAGCCTTGGCATGCTGTGTAACCGTACAGGCGCAGCACCTGCCTGATCCGCAATGCCAGCCCCCGTTCATCGAAACGGTGGGTGAACTGCAGGCCGTGGACCAAGCGCTTGCTGTCCAGCTCCAGCGCCTGCCGCAATGCCAGCACCATGCCCCCTGGCTGGCCGCCGTGGGGGTGGTGCTCAACCGCCTGGGCCGGTATGCGCAGGCGGCAGAGTATCTGGAGCGTGCCCTTCTGCTCGACCCACAGCAAGCCAGTGTGCAAATCGAGTATGCCGTGGCCCTGGCTGGAAGCGCCGACCTGCTCTCCGCACTCCAGCTCCTGCAGACACTGCGCACCGACTCCAAGCTGGCGCCAGAGCTGCGCCAAGCCGTAGAGGTACAAATCGCGCGCTGGACAGAAACTGCCCTGGGCGACGCCAACACCAGCCGCGCCTACGTGCTGGCCCGCCTGGGCCACGACAGCAACCTGCTGGGCACACCCAATCTTGGCAGCCTCACGCTCACCCTGCCGGGCCAGACCCTGCAACTGCCGCTCGACGAAAGCTACCTCAGCCGCCCCGGCATATACAGGCGCGTGGATGCAGGCTGGGCTGCCCGGCACGGCACATGGCAGGCGGCCGTCAACGCCAGTGGTCGCGACAGTCCGCAAGAGCCTGGCGTAGCCACGCAGCAAATCCAAGCCTTGGGTGAATACACCGGGCGACGGCATTACGTCAATGCCACCACCGCCTACCTGCAGAGCCGGGCCGGAACCCGCTATCGCGCCCTGGGCCTGTCTGCAGGGCTGCAATGGGAGGGGGCTGAGCCAGCCCAAGCCTGCCGCGGCCGCTCGGGCCTGGAGTGGCAGCAGCGCACGCTGGTCAACAGCCCCGGCCTGTCCGGGCACTACGGAGGCCTTCTGTGGCAGCGCACCTGCGATACCATTGCGAATGCAGCGCAGAAGTCTGCGCTGGGAGCCTGGCAAATCAGCGTGCGCTGGGGGCGTGACGTGCCCGCAGAGGCCGACCGCCCTGGCGGTGCCCAGGAACAGGCCGGCCTGCGCCTGCTGGCACTGGGCACAGGCTGGGCGCCAAGGCACGAATGGCTGCTCGATGCCGAGCTATTCCACCAGCAAGATGCCCGCGGCTACAGCGCCCTGCTGCAAGACAATGCGCGCCGCCAGCTCACAAGGGTAGCACTGCGCGCCGAATATGCCGTGCCGCTGTCGCCCGCGTCGGCCTGGCAGCTCATTCTGGGGGCTGAGTGGCAGCGGCAGCGCTCCAACCTGCCCCTGTTCCAGCAGGAAAGCCAGGGCGGATACTTGGCTGTGCGCCACCAGTGGTAAAAAAACATCACATCAAGCATGCGCACCAAACGTGTGACGCCCATCACCACCCATCCCGTGGCGGCCGCCCTACACTGCGGGCACAGTTTGTACCAATAGGCATGCAAGGCAGGTCACCGCAAAGGCCAGTCATGCAATAATCATTGGGCAAACTTGTAAACAAGTGGGGTGGGTCGTGCCTGCTCCGTGTGCAACGGGTTTCACTTTCCCTTAACCTTCTTTAGGAAGACATCAATGGCTCAACAAGTTTTCGGCCCCGCAGCCGTGGTCAGCGTGCTCAACCGCGCTTTCACCAACACTTCCCCCTCCAACTCCGTGTTTGCCAACCAGGTGGCAACCGCTGGCGCCACCGACGCCACGCAACTGGCCTTTGCCAAGGCCTTTGGCGCCCAATACGCCGTGGGCAAGACGGCTGCTGACCTGTCCGCCCTGCTGATGACCAACATGGGTCTGGACAACGCCCTGCTGGCCGCGGCACTGACCGACTACATCGCTGCCAACGGCACGCAAAACGTCGGCATCATCGCCTGGCAGCTCTCCAGCATCCTTTCCAACCTGGAAAACGATGCCACCTACGGCGCCGCCGCCAAGGCCTGGAATGCTGAAGTCACCGATGCGTACCAGTACTCGTCCGACGCAGCCAACACCACCCCTTCCTCCGGCGGTACCACCGGCAACGAAGCTTCCAAGAGCTTCGTGCTGACCACCGCTCAGGACGTTCGCACGGGCGGTTCGGGCAACGACTTCTTCCGTGGTGTGGCTGGCCAGCCTGTGGGCGCGCAAGAGCAAACCACCTTCAACAGCTCCGACATTCTGGACGGCGCTGGCGGCACCGACAGCCTGATCCTGAACCTGGTGGGCGATTACAATGGTGGTGCGCGCGTCAAGGCCATCGAGAACCTGGTTCTCGGCACCAACGTTGGCGCAGTTGCCTTTGACTACAACGTCAACGAAGGTTTCAACGAAATCTCCAACGTTCAAACCATCGAGTACGACCAAATCAACGTCGGCGAGCAAGTGGTCGTCAACAACATCGTCAAAACGGCGGGCGACAACGGCGACCAAATTGCCACTCTGTTGTGGGACAACGAAGCCACTTCTGTGGCTGGTGCCATCGGCGCCAACTTCCGCGCATCTGCCGTATTGGGTGCAACCAACCTGAACATCGTGCTGGACGATGTGATGGCCCAAGGGGTTGGTTCCGGTGCCATGACCATTGGCGGCGGCGTGGAAACCTTCACCATCACTTCCCAAGGCGCAACGCCCAACACGCTCAACCCTGGCCAGAACAATGATGGCCAATGGGTGGATCTCGTTTCCGGCTCCAATGACGGTACCAACGACAATGGCGCTCTGACCAAGGTCGTCGTCAAGGGTGCGCAGGCTTTTGGCCGCACAGCTGGCGTGGCCGAGCTCGGCAGTGCTTTTTATGGTTTGACCAACCGTTCTGCTGATGGTGCAGCCGGTGACTGGGGTCTGGACAACAACCGTGCCAGCGCCTCCAACCTGACGTCGGTGGCAGGCACCGTGACGGAAGTGGATGCCAGCGAAACCACCGGTGGTGTGGCGATTGACTTTGTGGGCCGCGTGAACAACGCACCCGTCAACGTCACCTTCAAGGGCGGTTCGGGCAATGACTACGTCGAATTCGAAATCGGCAGCGTCAACGCCACGGGTGGTGCAGGCAACGATACGTTTGCCTTCGTCAGCGCCAAAAACAACGGCACTTTCGGATCTACCGACTCCATCGACGGCGGCGCTGGCACCGACACCATCCAGATCGGCCTGAACGGCGTGCGCACCTACAACATCAGTGCCACCGAGTTCAACAACAAGGGCAGCATTGAAGTGGTGGATCTGCGCGGCCAGACCAACAACATCACGCTGTCGCAAGAGTTCGTGGGCAAGGCAGACACCAAGCTGACCGTGCGCAGCGACAAAATCGTCCAAACCAGCGCCACCGATTCCGGCAACGACCTGCTCAACACCCCCGCAGGCAACCTGTTGCTGGAAGACCGTGCCGTCACCACGCTGGACACCACCAACCTGGACCAGAACACCGGCCTGATCTACCTGGGCGGCTCCGGTTCCGATCGTCTGATCCTGGACAACGAATCGTTCAACCAGTTCGTCGAACTCGACGGCGGCACCAACCTGGGCCAAGGCGCAGTGGCCACCAACGGCGACTACGACACCCTGAGCGTGCGCAACAGCGCCGTGATTGATCGTGGTGACCTGGCCAACGTCAAGAACTTCGAAGGCCTGGTGCTGGTCAAGACCGACGCTTCAGCCCAATACACCATTGAGCTGACCGAAGCCTTCCTGCTGGCCAACACCAAGACCAACGACCTGAACGCAGCCTACGGCGAAACCGACATCCGCGACCAGACCTTCTTCATTGGTACCGTGGCTGCCGCCAACGCCAATGCCCTGTCGTTCGGCGACACGGTCAACGTGGACATCACCGATCTGCTCAATGCAACGCGCACGGCACTCAAGACCAGCCTGAACGCCAACGGTGGTCGCGGTCTGGATCTCACGTCGCTCGCCGCAGCAGGTGTCACTGTCAACTACATCGTTGATGGTGCACCAGCAACTGGTGCGCAAATCGTTCTGGTGACCAATAACGATCCAACCGGTGTTGCGAGCGTGATCGGTGCTTCGCCTGCCATTCCTGGCGGTACGCCTTTGTTCTTCAACGGCACTGTGGCCGACGAAACCGTCACCCTGGTAGCCAATGGCAACAGCGTGAACATGGCTGGCGGCGCTGACACCGTGAACACCGGTGCAGCCCTGGCTCCCACGGGTAATCTGGACGGTGGCGCCGGTGCCGACACGCTGAATGCAGCGGCCGGTGTGAACCTGACGGGCGCAAATATCAGCAACTTCGAAACGCTGAACCTCAATGGCGCTGCCACGCTGAACGCTGCCCAATACGCAGCGTTCACCACGGTGACCGCCGCAGGCCCCGCGGATGCAGTGACGCTGGCGACGACGGGCAACGTGAACGGCTTCGCTGTCGTGGAAACGTACAACCTGTCGGCTGCAGGCAACCAGATCACCCTGGCTGGCGCTTCGGCCCAAACCATCAATGGTGGTGTGGGCGCTGACACGGTGATCGCTTCGGGCACCAACATCGCCAACAAGACGATCAGCCTGAATGGTGGTGCTGACACGGTCACTGTTACTGGCTTGGTAGCGGCAGTAGGCGATGCCTTCACCCTGGCTGCGGCAGGTGCTAGTGGCGCCAATCTGACCGGCGTTGAAACGGTGAACTTCAGCAACGGCCTGATCAACGGCCCTGGCGTGATGACGATGTTCAACGGCGCTGCCACTGTCAATCTGGCTGGCGCGGTTGGCGATACGTCGGCAACGGACGCACTGCAACTGGGCAGTGGTGGCCAAACTGTCAACGTGACGGGCACCGACGGCTTCACCCTGGCTGGCGGCTCTGGCGCTGACACGTTCAACCTGTCGGGTCTGACCGCTGGTGCAGCCTCCACCACGATTACCCTCTCGGGCGCGAACGTGGCCTTCGGTGCTGCGAATGCTAACGGTGCTGTGTCGCTGGTGACGGCGTTCGACACCATCACCGGCTTCCGTGCTGGTGTGGACAAGATCGATGCGGCTACGCCTGGTGGTGCAAACCAACTGACCACGATCAACGTCAATGTGTCGACCTCCTTGGCTGACCTGGCTGGTACGCTGAGCAACGCAGTGACCCAGGCAAGAACCCTGGCTGTTGCTAACTGGAATGATGCTGGCGACGCACTGCTGGTGAACATTTCGTCGGGCACTGCTGCTGGTACTTACCTGGTGCAAAACGCTGCGGCCGACGCTACCTTCGACGCAGCTGCCGAGTTGGTGGTCAAGCTGGTGGGCACGGTCGGCGTGATCACCCAAGCTGACATCATCTAAGCTTCCCTTGGGAAGGGCCTTTGCCTTGGCAGAGGCCTGATGAGTGTCCACAAGACCCTGCCTTCTGTTATGGAAGGCAGGGTTTTCTTATTGCCATCAAGGACGCTTACCGTATGGCCAATAAATAAATTAATAATTAATAATAAACGCATACCCACTTTAATTGATACTCCAGCACTCCCTTTCTAAACTCCGCCCATGACACGCCCTCGCTCCTCCCTCATCTCCTTGAGCGACACGCCTTGGTACCACGTCGTCAACCGGTGTGTACGCCGTACCTTTCTCTGTGGACGTGATGCCGTCAGCGGCCAGAGCTTTGAGCATCACCGTGGCTGGATCGAGATGCGCATCCGTGAACTGGCTTCGGTGTTTACCATCGACGTTGCAGCCTATGCGGTGATGAGCAACCACTACCACGTGGTGCTGCGTGTGGATGCCGAGCGTGCAGCAGGCCTGACAGATGATGAGGTCCTGGCGCGGTGGACGCAGCTGTTCACCGGCCCGCTGCTGGTGCAGCGTCTGGAGCAACTGGGCTTGCCGCTGGCGAGCCTGCACGTGGCAACCCAGGCGCAAGAGCCTCAGGCCCGGGCCGTCGAGTTGGCCGAGGTTTTTTTACGCCAGGTGCTGCCGCAATGGGAGGCCTTGGGGGCGTACAGCCGCGTGCCTGCACGCTGATCCAGGCCTGCGGCTGCCTTGCGAAGTGGGGGGGGAATGTGGGGTTGTTTGCGGTTTTGTCTGGCAGCCAACGGGCTAGCATGGAGGCAAGCTTGGCGGTGTGCTTGGTGCGCACCCAGCGGATGGGAGCTTGCGCCATGGAGATCACACGCAGTACAAACACTTCAGCTGCCTTGGTGGCGGGCCAGGGCAGCACCGCGCCCCGGCCCGGTGTACAGGCCGACTTTTCAGACCGCTTGGTGCAGGCACTGGAAGCTTTTCAGCAGTCTTTGGAGCAATGGCGTGCGAATGGCTCATCGGGGGCTGCGGCAAAAGAGGGCGTGGCCAGTGTGCCGCAAGAGGCGCAGGACCAGGTCGCCGGTTTGGCGCAGCTATTGGGGCAGTTTCAGCAGGCGGTGCAGTCTGGCAGCCCTGCCAGCAAGGTCGTCACGGATGCTGCAGCACCTGAAGCCCCGTCGGCGCAGTCAACGGCGCTGGATCAAAATACAGAGCTCTGGATACGCGCAGCGCTCAATCAGTCCATGGCGCAGGCCAGGGCCAATGGCTACGACCCAGAAAAAAGCCACATGGTCAATACCTACCGCGGTTATTTTTCGGGTGACGCGCAAGCCCGGAGCAATGCCATTCATGCGCTGGACAGGGCCATGCTGGAGGCTGGCGCAGCGTATGCAACCAACGATGGGGGCCAGTATGGCATTGCAGGCAAGCCACCAGAGGGCATGGATGTTTCCATGCCTTCATTCAAAACAGCGTACGACAAGGACTGGAACCGTCCATCGTTGTACGACATGATCAATAGCCGCTTTGGTTGGGTTGATACCACGGGGCAGGCACGCCAAGCCGTCAATTATGCCGACCCTGCCCAGCGTGACGACACCCTGAACCGCAAACTCTCGGACGAGGAAATCGCGGCGTTTCAGACCGATACACTCACGCCGCAGTTGCAGGCACTGGTCAACAAATACCGGCAGGCTTTGGTGTAGTGGCGGTGTTGGGGCCCATGGTGGTGATAGGTTGAGATGATTATGGCAAGCAAAAAGTCTTTGGACGCCGTTTCGCGCTTTTACAAGGTGCTGAGCGCCAGCCAACCTGCTGCGCCGATTCTGGAGTCGCTGGCGCTGCGCCTGGACAATGGCAGCGCCACCTTTGGCGAGGTGCTGCAAACCCTTTATCGGTCGGCCACGGTGGCTGTGCAGAGTCCGGCGGACGATGTGGCGCGCATGTTTTTCCTGGCCTTTGACCGGGCCCCGGATGCGCCCCTGTACGGTGCCATCATGGACGCGCTGCGCAGCGGTGCCAGCCTGCGCGATGTGGCTAGTTTCATGCTACAGGCGCCGGGTTTTGTGCTCAGCGATGCGGGCATGCCGCGCCACGCCGACTTTGCCCAGGCCCTGGTGTGGCGGGCGGTGGGCAGCAACCCAGGTCTGGTGTCCACGGTGCAGACCCTGCTGGAGAACGGCTCCACCACCCGCGCAGACCTGTTGGTGCTGGTGGCAGGCGTTGCCAATACAGTGGCGGCACCGCAGCACAAGGTGGAAACGGCGCTTTTGTACCTGGCCGGAGCGGGGCGCGAGGCCACGGGCGTGGAACTGGCCTTTGCGCCGGACAATACCCCGGAGCGCATCATTACGGCGCTGGCGGCTGGGGGGCTGTCAGCCACGGGGGATGCCATGGCCTTTTTTCGCAGCGGTAACACCTTGAAGATATATGGCGATCTGGCGGGGGATCTGGTATGGCGGCCCGAGACCCAGACCTTCACCCTGGGGGGCAAGAAGGCGTTCAAGGTGTTTGTCACCACGGATGGTGGTCTGAGCGGGTCGTTGGTGGATTTCTCGGCGGCCATGGCCAGCGGGGTGACGCATATCGATGCGTCCAACGCCGTGGGCAAGGGCAAGCTGCTGCTGACGGCGGATCCGGCCGGGCCGCCCATCACTTTTCTGGCCCCTGCGGCGGGCAGTACGGCGGTGGGCAGCCAAGGGGGCGATGTGCTGGTGGGCGCTGCGGGCAGCGATGTGTTCTACCTGACGGCCGATGCCGATACGGTGACCGGCGGCCTGGGTGATGACCGCTTCATCCTGGCAGACAGTACGGTGTACCAAAACGGTAACAGCCCGGGGGCGACCATCACCGATTTTGGCAATGGCAAAAAGGATGTGCTGGATTTTTCCCGCCTGCTCAACAAGTCGGTGGACATCAGCCGGCTCGACGCTTACCTGGCGGTGGGCGAGACGCGCACTGTGCCTGCATTGACCAATGGCGCGGTGGTGGTGGTGGAGAACAATGGCGCGTGGACGGCGGGCAGCGGTGCCGCATTGGTCTCGCGCCGTGCGAATGCAGCCGATGTGGAGGCTTTGCTGGGTACGGGCAAGCTCCTGGGGCAGCCCATGCGGGTGATGAAGTCGGTGGTAATCACGGCCGATACGCGCAGCAGTGCCGATGTGTGGCTGATCCTCAACAACACCGATGTGGGCCAGGTGACAGCGGGCGATGCAACGCACCCGCAAGAGATTTTCCACGTGGCGCACCTGGTGGGCTCCTGGAATGTGTCGCTGGAGGATAATTTTCCGGTCATTTTGCCGCCCGGAAATTCGCTTTGATGCCGCCAGACGCTTGCTCCGCCCCACCGGCGGAGCCCCCACTTTTGGAACGCTTGAGCCTGCGCTACGACAGCACGCAGGATCGTGTGCGCCTGGCTGGTGAGCTCAATACCGGCCAGGCCGCAGTGCTTTGGCTGACGCAGCGCTTGTTGCTGCGCCTGGTGCCGCATCTGTGCCGCTGGCTGGAGCAACATGGTGCACCCGCGGGGGCCGCCTGGGCACCATCGGCCACGCCGGCGCAGTACCGGGATGCCATGCAGTCTTTTGCCCAGCAGGCCGCAAGCCAGGGCATGCACGCGCAGCCCCCGGTGCTGCCTGCGCCGCAGACTGCGCATTGGCTGGTGGATTCGGTGGCCGTGGCGCAATCGGCCGGGCTGGTGAAGCTGGTGTGGGCCTCGCCGGACGATGCGCAGCAGGTGGGCCTGGTTCTGAGGGCGCAGGCCTTGCGCCAGTGGCTGATCATTCTGGAGCGCCAATGGCGCGAGGCGCAGTGGCCTATGGGGGTGTGGCCGCGCTGGATGCAGGGCGCGCCGCCCACAAGCGCAGAGCAGGCCGATGCGCCCACAATTCCCCATTGAGGCCGTGTGGCTGGGGTGCACAGCATGAATATTTTGTTGGTACACCAGCAGTTCCCTGGCCAGTTCAAGCACCTGGCCCCCGCCCTGGCCGCACGTGCTGGGTACGAGGTGCGCGCCCTGACCATGGGGCCAGAGGATGCGCCTGCGCCATGGCAGGGGGTGCACGTGGAGCGCTACATGCCGCAGCGGGGCAATGCGCCAGGTGTCCACCCCTGGCTGCTGGACCTGGAGAGCAAGGTGATTCGCGGCGAGGCAGCCTTGGCAAAGGCCGTGCGCCTGGCTGCCGAGGGGTTTGCGCCGGACCTGATCATTGCCCACCCCGGATGGGGCGAGAGTCTGTTCCTCAAGGAGGTGTGGCCGCGGGCGCGGCTGGGCATTTACTGCGAGTTCTATTACCACGCCCGCGGCACGGATGTGGGGTTCGACCCAGAGTTTCCGTCGCCGGGGCCGGGCGCTGCGGCGCGGCTGCACATGAAGAATGTGAACCATTTGCTGCACATGGAGGTGGCAGACGCTGCCTTGGCCCCCACGCAATGGCAGGCCAGCACCTTTCCGGCGCGCCTGCAAGAGCGTATTGCCGTGATCCATGACGGTATCGACACACTGGCCGTGGCACCCAACCCCCAGGTGCGAATCCGCCTCGGCGTGGGTCTGGAGCTGGCGCACGGCGACGAGGTGGTTACCTTCGTGAACCGCAACCTGGAGCCCTACCGGGGTTACCACGTGTTCATGCGGGCCTTGCCCGCGATCCTGCGCCAGCGCCCGCGTGCCCGTGTGCTGATCGTGGGGGGCGATGGCGTGAGTTATGGTGCCCCCGCCCCGCAGGGCAGTACCTGGAAGCAGATCTTCATCGACGAGGTGCGTGGCCAGGTGGCGGATGCCGATTGGGCGCGGGTGCATTTTCTGGGGCGGTTGCCCTATGCACAGTATGTGGCGCTGTTGCAGGTGTCCGCGGTCCATGTGTACCTGACCTACCCTTTCGTGCTGGGCTGGAGCCTGCTGGAGGCCATGAGCGCGGGCTGCGCCATCGTCGCCAGCGACACCGCCCCCGTGCGTGAAGCCATTGCGGACGGTGATACCGGCTGCTTGGTGGACTTCTTCGATGTGCAGGCGCTGGCCGGCACGGTGTGCGGCTTGCTGGACGATGCCGGTGCCCGCGCAGTGCTGGGAGCCAGGGCGCGTGCCTTTGCGCAGGCGCAGTACGACTTGCAGCGCGTATGCCTGCCGCAGCAATTGGCGTGGGTGGAGGCTTTGGGAGGTGTCTGATCAGGCGTGTGTGGTTTTTTTGTCACGCTACCAAATCTTGTAAAATTTCATATAGGATTTTGATATACTGCGCGTCCTATATGAATTCTGTGCTGCGCATCCCCTTGAACGCATCGCCCGAGCAGGCGGCGCGCCTGCAGGCCTTGCAGCAAGGATTCGCCCGGGTGTGCAATGCCCTGGCGCCGCTGGTGCAGCAGACGCGGGTGTGGAACCGGGTGGCCTTGCACCACCTGGCCTACCGGCAGTTGCGCGAGCAGTTTCCCGAAATGGGCTCGCAGATGGTGTGCAACGCCATCTATTCGGTCTCGCGCACCTGCCGCATGGTGTTCCAGCATCCGGCCAGTCCTTTCCATTTGTCGCGGCTGGGGGACAAGCCCCTGCCGCTGCTGCGCTTTGCGGACAGTTGCCCGGTGTATTTCGACCGCCATACCCTGAGCCTGAAGGCGGGGCAGTTGTCCATGTTCACCCTCGATGGGCGCATGCGCTTTCAGTTGGCGCTGCAGGCCCAGGACGAAGCACTGTTCCACGAGCGCAAGCTGCGCGAGATCGTGCTGGCACGCGGTGCCGACGGGGTGTATGGCCTGTCATTTTTCCTGGCGGATCCCGATGCGCCGCCCGAGGGCGCTGCCCCCGCGGAGGGCCGGGATGCCGAGATTCCTGAATATGTGATGGTGGAAGAAACCGTATGAACGCTCCCAACCCTGCCGTGAACCAGGCTCCGTCCGAGCTGCGCGCGGCCGTGGCCGCGCTGCGGCCTTACTTTGTGCGCGTGGGCTGGTTCAGCCTGCTGTCCAGCCTGCTGGTGCTCGCGCCTTCGGGCTATATGCTGGAGGTGTATGGCCGCGTGGTCAACAGCCGCAGCCACACGACGCTGGCCATGCTGACGCTGCTGATCCTGGGCGTGTACGTGGTCATGGAACTGCTGGAATGGGCGCGCAGCGAGGTCATGCGTGCCGCCAGCGTGGAACTGGACGAGCGCATGCGCTCGCGCATCTTCCATGCCATTTTTGACGCCAACCTGCGGCGCATTCCGGGTGGGACGCAGCAGCCGCTGAACGACTTCCGGCAGATCCGCGAATTCCTCT
>Ga0116193_1001487_pt1 | contig 19344 bp, 10 predicted proteins | sample AD_UKC115_MetaG_FD_89892 | JGI IMG/M metagenome (GOLD analysis project Ga0116193, IMG submission 89892) | Active sludge microbial communities of municipal wastewater-treating anaerobic digesters from Hong Kong - AD_UKC115_MetaG | ecosystem: Engineered > Bioreactor > Anaerobic > Digestate... | reverse complement strand
TGGAAGTATCGATAACCGGATCAGAAATGAAACCCGGGCGGCCCTGAGCCAGCGCGTAAAAAGCCACCATGGTGGCTGTGGAGCTGATGTCACATTCACAGGCTCCGATCAGCCCTTCATTATTCAGTTCATGGAAACCCAGACAGGGATAGGCATGAATATGATTCCCATAAAATCCTCCCAGACAGTTAATGGTTATGGCATTGGCCTGGTGCTTTTCCAATACCGATTTCATTCCCAGATACATAGCTGCAGAGTTTTGTAGTTCCCTGAAAGAAACATCGGTAACTTTGACCGCATTCTTCATCCACTTTTCAGCGATGCGATCTGCTTCTTCCTTATCGGCTGACTCCCAGGCAGAATTTACTTCAGAAAAAGGAATGAATTCAAGCGGAATTTCCATCACTGGTTCAGCTGTACTGCTCTTTTCATCGCGTACAGCCAGAATTTTTGATGTTCTCAGACGTCTCCGGCATTCATCAGGAGACAAAGTTCCCAAAACGTCTGCCTTACATAACAATTTCCCGGATTCAGGAGTGGAATTCAATCTGGCATGAGTGACGGCAGCCTGAAAATCATTAACCGTACCCCCCCGGGCTGTCAGCTTAAAACACCGGACAGCCGCTACCACATCTTCCATCCGGGAAGAAGCAACAAAACCAACATTAGGCTGATTATTCCGCAAAAAAGCAGCATTGTAAACTAAAAATCCACCGCTTCCGCCAAATTCAAAATCCACATATAGTACCGGCTTGTTTGTTTTTGCCACACTCTGGACAACCTGGTTCCAACAGTTCATCTGATAAATAATATAGCCGTCAATCTGCTCGTCAATATCCTGCTTTACAATATCTTCGGCATCTTCCTTTCCTGCAGCCATAGTAGAGATGAATTCGAAAGATGGGAATTTTCTCTTCAAAATTGCATTTATATTTTCCATAACCGGATTGAAATCAAATCCGACATTGGGCCAGTCAGGTTTAGGCTGGACAGGTTCATGCAAGGAATAAACAATCCTGATTTTTAGTTTTTCAGCTTCATTATCCGGAGATAAGGATAATCCGTCAGCAAATGGAGAGATTGCCATGCAGGCTCCGCAGGCAGCGCAGGAAGAAATAAATCTTCTTCTGGTAATATTCCTGCTTTGTGGAAGATGATTATTGGTTTTCATTTTATGGATCAATTGGTTTTCGCAAATTTCAGTTTTATTACGGATTTAAGGTATGTTTTTTAGCACCAGGTGCGAATTCGGGCATTACATCTATCGGACTTTACAATGACTGGGTATATCCCTGAAAAAAAATTGCATTTCCGGCAAAAAAGCATTAAATTGTAAATGAAGCCATGCGGAATACTTTTTTACCGGTGAATGCATTCCGGCAAGCAAAACGCTTCCTGTCAGTTCAGATTCAACTGCTTATCATTTTAAAAAATTCAGGGTTCAATGGAAACGTCAGATAATATAATTGCCGTTCTGGGTGCTGGTCACGGAGGTTCAGCCATGGCCGGGCATCTGGCCATCATGGGATATCGGGTCAATCTCTTTAACCGGAGTGAAGAAAGGATCTGGGGGATAAAATCAACCGGAGGGATAGAGGTTAAAGGGGAAGTGGAAGGTTTCGGCAGGTTGAACAACTGTTCCACATCGATGAAGGAAACGATCGAAGAAGCGGAATTCATCATGGTTGTGGTCCCGGCTTTTGCCCACCGATGGATGGCAGAACAGGTCGCACCCTATCTCAGGGACGGGCAGATCATTATCCTTCATCCGGGTAGAACTTTCGGCGCTCTGGAATTCAAACAGGTGTTGAACGAACATAAGGTAACCGCTGACGCAATAGTGGCTGAAGCACAAACCTTCATTTATGCATCTCGTGTGATAGGTCCCGGTCAGGTCCGGATTTTCAAAATTAAAAACTCCGTTCCTGTGGCATCTATCCGGGCCCATCTGATCCCAAAATTATTGAAGAAATTAAAAATTATGTATCCTCAATTTGTGGCTGGTGACAATATCTTTAAAACAAGTTTTGACAATATCGGAAGTATATTTCATCCTGCCATCAGTTTATTAAATGCCGGGTGGATTGAAAATGATGAAGAATTTGACTTCTATCATGCGGGAGTTACCGCATCGGTGGCCAGAGTGCTTGAAAAGGTGGATGCAGAAAGGATTGAAGTGGCAGAGGCCCTGGGAATAAGGGCAATGTCATCACTTCAATGGCTCTACATGGCATATAACACCACAGGTACGAATCTTTACGAAGCCATTCATAAAAATCCGGGGTATCAGGGTATTAAAGCTCCGAGAACACTGAGAATGAGATACCTTGATGAGGATGTCCCGTTTAGTCTGGTTCCGATTGCCTCCGCCGGTAAAATGTTAGGGATTGATACCCCTGCCATCAATACCCTGGTCAATCTGGCTTCCATTGCAAATGAAAGGGATTACTGGGCAGAGGGCAGAACGGTGGAACGGTTGGGAATTGAGAAGATGAGTTTACGTGAACTCCGTCTGTTTGCCATTGGGGAGCAGATGAGATGACCTTTTGAAATAAAACCATTTCAGATGAGAACGATTCTTGGAGCAGCCATTGGCAATTGTGTACATGTTTATGGACTGTACCATTTTCTTAAACTGGCAGAAGCAGAAGGCTATCAGACCACCCTGCTCGGAGCAGCAGTTCCGGTATGTCAACTGGTTGACTCAATAATCCGGGAGAAACCCACCATAGTAGCAGTTAGCTACAGGCTGACTCCTGAAGTTGCAGATTCTCTTTTCAAAGAGTTAGCTGTCGCGCTCAAAAACAAAAACTTGTCGGAACAACGGCTCATTTTTGGGGGGCCTCCATCGGTCGCCAGAATTGCCTTGCAGTCAGCCCTTTTTGAAAAAGTATTTAGCGGGCAGGAATCTCCGGATGAAATCAAAGCCTATCTTTCTGGAGGCGGCGGGGAGAAAACATCAGAAGAAACCTTTGCCCACGACCTGATCGGAAGAATTAATCATAAATACCCTTATCCACTGATCCGGCATCATTTTGGCCGGCCATCACTGGAAGAAACCCTTTCCGGCATCACCCAAATTGCCCGGTCAGCCGTACTGGATGTGATCTCCATTGGCCCTGACCAAAACGCACAGGAACATTTTTTCCATCCGGAAGAGATGGATCACAGGCAGGATGGCGCTGGAGGAGTTCCTTTGCGTAAACCGGAGGATCTGGAAGCTATCTATTCCCGTTCCCGTTGTGGCAATTATCCCCTGGTACGGTGTTATGCCGGCACCCGGGACTTGCTCCGGTGGGCCAGAATAAGTGTCCAAACCATCCACAATGCCTGGGGTGCCATCCCATTGTGCTGGTATAATGAAATGGATAACCGCTCCACCCGGACACTTGAATCAGCCATAAGCGAAAATCAGGAAGTAATCGCCTGGTATGCCAAACAGGAAATACCGGTCGAAGTGAATGAAGCTCACCAGTGGAGCTTGCGGGATGCTCACGACTCCCTTGCAGTGACCATGGCTTTTCTGGCTGCTTACAACGCAAAGAAGCTGGGTGTGCGTCATTACATATCTCAGTTTATGCTAAACACACCTCCCGGAACCTCTCCGGAAATGGATATCGCCAAATTGCTTGCCAAAAAAGAGCTGATCGAAGAATTGGAAGATGAAAGCTTCTCCATGTTCCGGGAAGTCAGGGCAGGACTTGCCCATTTCTCATCAGATCCATCATTGGCTAAAGGGCAGTTGGCCGCGTCTGCAGTGGTGGGATTGAGTCTGCACCCCCACATCTACCATGTGGTTGGTTTCAGTGAGGGCGATCATGCCACACAACCCGAAGAATTGATAGAAAGCTGTCAGATTGTGCACGGCGTTTTTCACAATTGCCTCTATGGAATGCCCGACCTCACCCAAAGCAAAGCCGTAGAAAAGCGAAAGTCCGAACTGATATCTGAAGCCCGGGTGCTTTTGCAGGTAATTAAGGAATCCGGAAGGGATACCTCCGATGATCCCTGGTCTGATCCGCTGGTAATTGCCGGAGCAATCAGGGCGGGAATCCTGGATACTCCCCATTTTCAAGGCAATCCGAATCTTTGTGGAAAGATCCGGACCAGAATAATCCGGGGAGCCTGCTATGCAGTCGATGAAAACTCAGGTTCTCCAATTGGGGAAAGACAACGGAATAAACACTTCCTGCGACAACTTTCTTGATCCATCCCATGTCAGTCAACGTCGATTTATAAATATTTAAACATGGCCGGAATCGCTGGTATTGCTTCCAAAGGAAATAAAGAAAGCGTGGAGAGGATGCTCGGCAGAATCTCCCACAGGGGAAAAGCCGGAAAAGTAATCAATGAAACAGATGACCTGACCATCGGTATAATCTGGAATCAGGCAGAACAAAACAGCATCAGAAATTTCCTCCGCCAGGGAATATACAGCGATAGCGGAGATCATTTCCGGAAAGCCGAAGTCAATGTGGAAAAACAAGGTTTTAGCCTTTCCAGGGATGATTTGGGAATAGCCCCGATGTACTATGGATTGAACAAAAAGGGTGAATTCTGTTTTGCCTCTGAAGTCAAAGCGTTAAGCCCGGAAATCGCTTCGATTAATGAACTTTTACCCGGCCATTCTTTAAAAGCAGATACGCTGACTGCGAATTCCCGACCACAAAAATTGCGCCCCCTCATCCACCATCCGGACGAGATTGCCCGTGAACTCCGACGCAGACTGGATGAATCAGTTAAGGCATGCCTTTCATCCATTCCCTCGGGCTGCTGGCTTTCTGGCGGACTAGACTCGAGCATCATTTCTGCCCTGATCGGAAAACACCTGAACACTTTTCACACATTTGCCATCGGATTACAGGGAGCTCCCGACTTGGAATATGCCCATGCAGTTGCGTCCTTTATCCATTCCGATCACCACGAGATAACCGTAACCTTAAAAGAGCTGGTTGATGTGCTGCCCGAGGTAATTTATCATCTGGAATCGTTCGACAGTTTGCTCGTCAGATCGGCTGTAATCAACTTTCTGGCTGGGAAGGAAGCTTCCGGTTTCATCTCGGAAGTATTCTCAGGTGAAGTGAGTGACGAGCTCTTTGCCGGATACAACTACCTTAAAACAGTAGATGCAGATCAGCTGGATGACGAACTGATCCATTTAATCCGAAGTCTTCACCATACCGCATTGCAAAGGGTAGACCGGTGTTCCTCCGCTCATGGAATGGTGGCCCATTTGCCTTTTGCCGATCCTGAAGTATTCAACTATGCCTTACAAATCCCCGTCAGGTACAAGCTGCTCAATGGAACTGAAAAATGGATCCTGCGCAGGGCCTTCGAGGGTGAATTACCCGAAAATGTACTCCACAGACCCAAGGCAAAATTCTGGGAAGGCGGAGGAGTGGGAGAATTGCTCGGGAACTTTGCGGACGGGAAAATTACCGATGTTGAATTCCGCAAAAAGCAACTTCTCCCCAACGGATGGAGACTAAATTCAAAAGAAGAACTGCTCTATTATCTTATTTTCAAAGATTACTACAGTGAGCTTGAAAATTTATCCTGGATGGGCAGATCCGGGAAAAGCAGCCCGTAAATCAAGTATAAAACGGGGATGGAAGGGAATTACTTCCCTGAATGACAGAAAATAATCCTTCTCTTTAATGGACAATTTCAGGAATTCTCTTTTTTATCAGAAAAAAGTAGGGTTAATTTGCACCGACGCGGATATTAGATGATTTAACAAAATCAATCCGGTGCAATATCCGGTTTTAATTACTGTGATCTCCGGGCAGAGGAAGAGCCACTGCCCCAGTGGTATATTTCAATGATTCAGGTAAGATTGATGAAAGTGATAAAACCTCTGCTGCCGAAATACAAATGGGTATTTCTGCTGCTTTTTATAAGAACGTCCAATGTATACAGTCAGATATCGGATGGCAGCCTTCCGGCCAGTTTTATCTCCGTTACCAAAAGTGCGGAGTTATTGCCTTCCCACACCCTGGATTCGGTCAGGGTTGAAAAAATGACCCGGGAAGACCGTAACCAGGGCATTCCGAATCGCTACGGAGTGGTGGAGGAAATAAACATCGATATCCGGGAAAAAGGAGTGAAAACAGTAGTTGACAAGGTTTCCATCTGGCGTTATGAAATCCGCTGTCCCGATTCCCGTTCGTTGGCTGTCAGCTTCAGCGTTTTCAGGGTTCCGGATGGTGCCGCAGTATACGTATACAGTTCTGATAAAAAAGAGCTTCGCGGTGGATTTACGAGCCTGAACAACAGGGAAGGGGATCAGCTGACCCTGTCGGAGATCAGGGGTAACTCTCTCATCATCGAGTATAACGAGCCGGAGGGAGTATCATTCCCGGGGGAGCTAAAAGTGGGTTATGTGATCAAGGCATACAGCCCGCTCAAATCAGCCACATCGGGCAGGATCGGGATCAACTGTCCGGCAGGGGATGACTGGCAGGTTGAAAAACGGGCAATCTGCCTGATGACATTTTATGAATACCCGTATGCTTATTACTGCACCGGATATCTGGTCAACAACGTCAGAAAGGACCAGACTCCCTATTTTATGACGGCCAACCATTGTATCAGCACCAACAAGGTGGCTGGTACAATGGTCACCTATTTCAACTATGAAAACTCCACCTGCATGGAAGGTGATGCCTCTTTGGAGCAATCCCTTTCTGGTGCGGAACTGAAAGCCACCAACAACTACTCCGATTTCACCCTGCTGAAACTCACGGAAAATCCCCCTGCAGCCTATTCTCCTTATTTTGCAGGCTGGAACGCCAGTAAAGAAGATATTCCCACCAAAGGAACCTGTATTCACCATCCCCAGGGAAGTGCCAAATGCATAGCTACCGACACCGATGCCCCGGCATCCTTTCCCTATTACATACAGTGGGACGACAATCTCAAAACCAATCCCAACACACATTGGAAAGTAGTCTATAACTCCGGGAATGATGAAAGCGGTTCTTCCGGGAGCCCTCTTTTTGACCAGAATAAAAGAGTAATCGGACAGCTGCACGGAGGGAATGAAACCAGTTCGTATTTCGGAAAATTCTCGGTTTCATGGGATTATGGTTATCTTGCCTCAGCCCAGTTGAAAGCCTGGCTCGATCCCGATAATACCCAGACACTGAAACTGGACGGTATTGATTTTAAAAATTTGCCACAGGCGGATTTCACGGCCGATGTTTCCAGAGCATGTTTGCGAACCACGGTATTCCTTACCGATAAAAGCAAACTCTCTTCAGAATGGTTATGGAAAATTGAACCGGAAACGTATGAATTTGTCGACGGCACCGATGCTCATTCCCAAAATCCGGAAGTTAAGTTCCTGGATGAAGGCAACTATTCCGTCACACTGGTCGCAGGAAATTTGAACGGCAAAGACACGATCACTTATGAAAACCTGGTCAAAGCCCAGGCTGAGTTCAAAGTCACTTTTACAGATCTACCCAGCCAGATTACGTTATGCGGGCGCGAGCTGAAAGATTACCGGCTGGTTGCCGACGGGGGCAACAGCTATTCTTTCGGGATTTCGGAAAGTGACAAGGTAGATGTCGGTATAAATGCAAATGAGCTGAGTCTCACCCTGAAAGATGAAGTAATGAAATACGGATCGTTCGACATGGTGGCAAAGGTAACTGGCAGCCATGGCTGTTGTATTTCATCCGACAGCGTCGTATTTCATGTGGTGATACCCCCGAACGACGATATGGAGAATGCCCTGTCCCTCAGTCTGGGACGAAACAGTGGCTTTTCGAATGAATGCGCTACGATCGAATATAATGAGCCCTTCCCTCCTGCCACAGGATGCGAGGTGGAAGGAAGCTGGTGCCCTGCCCTGGAAAATGAGGTTCTGGACAATTCGGTCTGGTTTACTTTTCAGGGAACAACCTCGGGAAAGGTAACCATCGATACCCGGGGATTTGATTCCCAGATTGCCGTGTATGAGGCAGATTCATACAGCAACCTTAAATCAGGAAAATGTACTTTACTGGCAGCAGGAGATAATTCTTCGTCAGGAACCGCTGCATCACTCAGGGATGTTCCTGTGGAAACCGGTAAGACTTACTGGCTTCAGGCAGACGGGACTAACGGCGCTTACGGTGAAATGACCATCGACCTGATCAGCAATACCATTGAAGTATATCCCAATCCATCCACCGGGATTTACCATCTGACCCTGTCTGCTGTTGAGGAAGGAACCGCTGAAACTGAGATCTTTTCTCTGGAAGGGAAACGCATTTATTCCGGATCTTTTCCCCTGGATTATGAAAACAACAACCTGACTATCGATTTATCAGGCCAGTCACCAGGAATCTATTTATTCAGGGCAAGGATCAATGGATTGTCCATGAGCAGAAAACTGGTGCTCTCCCGTTAAATGAACGGAAATACGATCCGGATGAGGTTTGCTTACCTCTCTTGGGAAAACAAACCATTTATCCGCTTTGTGCAAAATACTATGGCTGATGATTCAGGCCGTTCAGCGTACTGTTCTTTCTGCCATAAAAGAAATAAATACAAAGCCCGATAACCGTCCAGACACCCAATCTCACCCAGGTGGATCCGGGAAGCGAGGTCATAAGGTACAAACAACCTACAGCGCCGGTAGAAGCAGTAAAATAAACAACCGGTGTTTTAAAGGGACGCTGCAGATCCGGTCGCCTGATCCTGAGAATGATGATACTGATGCAAACCATGGTAAAGGCCAGCAGCGTGCCTATGGAAACCAGCTCAGCGATCAGGTCGATGGGGAACAGTCCCGATATGACCGTAACGATGATACCTACCAATATGGTGGAGATATGTGGAGTCCGGTATTTTTTATGCACTCTTCCTATTACCGGAGGGAGGAGCCCGTCGTTCGACATGGTGTACAATATTCTGGGCATTCCGGTGATCAGCACAAGAATCACCGAACTCATACCGGCAATGGCTCCTATTTTGATCACTGGTCGCAACCAGAACAGCTGCTTTCCGGCTGCATCAATACCCACTGCAATCGGATCAGGAACATTGAGCAGTTTGTAGTTTACAATACCTGTAAGTACCAATGAAACAGCGATATAAAGGACAGTAACGATCAGGAGCGATCCGAGAATACCGATGGGCATATCCCGCTGAGGGTTCTTTGACTCCTGCGCCACCGTGGATATTGCATCAAAACCTACATAAGCCAAAAAAATGATACCGGCAGCCCGGAAGATACCGCTCCATCCGAATGAGCCGAAATGTCCCGTGTTTTCAGGAATAAAAGGAACATAGTTCTCAGACTTTATGAACGAAAGCCCGAACCCGATAAAAAGCAGAATGACAATAATTTTCACTATGACAATGATATTGTTGAATCTTACTGACTCCTTAATACCAAAGAAAAGCACAACGGTTATCAAAACCACGATAAATATGGAGGGGAAATTGAGAATGGACCCGGTAACAATCCACTCCCCGTGATAGGCAAATGGTGCACTGCTGAGCCGGGAAGGGATAACGATACCCCAGTCCCTGAGGAAACTCACCACATATCCCGACCATCCCACAGCGACCAACGATGCCCCGAAAATATATTCCAGCACAAGGTTCCATCCGATAAACCATGCCACAACCTCTCCGACTGTGGTATAGGCATAGGAATAGGCACTTCCGGAGATCGGTATCATGGCGGCAAACTCAGTATAACAGAGTGCCACGAACATACAAAGCACGGCAGATATCACAAAGGAAATGCTAAGGGCAGGTCCTGCATACTGGGCAGCGGCAGTCCCCGTAATTACAAAAATGCCGGTTCCCACAATGCATCCGATTCCTATAAATATCAGGTTGGATGCAGATAATGCACGTTTAAGACCATGCTCCGGGTCCGATGCGATCCGCAACATCTCCTCCAGGGATTTGGTTCTGAAAAGGTTCTTCCACATTCTTCTGCTTCGGTATTAATCGCTCTTATGATTATTCGACAAGTTCAAAAAGCTGACAATATATGCATTTTTCTGGTTGGCAAAAGTGAGAAAGTAAGTAAAATTGATCATGCTCATTACTTAATTATCAGATAATCATTTCCTGATTCTCACAATTTCCATTCCCAGTGTGTGAAAAACCGGAATCCACAGTTGCCAGCTCCTCGTTTATTTACAGTATTTTACACAAGGGCCGGTCAACCGGATAATCCTTAAAAAGGAAAAACCCTAGTAAATCTTTGGTATAATTGATGGATTTATTTCTATTTTCATGGCTTAAAAGTTATTCAGAATGGGTTTCCCTGGTAAAACAAAAAGGTTACTGATTGCCGAATTGGAAAGATTAAACCACGAATTAACGTTAAAACAAATCGACAGTAAAAGCAGAACGGTTCGCAGAAAACAGGACAACAGGATACACCAGTACCGGGAGATCCTGGCTATCAGTAAATGCAACCGGGAAATCCTGAAATCAAAAAGTGAAGAGGAGCTGCTCTCCCGCGTTTGCAAAGTGATCATTACCTCGGCCGGCTACAAACTGGCATGGATCGGATACTGCGAATATAACGATGTCAAAACGCTTCGTCCCGTTGCCTGGGCTGGAAAAGGAAGTGAGCAGATCGCAGAAATCCAGAGATCATGGTCGGAAGAATCCATTGACGGCCAAATGCCGGCAGCCATCGCCATTCGGAGTGGTAAAACAAGTGTCATACAGGATATTGCTGAGCTTGCCGGTTCTGACTTTTTCCTGGGAAATAAAAACTACGGCAGGTTCCGGTCTGGAATTTCCATCCCGCTGAAAGATGAAAATAAAAGGGTTTTCGGAACACTCCAGGTATACTCCAAGGAACCCGGGTATTTTACCCCGCTGGAGATTGAATTGCTTGAAAATCTGGCATCCGATCTGGCATTCAGTATCAATACCCAGCGGATAAAGCAATCCCGTGATTTGGCTGAGGCAAAACTGAGAAAAAGCGAAGAAGAACTCAACGAGGCCCAGAAAATCGCTGGATTAGGAAGCTGGGTATGCGATTATAAAACCCTGGAATTCCAGATGTCGGACAATATGTGCCGCCTTATGGGAGTCGACCCGGATCCAAACAGAATGACCATCAAATCCTTTATGAATCGGATCCCCCCCGAAAATCTCCCGTTGTATGAAGAATTTGAAAAACGGATTTACGACGGAAACAATGAGAAAACATGGGATTTCCGGTATGTTAAACCCAATGGGGAAAAGCTATGGTTCCGGACAAAAATAAACTACATAACCGAAAACGGATCGGTGACTAAAGTCGTTGGAACCAATATCGATATCACTTCGGAAAAAAAGAAAGAGCAGGAGCTGCTGAACAAGACCAACCGTTTGACGGCTATCATCCATGCCATCCCCGATCTGGTTTTCATTTTCGATGCGGAGGGAAAATGCAGGGAATTTAATCCCGGAAAAGGGAAAATGCTCATGGTGAACAAGAACCAGATCATCGGAGAAGATATTGATTTGGTTTTTGGAAAAGCTTCAGGGGAACATCTGCCGAATATCAGGAAAGCCATTGATACGGGAGACCTCATCACCTATGAATTTTCCACGGTGATCCATGGAATGAAAACCTTCTTTGAAGCCCGTCTGACTCCCCTGAATACCGATACCGTCCTCTTTTTGGCCAGAGATGTTACCGTTTCCAAAATGGTGAATGAGGAGGTTGAAAAATTATCCAAGGCGGTTGAACAAAGCCCGGTCAGCGTGGTTGTGACCAATACGGAAGGAACCATAGAATATGTCAATCCCTGGTTTACGAAAATCACCGGATATGAATTTGCTGAAGCCATCGGAAAGAATCCCAGAATTTTAAAATCGGACTTTCACGACCGTGATTTTTATACGGAAATGTGGAGTAAACTATTGTCCGGAGAAGAATGGAGGGGAAATATCCGGAATAAAAAGAAGAATGGAGAGCTTTACTGGGAAGCAGTCCTTATCTCTCCTTTAAAAAATGAATATGGAGAGGTAACAAATTATATCGGAATAAAGGAAGATATTACCGATAAAGTCAGTGCATTACTCGCCCTTCAGGACAGCGAGCAAAGATTGCAGGCTATTGTGGATACCTCACTGACAGGCATTTCTATCATTGACGAAGACGGTATTATACATTATTGTAATCCGGCCAGCGAAAAAATTCATGGATACAGCAGCCAGGAAATGAAGGGAACTCACATCGGTGTCATTTCCCATCCTGATGATCTTGAAGATGAAATCCGTCAGCTGAAGGAAATCATCTCCGGGGAAAAACAGTTCGTCTTCACCGAACTGAGACTGATCCATAAAATTACCCGCAAGGTCGTCTGGATCAATGTGAACGTCTCGAGATATCCTAAAATGGCTAAAGAAGACAAGAACAGCATATTGATTGTTTTCCAGGACATAACCGGGAAGAAAGAGATGGAACAACAGCTGAAGAATATGATTTACACCCGGGATAAGCTTTTCTCTATTATTGCCCATGACCTGCGGGGTCCCATCGGAAACCTGATCCCCATACTGGATATCCTCGCTGGAGAGAGTGAGTTGGATGAAGATTTCAGAAATGAGTTGTTTGAAGGAATGAGAAAGGCCACACTGAATACGTTCGACCTGCTTGAGAACCTGTTGAGCTGGGCAAAATACCAGTCCAATTCGATCAAACTCAAACCGGTATTATTCGATATCCATGAAACCATTCAGGAAATAACTGACCTTTATTCCACTTATGCCATCATGAAGTCGATCCGGATCGTGACCGAAGCTAAAGAAAGGATGTCGGTCTTTGCCGATAAGGATTCGGTTAAACTGGTCATCCGTAACCTGTTGTCAAACGCCATTAAATTTACTCCCCGGAACGGGATCATTTCGGTTAAAGCATGTAAAAACGGAGATGGGGTAACAGTGGAAGTCCGGGACAACGGCACCGGGATGACAAAAGAGATGAAAGAAAAACTCTTTGTGGCCGACTCATTCGTTTCGGCTTATGGTACGGAAAACGAAAAAGGATCGGGATTGGGGTTGATCCTTTGTAAAGAATTTATCGAGAAAAACGGGGGAAGATTGTCGGTGGAAAGTGCCCCGGGTGAAGGGAGCCGGTTTTCATTCAACCTGCCGGGGAAAGAGCACACTGGTACGGAAAAACCTGATCGTCATACTATAAACAATCAGACAGCTGAACTTTTTCCTGGCAAACACTTCCTCCTGGTGGAGGACGATTCATTCAATCAGTACTACGCAAAAAAAATGATTGCCAACTGGCAGGCTTCCGTGGAACTGGCCTCCAACGGGAAAGAAGCCCTTGAACGCCTCCGGATCAAAACTTTCGATCTCATCCTGATGGATATTGAAATGCCTGATCTTGACGGACTTTCCACCATAAAGCTCATTCGGAATGAATTACACCTGGAAACTCCCGCTATAGCCATTTCAGCAAACACCATGGATGAACAGAGAAATGAAGCCCTTCTGTCCGGATTCAATGATTATGTGGTGAAACCTGCCAGTCCGAATGAACTTAACGCAAAGATTGAAAAGCTCCTTGCCGGAAAAAAAATCACCCGAAATGAAAAACCGGTAATCATTTCCCCAGCGCCAGGGGGAACCAGGAAATTCAGCAATACCGACAAATTAAAAAGGGCCATGGGCGATGACCCTGTCCTGACCAGGGATATGATTTCCAAGTTTATTGAAGTCACCCCACCCTATTTTCATGAAATGCTTGCTGCTTACGATCAGGGTAATCTTAATTCAGTCAGGCAGTTGTCACACAAATTAAAATCAAGTATCTCCCTGTTATCGGAAGAAGAAATCTCACAAAACATCATATTGATAAACGAATATGCGGGCAAACCCGATGAAAAGGAAAAACTTGAATCCCTGATGCATTCTTTCCGGGAATGGTTCCCCGTCCTTTGCGAGGAACTGCAAAAAGAACTTGAAAAATAGCCGCTTCCCCGGACCCCCCTTTCGTTATGACCATAGCCCTGCTGACGAAAAGGGGTCTGCTTTACGGCCAGACCGGATCTCTGTCCCGGTTAACCGGTCCTTCTTTTCTTACCCGCTTTTTTCCGGATGCTGATTAAAAACAAGACCCTCAACCTGTCAGGCTACAGCTTAGTCCTTCCACCCAAATGCCGTTTCCCGGATACCGGAGAATCTGCTGCTTACTATGAAAAAAATCATCTTCTTCCCGGCAGTACGCCCGGGCAGTAAAAAATTGATAACCCCTGTCTCATAATTTTACAGCCTTCAAAAAACCAAAATTTATCTAGCTGATTTTCTGTGTCTTAAAATTTTGGCACAAAACTGGTATCAGATTGTATAAATAATATGATAAAACAATAACATTAACAATAACAATTTAAAATTTACAGATCATGAAAAAAACATTATCCATCCTCGCTTCCATTCTGGTTTTTGCCGGCGTTGCAATCGCTCAGGACAGCAAAACTGACAACCACCAGATAACCATCAGCATTCCGAACATTGCCCTTCTGGACATTGAAACCGCTGTCAATAAAAACTTCAATATGCTGGTAACTCAGGCACAGGATAATGAAGCCGGAAATCCCCTTGATTTCAGTGCAACAAATTCCGACCTGTGGTTAAATTATACATCCGTTGTATCTTCCGGTAAAACCAGGAAAATTCAGGCTCAGATCACGACCGGTTCCCTGCCGAGTGGCGTATCCTTGAGTGTTGCAGGTGCAACCGTATCAACCGGATTTGGAACACGCGGTACAGGAAGCACACAGACTTTAAAAACGGCCAGTACGGTAGACCTGATTACCGGTATCGGAAGCTGTTATACCGGAAATGGTTCCAGCAAAGGAAGTCAGTTGACTTACTCCATCAGTATGGCCAACGAAGATAATGCCCAATGGTCCGGTCTTTATACAAACGAATATCCTGTGACGGTAACTTACACCATCACCGACGAACAGTAATCCATTGACTTGGGTCAGAAGGAGGCTTTCCAGGAAGGGAGCCTCTTTTTTTGACTTGTTTTCGAACAAAATCCTATTTTTGTAAGATTACAAACCTGAAAAGAAAGCCGGTGGCAAAGAGTCGGCCGGCAAATAACCAATCAAGAGAAAACTGCTATGTCGCTGAACGTTAAAATCACGTTGTTAATTCTGACGATACTTTTAGGCCGGTTTTCAGCACTTCAGGCCGGGGTGGCGGTGACCAACGGGTTGTCGCATGAGGTAAAACTCGCTCCGGGGGAGAAATCAAGAGGGAAAATCGAACTTCAGAATTCTTCTGCAAAGGCCACCTCGGTAAAAATCTATCAAACCGATTACTGGTTTTCCTGTACCGGAGAGAGCAGGTATGATGAACCGGGGAATAATCCCCGGTCGAATGTAACCTGGATTACTACCGGAGCGACATTTCTGACCCTGCAACCCAATGAAACCAGGTCGGTCGATTTTGAGATCGCGGTACCGGCGGGCGATACCCTGAAAGGCACTTACTGGAGCGTGATCATGGTGGAAGGAATGGCCCCCCCCGACACGGCATCTGCCAGAAGAGGCTTAAACATCAGCGCCGTGACCCGGTATGCTGTGCAGATCATTACCCATATCGGGGAATCAGGGATCAGCGATCTGCAGTTCTTAAAACTGGAGCTATTGAAAAAAGAGGGTAATGCAGCCCTCCAGGTTGACATGGCCAATCCGGGAGAAAGGGCTCTGCGCCCGGCTTTGGAACTGGAACTCTTTGATTCGGCAGGCGTTTCTCTGGGAAAAATCAAAGCCGACAGAAAACGCATATACCCCGGCACCTCAAGCCGTTTCCTGCTGAATCTGCAAGGAATAAAACCGGGCAGCTATACAGGGGTCCTTGTGGCCGATTGCGATGAAGACCACATCTATGGCACCCAGGTGACGGTGGAATTGTAATTATGCATAAAATTTCCCTTCTCTTTTTATTCGTACTTTATGTATCTGCTGCATTACCTGTAAAAGCAGTAAGAACTGATTCACTGAAGATTGAACTGGTTACAAAAGATCTGTCACTGGAACCGGGTAAAATGAGCCATGTTGTTTTCAGGATAGGTAACCTTTCTTCCACCCTCATAAAGGTACAGACTGAGGCAGCATTCCCCGAAGGATTGAGGCTGGCCTTTCCCTTGCCAGTTCTGCAGCTAGATCCGGGGAAATCGGGAATATCGGTGATCAGTTTTACCGTCCCGGAACAATACCCAGCCGGGAAGCATTCCCTGGCTGTGAGCTTCCGTGAGATAACCTGGAATGAGATCATCCATGAAACGGAAGTCGGATTTACCATTCCCGAAAAAGAGAACTTCTCCTTTGAACTGCTCAATGCACCAGCTTATGTAATGGGAGGCGAAAACATCACCGCATCTTACCTGTTAAGGAACCTGGGGAACTGCCGTCAAAAATTCACCCTTGAAACCTATAACTGTGATGCAGTCACCCCATCTTCCCTGGTACTGAACCCCGGGGAATCTTTCACGGTAAGGGTGACCGCCAAAACCTCCAGGGACATCCCCTCATCCACCGTTTACGGATTCAGTGTGCAGACTTCCATTTCAGAGGAGTTAAAAAAACGGGATTTCAGATGTGTCCGGATTTATCCGTTAAAGGAAGAGAAGGCCGACCTTTACTTCCGCTACCCCGTGACCTTAACTTCCCGGTACCTGGCGCGAGGCCGCGACGGCAAGTACTTCCACGGATACCAGCTGGAGGCTAAAGGAAGTGGTTTTCTCGATGAGGAGAAAAAGCACAAACTCGAATTCATGGCACGCGGCCCCAACAATTATAACCTTTCCTTCCTTGGCTTGTATGATGAATATTATATCTCCTATACCGGCACACACTTTGAATCATTTGCCGGCAGTAAATCCTATTCCTTAACTCCACTGACCGAAATGTCCCGGTTCGGTTACGGTACGGAGCATGTATTTGTAACCCGTAATGGCTCCCGCTTCGGAGTCATGTACGTGGAACCCCGTTTTTACAAAGAGATAAAAAACGAATTGGCTGCCTATGCCAATCTTTCCATTTTTAAAGAAAACAGGGCAGGATTCTATTTTCTGGCCAAGAATTCAAACAAAGTCCCTGGCTATGCCTTTCTGGGAAGTTTCAACGCCAGTTTGAAACCCTTTAAAAGTACCATGGCTGAGCTGGAATATTCCTTGGGCCGTTCTGACGGGAAAGATGATCATGCTTTCAGGATGATACTGAACATTAATCGGAAATTCTTCAATTTACACGCAAATTACTACATCACAGGGAAAAACTATCCGGGTTATTTCCGGAATTCCACCTTTTACAGTGGCAACCTGAATGTAAATCTGACGAAATCCATCAATATGGGAATTTCAGCCCGGGAAGATTTCTCAAATGCTGCGCTGGACACCCTGTTGAGTTCGGCTCCCTATTCAAAAACGTGGATGGCAACCTTCAATTACAGAATAAACCGGAATCTCAGTTTCAGAACCTACTATTTCGACTATGAAAGAAAAGACCGGATGCCGATTAAGCAGTTTGATTACCATACCACATCCTGGAACGGTGAGTTCAATCACAACCTGAACAAATTCGGGTATCAGCTGGGAGGCGAATACGGAAAAACCTTCAACAACATGACCGGTTATGAGGCAGTGGTTCAGCAGAACAGTTACCGGATCAACCTGAATATTAGCTACAGACCCTCTTACCTGTTCAGTTTTCAGGGATTTACCAGTTACAGCAACATGAACAGTTTCATAGCTTCCGATCAGAAAGACTGGCTGTGGGGAGTTTCGGCAAACGGACAGCTGGCAAAAAACCTGAGAACCACCCTTCAGGTTCAGAACAGCTATGCCATTGAGGATTATTACCTGAACCGCAACCTGTTTCAGTTTTCGCTCGATTATACATTTCTGAAAAGACACAAAATTTCGGCCAACAGCTATTACATGCTATACCAGAATGAGCGGGGAAAACCGGATTTCACCTTTTCCGTGACCTATTCAGTGCAAATCGGGGTATCGCTGAAAAAAACAATGGAGGATGGAAGTCTGGCCGGAAAACTCGTGGATGTGAACGGTGAACCCTTGAAGGGCGTCATTTTGCTTCTGAACGGGAAAAGTTCGGTCACTGGAATTGCGGGCGAATTCAGCTTCAAAAATCTGATTCCCGGCAAATACCAGCTGATTGTGCCAAGGGACAAGCTGGGAATGGATGAGGTGCTGAACCTTCCAGTCCCCTTTGAGCTTGAAATAATGGCCAACCAGGTAAGCCGGATCAACCTTCAGATTGTGAAAGCTGCAAAGATCACGGGAAAAATTAAAATCGCGGATGCGGAACATGGCGTAACATCCACTGGTCAACCTCAGTCAGAGCTGGGGAACATCGTTCTCGACCTGAAAAACGAGCTGGAAAACATCCGCATCATTAGCAACCACGGGGGTGATTTTGAATTTCCACGGCTGAGACCGGGAAAATGGATTTTACACATCTATAAAAATAACATTGATCCGCAGTACAACCTGGAAAGGGAGTCTTATGAGTTCAACCTGGAGCCGGGTGAAAATAAAGAGGTCAGTATTGAGCTGGTGCAGAGAAGCAGAAAGATCATTTTCAAGTCATCCACCGTCCACGTTTTACCCGTATCACCTGAGCAGGGCGCTAAAAACCGATCGAAAGAGGATTTAGGCTTTTCTCAGGTTCCGGAAAAAGAAATCTGGTATTCGGTTCAGGTAGCCTCCGTCATGGAACCAATACCTGCCGGGTATATGCCATTCAGGGGAATAGACCAACTTTTCGAGAAGGAAATCAACGGAAGGTATAAGTATTTCTCGGGCAGGTTCCCGACTGCCCGGCAGGCAAGGAAATACCGTGATTCGCTGAAGCGCAGGATACCGGATGCGTTTATTGTGGCGTTCGACAGGGAAGAACCGATGTTGTTGAAGGATGCTATAAAAAAAGAGAAACAGGGATATCTTGTTAAATAAGTAAAGCTATGGGTTATGAAAATAAAAGAGTTCTTCAGGATTCCATTGAGTAACCGCATCTGGTTACTGATCGCTTTCGGGCTTATTGGATGCCTGAATGGCAAGGGACAGCCAGGAAGACTGGTCTTTAATGTTCAGATACCGGAAATTGCACTGGTCGACGTGGAACCTTCGGCAAATAACAACCTGACCCTGAGTCTGGCAGCACCAACAGAAGCCGGATCAGGGAATTTTCAGTCTTCCTCAGAGGATAACTCCCTGTGGCTTAATTACACCTGTTCCAGAAGCCGTTCAGGCCCATACCGCAATATCTATGTGCAATCGGAGGGGATGATTCCCGAAGGAATTCAGATCAGGTTGCTGGCTTCGCCCCATTCGGCAGG
>Ga0116193_1001485_pt1 | contig 19348 bp, 18 predicted proteins | sample AD_UKC115_MetaG_FD_89892 | JGI IMG/M metagenome (GOLD analysis project Ga0116193, IMG submission 89892) | Active sludge microbial communities of municipal wastewater-treating anaerobic digesters from Hong Kong - AD_UKC115_MetaG | ecosystem: Engineered > Bioreactor > Anaerobic > Digestate... | reverse complement strand
TTTACTGCTTTAAAATTTGAGGGAAATTATTTTATACCTCAGCAGCATGATAGAATACTCCTGCCTATGCAACCATTGTTTAATTGGAATATCGGCTGGAATATTAAATATCAGTTTGCCAAATCTGCAAGCGTTGGCGTGGATGCAACTTATTTTACAACTGATGCTCTTTCAAATAATTCAATTGATTTTACTTCGTTTGATTTATTTGGCGATTATAGCATTCCAAAGTCCTCGTTTAATGTATCCTTTGCTATTCAAAATATTCTGAATCAAAAGTTTTTGACCTTCGCCGATCAGTCGCCGGTTTATCAAAGTATTTATAAAATCCCTTTACTTGGCACTAATTTTCTGCTTAAATTAAGGTACGAATTGTAATATTTTGGCTTACTATGATGATTATTGACTGCCTCAATTTTCCCTGCTATCCCCAATACTTTTCCAAATTTCGCTACTCCTGGCGCTATAATACTAAATTGAAATATAAATTAGTACCTTATTTCCCAGTTTAATGCCGATGCTGCAGTCGTTTAGCCCAATGAAATTGGACTATTACGAATGTACAATTGGTATAATTCAGGGATTTCCTGTGATTCCTGCCTCGAATTACCCGAATTCCACTCTCTAAATCCCATACAAACCGTAAATTTGCACCGCAATAAATAAATTACCTTTTTAATAATTAATTATGAGTACAGTTAAAGTTGCCATTAATGGATTTGGGCGCATTGGCCGCCTGGTTTTTCGCCAGATTCATAATATTGAAGGAATTGATGTGGTGGCCATCAACGACCTTACCAGTCCGAAAGTATTGGCACACCTGCTAAAATACGACAGCGCCCAGGGCCGCTTACCGAAGAAGTGAAAGCCTCCGAGGGGTCTATTACCGTAAATGGCAACGAAATAAAAATTTATGCCGAAAGAGACCCGGCTAAAATTCCCTGGGGTAAACATGATGTGGATGTAGTAATTGAAAGTACCGGTTTTTTTACCGATAAAGCAAAGGCAGAGGCCCATATAACTGCTGGTGCAAAACGCGTGGTAATTTCCGCTCCCGGTACCGGCGAACTGAAAACCGTGGTGTTTAATGTAAACCACGAAATACTTGACGGAAACGAAACCATCATCAGTTGCGCAAGCTGCACCACCAACTGCCTGGCGCCCATGGCCAAGGTGATGAATGATACATTTGGTATCACCTCCGGGCTGATGAGCACCATCCATGCTTACACGAACGATCAGAATACCCTCGATTCCCCCCATCCTAAAGGCGATCTTCGCCGGGCAAGGGCTGCCGCTGCTAACATTGTTCCTAACAGTACCGGCGCTGCCAAAGCCATTGGTTTGGTTCTTCCCGAACTGAAAGGAAAACTGGATGGCAGTGCCCAACGCGTTCCTGTTATTACCGGATCCGTTACTGAATTGTACAGCATGGTAGAAAAACCAGCCTCTGTAGAATCAGTAAATGCCGCCATGAAGGCTGCCAGCAACGAAAGTTTTGGTTACAATGAAGATGAAATTGTGAGCACCGATATTATTGGTATCACCTATGGTTCCTTGTTTGATGCCACCCAAACCAAGGTTATGCCGGTAGGAGATAAGTTTATGGTAAAAACTGTAAGTTGGTACGATAATGAAATGAGCTATGTATCTCAACTGGTACGTACCGTTCATTATTTTGCCAAATTGATCAGCAAATAATTTGATTTTTAAATCAACCGTAAAACAACTGATAGAATCTTTTTGATCTGTTTGTTTTGCGGTTTTTTATTTTAAATATATCGCCATGTCAAGATTCATCGATTTTAATTTCAAAGGCCACAAGGCGCTGGTAAGGGTAGATTTTAATGTTCCACTCGATGCAAATTTTGCAGTTACCGACGATAGCCGGATGCGTGCCGCCATTCCCACTATCAAAAAGATTATTGCAGATGGAGGCTCTGTTATTTTAATGAGTCATCTTGGCCGGCCCAAAGATGGGCCCACAGAAAAATATTCTTTAAAGCACCTGCTCAATCATCTTCAATCTTTGCTGGGCGATCAGATTAAAGTTGAATTTACCAGTGATTGTATTGGAGAAGAAGCTATCAACAAATCAAATGCCCTGCAACCGGGGCAGGTATTGCTATTAGAGAACCTGCGCTTTTATAAAGAAGAAGAAAAGGGAGATAAAGCATTTGCCGAAAAATTGAGCCAATTAGGGGATGTGTATGTGAACGATGCATTTGGTACTGCCCACCGTGCCCATGCTTCTACAGCCATTATTGCGCAGTTTTATCCAAAGGATAATAGGATGTTTGGGCTGTTGATGGAGAAGGAAGTAAATGCGGCTGAGCGGGTGTTGCATCAGAACGAAAAACCTTTTCTTGCAATCATTGGCGGTGCAAAAGTTTCCGATAAGATTCTCATCATCGAAAACCTGTTGAATATTGCTACCGATATTATTATAGGTGGCGGTATGGCTTATACCTTCTTCAAAGCAGAGGGAGGAAAGATTGGTAATTCCTTATGTGAAGACGATCGGTTGGAAGCTGCAAAAGAATTACTAAAAAAGGCAGCAGCAAAAAATGTTCGGATCCACCTTCCTGCAGATTCTATTATTGCCGATAAATTTGACCCCCAAGCCAATATTTCGAGCGCCTTGTGCAATGTGATTCCCGATGGCTGGATGGGACTTGATATCGGGGAACTGGCTTGCGAAAATTTCACCGCTGTTATTAAAAGCGCCAAAACCATTTTATGGAACGGTCCGATGGGTGTTTTTGAAATGGAAAAGTTTATGCATGGCACAAAGTGTGTGGCCCTGGCGGTGGCAGAAGCTACTGCCGATGGCGCTTTTAGCCTGGTGGGTGGTGGGGATAGCGTGGCGGCAGTGAATAAATTTGACCTGACAGACAGGGTAAGTTATGTTTCGACCGGCGGCGGTGCATTGCTGGAATATTTTGAAGGAAAAGAACTTCCTGGTATTGCCGCGATTAAAGACTGAGCCAATAATTTAAAATATCCCACACCTTAATTTTCCTTTTGGCAGGTATTCCTGAATAGTTGTTTTGTTTTAGCTCTATTGACAGAGGAACTGATACCCTTTGTTTTCTACTCCCTTTTCATAATGTCAATCTTTTCAGGTTGTGCGAAAGAAAACCTGGCCCCGGGTTTAGTAAAAGTAAACATAGGAAAAGAGAAAACCGGGGCATTTTGCTGCCCCCGCCCCGGGGGTAAAAATATGCCTATAGAAAATTTGAACAAAAGAAATTAACTGAAGAATATTTAGTGTGAGTTGAATTTTCTTTCGCCACCAATGCAGAAATTAATTATCAAATTACTGAACTCAGAATCCTGAAGAATCACTGTTGTTAATCAAAACCTGCGTGTATTGTATCTCTGAAGAAATCCGGGAGTTTAAATATAATCGTAAGAGACTTTTGGAAGCCCAACACTCGCTCAAAAAAATCAGGGTTCTTTTAGCCACGAATGCACGAATAGTTTTTGACCTATGTACGGCTAAAAGTAACACCGGTATTTCGGGATTAAAGTTTGTTGATTATGTCCATCACTCTTTTGGTCATGGCATCACAATATATTGCATTAAAGCTGTATAGTTCGTTAGCAGAGTAGGATTTCTCTACCTGCTCCCTTAGCATGGCCTTTGACCTATTCAATCTCACCTTTACATTGGCTTCGCTGATATTGAGAAGGCTTGCCGTTTCTGCCACGTTTAGGCCATTAATCTCCCTTAATGAAAATACCATCCTGTAATCTTCCGGAATCCTGGTAAGGGCCTCTTCAATAATTTGAGCTAATTCCCGGGTTTGAACTATCTTCTCGGTACCGTTGTCATTATCTTCACTTTTACTCATAACAGGTGAATTTTCAGTTGTGTCTTCAATGGACTTGTTTTTAAGGTTTAATTTTTGTCTTTTTCGATAGCAATTATTGAGCATGATTCTAATAATCCAGGTTTTAAAAGCTGATCTTCCTTCAAATTTATCCAGGTTTCGGTAGGCATCAATAAAGGTATCCTGCATTAAATCCTGTGTATCCTCATGATCAAATTTATAGGATCGGCCCACCTTATACAGGTAAGGATTATATCGCCTTACGATGATTTCAAAAAGCGATTTTTCTCCGCTAATAATCCTCCGGGCAATATCCGGTTCCGAAAGTTCCTTATATAATTCCATTGTTATTCTGCTAATTTAGAAATTTTAGCCATTGAAAATGCCGAGATGGCCATTACCAGATCTCTTATTGCCACATCTATATAATTAAATCCGGCTAAGAGGCTTAAAGAAATAACCGCTAACCAGCCGGCCACAATGTATCCGCCAATCTCCGGCTTTTTAAATACTATTATCCCTGCAATAATTTCAATTACTCCCACAATCTGCATAAATGCAGCGGTGGTTACAGGTAGCATTTTAGCCATTGACGGGTTGATATATTGTTCCCAATGCGTGAGTACATTGGTAAACTTATCGGCTCCGGCTACAATAGGTACAATTACGAAAGTATATTTCAATAAAGTGAAGATGCTGTTCAATGATGTTTTTTGATATCCTTCCATTTTTTCAATTTTAATTATTTAGAAATTCCCCGGCTAACATTTTTTCCTATAAAGCATACTAAAAGAATGCCTGGCCGGTTGAATTTTGTATTAGAACCTTCCTGGGAATTGTAAGGCTATTCCTTTGGCAAGTAAATCTGCTACATCCATCATATGCGCAAAAGCATGATCGTAATCTATGATTGCCTGCGTGTAATTTTGCTGAAGTAACGATACGGAATAGGTTACGGTTTCATCTATATGATGCATCATGCTCATTTCCATATCTGCCTTTGGCCAGTTGTTGGGATTTGCGGAAGTCAGGAAATTGGCAATATCTTTTGCATTGGTATGCCAGTTGGCAATTGCCTGGTCTAATGCAGGTTGATTATTATCCTTAGCTGCCTGTAATACCGGCACTGCAAGGTTAATATGCGTCTTTAATAGCGAGGTTAGGGTATCTCCGGCAGCCTGGCCATAGTATGGTACAATAGCCGCGCCAATATCCTCCTGGTTTTTCAGTAAACGGGTAAGATTCGATTGAACGGCAGGAGGGTTATTAAAGAATGCATCAACCGTGGCATAAGTGTATTGCATGTGGTCTGCCCAGAGTTCGCGCATGGCGGAATTGAGGCTGTTATAAGCGTCACTGTTTAAGGGTGAGGTGCTGTCCTTCTTGCAGCTAAACAGGGAAATAATGGAGATTGCCATTACCCATACCGGGAGTTTTTTTAAGAGTGTCATTTGCGTTTTAATTTTTTAATAATTGGTTGTTATTTAGTTATTCTGAAATTAGCTTCAGTGACCATTTTTTGGTCCTTTTTAAATAATAGAGTAGAGTAGGAATGAAAAGGTTACAGAATTGCTGATATTAAAATTTTAATGGAAGCAGGGGGTGGATACTTCCTTCTCCCAGAAACCAAATCGAGTATTTGTGGCTGGGTACTATAGGTGAATTTATGGCTGGGCGGTAAACGTAAATTCCAGGCTGAAGAAAGACTTTAGTTCCCAGGAGTCTCCGGGGAATAAAAAACAGGGGCATTTTGCTGCCCCCGCCCCGGGGGTAAAAATAGGCCCGGAAAAAAATAGATCAAAGATTAATCGATAAAGAAAATTCAGCCAGACTTTATAAATATCCAGTGTATTCAAAGATAGATGGCCTCTTTAACCCTGCCTAAACTTTTGCTGGCAACCCTTTCATTATAAAGATTAATGAAGGGTTTTGGAATCCTGATTCCAGCTCCTACCTTATTAAAACAAGAGTGCCCTTCTTAAATACATACTGCCCGTCTACATTTCTGAAACTAATTGTGTAAATATAAGTGCCGGTTTGTTGTTGCATATTTTTGTAACGGCCATCCCACCCTTCCTGATAATTGCCGGTTTCGAATAACAATTGCCCCCAACGGCTGTAAATCTGCATACGGTATTGTGTAACCGGAGCGGGGACCAATGGTTTAAAGGAGTCATTTAAATAATCTGCATTCGGGGTAAAAGCATTAGGAATAACCATATCCTTACAATCGGTATAAAAATAGACCAGCGCTGAATCAGTCCCCTGGCATCCATGCATATCGGTCACGTGCACACTATATGTTCCCGATCTGGTTACCTGGATCGACTGTGCCGTTGACCCGGTACTCCATACGTAGTGTTCAAATTTTTGAGAGATAAGCGTTACGGTATTCCCCCTGCATATACTTGTGTCGCCCGAAACAAAATGGACGGGAAGTGGGTATATTTCATTTACATGGATGGTGTCCCGGCCTTCACAGCCAATATCATCTTTTACAAGTACATGGTACAGGCCAAGGATATGGGTATGATATGCCTGCCCGGTATTTCCATCCTGCCATAAATAGGAACTAAAGGTACCCGGATTTAATACGATTTCTGAATCAGCACAAAACCCTCTGTCTGGACCCAGGTTGGGTTGGGGAAGATTGCGAACATGGAGGTGAGTAACGATGATCGAATCGCAATTTAAATACGTACTCAGTGTATCGTAATAAGTTCCGGATTGAGCCTGCGCCTGCCCTCCGGCAAAATAGGTTTGACCCTTACATATTTCAGGGTAGAAGTGTGTGAATTTTACAGGGTTTACCTGGAGCACCAGGGTTCGCGTACTGTCGCATCCATTTGCCGAAGGGAATACATCGGTATAATTGCCGCTTGTAGTATGTCCAAAATAGTTCTCGCCCTCGCAGATGGTAATATTATAACTGGCATAGCTGTTGGGCTTCACCGTTAGGTGCAAGGTGCGGGTACTGTCGCACCCATTTGCGCCGGTAAACACATCGGTATAATTTCCACTTGTGGTATATCCGGCATAATTATCCCCCTCGCAAATGGAGGTGCTGATATCTGAAAAAACGGGATTTTTCACCGTGAGATTCAGGGTTCGGGTGCTATCGCATCCGTTTGTTCCGGTAAATACATCTACATAGGTACCCGAACTGGTATATCCATCCTGAGATTGCCCGAGGCAAATGGAAATATTATAGGTTGTAACCTTTTTTACTTTAACCGTGAGATGGAGTGTGCGGGTACTGTCGCACCCATTGGCCGCGGGAAACACATCTACATACGTGCCGGTGCTCGAGTAGCCTGAATAATTTTCGCCCTGGCAAATGGCGGTATCAATTACGGTAACGGATACGGGCAGGACCACTAAATTCAGGGTTCGAATGCTGTCGCAGCCATTGGCGGCGGTGAAGGTATCAGTGTAAGTACCGGTGGTGGAATACCCCGCATAGTTCTGACCCTGGCAGATGGTTGTATCCACTGTTAAATAATGCAGGGGCTTTACCAGCAGGTTAATGGTACGGATGCTGTCGCAACCGTTGGCAGCAGTAAATATATCCACATAAGTTCCTGACGTGGTATAACCGGCGTAGTTATCCCCGGCACATATCGAGGCGTTTAACATGGTATAGCGTCTTGGCTTTACCGTTAAGTTTAAGGTTCGCACACTATCGCAACCGTTAATATGACTTACCAGGGTGTCTTTATAAATTCCCGAACTGGTATGTCCTGCATAACTGTCGCCTTCGCATATCACGGCGTTAATGTAAGTCCGGTTAAATTGACTGGCCGCCATATTGTTTGCATAGTTTCCTTCGGGGAAAGGGGTGTTGGGAAGCGTTACCGGAATACTGGTACCTGCATCATTAAATACCATCCATACCTGTTCAATATTATAATAATTGGCTACCAGGGTGTGGGTGAAACACATATAACAATTTCCTCCCGGCACCGCCCAGGGGAGGAGCATAGGAGGAGAAAGGCGATGGGTTCCCGGTAAAGCGGGATTCCCATCGTAAAAATTGATCACGCTATTTTGGGGAAGTGGTGCGTATCCCCAATCAACCAGGCAGAAATCTATTTGAATTCGGTTGCTGTTATAACATTTCAGGGTTACACTAAATGGGGAACCATCTGCCTTGGGGTCATCAACATTCACCGTATAATTGGCTGTTGTATCCGCACAACTTCCATTGATGGCAATCAATCGAATGGAGTAGATTCCTGCCGCCGGAAAAATATAGGTAAGGTTGGTGGAGGTGGCAATATCCGTCCAGCCACCGGCCCCGTTATTAATTTGCCAGATATAGCTGGCGCCATTTAGTGAAGTATTGGTAAATTTTACACTGTCTTCCCATACTCCGGTTTGTGAGGCAATATGCACTTTATCGCCCCAAAACCGGGAAATAACCCCACATCCGGTGATAATAAAATCTGTGTAGCTCGAAAAACAACCCGGGCTGTTAAATGCTTTAAGGGTGATGGTATCTCTGCCCATAGCCGTTGGGGAAAAACTAAAGTTTGTACCGGTGGAAACAACAACTCCATTAACTAACCATTCAAAATTGGTTGCCCCGGTGGAAGTGTTGGTAAAATTGATGACATCCCCCGGAATGGGTTCGGCTATATCTCTTGTAAATCCTGAAAGAATAATATCTCCACAGGGCGGGGTGCATTCATCTACCAGTAATCCCGGACGTAGACTTAAAATACTGGCTCGCATTCTATCGGCCTGGCCCTGGGTAAACTCTATATGGCAGCTACCGTTTCCATAATCCATAAAATTGGCAATCTGGTCCGGAACATCGGTAAAGAAATTCAGGTTCGAATAGTTTGAAAGGGTGTCCGAATTACAGGAATTCCCTGGCGCAGTACAGGAGGGGGAAGAAAGGACATTGTCATCGGGAGGAGTATCGCAAACGCGGTCGCCATTAAGGGTACAGTCTGCATTGTAACAACCGCCTTCGAAGGTATGATACAGACCAAGGTAATGTCCCATTTCATGGGCTAAAACGGTGCCAAAACCGGGAACAACAATCCCATCGGTGGCACCACCCCCGGGAGGCATAGTGGCATAACCTCCCACCCTTAACCTCGTCCACACGCCACAACTGTATTTACTAAAAGCTTCCCCCTCCACATTGCTTACCAGCCAGATGTTGATGTACCGCAAGGGATCCCATAAAGTAAGGGCCTTTAACCGCTCATCTTCATTTTCCATACAAACACTTTCACCCCGGATAGAACTGGTTCGGGTAATCCCGTTGGTTATCCCGCCAATCGGATCTTTTTTTGCCAGGCAAAATCGGATTTTGGTATCTGCGCCCGGACTGGCCACATAGGGTCCGGATTTGCTAAAGGCATCATTCAAATCCTGGATACCGTTAACCACATCCGCATCGGTAACACTAAACGGATTGCTCCTTACAATATGTACCACCACAGGTAAAGTAAGCGTATCGCCCGGAAGCATTTGAATCCTGGATTGAATGCGGGCATTCCATGCTTCCTCCTGTTTTATAAATGCGGGATCCTTTCTTAAATTTCGCAAACGGATATCCGATCCGCAAAAGGTAAAAGGCTGTTGTGGACTGGGAAAGGGTGTTTGAGCAAACAGAGAAAATATTTGAAAAAGAAATATGGCTAGAAAAATGGCCTGTTTCACTTGGGGGATTTGAGAATCAATATATGAAAATTTGATTCAATATTATTATTTGGGGAAACAAATTATCGGAATTCCTTAATGTGGTCTATTTCCATTTTACACAGGCCAACAGCACCTAAATGAAAGGTAAGTTCCTGATTGCCTTTATTTTCGGGGAGGGTATTCGCACCCATTTCCCTTCAGGATTTGACTACTATTCGTTATTTTTACCAATCCAACCAAATTGTAATTATGGCTATTGCAGAATCGGAACTCATTATTAACAACCGGGGGGCCATTTATCATCTCGATCTTCGTCCGGAAGAATTGGCCGATACGGTGATCCTGGTAGGTGATCCTGACCGGGTAAAAAAGGTGAGCCGCCATTTCGATAAGATCGAACACCAGCTTCAACACCGCGAATTCATTACCCATACCGGCCTTATTGGAAATAAAAGAGTATCCTGCCTTTCGACCGGGATTGGCCCCGATAATATTGATATTGCATTAAACGAATTGGATGCAGTTGCCAATATTAATTTTGAAACCCGCGAAGTAAAGCCCCATTTTCATAAACTGCAAATTGTACGCTTCGGTACCTCCGGAGCATTGCAAGCCGATATCCCGGTTGATAATTTTGTAGCCTCATCCCATGGCCTGGGCCTGGATAATGTGCTTAACTATTACGCATACCCTAAAACTACGGAACAACAGGAGATGGTGAAAGCGTTTATGGAGCAAACCGGCTTAAGCCACGAAGTAAATCATCCTTATGCATTTTCGGGAAGTGAAATGCTGATTAAAAAGTTTGAGGAGGAATACCACAAAGGAATCACAGTTACCTGTCCCGGGTTTTATGGCCCGCAGGGAAGGATTCTGAGGTTGGGGTTAAATGCTCCCGGGCTGATAAACAAGTTTACCGATTTTAAATTTGGAAATCACAGGATAACTAATTTTGAAATGGAGACTTCCGCAATATATGGGTTGGGCAAACTGCTTGGCCACGATTGCCTAAGCATCAACGTAATTATTGCCAACAGGGTGGCTAAAACGTTTTCGAAAGATAGTAATGCGGCAGTGGAAAAGATGATTGAAAAATCCCTTGCTGCATTGGTTGCAAACTAAAATTTTTAAAATGGCTGTGAACGGAACTTTACCGGACTTTTCTTTTTCGCCCCATGTAGATCAGGTGGGGATAGAAGAACGTGCTTCCCGGTTTACAAAAAGAAGTATTAAAAATGAAACCAAGGTGAATGGGCTGAAGCTGGCTCTAAATATGATCGACCTTACCACACTCGAGGGAAAGGATACTGATGGTAAGGTGAAACAACTATGCTATAAAGCCATGCACCTGCACGATGTTTATGGCGGGTTGCCCACGGTGGCCGCCGTTTGTGTGTACCCTTCCATGGTTCGGGTTGCCAAACAAGCCCTGGGAAATTCAGGAATAAAAGTAGCTGCGGTAGCTACGGCATTTCCAAGCGGACAAGCACCCCGCGATGTGAAAATCAGAGATACCAAATTTGCGGTGGATGAAGGTGCAGATGAAATTGACATGGTCATCTCCCGGGGTAAATTCCACCAGGGTGAATATAATTTTGTTTTTGATGAGATAGCTGCAGTAAAAGAAGCCTGTAGTGCAGCCCGGTTAAAAGTAATATTAGAAACGGGAGAACTGGTTACATACGATAAGGTTCGCCGTGCCAGTGATATTGCCATGTATGCCGGTGCTGATTTTATTAAAACCTCCACCGGAAAAATTTCTCCTGCTGCCACGATGCCGGTTACACTGGTAATGCTGGAAGCCATCCGCGATTTTTATTATAAGACGGGAAAGAAAATTGCCATGAAACCTGCCGGCGGGATTTCAAAAGCCAAACTGGCGCTACATTACCTGGTAATGCTGAATGAAGTGCTGGGTGAGGAATGGATGAATAACGAATGGTTCCGCTTTGGCGCCAGCAGCCTGGCCAACGATATTCTCATGCAACTCATGAAACAAAAGACCGGAGTTTATCAATCCCCCGATTATTTTTCCATCGATTAATTACTATTTATCTGCCGTAAGGCATAAATTTATTTGAATGGCAACGAAAAAATCAAATACTATAAAATTGAAGTTCGATTCGGCAAGAGAACTTGCACCTGCTCCCGAAAGTAAATCGGCAGCTACCATCAAGCCGCAATACGAATTGTTCATCAATGGTAAATTTGAGAAGCCCGCTTCGAAAAAATATTACCATACCATCAACCCCGCCACCGAAGAAAGAATTTCGTCTATTGCTGAGTCTAACCAGGCGGATGTAGACAGGGCCGTAAAGGCTGCCAGGCAAGCCTACGAAAAGACCTGGAAGAAAATGCCCGGTAAGGAAAGGGCCAAGTATATTTTTCGCATTGCCCGGATGGTGCAGGAAAGGGCAAGAGAATTTTCAATTGTGGAAACGCTGAATGGCGGAAAACCCATTCGCGAGAGCCGTGATTTTGACGTACCTACCGCGGCCAATCATTTCTTCTATTACGCCGGATGGGCTGATAAACTGGAGTATGCTTTCCCAAACAGGCAGGCCTCACCGTTAGGGGTAGCCGGACAAATCATTCCCTGGAATTTTCCGCTGCTAATGGCTGCCTGGAAAATCGCTCCGGCACTGGCCACTGGCAATACGGTGGTGTTAAAGCCCGCAGAAACCACGCCGCTTACGGCATTGAAACTTGCTGAAATTATTCAGGAAGCGGATCTCCCACCGGGTGTGGTAAATATCATTACCGGTGCAGGTGCTACCGGTGCAGCTATCGTCAACCATCCCGATGTAAATAAAATTGCATTTACCGGCTCTACCGATGTAGGTAAAATAATTCAACGCGCTATTGCTGGGACCTCAAAAAAGGCTACCCTCGAACTGGGAGGGAAAGCCGCCAACATCATTTTTGACGACGCTCCGCTCGATCAGGCTGTGGAAGGCGTGATCAATGGTATCTTCTTTAACCAGGGCCATGTATGCTGTGCCGGTTCCCGGTTGTATGTTCAGGAATCCGTTTTTGACCAGGTGTTGCGCAAATTGAAAGACCGGATGGAAACCCTGATCGTGGGCGACCCCATGGATAAGAATACCGATATTGGCGCCATTAACTCAAAAGCACAACTCGATACCATTAATAAATACCTGAAAATTGGCTTGCAGGAAGGAGCAGATATGTATCAATCGTCTTGCAAACTCCCGGGAAAAGGATTTTTCTGCAGGCCTACTTTATTTACCAACGTGGCACAGTCGAACCGGATTACCCAGGAAGAAATTTTCGGGCCGGTTTTAACCATCCAAACCTTCCGTACCGACGATGAAGTAATTGCAAAGGCTAACAATACACCCTATGGCCTATCTTCCGGTGTATGGACAGATAAGGGTTCCAAAATTTTTAATCTCACCACCAAACTTCGCTCGGGAGTGGTTTGGGCAAATACCTTTAATAAATTTGATCCTGTTTCGCCTTTCGGCGGATATAAGGAGAGCGGATATGGCAGAGAAGGTGGGTTACACGGCCTCTATGCGTATGTAAACGTGAAATAAATTATTGATTATGGCTAAAGTGCTTACAAATACAAAGAAAATTCAGGTGCACCTGAATGGTAACGGTAAAGAACAAGTGCCTGCGAAAAGGCTGAATGTTCTTAAGACATACAAGATGTATGTTGGCGGGCAGTTTCCCCGTTCCGAATCGGGGCGTTATTATCCTGCCTTAAATAAATCTGGAGTTACACTGGCAAATATCTGCCTTGGATCCAGAAAAGATTTTAGGGATGCCATGGTAAGTGCCCGTAGTGCATTTTCGGGGTGGAGTGCCCGTACCGCATTTAACCGCAGCCAGATTCTTTATCGGATTGCCGAAATGTTGGAAGGCCGCCGTGCTCAGTTTATTGATGAATTATTGCAACAGGATGTGCCGGTTAAACAGGCTGAAACAGAAGTGTCGCTCAGCATCGACCGGCTTGTTTATTATAGCGGATGGTGCGATAAGTATCAACAGATATTTTCGTCCGTTAACCCGGTGGCATGTTCCCATTTTAATTTTTCGGTACCCGAACCAATGGGTGTAATCAGTGTGGTGGCTCCTCAAAATTCAGGGTTATTGGGATTGGTTTCTGTAATTGCCCCGGTAATTGCAGGCGGAAATACCTGTGTGGTTCTTGCCTCATCCGAAAAACCCATGTGCGCCGTTACTTTTGGCGAGGTGTTGAACAGCTCCGATTTACCGGGTGGGGTGGTAAATATCCTTACCGGAAAAGTGAAAGAACTGGCTCCCTATTTTGCCGATCACATGGATGTAAATGCGGCGCTGTATTGCGAAAAAGAGGAAGCCACTATTCGCATGTTTAAAGAAAAATCAGCGCTAAATGTGAAACGGATTCACCTATATAATGATATCAATTGGTTCTCAGAGGAAGGGCAATCTCCGTATTTCATATTCGACTTCCAGGAAATTAAAACAACCTGGCACCCAATTGAAAATATTGCCGGAGCAAAATCAGGATATTAAATTTTCGCTATGAGAAAAATTTTATTTTTTGTATTCCCTTTCTTGCTAATGCTGGATGCCTCAGCTCAAAAAGTAGGTATTAATAATGCAAACCCACAGTACGATTTAGATGTAAATGGCTTCTCCGCTTCTTCCAACCAGGTTACCATTGTACCCCTTTGGCAAAACGGCGACATGTATATAATGGTTAATACTTCAGGCGCCGATCTGAATAATTGCGAGTCTGCAATGGACCCTTCTATTTTTTCGGCAGACGGCCATATTGAAGTCAGGCTGGTAGTCCGGATAAAATCGACCACCGCTAACATCAACAATTTCCAGTTACGCGCCCATAATGGTACCAATGAAACCTATCCAATTATTAATACGGATGCCTGGTTTTATCATACTACTCAATCCGGAATGATTGCCATCAGCCCCTGGAAACAATGGGATGCAGGCACCATTCCCCAGGAACTTCACCTGAATGGATGGGTGGATACGGGAGCTACCTATATTGTGAGCGCCTACCTGATGGTTCGCCCACGCCGTTCTTAATGGAATTTCTCCTTCCAACAGGCATTCATTCGAAATGTTTCGGAATACATTATTTTTGTTTTCAAAATATAAAAACAACAACATGAAACGTTCGGGATTGCTTATCGGCTTGGGAGTTTTAGTAATACTCTTCTTCTTTGGCTGTAATTCTTACAACGGACTGGTTAAGTCTGATGTTGGAGTGCAAAAAGCATGGAGTAATGTAGAAACAAATTACCAACGCCGTACTGATTTGTACAGCAGCATCATCAAAACCATTGAAGGTTCTGCTAATTTTGAAAAATCAACCCTGAAGGAAGTGTTGGAAGCCAGGGCAAAAGCCACCCAGATAAAAGTGGATATTAACGACCCGGCATCGCTTGCCGCCTACCAACAGGCGCAGGCCGGTTTGCAAGGTTCATTTAGTAAACTTCTTGCCGTGGTAGAAAATTATCCCGATTTAAAAACTACCCAGGCGTTTCGCGATTTCCAGGCCCAGATTGAAGGAACGGAAAACCGGATTAACGTAGCCAGGCAGGATTATAATAAGGTAATTGAAGAGTATAACCTGAAAGTACGCCGCTTTCCAAACAATATTTTTGCCGGAATATTCGGCTTTAAAAACAAGCCATTCTATAAGGCGGATGCCGGAACCGAAAAAGCACCTGATATCCAGTTTAATATTAAGTAAACGGAATGTTCTTCTTTAATAAAAGAAAACCGTTCCTGTCTAAACCCGAGAACGAAAGGGTGGTACAAGCCATTCGGGAGGCGGAGAAGCGTACCAGTGGTGAGATCAGGGTATTTATAGAATCGAAAAATCCACTGGTCGACACCCTGGAAAGAGCGGCCCTGGTTTTCTATAAACTGGAGATGGAAAGAACCGTGCATCGCAATGCCGTTTTAATTTATGTGGCTTCTGTTCATCGTGAAATTGCCATTTTTGGGGATGAAGGGATCCATCATAGTGTGGGAGATGATTATTGGAAAAACGAATTGCAACAGATGTTGAATTGTTTTAAAATGGGAAATATGGCGGATGGCCTGGTTGCTTGTATCAACCATATCGGCACCACCCTACAAGAAAAATTCCCCTTCCATATTGCCGAAGACAAAAATGAATTACCGGATGAGATCATCTTCGGAAAATAAGGGATGGTTCTATACAATTTATTTGTTTGCATTCCTTCTGGCAATGTGCGGAATGCCGTCTATTGGAAAGGGGCAAACTCTCCCTAATGCACCCAATCCGCCAAGGCTGGTGAATGATTTTACCGGCACGCTCACCTCCGATCAACAACAATTCCTGGAGAAGAAACTGGTAGCTTTCGATGATAGCACCAGCACCCAGATTGCAGTAGTCATTATCAAATCCACCGAAGGCCAGGATATTGCCCAGTATGCAGTTGATCTGGGCAGGAAATGGGGCATTGGAGGCAAGCAATTTAATAATGGCGTGTTACTGCTTATTGCAAAGGATGACCGAAAATTAAATATTGCCACCGGGTATGGAGTGGAAGGCGCGTTACCGGATATTACGGCTAAGCACATTATTGATGATGAAATAGTTCCCAATTTTAAGGGCGATGATTATTTCCGTGGTATTGACGAGGGTACCAATGCTATAATGCAGGCAGTGAAAGGAGAGTATCATGTGGCCCGTAAAAAGTCTTCTTCCGGAAGTGGCGCCGGCATGTTTGTGCTATTCATTGTGATCTTAATCCTATTAGCCATCCTCCGAAGTGGCGGTGGCGGGAAAGGCGGTGGATATGCCAGCCGAAAAGGATATCGCGATTTCCTGGGGCCATTCCTTTTGGGTAACCTGTTGGGAGGATCTGGCCGCGGCAGTGGCGGCGGCGGTGGATGGTCTGGTGGCAGTGGAGGTTTCGGAGGCTTTGGTGGCGGCAGCTTCGGTGGCGGTGGCGCCAGTGGAGGATGGTAACCCTTTTGAAAGATCATATTTCCCTTTCTTCATTCCGCATGTCGGATATTAGCATACCATTGTTCTAATAATAATTTTTATTTTAGTCACGAAGAACATAGGGCCTCCTGATGTTCTAGTTTGCTCCAGATTCACAGGTCAAAACAAAAATATAATGCCAGACAATCCGCCAAAGGGTTTGGAAAATCCTTCATACGAGACGGGCCCTATTGCAGACTCCAAGCCCGAATCAGCGCCATTAACAGAAACTTCTTTCACCACTCAAAACCCTTCTAAAATTCCCTGGAAAAAATATTTCTGGGAATTTTTTATGTTGTTCCTGGCTGTTTTCTGTGGGTTTTTAGCGCAATGGCAATTAGAGAATATTTTAGATCGCGGACGGGAAAGGGAGTACATCAACCTATTAATTAATGAATTGGAAAGTGATAATAATAAAATTAAGGACGTATTTAATGACACACTTCGAAACCGCCAGTTAGACAATTTTGTAATTGCACTCGCCGATATCGATAAAAATCCTGACAACATCAGGAATACCTATTTGTTGGTTAATAACATTTTGAGGTTTGATGGCATGGTTTTTAACCGAAGTACCCTCAGCCAGTTAAAAAGTGGGGGAAATATGCATTTTATCCGGAATAAACAGGTTGTGGATAGTATTTATTTAATTGACAACTTTATGGGGAAATTAGAAGTACAATTGGAGACGTATTCAAAAATGGTAATAAAGAACGCAGAGTACATTGGGAAAATATTTGACAATCGTATCTATCTTACGTATCAGTCTGTTCAAAACAAGGTAAGCTTTAATGATTTTATTGGTCAGCAGTCGAATTTGAAATATTTAGGTGATGATGAAAAACTAAGGGTTGAATTTTCGATGATTATTGCTTATCAAAAATCGATTTTCGATAATTATATCTTTGCGTTGCAGGAATACCAGAAATTAAGTAAGCGGGTAGTTCTGTTTATTAAAAAGGAGTATCATCTTAATTGATGACGGTGCATCATCAAAAGCCTGATGAATTTATTTTGGGGTAGTTGTGGCTTACTGCTCGTGTTTTTCAGGATGAAAGATGGATAGGTTTTCCCAATAAGTATTTTATTAAAGCAATTATTCGCAAGGGATGCACAGGCCGGGTCGAATTGCGTTCTTTTTCAGACTTGCCGGGGTAATTGAATAAGAAAAGCGGCTACTGCCGCTTTTCCAAAATTCAGAAAAATGAATTCTTATGGATCTTTACCGGAGTAGATTCAAAATTATTTAAACGCATTATTGATATAATCTTCAATTTCCTGCCCTTTGGCTTTTCCCAGTTTACCCAACAGGTTCTTAATGGATGGATCCGTATGTTGACGGAAGGAAGCGGGGAAACTGTTCCGGAATTCCATCACCTTGTCGATGCCATCTTTAACTTTTGAAAGGTCCTGTAGTTTAGTGAGGTAGGTAACAAACATACCGGTAGTCCTGAATTTCTCAAAAGACATAGGGGCATTGGCGTAGGCATTGGCTATATAGTCGTAATCTGCCGGGTCTCCATTGTCTAAAATTAATTTGGTGGCTTCCTGCGAAAGCGCTCCTTTCACATCCGGGCCAGCCTTGCGGGCCAGCTCAAGGCCTTTTTCCTTGTTTAATTCTGAAATGGCTTCGAGGGCCGCACCAGCAACAGAATAGGAAGAATCAGTATATAATTTTTCGAAAAGGGGAAGATATTTCATGTCTTTGCTCATCCCTAAAAAATCCACGGCAGCAGCCAGCACTTTTTTATCTGCATCTTTTTGGGTGAGTTCTTCTACTCTTTCAACTACCACCTTATCTGTTTTATAAGGGGTTTTAGAAAGCAGGTTAATGGTTAGTGCACGCAGCGGGCCGTATTTATCATAGAGACCTTTTGCCAGTTCCGGCATATTTTTCTTTTTAAAGAACTCTAAAGCCTGACGCCGATCGAGGTAGTTTTTGCCATACTTATATTGGGCAATTACATTGGCTTCCGTTTTATTGTCTTCCACCACGGCCAGCAAAACTTTATCGGCATCCACATTAATAAAATCTGGTTTGCTGCTAACGGGGAAATAAAAGGTATCTACGGTATGGGTCATCCAAACATTATACCTTGTTTTATTTTCTCCATTATATACATCAATAGCCATGGGGAGCATAAATACTTTGCCTGTATTTTGCGTTTGTTTGAGGATCACTTTAGCCACCCCCGGCTGGTCGTAATTGTAATCGATAGTTAGATTCGGTTGTCCGCTACCGTAATACCATTGATCAAAAAACCAGGATAGGTCCCTGCCACTCGCTTCTTCCAATGCCAGCCTTAATTGCCCGGCTTCGCCGGTTTTAAATTTGTTGCTGTTCAGGTAAATATTCAGTCCTTTAAAAAAGGCATCATCCCCCAGATAGTTGCGTAGCATATGCAGGATGAGCCCGCCTTTATTATAACTTACGGCATCAAACACCTGTTCTTTGTCGGCATAATGATGTCGTACCAGGTTTTTATTGTCGGACCCGCTAAGCAGGTATTCATTCATCGATTTAACGCGGTGTTCTTCGGCTTTATCTTTTCCATATTTATATTCAAACCAAAGGTATTCCCCGTAATCGGCGAAGCTTTCATTCACGGTTATATTGTCCCAACCTTCGGCCGTAACCAGATCGCCAAACCAGTGGTGAAATAACTCATGGGCAATTACCGATTCCCACCTGTTGTCTTCCGAAAGTTGGCGGGCATCCTGGTAGGCGCTTTCCTGGTGCAGGGTGGCAGTCGTGTTTTCCATGGCACCACTTACGTAATCGCGGCCAACAATTTGGGAATATTTGGGCCAGGGGTATTCGTAATTCAGTTTTTCCGAGAAGAATTTTATC
>Ga0116193_1001480_pt1 | contig 19396 bp, 21 predicted proteins | sample AD_UKC115_MetaG_FD_89892 | JGI IMG/M metagenome (GOLD analysis project Ga0116193, IMG submission 89892) | Active sludge microbial communities of municipal wastewater-treating anaerobic digesters from Hong Kong - AD_UKC115_MetaG | ecosystem: Engineered > Bioreactor > Anaerobic > Digestate... | reverse complement strand
CGACCCGCACACGAAAACGGCCGGCGATAATACCAGCGGGCCGCGTCCGGCGCGGCGCCGCGTGGACGCGGCCGGTCCGATTCGGCAGACTCTCGACGTTCACCGACCACAAGGGACTGTCCGTGGCCCTCGTCCGTTTCCTACGCTGGATGTGCCTGAGCCTCACGTTAGCCGGCGGCATCGCTGCGGCGCAGACCCTGAGCCTGTACACCGGCGAGGCGCCCGTCGCCGACCAGTCGGACGAGCAGCGCGCCGAAGGCCTGCGCAACGCGTTCGTCCAGGTGCTCGGCAAGCTGAGCGGCGATCCCGGCGCCGCGAACCGTGAGGGCGTGGCCAAGGCCGTCGCCGATGCCGAGCGCTACGTGCAGCAGTATTCGTACCGCCAGGACGTCACCACCGAGGGCGGCCAGCCGCAGGTGCACCTGAGCCTCGTCGCCCAGTTCGATCGCACCGCGGTCGACCGCATCCTGCGCGAGGCCGGCCTCAAGGTCCTCGGCGCCTCGCGGCCGCCGGTGCTGCTCTGGCTCGCGCTCGACGACGGCAGCGGCGCGCATCTCGTCGACGATCCGGCGAGCCCCGAGGCGCGTGCCGCGCTCGCCGCGGCCCAGGCGCGCGGGCTGAATCTCGTCCTGCCGGGCATTAGCGAGCCCGCCCAGGCCGATCTCGCCGCGGATGCGATCTGGCGTGCCGACCTGCCCGCGCTCGCGGCGAATGCCGCGCGCCGCCAGGCGAACCTGATGCTGGTCGGCCAGCTGCGCCGGGTCGGCGAGCAGTGGGGTGCACGCTGGATCCTCGTCGAGGCCGGCGCCCCGCAATCCTGGGATCTCGCCGACGGCAACCTCGAAAGCCTGCTCGCCGCGGGCGCGAACGGCGCGGCCGACCGTCTCGCCGGCCGTTACGCCAAGGCGAGCGTCGAGCGCCACCCGAGTACTGTCCTGGTCTGGGTCGATGGCATCACCTCCGCCGCCGATTACGCACGGCTTCTCGACCTCCTCGGTCGTGACGACCTCGTGCGCGAGGCGCGTCCACAGGCTGCGCGTGGCAGCGGCCTGCTGCTGCGGCTGAACCTCAACGTGAAGCTCGCCGGCTGGATCGAAAACCTGCCGCCCGACGGTCCGCTGCGCGTTTCCGAGGGCGCCGAGGCCGATGGCGCCGAGGCCGTGCTGCGCTTCGTGCGCTGAGAACCCGATGCGGCACCTGCCGAACCTGATCACCCTGCTGCGCATGCTGGCCACCGTGCCGCTCGCCTGGCTGATCCGCGAAGACCGCTACGGCGAGGCGCTGTTGCTCGCGCTCGCCGCCGGCGCCTCGGATGCGCTCGACGGCTTCCTCGCCAAGCGCTTCGGCTGGCAGAGCTGGATCGGCGGCGTGCTTGATCCGCTCGCCGACAAGCTGCTACTCACCGCGTGCTTCGTCTCGCTGGTCGTCGCCGGCGTGCTGCCGGCATGGCTCGCCGTGCTGGTGCTCGCGCGCGACGTGATCATCGTCAGCGGCGCGGTGGCCTACCACAACCTGATCGAACCGATCCAGGCGCAGCCGACCTGGCTCGGCAAGATCACGACCGTCGTGCAGATCGCCTTCGTGCTCGCCACGCTGCTGCATCTTGCCGACTATCTGAGACTGCCGCCCCTGGCGCAGGCGGCGCTGTTCTGGAGCGTCGTGGCGAGCACCGTGGCGAGCGGCATCGATTACGTACTGCGCTGGGCTGCCCGCGCCCGGCGTGAACGCCGGCGGAGAGCCGATCCATGACCTCGACCGAACGCTGGCAGTGGCTGGTGGTGGCCCTCGTGAGTGGCGCGCTGATCTATCTGCTCGCCCCGGTACTCACGCCGTTCGCGGTTGCGGCGCTCTTCGCCTACCTCGGCGATCCGCTGGTCGATCGCCTTGAACGCCTGCGGCTGTCGCGCACGCTCGCCGTCAGCGTGGTATTCGCGGTCTGGCTGCTCGTGCTGACCCTGGTGCTGTTGCTGCTCGTGCCGTATGTCGAGCGCCAGATCGACAGCTTCATCCGCCAGCTGCCGGTCTGGTTCGCCTGGTTCCAGCAGCAGGCCGCGCCGTGGCTCGAGGCGCGCTTCGGCATCACGCTCGACCTGCCCGATCCGGCGCAGCTCCTCGGCGTCCTGCAGGAACACTGGAAGGAGGCCGGCGGTGCGGCTGCGACGATCGTCTCGCGCGTGTCGCGTTCCGGTTTCGCGATCGTCGCCTGGCTGGCGCATCTGGTACTGATCCCGGTCGTGACCTTCTATCTGCTGCGCGACTGGGACCTGCTCGTCGCGCGCGTGCACGAGCTGGTGCCGCGCAAGGGCGAGCCGGTGATCGCGCGGCTCGCGCGCGAGTCGGACGACGTGCTCGGCGCCTTCCTGCGCGGCCAGCTCAGCGTGATGATCGTGCTCGGCGCGCTCTATGCGATCGGCCTCTGGGCCGTCGGCATCGACGTCGGTCCGCTGATCGGCATGCTCGCCGGCCTGATCAGCTTCGTGCCGTACCTCGGCGCGATCTTCGGCGTGCTGATGGGTGTGATCGCCGCGCTCGTCCAGCATCACGACTGGCTGCACGTCGTGCTCGTGCTGATCGTGTTCGGCGTGGGCCATCTGATCGAGGGCTACGTGCTGGTGCCGCGCCTGATCGGCAACAAGATCGGCCTGCATCCGGTCGCGGTGATGTTCGCCATCCTTGCCGGCGGCGAACTATTCGGCTTCCTCGGCGTGCTGCTCGCGCTGCCGCTCGCCGCCGTGGCGATGGTCCTGCTGCGCTACCTGCACGAGCGTTACACGGCCAGCACGCTGTATCAGACGCCGGCGGTCGTGGTGCCGGCCGGACCCGACGCGGCGCCGGTGTTGCCGGCTGAGGAAGATCCAGCCACCGTCAGCGCGGCCGATGGCCATCCGAACGGGCAGGGCTGAGGCATGCGTCAGCTGCCGCTCGGCCTGCGCTGGCCGGCCCACCAGCGTTTCGCCACCTTCCACCTGGGCGCTAATGGCCTTGCCCTGGCGGCCGTACGCCGCACGGCGTGCGAAGACGGAGCTCCGTGGGTGTTTCTCGCCGGTCCGCCGGGCAGTGGACGTACGCATCTCCTGATCGCTGCCTGTCAGGAACTCAGCGAAACTGGCGGAAGCGCGCAATACCTGCCGCTCGCCGGCCTGCCGGCACCGCGCGCAGCAGCGATCCGTGCCTTCGGTGGCAGCCAGCTGCTTGCGATAGACGACCTCGACGCCTGCGCCGGCGATCGCGACGACGAGCACGCGCTGTTCGATCTGTTCAACCGCTGTCGTGCCGAAGGCAGCCGCCTCCTGTTCGCCGCCGTGGCGCCGCCCGCGCAGCTCGGCATCGGCCTGCCGGATCTCGTCTCACGCCTGTCGAGCTGCACGCAGGTGGTGTTGCGCCCGCTCGACGACGACGAGCGCCGCGACGTGCTGCGCCGCCGTGCCGGCGAGCGCGGCCTGGTGCTCGATGAGGCGGTGCTCGACTATCTGTTCGCGCGCCATTCGCGCGATCTCGGCTCGCTCGGCGTCCTGCTCGAACGGCTCGACCGCGAGTCGCTCGCCGCACAGCGGCGCATCACCGTGCCGTTCCTGAGACAGTTCCTCGCGGAACCCCGAGGCCCGGCCGGGCCCTGAGACGGCATGCGCCGTCTTCAGCGCATCGGCTCACGGGACGCGTGAGGGGCGGCCCGCATGAGGACTAGCCACGTGGCGATGTCGCCGCCGTGTGCAGGCGCGCGTCCAGCTCGGCCAGCCGTTGCGGTGTGCCGGCGTCGGTCCAGGCACCGCGGTGGTGCTGGCCGTACAGCGCGCCGCGGCGTGCGGCCGCGTAGAGCAGCGGCGCGAGCGGGAAACGCGGCGGCTCGGCCGTACTTCCCGGATGGTCGGCGAGCACCTCGCGCCAGCCGTCGAGAATAGCCGGACGGAACACGCCGATCCCGGCATAGGTCAGCGCGCCAGGCCCTTTGCCGGCGAGCCGGCCGTCGGCACCCGGCGAGAAATCGCCTTGTGGATGATGCGTCGGATTGTCGACGAGCACGAGGTGAGCAACCCCCTCCGGCTGTGTCGGCAATTTGGCGAAATCCAGATCGCACCAGATGTCGCCATTGACGACGAGGAACGGCTCCGGCCCGAGGCGCGGCAACGCGTGCAGGATGCCGCCGCCGGTCTCGAGTGGTTCCACGCCTTCGGCGCTGTAATCGATGCGCAGGCCCCAGCGTGAGCCGTCGCCAAGTGCGGCGGGGAACTGCGCCGCCAGCCAGGCCGTGTTGATGACCACCTCGCGCACGCCGCATCCGGCCAGGCGTTCGAGGTGCCATTCGATCAGGCGCTTGCCGCCCACTGCGATCAGCGGTTTCGGCGTCGTCAGGGTCAGCGGCCTCAAGCGCTCGCCCCTGCCGGCGGCGAGGATCAGTGCGCGACGGATCACGGCACCGCCAGGACCGCCGCGCGCGGCCGGGTCAGATCACGGCCCGCGGTGGCCGCGTCGAGCAGGGTGGCGAAGTCGCGGAGTTCGGGGTAGCGATGCGCGACATCGAGCGCGTAGCGCAGGGTCAGGGGCAGATCGCCCAGGTATTGGGCTTTGCCGTCGCGATACCACAGCCGGCAGAAGATGCCGAGCACCTTGATGTGGCGCTGCAGGCCCATCAGGTCGAATCCGCGGCGGAAGCGCGCAGCATCCGCGTCGACGATGCCGGCAGCGACGAGCCGCGCATGGTGGGCGTCGACCCAGGCATACACCTGTTCCTTTGGCCAGGCGATGTAGCAGTCGCGCAGCAGGGAGACCAGGTCGTAGCTCGGCGGACCGCGCACCGCATCCTGGAAGTCAATGATCGCCGGGCTGTTCTCCGCAGCGACGAGCAGGTTGCGGCTGTGAAAGTCGCGGTGCACGAAGACCTGCGGCTGGCCGAGCGCGGCATCGATCAGCAGGGCGAAGGCGCGCTCCAGCACGGCGCGCTCGTCCGGATCGAGCGTGCGGCCGAGATGGCGTGCGAGGAACCATTCCGGCAGCAGGTCCATCTCGGCCTGCAATCGCGCGGCGTCGTAGGCCGGCAATCCGGTCGTATCGACCCGCGTCTGCATCGCGTACAGGGCTGCCAGGGCTTTGCCATACAGCGCGTGCACGGTCGTCTCGTCGAGTTCCGGCAGATAAGTGCGCGTGCCGAGGTCCTCGAGCAGGAGAAAGCCTTGCGTGAGGTCCGTGGCGAGCACCTCGGGCGCATGCAGGCCGGCCGCGCGCAGACGCTGCGCGACGTCGAGCCACGGGCCGAGCGGCTCGCGTTCCGGCGGCGCATTCATCACCACGTGGCTGCCGACCCGGCTGCCGACCCGCCAGTAGCTGCGGAAACTCGCATCCGCCGATGCCGGCTCGATATGCAGATCGATCTCTTCGAGGTGGCATTGGGCGAAGCGGCGCAGCGCGTCGAGGCGCTCGGGCGTGATCGGCATGGGACGGATGAGGGCGATGGCGGCGCGCCAGTGTAGCGCGCGGCTCATGGCGTCCGGGTCGGTTAGCAGGCTGAGCATTATGACGGCAGCCCGCCAAGGCCTCGGGCAGGGACAGGCAAGCAGTCGGGAGCCGGGCACGGGACTTGCCTATGTGTTCTGTAAGCACTGCGACGCTTTGCCACATCGTGGCGGGTGTCGCTCTCCTCGGCCGAACGGACCAAGCCCATGCTGGAAACCGGCCTGATCGACAGTCCTCCGAGCGTCGCGCCGGCGCCGGTGCTTCCCCCCAACCTTCCGGTCGATGGGCCGCCAGCAATGGAAGAGTCCGCACCGGCGCCTGTCACCGCCGTGGTGCCGGCGCCAGCCGCGGCTGTGGCCATGGACTTGACGCTCGCCGAGCTGGTGGCCGATCGTCTGGTCGGCTGCGATCTGCATCTGGTATTACCCGATGGGCTGCGCAGCCTGACCCTCGCCCGGCGCATCGGCAGTGGCTTCGGCAATCTCAGCGAGGCGATCCGCCAGGCAGTCCGGCAGGTCGAATCCGTCGATGCGCAGGCGCCGTTGATCGCCGCCGAGAGTGAGGAGCTGCGCGTTCAAGCCGAAGCTCAGGCCGAGGCCGTGCGCGTCACGCTCGACCAGGCCCAAGCGCTCAGTGCGGGCCTCGCGCGCGCAAAGACCGATCTGCACGCGCTCGGCCGTGCGGCTGCCGAGACCACCGCGCGTGCCGCCCAGGGACGATCCGCCGCCGATGCACTGCGCGCAGTGATGGGTGAGATCGAACATCGGGCCGCGCGCATCAACGAGGTCATCGACCTGATCGACCAGATCGCATTCCAGACCAACGTCCTATCCCTGAACGCTGCGGTGGAGGCGGCGCGGGCCGGCGAGGCCGGGCGAGGTTTCGGCGTGGTCGCCCAGGAGGTCCGCACCTTGTCGCAGCGCGCCGCGCAGGCGGCGCAGAGTGCCCGCGAGCTGGTTTCCGGCACCCAGGCATCGGTAGCGTCCGGCCGGCAGACCGCAACCGACAGCTTCGCCACATTATCCGAGCTTGGCAGTGCGGTCGAACGCGCCGGTACCGCCATGAGTGCGGTCGCCGATCTAGTCGGCGAGCAGCAGGTGGCGGTTGGAGCGATCGAGCGTTCGCTCGAGCGCGTGGCAGGACTGAGTCGCGACAATGTCGAGCGCGGCGTGCAGATCGCCGACCATACCGAGGCGCTGCGCGAGGATGCCGACGTGCTCGGCGATTGTATCCGCCTGTTCCGCCTGCCGGTCGATCCGCTCGAGGAACCTCGCCACGCCGAGGTGTACGAGCTGGCGCGCGCGACGGCCGCGTCCATCGCCGAGACGTTCGTCAGGCTGGTCGTCGAGCGCCGCCTGTCGCCGCAGGCGATGTTCTCGACCGAGTACGCGCCGATCGAGGGCACCTCGCCGACCAAGTACCACACGCCGTTCGATGCGCTCTGCGACGAGGTCCTGCCGTCGATCCAGGAACCCGTGCTCGCCTCGCGGCCGTGGCTGGCCTATGCGATCGCCGCGAACGTCGATGGCTATGTGCCGACCCACAACGATCGCTATTGCCAGCCGCTGACCGGCGACCCGAAGCGCGATCTGGTCGGCAACCGCACCAAGCGGCTGTTCGACGATCGCGTCGGCCGTGTCGCCGGATCGAGCACGGACGACTACCGCCTGCAGATCTACCGTCGCGACACGGGGCAGATCCTGTTCGATCTGTCCGTGCCGATCGTCCTGCGCGGCTATCACTGGGGCTGTTTCCGGGTCGGCTACTCGCTCGAGTGAGCGGCGGCACGGGCCGCCCGGCAGCCGCGCCCGACGGCGACCCGGTTTGACCCACGGTCGTCTCAAACCGTACCATTTCGGTACGCATTGAACGGCTCGTCGCCATGCTCCGGGTCAGCAAGCTCACCGATTACGCCACGGTCGTCATGACCGCGCTCGCCGACGCGCCGGACGAGGTCATGAGCGCCCAGTCGCTCGCCGAGCGCGCACGGCTCGAACTGCCCACGGTCAGCAAGGTGCTCAAGCAGCTCGGCGCCGCAGGGCTGGTCGAGTCGTTCCGCGGCGCGAGCGGCGGTTACCGGCTCACGCGTGCACCGGCCGAGATCAGCATCGCCGAGATCGTCATCGCGATGGAGGGGCCGATTTCGATGACCGAATGCAGCGCGCAGAGCGGCCTGTGCGACCACGAACGACATTGCGGCATGCGCGGCAACTGGCAGCGCATCAGTCAGGCGATCGAAACCGCCCTGCGCAGCGTTTCGCTCGCCGACATGCAGAAGCCGCCGCCCGGCCGGCGCGGCACGCCGCTGCCGCTGCGCGTGGCCCTGGCCTGAACCCGCAGGAGTTCCCATGGTCAGCGAACGCAGCGAACTCGAATCCGCCCTCAATCGCCGCTACGAGGCGGGCTTCGTTACGGACATCGAGACCGACAGCCTGCCGCCCGGTCTGAACGAAGGCATCATCCGCGCGATTTCCGCGAAGAAGGATGAGCCTTCATGGTTCGTCGACTGGCGGCTCGATGCCTATCGCCACTGGCTGACGATGGCGCCGCCGCATTGGGCGAAGCTCGCGATCGCACCGATCGATTTCCAGGCGATCAGCTACTACGCCGCACCGCGCCGCCGACCGAAGTCGCTCGACGAGGTCGATCCGAAGCTCCTCGAGACCTACGACAAGCTCGGTGTGCCGCTGCACGAGCGCGCGCGGCTCGCCGGCGTGGCGGTCGATGCGGTGTTCGACTCGGTCTCGGTCGGCACGACCTTCCGCGAGGAACTGGCGCGGGCCGGCGTGATCTTCTGCTCGATGTCCGAGGCCATCCGCGAGCACGGCGAACTCGTGCGGCGCTATCTCGGTTCGGTCGTGCCGGTCGGCGACAACTACTTCGCGGCGCTGAACTCCGCGGTGTTTTCCGACGGCTCGTTCGTATTCGTGCCGAAAGGCGTGCGCTGTCCGATGGAGCTGTCGACCTACTTCCGCATCAACGCCGGCCACACCGGCCAGTTCGAGCGCACGCTGATCATTGCCGAGGAAGGTGCCTCGGTGTCGTACCTCGAAGGTTGCACCGCGCCGATGCGCGACGAGAACCAGCTGCATGCCGCGGTCGTCGAGCTCGTCGCGCTCGACGACGCGAACATCAAGTACTCGACCGTGCAGAACTGGTATCCGGGCGACGAGGAAGGCCGCGGCGGCATCTACAACTTCGTCACCAAGCGCGGCGAATGTCGCGGTCCGCGTTCGCGCATTTCCTGGACTCAGGTTGAGACCGGCTCGGCGATCACCTGGAAATACCCGAGCTGCGTGCTGCGCGGCGAGGATTCGGTCGGCGAGTTCCACTCGGTCGCGCTGACCCATCACCGCCAGCAGGCCGATACCGGCACCAAGATGATCCACATCGGCCGCAACACCAAGTCGAAGATCGTCTCCAAGGGCATCAGCGCCGGGCGCGGCCAGAATACCTACCGCGGTTTGGTGCGCGTCGAGAAGGGCGCCGAGAACGCGCGCAACCACACGCAGTGCGATTCGCTGCTGATCGGCAAGCAGTGCGGCGCGCACACCTTCCCTTACATCGAGGTGAAGAACCCGAGCGCGATCGTCGAGCACGAGGCGACGACCTCGAAGATCTCCGAGGACCAGCTCTTCTACTGCCGCTCACGCGGCATCGGCGAAGAGGATGCCGTGTCGATGATCGTCGACGGCTTCTGCAAGCAGGTGTTCAGGGAACTGCCGATGGAGTTCGCCGTCGAGGCGAAGAAGCTGCTCGAAGTCAGTCTCGAAGGAGCGGTCGGATGACTGCGCGCATCGCGGTTGCGGAATATGCTCTGGGGCTGTGTCTTTCAGTGATCGCCTCTGCAGGCATGGCGGCTGGTACGGCCGAACGCACGCCCGGCTGCAATCCTGACGGCAACCAGGCCGAGATGAATGCCTGCGCCGCTGAGGATTTCGAAAAGGCCGATGCGGCCTTGAATGCCACCTGGAAGACTCTGCTCGCACGTCTCGGCAGCGACTCACTAGGCCTGGTACGCGCGCGTGAGGCCCAGCTGCAATGGATTCGATTTCGTGATGCCGAACTCGCTGCACATTTTCCGCTCGCTGCCGGGGAAGATTCTCGGGTGAAATATGGATCGATGCATCCGCTCGAGCATTACTCGCTGCTCGCCAAACTCACCCGGCAGCGCGAGAGCCAGCTCCGCGAATGGCTGGACGAACTCGACGCGCGATGACGCGATAACACGCCTCGGCTCCGCCGCACCATCAACCGATTTCCGGCTGCCATTCCATGCTCAAGATCGACAACCTCCACGTCCGCGTCGCGGGCAAGGAAATCCTCAAGGGCCTCACGCTCGAGGTGAGGCCCGGCGAAGTGCACGCCATCATGGGGCCGAATGGTGCGGGCAAGTCCACGCTCGGCAACGTGCTCGCCGGGCGCGAAGGTTACGAGGTCACCCAGGGCTCGGTGACCCTCGCCGACCGTGACCTGCTCGCACTCGAACCCGAGCAGCGTGCCGCGCTCGGCGTGTTCCTCGCGTTCCAGTACCCGGTTGAGATACCGGGCGTGAACAACACCTATTTCCTCAAGGCCGCGCTGAATGCACAGCGCAAGTATCGCGGCGAGGCGGAGCTTGATTCGATGCAGTTCCTGCGCCTCGTGCGTGAGAAGCTCGGCGTGCTGCATGTTTCCGACGAGCTGCTACATCGCGCGGTCAACGCGGGCTTCTCCGGCGGCGAGAAGAAGCGCAACGAAATCTTTCAGATGGCGCTGCTCGAACCGAAGCTCGCGATCCTCGACGAGACCGATTCGGGCCTCGACATCGACGCGCTGAAGATGGTCGCCGAGGGCGTCAACCACATGCGCGACCCGCAGCGTGCCTTCCTCGTCATCACCCACTACCAGCGCCTGCTCGACTACATCGTGCCGGACCGTGTGCACGTGCTCGCCGGCGGGCGCATCGTCGAGAGCGGGGACCGCAGCCTCGCGCTGCGCCTCGAAGCGCAGGGTTACGGCGCACTCGCGCGGCGTGAACCCGCTGCGCGAGCGCAGGGCTGAACGTGGCCATGCCGCTGTTCGCCTCGTTGCTGCAGACACGGCCGGACGATGCCGCCGGCGAACCCGACTGGCTGCGCGAAGTACGCGCCGCGGCGCTCGCGGACCTGCGTGGCGTCGGCCTGCCCACGCCACGCGTCGAGAGCTGGAAGTACACGCCGCTGCGTGCGCTGGAATCGCGCCGCTTCGTCTGCTGCAGCGATGCCGAGGCGTCACGACGCGCGGTGCCTGAGGCGGCGCTGGCACTCGTGGCCGCCGATGCGCCGCGTCTGGTGTTCGTCAACGGCACATACCGCGCAGACCTCACGCGGCTTCAGGGCCTGCCGGCCGGTCTCACGCTCGAGCCGCTGTCCGCGGCGCTCGCCCAGGCGCCGGAAGCGATGCGCTTCCTGCTCGCCCGCCGCTTCGCCGCCGCGGGCGACGTGTTTGCCCGGCTCAACACGGCCCTGCTGCGCGAGGGTACGCTGCTGCGCGTCGCGCCGGGAACCCGCATCGTTCCGCCGGTGCATCTCGTGTGCGTCGGCACGCCGGCCGAGGCCGACATCGCCTGGTCACTGCGCCATCTGATCGATCTCGGCGAGGACAGCCATCTCACCCTCGTCGAGCACTACGTCGGCAGCGGTGCGCATGCCCATCTCGGCAATGGTCTCGCACAGTACCGCCTGCAGGCCGGCGCGGTCCTGCGGATCGTCCAGGCACAGGAGGAGGCAGTCGGCGCGAGCCTGATCCGGCGCAGCGAGTTCGATCTCGATGCGCGTGCCGAGGTGATGCTGACCGCGCTCGATCTCGGCGCGACGCTCGCGCGGCACGACCTCGTCGCGCGCCTGTCCGGTGCGGGTGCGAGATTCTCGGCGCGCGGCTGTTTCGCGCTGCGTGGCCGGCAGCACGCCGACATGCAGATCGACGTCGGCCATCGCGCGTGCGACAGTGCCTGCGAGCTGATCTGGCGCGGCGTCGCCGACGAGCGCGCACGCGGCGTGCTGCGCGGTGCGATCGGGATCGAACCGGGTGCCGACGGTGCCGTCGCGCATCTCTCGACCAAGAACCTGCTGCTCTCGCCGCACGCGGAGATCGATGCCCAGCCGGTGCTCGAAATCCATGCGGACGAAGTCCAGGCGAGCCATGGCGCGACCGTCGGTCAGCTCGACGAAGCCGCGCTGTTCTATCTGCGTTCGCGCGGTCTCTCGGCGGCGGCGGCGCGGGCGCTGCTGATCCAGGCGTTCTGCCGCGAGGTACTCGATGCCGGCGTGCCCGAGGCACTGCGCGACGCGCTCGCGGCACGTCTGGCGCACTGTCTGCCGCAGGAGGCCCGCAATGCATGACGGTCCGGCCCTGCCGGTCGGCATCGCCGATGCCAGGCACTACCTCTGGGGCGAATGCTGCGATGGATGGCATCTGCTCGAGCACGACGGGCTTTCGGTGATCCAAGAGCGCGTCCCACCGGGCGTCGCGGAGACGCGCCACCGCCATCGGCTCGCGCGCCAGTTCTTCTTCGTCCTGCAAGGACAGGCCGTGATCGAGGTGGAAGGGCAGCGCCACGCACTCGGCGAAGGCCAGGGGCTGCACGTCGCTCCGGAGCTGGCCCATCAGTTCCGCAACGAGTCGGCCGCCGACGTCGTGTTTCTCGTGATATCCACGCCGCGCAGCCACGGCGACCGCCACGCCGCGCCGCACGCAGGAGAGCCGATCGCATGAGTACGCTGCTGCGTGCCGCCGAGCCGTTCGACAGCGCACGCTATCGCGCGGACTTTCCGCTGCTCGCACGTCAGATCCACGGCAAGCCGCTGATCTATTTCGACAGTGCGAACACCGCGCAGAAGCCGGCTGCGGTCATCGAGGCGGTTGACGATTTCTACCGGCAGCACAACGCCAACGTCGCGCGCGCGGTGCATACGCTCGGCGAGGAAGCGACGGCCGGCTACGAGGCGGCGCGCGATCGGCTCGCGCGACGTCTCAACGCCGGTTCGCGCGACGAGGTCGTGCTGACCAGCGGCACCACGCAGGCGATCAACCTCGTCGCCTACAGTCATGCCCTGCCGCGCCTCGCGCCGGGCGACGAGATCCTCGTCACGCAGATGGAGCATCACGCGAACATCGTGCCGTGGCAGCTCGTCGCCGCGCGCAGCGGCGCGCGCGTGGTGCCGGCACCGATCACCGAGGCCGGCGAGCTGATCCTCGAACGCTTCGCCGCGCTGCTCACGCCGCGCGTGAAGCTCGCCGGCGTCACCCACGTCTCGAACGTGACCGGCACGATCAACCCGGTGCGCGAGATCGCCAGGCTGTGCCGCGAGCGCGGCGTGCCGCTCCTGATCGACGGCTCGCAGGCCGGTCCGCATCTCGCGATCGACGTGCAGGCGATCGGCTGCGATTTCTACGCCGTCACCGGCCACAAGATGTTCGGCCCGACCGGCACCGGCGCGCTGTGGGCGCGGCGCGAGCACCTCGCGGCGATGCCGCCGTTCTTCGGTGGCGGCGAGATGATCCGTTCGGTGAGTTTCGACGGCAGTGTGTTCGCCGATCCACCGCACAAGTTCGAGGCCGGCACACCGAACATCGCCGGTTTCGTCGGGCTGGCCGCGGCGATCGAGTACGTCGACCGGATCGGCATCGAGCGCATTGCCGCGTATGAACAGGAACTGCTCGAACACGCCAGCGCCGCGCTGCGTGCGGTGCCCGGTCTGCGCCTGTTCGGCACGGCCGCGCACAAGGCGCCGGTGCTGTCGTTCCTCGTCGAGGGCGCGCATGCGCACGATCTCGCGACGCTGCTCGACCACGAAGGCATCGCGGTGCGCTCCGGCCACCACTGTGCCCACCCGCTGATGAAGTTCTACGGCGTGCCGGCCACGCTGCGCGCCTCGCTGGCGTTCTACAACACGCACGAGGAGATCGAGCGCTTCGTCGCGGCGCTGATCAAGGTGCGCCGGCTGCTGGCCTGAACGGGGGCATGGAGTGGTGAACATGCCGGATCGGCCGCCTGCGCAGACCACGCCGCTCTACCAGGCGCTGGTGCTCGACCACCAGCGCGCGCCGCGCTGCCACGGTCCCGTAGCGGGTCACACCCATGCCGCCGAGAGCGTCAATGCGCTGTGCGGCGACCGCGTGCGCATCGAGCTGTGCCTCGCCGACGACTGCGTGGGCGCGATCGGCTTTACCGGCGAGGCCTGTGCGATCACCACGGCCACGGCATCGATGCTCTGCGAGCTGGCGATCGGCAGGACCGTCTCCGAACTGGCCGATCTCGAGCGTCGGTTCCATGAGGTCATCGCTGGCGACGTGGCGGAGGACGCCGTGCTCGGCAGCCTCAACGCGCTGCGCGAACTCGCCCGCTATCCCTCGCGGCGGCTCTGCGCGGAGCTGCCCTGGAATGCCCTGCACGCCGCATTGACGCATCCGACGGAGTCCGCACGATCATGAGCATCGACACAACCCCTGCCGACCCCCCGGCCCGGCTGCAATTCCGCGAAGCGCATGCGGAGGACGTCCCGGCGATCGTCGCCCTCGTCGAGTCGGCCTATCGCGGCGATGCGAGCCGTCGTGGCTGGACGACCGAGGCCGATCTGCTCGACGGCCAGCGTACTGATGCCGCGGGCGTCGCCGAGTTGCTCGCACGACCGGACAGCCGCCTCCTGCTCGCCGAACGCGAGGGAAGTCTGCTCGGCTGCTGCCATCTCGAACGCCAGGCTGAGGCCTGCTACTTCGGCATGTTCGCGGTGGCGCCGGGTTTGCAGGGCGGTGGCGTCGGTGGCGCGATCCTCGCCGAGGCCGAGCGCCTCGCGCGCGAAGCATGGCACTGCGTACGCATGGAAATGACGGTGATCACCGTGCGTGACGAGCTGATCGCCTGGTACGTGCGGCGCGGCTATCGCCGCACCGGCGCGCTCAGGCCATTCCCGTACGGCGACGAGCGCTTCGGCCGGCCGCGGCGCGCCGACCTGGAGTTCGAGGTACTGGCGAAGCCGCTGGTCTGAGAGCCGGTTCGGAGCCGGCGGACGCAGGCGCGGCATAGGCTGCACGAGTTGGAGGGGTGATGAGCGACTGGATCTGCGTGGGAGCGACGGTGGATCTCCTGCCGGGCGAATTCCGCGTCGTCTATGACGGCGACGTGGCCATCGCCGTGTACAACGTGGACGGCGAGTTCCATGCCGTCGAAGACGTCTGCACGCACGACGGGGGTGAACTCGCCGGCGGACCTCTGCATGGGCATGAGATCGAATGCCCACGCCACGGCGCGCGCTTCGACCTGCGCACCGGCGAAGCCCTGTGCCCGCCCGCCTACACTCCGATCGCCAGATTCCCCGTGAAGGTGGAGAACGGCGTGGTGTACACGCGCGACGACCGCTGGGACTGAGCGGTCGCTCGGGGCCCGCCCGTGCGCCGGTACGTGCGTGCCACGCGCCTCGGCACCATGACGGCGCGGCCCTGACGTGCCGTCAGCGTCAGCCGGCGACTTGCCTCGCGCGCGTGGGGTCGCCGTTCCCGGCGCAGGCCGACCACGCCCTCGCGCCAGATCAACGGCGTGCCGCGAGGATCGTGCCGAGCCGGTCGGGCGTGCCGGGCACGCGTTCGAGATGCGGGTAGCGCAGGCCGCCGTGGTAATCGACGCGCAGGGTCCGGTAATGGTCGGCCTGGCGTACCAGCAGTTCGATCGGCGCGTCGCGGTCCCGTGGGGCGCGCACCGCTTCGCGTAGCCGCGCGGCCGTGTAGGCGAGCCCGTCGACCGCGATCACGCTCATGTCGCGGGCGATGCCGGCCCGCTGCGCCGGGCCGTCCCAGAGCACGTCGCCGACCGTGCCGTCATGCCCGATCTTCAGGCCGAGCGAAAAGCCGAAGTCGTCCTGTTCCTGTGCCGCTTCGGCCGCGGTCAGCGCGGTGTTCGGCGTCGCGCTGAACGCCACGCGCCAGCCGGCACGGGCGAGGCCATCGAGCGGCGCATCGTCGCCGAGACCGTCGAGCCGCTGGCGCAGGAACGCGGTCCAGTCGCCGGGCTGGAGCGTCTCGAGCGTTCCCGTCACGTCGTCGAAAGCGTAGGTGGATACGTCCTGCGCACCGCCGGCACTGCGGTAGAAGCGCCGCGCGAAGTCGTCGAGCGTGCGGCGTCCGTGCGACAGCTCGCGCAGACGCGCGTCGACCGCGAGCCACAGCAGCGCGCCCTCGCCGTAGAAGTCGTAGGCGCGCTGCCAGCTCTCCGCTGCCTGCGGCGCGTCGTTGTAATCGACGATACCCTGATGCACGGTGTCCTGCAGGTTGCGCCAGTCGCGCCCGCGCCGCGCGGCGTAGCCGGCCGCGGAGGCGGCCAGCACCTCGCGGGCCTGCTCGGGCGTCCACAGGCCGCTGCGCGCGGTGAGCACCATCGCCCAGTACTGGGTCAGGCCCTCGTAGACCCATAGCAGGTCGTTGCGCGCCGGCGTGTTGTAGTGCGGCGCCCAGCTCGCGGCCGGGCGCCGGAACTTGCCGTTCCAGGCATGCACGTACTCGTGCGGCAGGAGGTCGTTGTCGAAGAACGGCGCGTCGCCGCCGAGGTAATCCGGATACGTACCGTCCTCGCTCGACTGCAGGTGTTCGAGACCGATGTGGCCGAACGTGTCCGAAAGCACGAGCAGGAAGTCGTAGTGCGCGAACGGGCGCGGGCCGAACACCCGATCCGCTTCGACAACCAGCGCACGGTGTGCGGCGACGAACTCGGACTTTGCGTCGAGCAGCGCGGGCGTGTCGGCGAACGCATGCAGGCTCACCGGGGCGCGGGCGTCGACATCGAGCGCAATATGCCGTATGTGCCGGCCCGCGTAGACCGGCGAGTCGACGAGCTCGACCAGCGGCACCGGAGCGAAGCGCAGCGTATCCGCCGTGCGCGATTCGCGGGACAGGGCGCTGGCGTAATCCCAGCCTGCGGGCACGGTCAGGCTGGCCGCCACGCGGATGCGCCGCGCATCGTAGCCGGCCGGATAGAGCAGCACGCGATGCCATTGCACGGCGAGCAGCTCGGGCGTCATCGCGACGCGGCCCTGTGCGGAGGACGTCGGCGAGAGATAGTCGAACTCGATGTCCAGCGCCTCGGTACCGTCCGGTACCTCGACGTGGAAGGCGTACATGTCGAGCGAGTCGCGTCGCCAGGCGAGCCGGTTGCCATGGGCCGCGATGCGCAGGCCGGCGATCTGGTTGATCGGGCCGGTCGGCGCGTGGTTGCCCGGGATCCACTGCGGATACCACAGCGTCAACGCACCGGCCTGCACCGGGATGCGTTCGCGCACATGCTGGATGCGCCGGCTCACGTCGCTCGCATCGACCGCGAGCATGAGTGTGCCGGGGTAGTCCGCATCGCGTACCGTCGCCGGCGCCATGGGAGGCATCGCGTCGGCCGCGCCGGCGGCGATCGGCAGCAGACTGCACAGCAGCAGGGCAGACAGACGGGACATGCATGGACTCCGCAACGGCTGGGCCCGCATGGTAGCGGCTCGCGCGATCGCATTGGATGGCACGGTCCGCACCGGCGCATGCCGTTGCACGGCCCGTCGCCGTGCGGATCAGGCTGGCGCGTGTTTGCGGAACCGTCAGAGGCGGGTGAGCCGGACCAGCACGATCTCGCCGTGCCCACTCAGCACGAGCGGACGGATCAGCGCTTCGGCGCGCAATTCCAGCGTGTCGCCGGCTTCCGCACGGCAAGCGGTCGGCGTGTCCTTCGGGTGCACGCTGCCGCTCGCGGCGTGGATCAACCAGAGCGCGCGCGGCGTCGGGAAGAAAGCCATCGGGCCGACCAGCGGCCGCGCGAGCAGTTCGCCCTCGAACACGCCGCGTCGCGTCATGAGGTTGAAATCGCGGCTCGGCCCGCCGAGCAGGCGGCACTGCACGGTCGCCTCGCCGGCGAATGCGATGCGCGCATGGCGCAGTTCGAGGCGCACCGGCGGCGTGGCATCCACGCACAGCTCGACGCCGCCGTCGAGCAGCAGCAGTTGCCGGTCGATGCCGGGAAAAGCGGAGAAAGGTCCATCCTCGGCGATGTCCGCGATCGACACGCGCCAGTCGAAGTCGTCACCGCCGGCCGGCGCGCGGGCGATCTCGGTCGTGACGCCGCCGCCATTCTTCCATGGCATGCGCCGATAGCCCGATGCCGGCAGGAGGCGCAACGCCTGCCTCTGCATCGCTCAGCCGCCCGTCCGGCGCAGCAGCCACAGGGTCAGGCCGTAGGCCACGAGTGTTGCTGCAATGCCGGTGCCGAGACTCACCCAGAAACCGACGCCCGCGCGCAGCAGGGCAGGCAGCACGACGAACAGCGCAAGCGAGGGCAGGACCAGCCAGAGGACATCGCCGGCGAACGCCGCGATGCGCATGGCATCGTGCGTGTCGCGCCACAGCCAGAGGATCGCGAGCAACGAGGTCAGCGGTAGCGAGGCGAGCAGGGCGGCGGCGATGCTCGAGCGCTTGGCGAGCTCCGCCGCACCGGCGATCAGCAGCGCGGAGATCACGACCTTGGCGAGGAATTGCAGCATCGCCTCAGGCCGTGAGCGTGGCGAGATCGGCGGCCGAGCGGCGCAGGCTTTCTTCCCAGTTCCAGCCGATGATCGGCTCGCCGGTCAGCGCGTCGTCGAAATCCTCGCGCTGACCGGGCGCGAGCAGGTGCCGGTAATCCACCGTCACCTCGTCGCCCGGCGCGAGGTCGCGCAGCGCGAACACGAAACCGAGATGCCAGAGGCCGGTCGGATCGAAGGCGTGGTTGATGTAGCACTCGTCCGGCCAGTCCGGCGTGACGGTGTAGCGATCCTCGAACCAGCGCACGGTCGCCGGCAGCAGGCTCGCCGCATCTGGCAGGGCATGCAGTTCGTCCCAGCGGTAGACACGCGGGATGTCGTCCGGCGCCGTGATCAGGCGGCCACGCGGCACGGCTTCGGCGACGAACAGGCCCTTGCCGGCGCCGGGGATCAGGGACGGAGCGACGCGGTATGTCGGCAGGATCATGCGGATCGGGGGCGGGGAAACGCCGCGCAGTGTAGCGCAGCGCCGGCCCGCGGCTGCCCGCCGGGCGGGTCGTTCCGGACGGCCCATCCGCGCCGCGGGTCCGATGCCGGTGGAAAGCGGTGCGTCCGCGTGCCGGCTTCGTGCTCCGCGATCCCGCCACGCGCCTTCCCTGACGCGTGGCGGGCTGGCCGCGGCCCGGGTTGCTCAACCACCAGACTTCGGCGCTTCCGGCTTGGCCTTCGGCGCTGCACCATCGGTCAGGATCAGCGCGCGGTTGTTGTCCACGGTCTTCTGGCCGATGCCCTTGACCTGCACGAGTTCGTCGGCGCTCTTGAATGCCCCGTGCTGCTGACGGTAAGCGACGATCGCTTCGGCCTTGCTCTGGCCGACGCCCTTGAGGCTCGCGGCGATGGTCGCCGCATCGGCGGTGTTGACGTTGACCGGCTGCGCGGCGAAGGCGGAGCCGGCGAAGGCGAGACCGAGGGCGAGGATCAGCGAACGGATGAAACGGGTCATGGCATGTCTCCTTGGAAGGTGTCGGGGATGCGAGGCCGGCGGTGCGCCGGTGGAGACAGGTTAGGCGGGGGGCTCGGGGCGGGCCTCGGTCATCCGCCGCAGGCGGACGTCAGCGGAGCGCGGCGCGGCCGCTGGGAAATTTCCGATCGTCCGGTTCGCGAAGCCCGCCCGGTAGTCGGTCCCGGAGCGTGCTCCCGCCATCCCGGCCGGCCGCGGCGCGCTGCTAGAATCCACGGACTTCTCGCGCAGGGAGCTCCGATGAATCTCGCCAGACTCGAAGCCTTCGTGTCGATGCAGTGGGACGACGACATCGTCCCGCGCCTCGTCGAGTACATCCGCATTCCGAACAAGTCGCCGATGTTCGACACGCAATGGGCCGAGCACGGCTACATGGATGCCGCGGTGGACCTGCTCGCCGGCTGGGCGAAGCGCCAGGCGGTGG
>Ga0116193_1001479_pt1 | contig 19401 bp, 12 predicted proteins | sample AD_UKC115_MetaG_FD_89892 | JGI IMG/M metagenome (GOLD analysis project Ga0116193, IMG submission 89892) | Active sludge microbial communities of municipal wastewater-treating anaerobic digesters from Hong Kong - AD_UKC115_MetaG | ecosystem: Engineered > Bioreactor > Anaerobic > Digestate... | reverse complement strand
TACTATTTATGTGAAAGATGATGGCGGATGTGTAACTACAAAAGCTATTACCTTGGGTCAGGCTGCGCCAATTGTTATAACCAATTATGTGGGCGCAGCAAGCAGTTGCAGCAATGATGGTTCGATCATGGTTTACCGCTCAGGAGGTATTCCTCCCTATACATATAGCATTGATGGGGTAAATTACCAGGTATCCAATTCCTTCCTAAATCTTGCTGCCGGAAACTATACCGTTCATGTTAAGGATTCTAAGAATTGCGATTATTCCCAGGCGGCCGTGGTGCCACAGGGTGCAGGGCTTTCATTAACAATCCGTAAATCGGATGCCAGTGCCTGTATAAATGATGGAAGCATCCAGGTAGTTGTGAGTGGTGGAGCTCCGGGTTTTTCTTATTCCCTTAACGGTGGCTCACCGCAACCCTCGAACAGCTTTAGCGGACTGGCTGCAGGAAATTATGTGGTTTCGGTTACTGATTCCCGTGGCTGCACCGGTAATTCCAACGTTAGCATCAATGTAAATAATATTTCAGTAACGTATTACAAAGTAGATGCACCAAGCTGTGCAGGTACCGGAAGTATTACACTTTACCGTACCGGTGGTGTAGGCCCCTATACCTACAGCCTCGATGGAAATAACTATCAGGCCAGTAGCGTATTTACAGGAATCACACCCGGAACCTATACCGGTTATGTAAAAGACAGCAAGACCTGTGTTGGTCAAACTGCAGACAATGCGATTGTGGTAGGCCCCGAAAATTGCAATAATAATGCCCGCGGTTCCAAACCGGTTATGAGTGATGTTACCTCCCTTTCTGTAAGTGCATTCCCCAATCCTTCGGCGAATGAATTTATGTTAAACCTTAAAGGATTCAAGGTGAATGAACGGGTAAGCATTACCGTTACCGACCTGCTGGGCCGTATTGTCCTGCAGGAAGAAGGAACCGGGAAAATGCAATATCAAATTGGGAAGAAACTTCTTTCCGGAGTTTACAATGTGCGTGTGGCCCAGGGAGAGAAACGAGTGTCTGTAAAACTGGTTAAAGAATAGAATTTTCACCTCAGGAACAGGTAATATGCCGGCGCCTGTTTTTGAAAACTGATTTCCTGTAAAAACCGGCAAAATTTAGGCGCCCTGCACAAATTGTGCGGGGCGTTTTATTTTTCTACCATTCCGGTTTCATTTTTTTATAATTTTAAGTGTATTGCTGAATCCTGTGCCAGAATTTGTTAATTTGAATTTTTATTTGGGTTATTTATTGATTTCCAACCGAATAAATTCAGCTTCTTTTTTGAATTTCTTTTTTTATAATTAATACCTAATCCTTTTGGAGTAGGTTGAAAGTTTTTTATGATAATGCTTGCATTTCAAATAAAATGATTTTACTTTTAACTTCCGTTTCCCTCCAATTCCCACCCAAAACCAACTTTTTCCCATAATCCTTCAGTTACTATTATAGCTATTTCAATACATGTAAATAGCATTTGAATCCGGGTAATATCCATGTAAATCCGTCCATATTTAATCCATTGTGTGGTGTTATAAAGGTTATTCATTGGAATAACAGTTTGAAAAACCAACGGAACACGATTGTTTTTCTTTCTTAAATACACTGCAATGAATACTACCAAAACAACCGGAACGGCAGGATTGCCTGTTTCCACTTTCCACAGATTCATTTATTTGCTTTTTAGTGCCATGGGCGCCATCCTATTCTTTGGAATATCATCGGTTCAGGCGCAAACCACAGTAAATTTTACTACTTCCGGGAGCCATCAATGGCCCTGCCCGGTTGGCGTAAGTAGCATTACTGTGGAGTGCTGGGGAGGCGGAGGAGCCGGTGGCGGTGCAACCGGTAACTCCAATGCTGCAGCCGGTGGCGGAGCCGGTGGTAGTTATGTTAAGACTATCAGTTATTCGGTTACACCGGGCGTAACGTATAATATTTCTGTTGGGGCGGGTGGTAACGGTTCAACCGGCGATGGAACGGATGGTGGAAGCAGTTGGTTTGGTTCTTCCTCTACCATTCTTGCAACAGGAGGGAAGGGAGGGAGTGATGCCCCAAATAGCAATACGAGTGCAAATGGAGGGCCTAAGCAAATATCCGGAAATATTGGGTTTACACCGGGTTATAGTTTTTACGGTGGTAAGGGAGCCAACGGTTCTTCCACCAGTTATGGAGGAGGGGGTGGTTCCAGTGCCGGTAATGCTGCTAATGGAAATGATGCTACCAATCGAACTGGTGCTGCTGCCGTTACCGGTGGAAGTGCCGGGTATGATGGTGTTACATCCGGGAGTGTAAGTGGCACGCCTGGGTTTGGTGGAGGAGGAGGTGCGGCACGGGCTACAGGAAGTACAAATCGTTCGGGTGGCGATGGTGGTGTAGGAAAAGTTTCCATCACCTATACACAGTTAACTTATAAATCGCAGATATTAAGTGTGGATGCTGGCGCTACCACCTGGTGCGAACCCGAAACAAGAAATGTTACGGTTCAAATAAAAAATAATGGAACTGCTACCTGGACCGATGCAAATCCGGACATTAATATTGGGATTAAATGGAATACCAATGGTGCCAACTGGAGCGATTATTTTGTGAAGGTTGATGCAGGTGGCCTTGCCCCCGGCGCTACCGGTACCTATGTATTGCCAATCACCACATCAAATTATGTGAACCCGGGCGGTTATACTACACCGTTAGCTATTGGGGTAAACAATATTTCTGTGGATGTGATTTATGAAGGCATTTCCAATTTTGGGCAAAACCTGGGGGGAGTAGGGCCTGGTAATGCTGCCTATACATCTCCAAACCAGGATATCTCTGCAGCGGCTACGATTATTCGTAGCTCCGGAGCAGGAACCGATGCGCAGTCTGTTTGCCAGAATATTGCAATTGCCAATATAACATATCAACTGGGTGGCGGGGCCACCGGCGCCTCTGTTACCGGGCTTCCGGCAGGGGTCAGCGGCTCCTACAATGGTGGAACAAAAGTATATACCATCAGTGGGTCACCCACCGTATTTGGTTCCTTTGCTTATACAGTAACGGCAGAAGGCCCTTGTGGTAATAATTCCTTGCCGGGGACAATTGATGTTACCGAAGCGGCAACGCTTACGCTTACATCGGCTGGGTCAACTACCAGTCAAGTCCTCTGTATGAATAGTTCGCTTACGGATATAACTTATTCCGTAGGAGGTACAGGAAGTGGAGGGAATGTAACGGGTTTACCTGCCGGTGTAACTGGAACCTATTCAAGTGGAGTTGTCACTATTTCGGGAACTCCAACTGTTTCCGGAACATTTAATTATTCGGTTGTAGGTACGGGCATTTGTAATTCTGTTCCTGAAACGGGTAGTATTACCGTTAACGATGCACCTACGGGTTTATCTGTCTCCCCTTCTTCGGCTACTATTTGTGTAGGGGAATCCGAATCCCTCACCGGAAATTCGAGTATTAATGCGCAATCAACCATTGCCTCTGAAAATTTCAATGGTACACCCAATGTTACCGTAATTGGTACTTCAGATAACAGCGGGCAAGTATGGACAAAAGAAAGTAATGGAGTATCCGTAAACGGAGTCCAGGCCTTTACAAGCCCCAACGGTGGCGGTATTGAAGTGGCCATGGCAGCCATTACCAGTTGTTTTAACTGGGGAGGATGCCCTGCTGCTGCAAATACCACCATGACCTCCGCCTCTTTCAGTACCAATAATCTTTCTTCCGTAACCCTTAGTTGGGCACAGGCATATAAAAAGGGAAATGTTGCCGGAAGTTCTGCCACTGTGGAAATTTCGACAGATAATGTCAACTGGACGGTGTTACAATCCTATGCTGCCAATGTGGGGGCTGCGAATGCGTTTGCTTCAGAAAGTATAACATTGAATGCTTCCTATTTGAATCAACCTACCGTTTGGGTTCGGTTTATTTTTGTGGGAAATGTTTCTGCCGGATTCTTTTCTTCCCAGTCTGCCTGGTGGGCCATTGACGACCTGCTCGTAAATGGGAATTCCACTCCGCTTTATTCCTGGTCGGCCAATACCGCGCCAGCAGTAAATGGTTTACCGGGAGGGGCCGGAACCCCATCTGCAGCCAATGCAACTATTTCAGTATCACCCACACAAACCACCAGCTATACCCTTACTTCGTATAACCCGATTACAGGATGCAGTACTTCCCTGGCTGGAAATGTGGTAACAGTAAATCAAAACAGTACCATCAGCCTGTCTTCAGCCCCAGGTTCCGATAACCAAATACTTTGTGCGGGAAGTGCGGTTTCTCCCATTACCTATGCAGTGGGAGGTGGTGGAAATGGCGCTTTGATCAGCGGATTGCCGCCAAGTTTCCAGGGTGCATTTGCCGATGGCACATTCACCATTTCGGGTGGTGATAATGCAGCCCAGGGAACCTATAATTATACCGTTACAACAACCGGGCCTTGTCAGCAAGTGTCTGCAACAGGAACTATTGTAGTGGGTGCTCCGGTAGATGCCGTGGTGGATATTCGGAATGTAAGTGTTTGTTCCAATTCTCCCGATGGCCAGATTAGTCTGACACCCAATGGTGGTACCGCTCCTTATTCTTATGTGTGGACGGGCATTATCGGTTCGGGGAATCCTGCAAACACTCCTTATACCAATGGTACAAATGCTCCCACTCAAACGGGTTTGCAATATGGTTTTTATAATGTACAGATTACTGATGGTACAGGATGCGTTAAAACCATTAGCAATATTCATGTGATGAAGGCATTCCTTCCCTATATAACGCATAATGGTTCTATCAGCAGCGAGTGTGCACCAACCGGTACCCTGGTGATTTATGCTGCAGCTGCGATTGCACCATACACCTATAGCCTGGATGGAGTGAACTATCAGCCATCAAATATCTTTACCAACCTTGCAGATGGCAATTATACCATCCATGTGAAAGATGCCGGAGGTTGCGAGAATACAAAGGTAGCCGTAGTGGGGAAAGCATTACCCGTTACAATTACTCCGTATGTGCTGCCATCCAGCAGTTGTTCTAATGATGGTAAGATCTTTGTTTATAGAAATGGTGGGATACCTCCTTATTCTTATAGCCTGGATGATGTAACCTATCAGTCATCTAATGCCTTTACCAATATGACCCCTGGTTCATATACGGTGTATGTGAAGGATTCAAAGGGATGTACTTATTCTCAGGTTGTGAATGTTCCTCAGGGTTCGGGAGTATCTGTTAGCAGTCATAAATCGGATGTGAGTGCCTGTATAGATGATGGCTCTATTCAATTTATTGCTTTGGGAGGTACCGCACCGTACACGTATAGCCTCGATGGAGTAAATTTCCAGCCTTCCAATACATTCATCAATCTTTCAGTGGGATCTTATACAGGTACAGTGAAAGACTCCAAAGGATGTACCGGTACCCTGAATGTTACACTCATTACTTCCCTGATCAATGTAAGTACACATAGTGTAAATGCCAGCGATTGTGAAACACCGGATGGACAAATTCAAATATTTGTATCGGGTGGTGTAGGCCCTTATACCTACAGTGTGGATGGAAATAACTACCAGGCTTCCAATTCCTTCACCGGATTAGTGGCAGGTACCTATGATGTGTATGTGAAAGATTCAAAGACTTGTATCGGCGTATTAACCGGAGTAGAAGTGGGTCCACAGGAGTGCTTAAACAATAATTTGCGTACCCCAGTTGTTAAACATCCTGCCCAGGATTTAAAAGGGGAGGTGTTGGCTTACCCGAACCCATCCAATGGAGAATTTAACCTTCAGGTTGGGCAGTTGAAGGCTGGGACACATCTGGAAGTAACCGACATCCTCGGCAAGATGGTATTTAAAACTACAACGATTCAGAAATCAATGATCCGCATTGGTTCCAATTGGAAACCCGGTGTGTATTTTGTGAAAATTGTATCGGGGAATGAATCACAAACAATTCGTTTGGTGAAACAGTAATTTTGGAAAATATATTTCCTCTGGAGGTGCCTTCGGGTACCTCCTTTTTTTATGGAAGAGATTTGATAAAATTCACAATTGGAGCCATTAGTTCGGGATGTAATGGCCGGGAGGGGTCATTATAGGAAGCCATATTATCAGCATTGGAAGATCCAACTTTTTTTAAAATATGGTTCATTCCGTGGATAACGTATTCTTTTCCAAATTTTGAAGCGGCAAAAAGCGCCTGCGCATCTTCTGTTTTTATCTGGAGGTCTGCATCACCCTGGATAATTAATACCGGTATTTTTAAGTTTGAAATTTCTACTGCAGGGTCATACTTAAACCAGGAAATAAGATAAGGTTGCACGGAGGGACGAAACAAAGAAGAAAGCATTGGATTGATTTGGCTGACTGTATTCCCTGCTTCTAGGGAATCAATAATGCGGTCGGTTTCTTCTGCGAGCATAGGGGCCTGGATTGAAATCTGCTCAGAAATCAACTGTCCTGCGGGTTTTCCTGCACCCGATAAGGAAATAAATCCGTTCACGTCTTTTTGAGAAGCAATCATTCCGATAAGTGAACCTTCGCTATGGCCTGCCACCACAACCCGGTTAAAACGCTTGTCATTTTTTAAAACGGATATCCACCCTTTGGCATCCTGCACATAATCTTCAAATCGCAAATCATTTTCCTTCATATTGGGAATAGCGCTTTCGCCTACTCCCCGTTTATCGTATCGGAGGCTGGCAATGCCTGAATCGGCAAGGGCGTGGGCCAGCATTTTGAGGCTTTCATTTTTCATGGCAGGATTGTTGCCGTTCCGGTCGGTAGGCCCTGATCCCGAAATAAGGAGGCATACCGTTAGTTTTCTGGCTGCCGTTTCGGGCAGGGTAAGCGTACCAAAAAGGGTTACATTGCCTGTGTGGTATTCCATTGGCAATTCGCGGTAAGAAGAATCGGATTTTTTTTGGGCTTCTGCGGGCGCCTTGCAACTGCTGAAAAAGATAAGAAGGAGAAGTAGTTTATTCATTTTTTTCTTCTGTTATGCCGTGCTGTTAATTTTTTGTCAGAACCTAAAAAATACAAACAACCTGCCAAAATTTTTGCTGTCATTTTCAATTCGGTGATACAGGGGTTTGATGTGGGGTTGTTGTAAAAAGCGTTCCACTTTTTTTCGCAATTGCCCGGAGCCCTTGCCCGGTATTATTTCAATTTCGGGAATGCGTTTTTCCACAGCACGTCGAAACGCATCTTCCAAAGCAGATTCAATTCCGCGGCTGTTATTGTAAACTTCATGTAAATCAACTTTAATTCGTCCCATTATAATTCAGTCAATTTTATCCCCGATTTTTCGATTGAAATTTTTCGTTGTTTATACAATTGGCCAACAGCCATCTTAAAGGTTTTCTTACTCATTCCAAAGAATTGATAAATTTCTTCCGGATCGCTTTTATCGAAGTAGGGTAAATACCCGTTATGTTCTTTCAGTAGCCGGAGTATTTTTTCTCCTTCCCCTTCCACCCTGGCATAACCGGGTTTACCGGCCGCTACATCAATTTTTCCGTCATCGCTTATTTGTTTAATAAAACCTTTAAATGTATCACCGATTCGGATATCCCGGTAAATTTCATTAAAATGCAACACCCCGGTATGCCGGTTATTGATAGCCACCAGATAGCCAATATCGGTACGGCGGATAACAGTTAAATCCACTTCTTCGAGGGGTGAAACGGTTAGGTTTTCATTTGAGAACCGGTGCTGGAATTTTTCGGTGGCGGCCAACCGGCCAGTTTGGGCATCCAATACGATTTGAACTAAGTATTCGCCCCCGGGCACCATTTTTCCCAATTGCTGGGAAATAGGAACGAAAATATCTTTAGGTAACCCCCAATCGAGGAAGGCGCCATGCGGCGTTACCGATACGGCTTTAAGCCGGGCCATATCGCCCAGCATGGCTTTCGGTTTCTCCGTAGTGGCAATCAACCGGTCTTCTCCATCATGGTACACGAAAACTTCAATATCATCGCCCGGTTTAAGCTGAGATGGAATATATCGGTTAGGTAAAAGGATACCGTTTTTACCGTCATCAAGGTACATTCCAAAATCTACCCTCCGCAATACACGCAACCGGTTTAATTCTCCAACTTTTACCATCCTTTTATTTTATGCAAGTTAAGGCGGCATAAGGAAACCATAACCCAATTGGAATCGGCTATCTTTGCAAAAATTTTTTGGATTTGAGATTTTCTGAATTTGGATTTGATGATCGATTACTTGAAGGCATCGAAGCGTCCGGCTATGATACCGCCACCCCGGTACAGGAACAGGTAATTCCTCTAATCCTCGAAGGAAAGGATGTAATTGCCTCGGCTCAAACAGGAACCGGGAAAACTGCGGCCTTTTTACTGCCGCTGATAAACCGGATGTTGACTTCTGCACACGATCCGCATACCATCAATGCGCTGATTATCGTTCCCACCCGGGAGCTGGCTATCCAGATAGAACAGCATCTTGAGGGACTTTCCTATTATACAAACATCAGTTCCATAGCCATTTATGGAGGAGGTGATGGCAATGCATTTGTCCAGGAAAAGAAAGCGGTAAGTACGGGCGCCGATATTGTGGTTTGTACCCCCGGGAAAATGATGGCGCATATCCGAATGGGGTATGTGAAATTATCCGGATTAAAATACCTGGTGCTGGATGAAGCAGATCGTATGCTGGATATGGGTTTTTATGATGACATCATGTTCATCATTAACGACCTCCCTGCCCGGAGGCAAAACCTGCTTTTTTCTGCAACCATGCCTTCAAAAATCAGGGAACTGGCAAAAAGGATTTTGACCCAGCCTGCCGAAGTGAATATTTCCATCAGCAAGCCTCCGGAAAAAATTAAACAGACGGCCTACCATGTATTTGAGGCACAAAAAGTACCCCTCGTGGTGCAACTGTTGTCTGGTTCAAACTTCTCCCGCATCGTCGTTTTTTGCAGCAGCAAACTGAGCGTTAAACAACTCACCCGCGAACTCCGCAGAAAAAAATTGAAGGTAGATGAAATTCACAGCGACCTGGAACAGGATAAGCGGGAAGAGGTATTGATGCAATTTAAAAGTGGCAGGCTTCCTATTTTGGTGGCTACCGATATTCTCAGCCGGGGAATTGATATCGATAACATCGATCTGGTCATCAATTTTGATGTTCCACACGATGGAGAGGATTATGTACACCGTATTGGCCGTACCGCCAGGGCAGAAGCAGATGGCACCGCCTTTACCCTGGTTAGCCCAAAAGATCAGCGGAAGTGGTGGCAAATTGAAAAACTGATTGAACGCACCGTGCCTCATGGCGTTGTGCCTCCCGAATTAGGCGCAACACCCGCCTATTCTCCCAGGCAACCCCAACAGCATGGCAGGCCGGGGGGAAAGAGAAAATATTACGGAAAACCCCGTAACCCCGGGAAGTAGGAGGTTCTTCCGGTTATACAAATGAGATTTTTTTCCTATCCAGGTAAGATGGCCTGCCCGGGAGAAAGAGTACATTGATACCTGTTATTTTCCCCGTTCTTCCTTCTTCCCTGATAAATATCTTTGCAAAAAAAAAATCATTCCTTCTGTTCCAAACATATTGGCCAGCCCCATTGAATACCTGCATGGTGTAAGCGCTATCCGTGGAGATTTGTTGCGAAAGGAACTAAATATTTTCAGTTTTAATGATTTGCTGGCGCATTTCCCCTTGCGGCATATCGACAAAACCCGGATTGATAAAATTTCCAGCCTTTCCCCTTCTTCCGATTATGCTCAAATAACGGGGAGGCTTACCCGCTACGAAATTGTGGGGGAGAAACGTTCCAAAAGACTGGTTGCCCAACTGGATGATGGCACCGGCATCATGGAACTGGTATGGTTCCAGGGAATAAGCTGGGTGATCAAATCACTTTCCCTGGGGAATAATTATCGGGTATTTGGAAAATTAGGCTGGTTTTTGCGCAAGCCACAAATGGCGCATCCGGAGTTGGAGTTAATACAGCACGGGACAGCAAAGCCGCAAAATTTTTTAGAGCCTGTGTATCCAACTACGGAAAAGCTACGCAGTAAGGGGCTCGATGGAAAGGGGATATCTGCCCTGATGAAAAAGCTATTTGAAAAACTGGTTCCGGATAATTTGCCCGAATGCCTTCCTCCGTCCATAATTGAAAAATATAAATTTATTTCCCGATTTGCTGCATTTAATCAGGTGCATTTCCCTATTAATGAACCGGCTTACCGCCAGGCGGTGCGGAGGTTGAAATTTGAAGAATTGTTTTTATCGCAACTCACCATCCAGCGATTAAAATTAAACCGTATCCGAACCTCAAAGGGAATGGTATTTGTAAATGTGGGTCCTTTGTTTAACCGGTTTTACAACCAGGGTTTGCCATTTGAATTAACCTCGGCGCAAAAAAAAGTAATTAAGGAAATACGAAAAGACCTGGGCTCGGGGAAGCAAATGAACCGCCTATTACAAGGGGATGTGGGAAGTGGCAAAACGATGGTTGCCCTCCTATCGATGCTGTTAGCTGCTGATAACGGGTACCAGTCCGTCATGATGGCACCCACCGAAGTTTTAGCCAATCAACATTATGCATCCCTGATTAAATACCTGGATACCCTTCCCGTTAAGCTGGCATTGCTAACCGGTTCAACCAAAGGGAAAGAAAGAAAAGAAATTCTTACTGGTTGCGAATCGGGAGAAGTGAATATCCTGATTGGCACCCATGCCGTAATTGAGGATAAAGTGAATTTCAATAACCTCGGATTGGCCGTGATTGATGAGCAGCATAAATTTGGAGTAGCCCAGCGTGCCAGGTTATGGAAAAAGAATAAATTTCCTCCACATAACCTGGTAATGACTGCCACACCCATTCCACGCACCCTGGCCCTAACAGCTTTTGGAGATCTCGATTACAGTATTATTGATGAACTTCCTCCCGGAAGACGACCGGTTCAAACAGTGCACCGCTTCGAACAATCCAGGCCTCAGGTTATGGATTTTATAAAAGAAGAAATTAAAAAAGGAAGGCAGGTTTATATCGTTTATCCATTGATTGAAGAAAGCAGTAAGCTCGATTATGAAAACCTGATGAAAGGATATGAGGAAGTGAAATCCTTTTTTCCGGAACCTAAGTACTGGATCAGTATGGTGCATGGTAAGCAGGATGCGCTTCAAAAAGAAACCAACATGCGTAGGTTTATAGAAGGTGATACACAAATCATGGTGAGCACTACGGTAATTGAAGTAGGGGTAAATGTTCCCAATGCAACGGTTATGGTAATTGAGAGCGCCGAAAAGTTTGGTCTCTCCCAGTTGCACCAGTTACGGGGGAGGGTGGGCCGGGGAGCCGATCAAAGCTATTGTATCCTGCTTACCGGGAATAAACTATCGAAGGATGCAAAGCAACGGCTTGCTATCATGACCAACACCCAGGATGGTTTTGTAATTGCGGAAAAGGATCTTGAACTACGGGGACCCGGCGAAATGGAAGGAACCAGGCAGAGTGGGGCGGTGTTGTTTAAGCTGGCCAATATTGTGGCAGATCGCGCTATGCTGGAAGCGGCCTCCCAGTCCGCAGAAAAAATAATTCAAAACGACCCGGGATTAATCCAGGAAGACAACCTGCCGCTTAAGAATTTCCTGGCAGGATTTAGAGAAAAGACGGCCTGGGGCCGCATTGCCTGACGTATTTATTGTTAAAGCCATTTTAATCTGCCTGCCAGTTGAACTACCCGGCCAGGCATTTCGTTATTATTGAGTAAATTGTACTTAAAGCACTATTGTTTTGATGAGGAATTTTACTTGTATTGCACTCACCCTTTTATGCCTGTTTTTTTCCTTTGCAACAGAAGCGCAAATGGAACTGGTTGAGAACAGGGGGCAGTGGAATAAGCAGGTCTTGTATCGGGGCGATTTTTCCACCGGTTCCTTCTTTGTGGAAGGAGGTGGTTTCACCATGCTTTTGCATGATACGGCAGGCCTGCGGAAATTGGGCGATTTCATGCATAATGAGGCGGGGAAACCAGCCGAAGAATTTTCCTTATTAAGTGTAGCTTATAAAGTAAAATTTTTAGGAGGCAATCCTAATCCTCCGGCGGTGCCGGAAAAACAACTGAACAGTTACAATAATTATTTTTTAGGAAATGATCATTCCCTGTGGGCATCCCATTGCGGACTTTTCCAGTCGGTTTTATTGAAGCATATTTATCCCAATATTGATGTGCGCTATTATAGCAATGGAGGAAGTTTAAAATACGATTTCATTATCCATCCGGGAGGAAACCCGAATGCCATTGCCATGCAATACGAAGGCCCCGTGGCGCTCCAAATAAAAGATAAAGAATTACTAATTCATACAGAGGCCGGTGGGATAAAAGAACTAAGCCCGTACAGTTTTTATATAACAGAAAAGGGGAGAACGGAAACGGATACCCGCTTTATCCTGAAGAATAATGTCGTCACTTTTTCGGTTAAAAATTTTGATGCCACAAAGACCCTCATCATTGATCCTACTGTAATTTTTTCCACCTTTACCGGGAGTTCGGCCGACAACTGGGGATATACAGCCACGCCGGGCCCGGATGGAGCCATGTTTGGAGGCGGTATTGTGTTTGGTGCCGGATACCCCACTTCTCCCGGCGCCATCCGCCAAACTTTTGCCGGTGGCGATAATACCTATCCAACAGATGGTTTTGACATTGGAATCATTAAACTGAACGCCGCGGGGAACCAACGAATGTATGCCACCTATTTGGGCGGCAGTGGTGATGAACAACCCCATAGCCTGATTACGGATGCCCAGGGAAACCTGTATGTTACCGGACGAACCACCTCTTCCAATTTCCCTGTAACCACGCCACTTATCGGACCCGGTGGGGAGGAAGATATCATTGTCTGTAAATTTAACAGTACGGGTACTCAATTATTGGGGTCCGTAAAAATTGGCGGTTCCGGAAAAGACGGAGTTAACATCCGCCCGAAATACCGTCCTCCGGAAGGAGCAGATGCCATCCGCCGTAATTATGGCGATGATGCAAGAGGAGAAATAATTTTGGATAAGCAGGGCAATGTGATTGTGGCTACCTGTACCCAGTCGGCCTCTAATTTTCCGGTATCGGCAGGAAACGGGATTCAAACCAGTTTTGGGGGCGGCAGGCAGGATGGCGTAGTGTTGAAATTTAATTCAGGATTAAGCTTATTGTGGGCTGTGCTGTTTGGCGGTCCGGGGGATGATGCCTGCTTTGTTTTGGATGTTCATCCCGTTACCGGAAAAATTTATGTGGGTGGGAATACCACGGGCAGCAACCTGCCCGGCCCCTCTGCCGGTACTATCGGTAATGCATACCAGGGAGGGATTACCGATGGCTTTGTTACCATTCTGAATCCGGATGCTTCATCCATTATTAAAACAAGTTTTATCGGCACATCCGGAAACGATATGCTGTATGGCTTAAAGTTCGATAAGCATGGGTTTCCGTACATCATGGGTACCACTACCGGGAACTGGCCTATTGTAAATGCAGCTTTTTCCAATACGGGTGGAAAACAATTTATTGCCAAATTACAACCCGATTTATCAGCTTTTGTGTATTCCACTGTTTTTGGAACCAATGCGGCCATGCCCAACCTCTCTCCGGTAGCGTTTATGGTTGACCGTTGTGAAAATGTTTATGTGTCGGGTTGGGGTGGTGGAATAAACAGTTCGGCTCAATTTCCCAATTCGGGAACAGCCAATTTGCCGGAAGTGAATCCGCTTGCCGGTATCCCTGCGCCAGATGGCAGTGATTTTTATTTTTTCGTGCTCGAACGCAATGCAGCCGGTCAATTGTTTGGGTCTCATTTCGGCCAGAATGGGGGCTTGGGCGACCATGTAGATGGAGGTACCAGCCGCTATGATGCCAATGGGATAATTTACCAGGCCGTGTGTGCTAATTGTGGAGGGCAGGCCCGGTTCCCCACCACGGCAGGGTCCTGGTCGCCACAAAATGGAAGCTCCAATTGCAACGAAGCGTTGTTAAAGATTGAAATGAATTTTACCGGGGTGGGTGCTAATCTCCAGTCGTATATTGATGGAAAATCAGGAGATACCCTGGGTTGTGTTCCCCTAACGGTAGAGTTTAAGGATACCGTGCACAAAGGCAAAACGTATTATTGGTCTTTTAATGATGGCACTCCGGTTCAAATTACCACCGCTGCCAATATTACCCATACTTTTTCAACCATCGGTACCTACCAGGTAATGCTGATTGCAGAAGACAGCGCTACCTGCAACATCCGCGATACGGCGTATAAGACTATTGTGGTCGGAAATAATGCAGTAAACTTAGATTTTGCATGGAATAAATTGCCTCCCTGCCAAAGCCTCACCATTCAGTTTAATAATACGTCAACCGTAAATGCAGGAGCCTTTGGCCCTCAAACTTTTGTGTGGGATTATGGCGATGGCTCGGCGCCTGATACCACGAATAAACTCCCTCCCAGGATACATTCCTATGCGCAACCGGGGAATTATGTTGTTACACTGTATTTGATTGACCCCTTGTTTTGTAATGCGCCCACCAGCATCAGTAAAACAATTCGGATAAACCCTACCGTTACCGCACAATTTGAAACCCCGCCGGCCGGCTGTATCCCTTACGAAGCTGTTTTTAATAACACGTCTTTGGCGGGCACCGATTTCATTTGGGATTTTGGCGATGGACAAACTTCAACAGAAGAGAACCCAACGCATTTATATCCAACGCCCGGCGATTACCCGGTGGTGTTGGTAGCCATTGATACGGGTACCTGCAATAAAAGAGATACCACTGCAGTTTTTATCATTCATGTGGTTGATAAGCCAACAGCCGGCTTTTCCTGGGGCCCCAATCCTCCGGAAAGGAATATCCCGGTTTCATTTACGAATATTTCCTCTCCCGATGCGGTTAGTTTTTCCTGGGATTTTGGGGATGGGCAAACAGGAACCACAAAAAACCCGGTTCATGAATACCTGGCTTCCGGTGAGTATATGGTAACACTGGTAGCATATAATGCATTAGGTTGCCCCGATACATTCCGGTTGCCGGTTCGGGTAGAAATTGATCCCTTACTTGATGTGCCCAATGCCTTTACTCCCGGCCGTTTTGGAACCAATGCGGTAATCCGGGTTATTGGCTATGGTATTGTAAAGATGGAATGGAAAATTTATAACCGGTGGGGCCAGCTTGTATTTCAGTCTGCCAGCAAAGAACAGGGCTGGGATGGAAAATTCAAAGGTAAATTGCAACCCATGGATGTTTATGCATATATCCTGGATGCGGAATTTGCTGATGGTAAGAAAGTAACTAAAAAAGGCGACATAACTTTGATCAGGTAATGAAGCGGTTGAAAATTATATGGATACTATTGGGGCTAATTCCGGTATTAAAACCATCGGCACAGGATCTCCATTTCTCTCAATTTTTTAATACGCCCTTAACCACCAACCCGGCAAATACCGGGTTTATTCCGGATGCGGATTACCGGATTGGCGCCCATTACCGGAACCAGTGGAGCAGTGTTATGTCGGTACCGTATAAAACCATGAGTGCTTTTGCCGATGCTCAGATTTTCAGAGACCGGCTCGATAACGGATGGTTGGGAGTGGGGGCGGTAGTGCTTAATGATAAAGCCGGAAGTGGGGCTCTTCAATCCACGAAGATATATGGATCCATCGCATACCATCAGATGTTGGGATTGAGCAGCCTTCTCAGCGCCGGTTTTAATGTGGGATGGGCCAATAAGAGAATCGATCCGGCTGCATTAAAATTCCCGGATCAGTTTGATGGACATTTTTTTGATAATGAATTACCGACATCCGTAGTTTTCACGAGCAACAACATCAGTTATTTTGATATGCAGGTGGGATTGAACTATGCATATTTCCCAAAGGAAAATATTTATATAAATGCCGGTTATTCCATTCACCATGTAAACCGCCCGAAGGAGAGTTTCTTCGATAGTAAATCAACGGATGCCATCATTCCCATGCGGCACATCGGGTTTATGAATGCCTTGCTGAAACTGAATCCCAACCTGATTGTGAATCCCAATATTTATTTTACCACCCAGGCGAAAGCAATGGAATTTATGGCCGGGATGAATGCGAATTTTAACCTGGCCAATGCGGGTGAAAAACAATTGATTGCCGGCTTGTATTACCGTTACAATGATGCATTTATTCCCATGCTGGGGTTTGAGATTAAAAATATCCGCTTTACATTCAGTTACGATGTTACCAGCTCCGGGATGAGTAAATACAATAATTACCGGGGAGCCACGGAGTATAATATCATTAAAAACGGATTTTACCCCGAGAATACCGACCGGCAGGTGCTTTGTCCTAAATTCTGATTTTTTTATCAATTCAGTTGCGCGAGTTTCCCGAATTTTGCCTCTGATCATTCAAGCATGAGCATACCTTTCACCGGCAATACTTCGATAGCACATCATTTTCTCGAAAAATTTGAAAATATAGTTGGAAAAGAGTTTGTCCTTTCCACTGCAGAAAGGGTAGCGGATTACGGAAGTGATCAAACGGAGAATCTGCATTTCCCTCCCGATGTGGTGATTCGCCCGCGAACGGCTCCTGAAATTTCGGAGATAATGAAAATCTGCTTTGCCCATAAAATTCCGGTTACCCCAAGAGGCGCTGGTACCGGGTTAAGCGGAGGCGCCTTACCCCAGTTTGGCGGTGTGGTAATCAGCTTTGAAAGGATGAATACCATTCTTGAAATTGATGAAGAGAATTTGCAGGTTACTACCGAGCCTGGTGTAATTACCGAGGTATTGCAGGATACAGTTAAAGCAAAGGGCCTATTTTACCCGCCCGACCCCAACAGCCGGGGAACCTGCTTTATTGGAGGAAATATTGCCGAAAACAGCGGAGGCCCCAAAGCTCTTAAATACGGTGTGGTTAAGGATTATGTGCTCAACCTGGAAGTGGTATTGCCCAATGGGGATATTATTTGGACGGGAGCCAATGTATTAAAGAATGCAACCGGGTATAATCTCACTCAACTATTTGTGGGCAGCGAAGGCACCCTCGGGCTGGTTACAAAAATTGTGTTGAAATTAATTCCGCTTCCCAAATACGATTTATTGATGCTCGCTCCATTTCATAAACTGGAGAATGCAGGCGCTGCTGTGAGCGCCATTTTTAAGGCGGGGTTTACTCCCAGCGCATTGGAGTTAATGGAAATTGATTCTTTAAAAATCGTGAGCCGTTTTGTTGACAGCCATGCAGTGGAAGTGAATGATGGAACAGAAGCCCACCTTATAATTGAACTGGATGGCAACCATTTGGAAACCCTGATGGAAGAAATGACTTCCATTGCAGAACTTTTAACAGCATTCGATTGCGGTGAATTGTTGTTTGCCGATGATGCACAACAAAAAGAAGCTTTATGGAAATTACGGCGAAGGGTAGCCGAAGCGGTTAAGCTGGATGGGTATAGCATCGAAGAAGATACCGTAGTACCCAGGGCACAACTACCCGCACTCATCCGGGGCGTTCGGGAGCTGGGCGAAAAATTTTCATTTAAAGCAGTATTCTATGGCCATGCGGGAGACGGGAATTTGCATATCCGGATAAAGAAAGCCGGTTGTCAATACAGCCTTAATAATCCCGAAGTTATCCCCGCCCTCACCGCATTATTCGAATTGGTAAAATCCTTAGGCGGAACCATCAGCGCCGAACACGGAATAGGGCTAATTCAAAAGGAATATATGCCCCTGGTATTTACAGAAACGGAATTAGAGCTGATGCGGGGTATTAAAAGATTATTTGATCCCTATAATATCCTGAACGCCGGAAAAATATTCGACTAATCGTATTATTATGAAAAAATTATTGTGGCTGGTATTTCTTTTTATCAGCGTTACACTCCAGGCCCAAAACTCCAATGAAGATGATGCCCATCAGGGGGGCTTTAAAAAGGAAAACCTGTTTACCGGCGGTGGTCTTCAGTTGTCTTTTGCGAACAGTACGTTTGTGGGCGGCATCAGCCCTGTGTTGGGTTACAGCATTAATAAGTGGGTGGATGCAGGCATCGTGGCCAATTTTACCTACGCCTCAAATAACCATGTGATTTATGAAGACGGAAGTGGAAATTATTATTATACCGACGACAGACTGAAGGAAATAATTTATGGCCCGGGTGCTTTTGTAAAAGTATATCCACTCAAATTTTTATTTGTGCACGCTCAGGGCGAAATGAACTTCATCTCACAAAAGTTAGACCCGGTGAACGGGCCCGTGCAAAGGGAGAGCCATTCAGTCCCCAGTTTGCTGGTGGGTGCAGGTTACGCGGGTGGGAGAGAAGGCGTGGGCAATTTTTTCTATCATATTTCTTTGTCGTTTGATGTGCTTAGGCGTCCCAACTCTCCTTATGTGGAAACCCTTGCCAGTGGTCGGGTGAACGCACTCCCCATCATCAGGGCCGGCATTCAGGTGCCGCTATTTAGTGGAAAGCGGCTATTAAATTCATTATAACCAGGGGATAATTTCTTCGGGTGCCGACAGGATGGAAACCCTGGCCAGGCTTGTGCCGTACAAAAACCCGTCTGCTTCCATTTTTTGAAAATGCTGGATGAGGTGTTGATAGTATCCATCGCTGTTTAAAATAAAAATCGGCTTATCCTGGATTTTCAACTGGTTCCAGGTTAACAGCTCAAACATCTCATCGAGGGTTCCAAAACCGCCCGGTAATACAAGCGCAGCATCGCAGCTTTGATAAAACAACTGTTTCCTTTCATGCAAATTATCTACCACCCGGAATTCGGTAAGTAACTGGTTGGGTTTGTCATCATCTAATAGCAGCTTTGGAATTATTCCCACCACTTCTCCTTTAGAAAGCAGGGCAGCCTCTGCCAGTTTCCACATCAGCCCTTTGTTTTCTCCTCCGTAAATCAACCGTATTTTCTTCGATGCCAGAATGACGCCAATTTGTGCAGCATGTTTTTCGTAAAGGGGATTGTTACCCGATTTACTGCCGCAAAAAACAGCCACTGCCGATATGCCCATGTTGGATGAATTTGATAGCAATGTTCCAAACTTTTTTCCTGATTCAATCTTATTTTTACAACAAACCCATTATATGTCTCCCCAAACGCTCCTTGCTTTTGTATTAGGCTACTTTATTTTACTTTTTATTGTTGCCTGGTATAGCAGCCGGAATGCGAACAATGAATCTTTTTTCATTGGTAACCGGAATTCTAACTGGAAGCTGGTTGCGTTTGGTATGATTGGCACTTCCCTCAGCGGGGTAACTTTTGTAAGTGTACCGGGAAATGTAGGCAACCTGAGTAGTGCCGGGGCTGTTCCCAATGCATTCGGATATTTCCAGGTGGTCATCGGGTATTTCCTCGGTTATATCGCAGTAGCCTTTATTTTGCTTCCGTTATATTACCGGTTA
>Ga0116193_1001474_pt1 | contig 19442 bp, 14 predicted proteins | sample AD_UKC115_MetaG_FD_89892 | JGI IMG/M metagenome (GOLD analysis project Ga0116193, IMG submission 89892) | Active sludge microbial communities of municipal wastewater-treating anaerobic digesters from Hong Kong - AD_UKC115_MetaG | ecosystem: Engineered > Bioreactor > Anaerobic > Digestate... | reverse complement strand
CACCTCTTTTAAGCCGGCAAAATCACATTCTAAAAGTACTATAAAAAGCAAAAAGGCAAAAAGAAAATATTTTTCTTTTTAAAAAATATTTTATTCTTCAGATGAAGAGTGAAAAAATGTGTATCTTTGCAGAACGAAAAATGTGGAAAGATTTGATTTGATTGCAACCACGAAAAAAAATGCTAAACCAAAACATTTCCCCTTCATTTTTCGTTACAAAATTAAAATTATACATTAAATAAATTTGTATTTATGAGCTATTTATTTACTTCAGAATCAGTATCAGAAGGACATCCGGATAAGGTAAGCGACCAAATTTCGGATGCGTTACTAGATTCATTTTTAAGTCAAGATCCGGAATCTAAAGTGGCATGTGAAACATTGGTAACTACCGGCTTAGTTGTTTGTGCAGGCGAAGTGAGAACATCGGGCTATGTGGCTGTCGATGATGTCGCCAGACGCGTTATTAAAAAAATAGGATATTCCAAAAGCGATTATCAGTTTGACTATAAATCTTGTGCGGTAATTTCAGCAATTCATAGCCAATCTGCAGATATTCATCAAGGGGTGGTTCGCGATGCCGATGAAGAACAAGGAGCCGGCGACCAGGGAATGATGTTTGGCTATGCATGTAACGAAACCGATAGCTATATGCCCATCACCATTGAAGTCGCACACATGATATTAGAAGCGCTTTCTGAAATTCGCAACGAAGGAAAGCTGATGACTTATCTTAGACCGGATGCAAAATCACAGGTTACGATGCAATATTCCGAAGATGGATTACCCGAAAGAATAGATTCTATTGTAGTATCAACCCAACATGATGATTTTGATGAAGAATCCAAAATGTTGGCAACTATTAAAAACGATATACAAAAAATCCTTATTCCAAGAGTATTGGCTCGTTGCTCCGAAAAAGTACGCACATTATTCGATGGAGATTATAAATTGTTTGTGAATCCTACCGGAAAATTTGTTATTGGTGGACCTCATGGCGATAGCGGCTTAACAGGTAGGAAAATTATTGTTGATACTTACGGAGGACACGGAGCACATGGAGGAGGCGCTTTCTCGGGAAAAGACCCCTCAAAAGTTGATAGATCTGCCGCTTATGCAGCAAGACATATTGCTAAAAATATGGTGGCCGCCGGACTTTGTGATAAAGTACTCGTTCAAGTAGCTTACGCCATCGGGGTTGCTGAACCGGTAAACCTCTTTATAAACACCTATAATTCAGCTAAAGTTTCTCTTCCAGATAGTCAAATTGCTGATAAAATCGGACAGATTTTCGACCTTCGCCCTTATGCTATTGTGAATCGCTTCGGACTGAAAAATCCAATTTATGAACCAACTTCGACTTACGGACACTTCGGTCGTGACCCTTATGAGCAAGAAGTAGAGGTCTTTTATCAAAAGAAAGAGACTTTTCTTAAAAATGATAAGATTTATAAAAATGTAACATTCTTTGCATGGGAAAAATTAGACCATGTTGAGGAAATTAAAACAAAGTTTTCTTTACGATAATAAGAATATCTATTAGATAATTATTAACTTGTTACTGTCAATAAAAGGAGCGTTTTTAGAAATAAAAATCTCCTTTTTTTTTATTTCTAAAAGAGAATTTCCAAAAACTTCCAAATATTTCCATTTTTTCAAAATTATTATTTTTAATAAATGTATCTTTTATTTTAAATATCTGAAAATCAATATAATATTGTTATTTAGGTGGTTTAACATTAATCTTCAAGTTTTCAATAATTTAGTGTTTATAACTTATTTAAAATTAAAATTATTCCTTTTTTTTCCTATTTGATAATCATATATTTACATTAAAAAATGAGTAAAATATATTTTTCTTATTAAAAATTTGGAGTTAATAAAAATAATTTTGTATTTTTGTGAACTTGAATAAAAGATAATATGTCAAATTTTGATTACGGTTATTGGGAGGTGTCGATTGAAAAGCAGGGGCGAGTTAAGTTACCTACTGCTTTGTTGAAGTCGTTACCGGAAGACCAGCGCAAACAATTTTGGATTACCCATGGCTTTGGGAATCACATTATGTTGTGGACGGAAATTTCGTACCGTGAGCAAATGGAGTTCCTTAATTCGCTCGATAGAAATATTATTTCGGTGAAAAAATACAGAAATGCTTTTTTGAGAAATACTACTTTTATTGAATGTGATGCTCAAGACAGATTTGTAATTCCGAAACCGCTCTTGGAACAATATAAAATTGATCGTGAAGTGGTTTTATTGCTTGATAATGGAAAAATTGAAATATGGAATAGTGAGTGTTATCACATGGCCTATGACATGACTCCTGAAGACTTTAATAAACTAAACGAAGCAATACATACGGGAACCTATAAAACTGTTGAGGAGAGTCATGATGTATCATAATCCCGTCCTTCTTTCAGAGTCCGTTGAAGGCTTGGCTATTCAACCTGACGGCATTTATGTCGATGTTACCTTTGGCGGTGGCGGACACTCTCGTGAGATTTTGCGTCATTTGAATGAGAAGGGGCGCTTATTGGCTTTTGACCAAGATCCCGATAGTGCAGTCAATTCTTTGAATGACCCTCGTTTTACCTTCATTCCGGCAAACTTTTGTCATTTTGCCCGATTTTTGGAATATCATCATGCTTATCCGGTAAATGGAATCTTGGCTGATTTGGGGGTGTCTTCCTATCAGTTTGATACTCCTTCGAGAGGATTTTCTCATCGCTACGATGGAATATTGGATATGCGCATGAATACTAAAAAAGGAGCATCTGCTCAAGATGTGGTTAATAGTTATTCGCAGAACCAATTATCTGATATGTTGTTTCGATTCGGGGAATTGAGAAATGCAGATAAAATTGCTGAATCTATTGTTGCTGCGCGTCAAAAAACTTCGATTTTAACTACAGAAGATCTTAGTTTGGCCGTGAAATCTTTTTTGCCCAAAGGACATGAGAATAAAGTTCTGTCGCGTATTTTTCAAGCGATTCGAATTGAGGTCAACCATGAATTGGAAGTTCTGGAATCATTTTTGAATGCAACTCCATCGGCACTTTTACCCGGGGGCCGACTTGTTGTTATTTCTTATCACTCTCTTGAAGATCGTCTTGTGAAAAATTTTATGCGTTCAGGAAATATAGAAGGTGATTTAAAAAAGGATTTTTATGGAAATCCAATAACACCTTTTGAATTAGTCACGAGAAAAGCAATAATTCCTTCTGAAAATGAAATTATGCAAAATACACGAGCTCGTAGTGCTAAATTGAGAATCGCTGAAAAAAATAAGTAAGAGTCTATGAAATCAACATATAAACCTAATCAAAAACAACAATCAAACTCTGAAAAAAAACCAAATTGGTTTTGGCAAATTTTGGGTGGGGAATTCTTGATTATGCCGAAAGTAAAAAACTGGTATCCCTATATCTTGCTGCTTTTTGTGATGATAGGAAGTGCTGTGGTAAGCGAAAAATATATAAAAGCAAAACAGAAAATTATTAAGGAAAAAGAGATTGAATATAAAGAGGAAATTACAAAATTGAAAAAGAATAACCAATTTATTCCCTATGAACAAAATCAAGAATTAATTCAATTGTTGGAGGAACAAGGATTTGTGAAAAATAATGAGGTTATGTATAAAATTGTTGTGGAGAAATAGTGCGCTATGAACGAGAATACAAAAAAAACAAGCTCTTCTAAAATGATGTGGATATATATCCTTGTCATGATTCTCGCTATAGCTTGCTTTGGGAAAATTCTTCATCTTATTATCTTCCAGCGGAGTTTGTACGAGGGAACATCTTCTAAATGTCTCGATAAGACAAAACCGGATTGGGAAAAAAATCCATTGGCCTCGGATTCTACTTGTAATTGTTTTGTAGTTCAAAATGATTTAAAACCCGTTCGCGGAGAAATTTATGATGATAAAGGCAGGTTGCTTATAAGTAATTATTCTGTATTTGATATTACGTTGGATGGTAGAATGTTACAGCCAAAGAGATATAGAAAAGGACAAAAAGAAATTGTAAATGATACGATTTATTGTGGAAACAATTTGAAAATATCACGATCCGGAGATGTGCAAAAAATGAATCAGCTGGTTGAAAACCTCGCAACCCGATTCTATGCCCAATTTAAAGACCGATTTCCAAATAAGGGGCTTGATTATTATAGAAAACAGTTCTCAAGAGCAATTAAGGAACAAAAAAATGTCCTTATTCTTAGATCTAATATTCTTCGTGAGCGACAATGGATTACTTCTGATGATACTGCTGCAATCGGAAAAATGCCCTTGCTTATGAAAAAAAGAAAAGGAGGTCTTCATTATACGATTAGAAGTGTTCGTATTAATCCTTACGGAGATATGGCAAAAAGAACACTGGGGATGTATACTGATAGCAGAAAGTATGGACTCGAAACGGCCTTCAATAAACAATTGGAAGGAGATATCGGTGCCCAAAAATATTTATATGTTAATGAAGCTAGAATTCCTCTTAACGAACGAATTGAACCCAAAGACGGATTGAATGTTCATTCAACTTTAAATCTTGAAATTCAAAATATTGTACATAATGAATTGTTGAAAATACTTATAGAGCAAAATGGAGAGTGGGGATGTGCCGTAGTTATGGAAACTCAAACAGGGCAAGTGAAAGCAATTTCTAATTTGACACGCGTAAATAACGAAGGGGGTATTTATAGAGAAGGTCAGCAAAATTATGCGCTTACCGCCATGGTGGAACCGGGTTCCACTTTTAAATTGGCCTCTTTACTTGCTTTCTTAGAAAGAACCCCCAATGATATGGATAAGAAATATCCGATATCAGCCCATACGTTCGTTCGGAAAAGCAAGTCAGGAAAAGAATATCGCTATGCTAAAACCGATGGGCATGATCACGCAGAAGAATTAACCTTTCCGATTGATGTTTTTCAACGGTCATCCAATGTGGGCATTGCATCAATGGTATTTGACAAATATTCTATTGATAATTATCAAAGTTTTCTGAAGAAAATTGATTCTATGTATATTACTACAAGTTTTACCACACAACTTGGTAAAATTTATGCCCCTAATATCAAAAGAAAAGCTTCTGATTTTCATAGTTATTATAATGCTTGTTTTGGAACGGGATTTACCATGACTCCCATTCAAACACTAATCTATTTTAATGCCGTAGCTAACGGAGGAAAAATGATTTTGCCTCTTTTCGTAAACTATGTGACCAATAAAGATGATACGATTAAAAACTATGAGGCAGAAGTGATTGCAGAGCAGATTGCAAAAAGGAGTACCATCAAGAGAGCACAAATGTATTTAAAATCTGTAATAACCGGAGAACATGGTACAGGGCGAAATTATGCAGATAAATCATTTTCGTTCGCAGGGAAAACCGGTACCCGTGATATTTGGGATGAGTCCACCCAAAGTTATTTGAAAAATAAAAACAGTGTGTCATTTTGCGGTTATTTTCCGGCGGATAATCCTAAATATACGGCAATAGTTTTTATCTATAACGTTCCCCGCAAGAGTTCAATTGCGGTAAAAGTGTTTGCCGCTATTGGAAAAGCTGTGATGAACACAGCTCATCTTGCCGCCCTTCAAGAAGTTCCGAAGCAAAATGTAAAAACCTTCCCCTCTGCTAAAGCAGTTTCTATTTATGATTTACCTTATATTCTCGGAAAATATGGAGTTTCTGCTGATGTGGGGAAGATGCAAACTCCATATGTATCCGCAAGTATGCAGGAAAATCAAAAACTTATTATGAAAGCGACTCCTTTTTCTGCAGCAAGGAATAATCCTAATGTGTTTGGATTAACGGCTGCAGATGCTGTGTATGAACTTACGAAATTAGGTTTTAAAGTAACAATTTATGGTAGAGGAAGAGTGAATAATCAACAATATGATATGAATGCCAAAACTGCGGTACTGCATCTCAATCCTTAATTAGTTATTCTTCATCTTATTTTTAAAATAAAAAATCGTGAAACAATTAAACTATTTGTTGCAAACTATTAACCCAAAGGAAATTAAGGGTGATTCTAATATTAAAATCGAAGCGATTGAGTTTGATTCGAGAAAAATTTTAAATCTGGCTCAATCTTCTTCCGAAAAAGTGATGTATGTTGCCCAAAAAGGCACCTTGGTTGATGGACATGATTTTATTGAACAGTCAATTGCTAACGGAGCTGCAGCTATAGTTTGTGAACTGTTTCCGGAAATTGTTCATCCGGATGTGACTTATATACTGGTAGAAAATTCATCTATCGCTTTAGCACACTTGGCAAGTGCTTTTTATGATTTTCCTTCTCAACAAATTAAATTGGTCGGAATTACCGGAACTAACGGAAAAACAACGACAGTGACTTTGTTACATCGACTTTTCTCAGATTTGGGTTATCCGACAGGACTTATTTCTACCATTACCAATAAAATAATTGATAAAAATTTTCCCGCAACCCATACAACTCCGGATGCAATGCAACTTAATCGTTTGTTGAGAGAGATGGTGGATGCCGGTTGTGAATTTTGTTTTATGGAAGTGAGTTCCCATGCATTATGTCAATACCGCATAGAAGGATTAACATTTGCAGGAGGAGTTTTTAGCAATATTACTCATGACCACCTTGATTTTCATAAAACATTTGCCAATTATATTAAAGCAAAACAATCTTTTTTTGATGGATTGCCTTCAAATGCATTTGCTCTTACTAATGCCGACGATCGAAATGGAGATGTTATGGTGCAACACACCAAAGCAAAAGTGTTTTTATATAGCTTAATGACAGGAGCTAATTATAAAGGAAAAATTATAGAGAATCGTTTCGAGGGATTGACCATGGACGTCAATGGAAAAGAGGTGTGTTTTAAGTTGTGCGGCAAGTTTAATGCTTATAATTTGTTGGCGATTTTTGCTACTGCAAATTTGCTTTTAGAAGGCAAAGAGGAGGAAATACTGACAAAAATGAGTGATTTGGAAAGTGCAGCAGGACGATTTCAGTTATTTCGAAATTCAAAGGGAAGTACCGCAATCGTAGATTATGCACATACTCCGGATGCCCTGAAAAATGTACTCTCTACCATCCGAGAAATTACAGAAAATAGTGTTGAAATAATTACGGTGGTAGGTTGTGGCGGAGATCGAGATGCACTGAAACGCCCCATAATGGCACAAACAGCCTGTGAATATAGTCATAAAGTTATCCTCACGTCCGATAATCCCAGAACAGAAGATCCTTTGAGAATCCTTGAAGAGATGGAAAAAGGAGTGCCAATATCTTTTAAAAGAAATGTCTCAATTATTGAAAATAGAAAAGAGGCAATCAAAACTGCTTGTATGATGCTTCAGGAAGGAGGTGTGCTGCTGGTGGCAGGAAAAGGTCATGAGACTTATCAGGAAATTAATCATGTAAAACATCATTTTGATGATACAGAGGTAGTAAAAGAATTTTTATAATTTAAAACCCATAGCAATGCTTTACTATTTATTTAGTTGGTTAGACAAATTTAATATCCCGGGCGCCGGAGTTTTTCAATATATATCCTTCCGTGCCGCTGCCGCCATTTTAATTTCTCTTTTTATTTCCATTATTATTGGAAAAAGTGTGATTAGGTTTTTGCAAAAAAAACAAATCGGAGAATCGATCAGAGATTTAGGACTTGCCGGACAAATGGAGAAAAAGGGAACCCCAACCATGGGAGGGATCATTATTATTGCTTCTGTTTTGATTCCGGTGCTTTTATTGACAAAGTTGAATAATATTTATATTATTCTGATGATTTTTACTACTTTGTGGTTAGGATTTATTGGTTTTGCAGACGATTATATCAAAGTTTTCAGGAAGAATAAAGAAGGATTGTCTGCACGAATGAAATTGGCCGGTCAGATTTTCTTGGGTCTTGTTGTTGGAGCTGTTATGTATTTTCATCCGGATGTGGTTATTAAAGAGAAAAATTCGAGACCTCAAGATTATGTTAAAACCGAACAAGTTTTTGCGTTTGATAATGCGACTAAAACATCAACTGTTTTTTCGAATAGTCCGGCAGAACATTCTACCAAAACCACCATTCCATTTGTAAAAAATAATGAGTTTGATTACGCATGGCTGACACAATGGATGGGAGACACTACAGGTAAGTGGTCATTTCTGTTTTTTATCCCTATTATTATTCTCATTATTGCGGGGGTTTCAAATGGCGCTAATCTTACAGACGGGTTGGATGGATTGGCGGCGGGAACCTCTGCCGTAATTGCAGTCGCAATTGCAATTTTGGCGTATGTTTCAGGGAATGCCGTTTTTGCAAATTATTTGAATATTATGTATATCCCCAATATTAGTGAACTTGTTGTCTTTATTGCCGCACTTGTCGGGGCATGTATCGGCTTTTATTGGTGGAACTGTTATCCCGCACAAATTTTTATGGGAGATACCGGTAGCCTTACCCTCGGAGGAGTGATTGCTGTATCTTGTATTATTATCCGAAAAGAATTGTTAATCCCAATCCTCTGCGGCGTCTTTTTGATTCAATCTATTTCCGTAATCATCCAAGTGCTTGTGTTTAAATATACAAAACGAAAATACGGAGAAGGAAAACGCTACTTTTTAATGGCCCCGATTCATCATCATTATCAAAAAAAAGGTTACCACGAAGCCAAAATCGTTCAACGATTTATTATCGTGGGAATTTTATTCGCAGTATTAACTATAGTAACCCTTAAACTCAGATAACCATGGCAAACCAAAAAACCAACAAATACGATATGTTCAGCGACTCCCATGAGAATAATTCCATGATGACCGCACTTGCAGGCAGACTTATTGAGGCCAGAAATAAAAGTATTCAAAATATACTTTCCGATTTTGAAGGAAGTGAACATAAATTGGAGTACGTGAAAACAATTAACGGAATTGATTTTATAAACGATTCCCGCTCCATAAATTCTAATGCGGTTTGGTATGCTTTGGAAAGTATGACAAAACCGATTACATGGATAATGAATATTAATAATCAAGAGGAACTGACAGAAGCATTGTTGGATTCAATCCATAATAAAGTTAAGAATATTGTTATTCAAGGAGTTTATAATTCTAAAATTCTGGATTTCTTCTCCGGATTGAATAAAAAAGTATATTTTTCCATGAATCTCGAAGATGCAGTTAGAACGGCCTTCTATTCGTCAGAACCTGGTGATGTAGTTCTATTTTCTCCCGGTATCGGAAGCTCCGGTATTTATCCTACATACCGAGAACGAGGTGATAAATTTAAAGATGCCGTTGCCCAATTATAATTAGTTGATTTGTATTTTATCTTCTGCTGAAACAGTTTTTGTGCTGATACAAAATAGTCCAAAATACGTTAGTACCCCGTTAATCAACAAAAGTTCAAATCCGAATTTGTATCCCGAGAATAGAAATTCGGAATTTGCAGATAAAATATAGCAAAGTATCGGAGATAATAATGCAATAAGCGGAATTAGAAACTTATATCTAATTTCTCTTTTTGAAAAAATACCAAAAGCAAATAAGCCTAAAATAGGTCCGTATGTATAACTTGCTACCGTAAATATAATGGTAATAAGTGCCTTATTATGAAATTGTGCAAATACAATAATCACACCCAAAAAAAGTAATGAAACGAGGATGTGAACAATTCTTCTAAGAATAAACTGTGTCTTTTCATTGGAAATATGTTTCTCAATTCTAACAAGATCATAGCAAATAGATGTAGTTAAAGCTGTTAATGTCCCGTCGGCACTGGAGTATCCGGCAGAGATTAAACCAATTACAAAAATAACGGCTCCAAATTTTCCTAAATATCCAAAAGCAATTTCCGGATAAATTCGGTCTGTTGTCATACCGGCGATATCTATGCCTTTTTCTTGAGCGAATATCATTAATAAACCGCCCAAAAGAAGAAATAAGGCATTGACAAATACCAAAATCCCTGTAAAACTAAAAATATTGTATTGTGCTTCTTTGATATTTTTACATGTAAGGTTTTTTTGCATCATATCTTGATCTAAACCGGTCATGGCAATGGTAATAAACATTCCTCCAATAATGTGTTTAATAAAATAATTGCTTTTATGCCAATCGGTTTCAAATATTTTTGTGTAACCTTTCACTTCCATCGCCTGCCACATTTCCCCTATTGAAATATTCAAATCTCTGAAAATAATAATAATCGTGATGATTAATGCCGTAATCATAAACGTGGTTTGTAAAGTATCTGTCCAAACCACTGTTTTAATTCCTCCCCTAAAAGTATACAATAAAATGATGGTGATCATACAGAATGCAGTTACCCATAGAGGAATATTCCATGCATCAAAGATGAAAATCTGAAGGACATATATGACCAGATACATTCTTAATGCGGAACCTAAAAGACGAGATATAATAAATATGATGGAGCCTGTTTTATGTGCTTCGTTTCCAAATCGCCCCCCTAAATACTCATATATGGAAGTTACATTTAATCTGTAGTATAGCGGTAATAGAACATAAGCAATAACCAAGTAGCCGAGAATATACCCCAAAACAACTCCAAAATAGGTGAGTTGGGTGGTGGCTACATCTCCCGGAACTGACATAAAGGTTACTCCCGATAAAGAAGCCCCAATCATGCCATAAGCAACTACAAACCAAGGAGATTTTCTGTTTCCCGTAAAGTAGGTTTTATTAGTCGCTTTTCGGGACGAAAACCACATGATAATGAATAATAGGAGTGTGTATAATAAGAAAAATGAGAAAATAATTGTTTGCATATTACCTGTTTTTGTTTCTTTTTCCGAATCTGCAAAAGTAGCTATTTTTTCTTTTTTCTCTCTTTTTTTCTTTTAAATATCTTTTAAAAAGCGATGTTTTCCCTTTAAGTTTTTTTGTACTTTTGTGCCATACTTATTTTAAGAAATGAATTTAATTATGAAAAAAATAATATTTTCTTTTTTGTTATGTTGCGTGGCATTGTCTGTGATGTCCCAAAAATTAGCAGTTATGCTTGACCATAAGTCATATTGTACCGACAAACTTGAACCTTATGTGGAATTTAATTTCTTGGTAGACGGTCAATCTGTAAGATATTTATTGAATGAAAATAATCGATTTCAGGCACAAGTGGAGATAAATGTAGATATAAAACAAAATGATTCTCTTGTGGAAAATATGGATTTCATCTTGTTAAGTGATGAATTTGAAGATTCAATTCGACAAGGCAAACCGGACTTCTTGACTATTAAAAATCTTAAATTGGATAATGGGACTTACTTTATCTATTTTACATTAAAAGATATTAATACTAATTTTAAACCTATTCATTATGAAGATCTTATAGAATTGTATTTTCCAAATGATAAAGTTTCAATTTCAGGGATTTCATTATTGAGTGATATTCAAGAATCTGAAGAAGACCATGTATATAATAAATACGGTTATATCATGACTCCGCTCTATTTTGCTTATGCTTCCGAAAAACAGTCGGCTTTACCTTTTATGATTGAAATTTATAATACCGATTATGTTTTTGGAAAGAACTCTTCGTTTTTAATTAGATCGCGAATTGAATGGTATGAAACAGGAAATACGGCTTACGGACAACCTGTTTATTATGTGTCAAAAACAACGGGGCCCGTGGTGGTTTTCTTGCATCAATTTAATATTTATACGTTACCATCCGGAAATTATAATCTTGTGGTCGAAGTGTTAAATGAAGATTCTTCTGTTGTCGCTTCCGGAAAAGTTTTTTTTCAACGTAATAATCCTTCTGTGACGCTGGAAGTTGCTGATTTTAACCAAATTAATGTAGAACGAACTTTTGTTGATGAAATCAAAGATCCGGAAATTCTGCAACAATATGTCTCTTACTTGTATCCGATTGCTACTTTGGCAGAACAAGATTTTTTTAAGACAAGATTGAAAAAAGTGCCCCATGAAAAAATGCAACGCTATTTCTATTATTTCTGGCTTACTCGAAACGCAGCCGATCCGGAAGGAGAGTGGAAGAAATATAAAGAAAAAGTGGATTATGTTCATCGTACATACGGCAGTAAAGTCATTAAAGGATATCAGACCGATAGGGGACGAGTCTATCTCAAATACGGAAAACCAACCCAAGTTATTGAAGAACCTTATGACCCGCAAGCATATCCTTATGAAATTTGGACTTATTATGTGCTCGGAAGTCAGACCAATGTAAAATTTGTATTCTGTGATAAAGATTTAGCAACAAATGATTATGAATTATTGCATTCGGATGCCCTTGGGGAAGTGAAAAATTCAAGATGGCAAATGGAACTGACGAAACGACTTAATCCGTCATTAAATCCCGATATTAAAACACCGGATGATTATTGGGGAGGTGATATAAATAATAATTGGAGATTAAATCGTTAATTGATTTTTGACTCATTGACTACTTAATCTCTACTCTTATGAAAAGATTTCTTGACTTGTTTTTTTCGATAATCGGATTGATTATTTGTTTGCCGTTGCTGTTATTTCTTGCATGCTTGATTAAGTTGGATTCCAAGGGGTCTGTTTTTTATAAACAAGTTCGTGTCGGGAAAGGAAATCGTGATTTTAAAATATTAAAATTCAGGACAATGAAAGAAAATTCGGATAATAGGGGATTGCTGACTATCGGCTCCTCCGACGTCCGAATTACGAATATTGGGAGATTTATGCGTAAATATAAAATTGATGAATTACCCCAATTGATTAACGTAATTCAAGGAAATATGAGTATTGTAGGGCCCCGTCCGGAAGTGAGAAAGTATGTGGATTTGTACACAAATGAACAGAAACGAGTGCTTACAGTTCGCCCGGGATTGACAGATTTTGCTTCTATTCGTTATTTGAATGAAAATGAATTATTGGCGCAAAGCAATGATCCTGAAAAGCAATATATAGAAAACATCATGCCCGATAAACTAAAACTTAATTTGGATTATATAGATCAACAATCTTGTTGGCTAGATATGAAAATTATTTGGCAAACCCTTATTTCGATTGTCAAATAACCCTTATTGTTTTTTGCCTTTATATAATTCAAATTTGAGTAATTTACATGCAAGCGGTCCATTATATAATGAAAATTTCCGAGTGGCACGTAAGCCGATATGTTTCAGTGCTTCAAAGTCTGAACTGATAATCCACGCTGTGCAATCTGTATAATTTTTTTTAAGCGTATCTCCAATTTCTTTGTAGAAAAGTGAAGGATTGACTAACTCTAATCTTTCTCCATAGGGAGGATTGATGATAACTAATGCCGGAGTCCGTTGAGGTTTACTTAAACTCATATCGGTTTTTTTCAAATGAATGAAATCACTCAATCGAGCTTCTGCAATGTTTGCTTTGGCCATGCCCAAATATCTTCCCGAGATGTCGGAACCATAAAAATCTATCGGAATATCATCTTCAATAACGGCTTCATCCTTGATCTTTTTCCATAATTCATGGTCAAAAGTGAGCCACGAGAAAAATCCGTAATGGGAACGATAAAAACCGGCCGGAATATTTAATCCCGCCATTGCTGCTTCGATTAATAGCGTGCCTGAGCCACACATAAAATCAATTACATCACAATCTTTTTTCCACTCAGTTAATTTTAACATTGCTGCAGCAACCACTTCATTAATAGGCGCAGGATGTGTGGAAACTTTGTAGCCACGTTTATGTAGTGATTCTCCTGAACTATCCAAATATAGAATGGCATTTTCTCCAAAAATATGTATGTGAAATTGAACATCCGGAGATTCTTTATCCACAGAAGGTCTTTCTTTATACAAATCTCTAAAACGATCACAGATAGCATCTTTTGCCAATACGGAAGCAAATAGGGGAGTGCTGAAGATCGAGTTGTGCGTTGTGGCACTAATGGCTAATGTTCCGTCAGAATTTAAATACTTTTCTGCTTCAACTGAACGGATTTCTTTATAAAATGAGTCATTATCCTCAAATGTAAACTCTTTGATTTGAAGGAATATACGTAAGGAGATGCGGGAATAATAGTTTGCTCGGTACAAAAGATTTAAATCGCCTTCAAACTGAACAGCACGATTCAAAATACAACAATTTTGAGCTCCCAAAGAGAGCAACTCCTCACTCAATATTTCTTCTAAACCTGCAAAAGTCTTGGCTAAAAATTTTTCCATTATTATTTTTACAAATTATTAGCCGCAAAGGTACAATTTTTATCAATTAGAGAAAAAAGCATAATTTTATTAAGAATCTTCTTCTCTCTTTAAGAAAATATAAAATATGCTGTAAATCAATGATTTATCTTTTTTTTGGAATAAAAATTAAAAATTTTAATGAATTCTCCATTTTTTTAATTATATTTGCATCTAAAATATTTTTTAAAAAAAAGTAATTAATGTACAATTTTTTGGCATAAAGAACGTTTTATTGTTCCTAATCACTATTTTTAATGTGGCAGATTTGAGTTAGTGAACATTATTAATCATTAAAAATTAAAAAAAAAGAAAAGATGATGAAAAATGTAAAAAATAGAATAATGTTAGTTGAGGATAGTCAAAATCTTCGCTACGTATTAAAAGATTATTTCGAGATGTTGGATTATTTTGTAGCGGATTTCAGTGATGGAATTTCAGCATCTCAGGCATTTAATAAAGGAATGTTTGACATTTGTGTTCTTGATATTATGATGCCCGGAAAAGACGGATTTACCCTGATGCAGGAAATTCGCAAAATTGATCCCGAAATCCCTGTAATTTTATTGACAAGTAAACTCAATAAAGAGGATAAAATTAAAGGGTTTAAATTGGGATGCGATGACTATGTGGTGAAACCTTTCAGCACAGAAGAACTTACACTTCGAATTAAGGCAATTCTTCGCAGAACCAAAAATGTTCGTAAAGAGGAAAAAGTGCTTTATGAAGAAAAAGTATACAAGTTTGGTGATTTTGTTTTTAATTATAGTTCGATGGAATTGATTCATCCTAAGAAAACCAGACTTTTAACCAGAAAAGAAGCAGAACTTCTAAAACTTTTCTGCGAACATCAAAATAAATTATTACCTCGTGAAGTGATTCTTAGAGAAATATGGGGAGATGAAGATTATTCTGTGGGAAGAAGTATGGATGTTTTCCTGACTAAATTACGCTCATACATTAATATTGAAACTATTAGCGATGAGTATATTAATAAAGAGGGAGGACGAAGAGATAAGTATAAAGCCGGTTTTGAACCTAAAGTTGAAATTGTCAATGTCCACGGGACAGGCTTTGTGTTAAAAGTGAGAGAGTAAAATGAGTAAAAGCCTTGCATTGCAGGGCTTTTGTTTTATTAGTTTATTCATATTAATAATAACAAATAATATATTTTGATCATTATGAAAGATTTAAAACAGTACATCGTACAACATCAAGATCGTTTTTTGGAAGAGTTGTTTTCCTTAATAAGAATCCCTTCTATCAGCTCAAAAGAACAACATAAACCTGATATGTATAAGTGTGCTTCCCGTTGGAAAGAATTGCTTCTCGAAGCAGGTGTGGATCATTGCGATGTAATGGAAACTAAAGGCCATCCTGTAGTTTTTGCTCAGAAAATTGTTGACCCAACACTGCCAACCATTTTGGTCTATGGCCATTATGACGTGATGCCGGTTGACCCGGAAGAGTTATGGAAATCAAAACCCTTTGATCCCGAAATTAGAGATGGTAAAATTTGGGCACGCGGAGCAGATGATGATAAGGGACAATCTTTTATGCACGCAAAAGCGTTCGAATATTTAGTTCAAACTAACCAACTGCCGTGTAATGTTAAATTTATGCTCGAAGGAGAAGAAGAAATAGGCAGTACCAACCTCTACGAGTTCTGCCAACAGAATATAGAACTTTTAAAATCTGACATTATCCTTGTCTCGGATACAGGAATGATTGCTTTTGATATTCCTTCAATTACCACAGGCCTAAGAGGTCTAAGTTATCTCGAAGTGGAAGTTAAAGGCCCCAATCGTGATCTTCATTCCGGACTTTTCGGTGGAGCTGTGGCAAATCCAATCAATGTCTTGTGTAACATGATAGCCTCTCTTACCAATGAGAAAAATGAAATTACTATTCCTCATTTTTATGACGATGTACAGGTCATCTCTTCAGAAGAGCGTGCATTGATGGCTCAAGCTCCATTTAATTTGGATGCGTATAAAAAAGCAATTGATATTAAAGAAATTCACGGAGAAGAAGGCTATTCTACCATCGAACGTACTGGAATAAGACCGACTCTTGATGTATGCGGGATTTGGGGTGGCTATACTGGAGAAGGCTCTAAAACAGTTCTCCCTTCTACTGCGCATGCTAAAATTTCGATGAGATTGGTGCCCAATCAAAAATCGGAAAAAATATCCGCGATGTTCCAAAAACATTTTGAATCTATTGCTCCTCCAAGTGTCACTGTAAAGGTAATGCCTTCTCACGGCGGCGAAGCTTATGTGTCACCTATTGATATGATTGCTTATCGTGCAGCTGAAAAAGCATATACGACTACTTTCGGAAAACGCCCCGTGCCAACCCGAAGCGGTGGAAGTATTCCGATTATTGCCGGTTTTGAAAGAATACTCGGAACTAAAGCAATCCTGATGGGATTTGGTCTTGAAAGCGATGCAATCCACTCTCCTAATGAAAACTTTCCTCTCGAAAATTTCTTTAAGGGAATTGAAACAATTCCTTACTTCTATAAATTTTATGCAGAAATGATGAAAGAAAAATAACGATTTTATATTTCTGTTAGAGAATAAAATAGTATTTTTGCATTCTATTTTTTATTATCTTTGAATTATATTAGAAAAAAGTAGTATGAAAAAAATTTTGTTAGTTCTCTTATGCTTTACAACCTATTTGTCTTTTGCAACAAAGGGATATGAAACTCAATATACCCTGACGGATTCCGGCTACAAAATTACATTTATTATAAATGATTGGAATTTAAAAACTGTTAATCCCGATGGAGAAGATTTTATGACCATTGATTTTAATAATGCACCGGTAGTTCAAAAAAAAGGATTTGCAGAAGTTCCCTTTATGAGTGCCTCTGTACAACTTCCGGCTCAGAAAAATGTCACCTTGAGGGTTGTCGCTACCGAATATACAGATGTTCAGCTTGATTTTCCATTGCAACCTTCCCGTGGAGTTATTTATAGAAATCAAGACCCCAAATCTATCCCATACCGGATTGCTCAAGAGTCATTAGTTGATGATTTTTACCCCGAATCTTTATCTTATTTGGAAAATCCTTTCATTGTGCGAGATGTTCGTGGTACAACGGTTCGAGTTTTCCCTTTCAGATATAAGGCAAATTCTAAGATCTTAAGAGTTTATACTAAGGTTGAGGTTCTTTTGGTTTTAAATAATGAACCCGCAAAAAATCCATTATTGCGTGAGCCTCGAAACCATGGAAAAGAAGATCAGGGTTTGTACCGTTCAATATTCTTAAATTATGAAACTCCTCGTGCTTCAGCCAATTTAAATGTGGCTGAATATGGCGATTTGCTTGTGTTAACCCCCCCCGCTTACGAAAATACGATAGATCCTTATATTCAATGGAAACGTGAAAAAGGATATCAAGTAACGAAACAAGTGGTAACCGCCGGAGCTAATGTGACTACGATTATTCAAACTGCATATAATAATAATCCCAATTTAATGTATGTGCAGTTAGTTGGGGATTGGGCAGATATAAAATCAAATACCATCTCTGCCGATGGATCTAATGCTCCTATAGACCCTAATATGGGTTGTGTGTCCGGAAGTGACAATTATCCTGACATCTCTATAGGCAGATTCTCATGCTCAAATACTTCCGATTTATTGGTGCAAATCAATAAAGCAATTAAGTATGAGAAAGAACCCAATATGGATGCGGGATGGCGTGAAACATTTATTGGAATTGCTTCCGATGAAGGTCCTGGTGATGATAGTGAATATGATTATCAACATATTCAAAGAATATACTCTCAACGGCTTGCAGGGTTTACCTATCAAACACATCAGCAAAATTATGGTCTTAATGCATCTTCTGCAACGTTGGCTACTCATGTGAATTCAGGCGCTTCTACCATTGCCTATTGCGGACATGGTTCTTCTTCTGCATTTGTTACTACATACTATGGAAATACTCAGGTCAATAACTCAACCAATGGTGATAAATTGCCCTTTATAGTTTCTGTTGCTTGTGTAAATGGTGCATTCCACGAAAGTTCAGTGTGCTTTGCAGAATCATGGCTCCGTAAAGCAAATGGTGGTGCCGTAGTAACATGGATGTCTACCATTAATCAACCTTGGGACCCCCCGCAAAGAGGGCAGGATTATTTCTATGATATATTGATTGGCGGTTTTAATTATGATGCCTATTCCGGACAAAGCGGTTATAATACCAACGAACAAAGAACCCATTGGGGATCCATTACCGTCAATTCTACCAACCTTATGCTTGCAGAATCATCTTATGACGGTGATTTGGAAACCGTAAAAACTTGGACAACTTTTGGAGATGCTTCTTTGCAATTAAGAACTAAAAAACCGGATAATCTTCTATTATCCAATACAGTGGTTCCCGTTGGAGCACCCTTTGCAGGAACAGCGACCGTGAATGGAACTCCGCAAGAAAATGTGTTGATTTGTATTTCTCAAAATGGAAATTATTACAGTGGTTTATCAGATGCAAATGGAAATTATTCCATTAATCATGCGTTGACCCCGGGTAATGTTTTGCTCGTCGGAACCTCTTTTAATACAACGACTATTTATCAACAAACTACTTGTACCGGAGATGTTTGCGAAACCGTAGAAAACCTTTCAGCTCAAGTGAATCTTAATGAAGTAACTCTTTCGTGGACGACTCCCGCTGAAGATAGTATTACCGGTTATAATATCTATCGCGATGGAAATTTGATTGCTACAATAACGACTACTTCATTCTATGAAAATAATTTGCTTAACGGTACTTACAACTATTGTGTGGCAGTGCTTTACAACGGTCAAGAATGTTACATGACGACCTGTACTTCCGTGGAAGCATCCGATGGAATTAATCATGATTGCCCCGAAATTGATAATCTTTCACTAATGGCCAATTCAAATCAGGTTACGATACAATGGACAGCCCCGCAAACATCGGAGACAATTTTCGAAGATGTAGAGTCTCATACCGCTTTTACAATCAATTCTCAAGGAACAATCGGATGGAACTATATCGACGGTGACCAAAAAAATACGTTCTCTATCGCCAATTATTCATTTACCAATAATGGACAAAAAATGGCTTATATTGTTTTTGATCCGTCGCAAGTGATGCCCACTTCAGGTTCCACTCCATTGAGCCAAGGTGAAGGATTCCCCGCACACTCCGGCTCAAAATTCTTTGCGTCTTTCGGTGCTACAACTCCGCCCAATAACGATTGGCTGATTAGCCCCGAATTGAATTAT
>Ga0116193_1001469_pt1 | contig 19463 bp, 21 predicted proteins | sample AD_UKC115_MetaG_FD_89892 | JGI IMG/M metagenome (GOLD analysis project Ga0116193, IMG submission 89892) | Active sludge microbial communities of municipal wastewater-treating anaerobic digesters from Hong Kong - AD_UKC115_MetaG | ecosystem: Engineered > Bioreactor > Anaerobic > Digestate... | reverse complement strand
GGCGCGCACATAGCGGAGCGGATGTCGTGCATCATGATGCTATGCGCGTTGGCAAAGCGGCTGTCGGTGGTGGCATCGCGGCTAAGAATGGCCACGCGATCAGTCAGGCAATGGTCAATGATGGTCTGCGAAATCGAAATGCTGTCTGCCTGGGCATTTTGGCCGCGTGTCTTGATTTGCACAGGTTTAAAAGGCGCTTGCTCATCTTCGCGTGCCAGGATCACGCCGCGTTCGCACGGCAGGGCATGGAAAATCACATCCAGCGTGGTGGCGTAAATATTGTCTTCCTCGGATTTTGAGCCGAGTTGCTTGTGAAATTCATAGAGTGCATCGAGGAGCTTGCGCGCGCGCGCCAAGCTGCTGGCATCGGTGATTTCCTCGGGAAATTTATGCGCCGCAGTCGGATCCGTTTTCTCCACCTTGCGGATAATGGTATGCAGGGAAGATTCGGCCTGATTGACTAGCCGCACTCCGGCGTGTGTGCGGGTTGTGGCCTCGGGCGGCTCGGCGGACTGGCGGCATTGGAAAACAAACTGGATGTTGCCGAAAGTGATAATGTCTCCATCGCAAAGAATGGAATCAGTGACGCGCTTCTGGTTGATGAATGACCCATTTGATGAGTCCAGGTCCACCAGATGCATGTCGCGTCCGCGCAGTTCCAAGCGCGCATGAAAGCGAGAGATGGAATCAAATGGCAGCGGGATTGTATTGCTGGGATGACGCCCCACCGTGGTTTGCGCCTGCTCGATGGCAAAGGAGGCAGGCAGCGATGGAGCCGGATTGCGAGTCAGCAGACAGAATTCCAGACCTTTTGCAATGGCAGCCATCATCTCACCCCCACTCTTAAGATTCTCTTGGCGCTGACGCGCCGCAGGATTCTTTCTTCACATTCGAGCGCAATATCGCTATTGAATAGTGGGAAGTGCTGTGTTGTCAATCAGGTACCGGAATTTACCATCATTCCATCATGAATCGTATTCTTATTATTGGCTGCTCTGGGGCGGGCAAATCAACGCTGGCGCAGAAGATGGGCAAACGATTGCGCCTGCCGGTGGTGCATCTGGATGCGCATTTCTGGCTGCCGGGTTGGGTCGAGTGTCCGCGCGCGGAATTTGACGAAAAAATCCACGCATTGATCAGCCAGCCTGAATGGATCATTGATGGGAATTATGGGCGCATGCTTAATATGCGCATCCAGGCGGCTGACACTGTTATTTTCCTCGATCGGCCGCGTTTAATTTGTCTTTGGAATTGTCTGAAACGCATTGTAAGCCACTATGGAAAAAACAGACCGGATATGGGACCGGGGTGTCCTGAGAAAATCGACTGGGAGTTCTTGAAGTGGATCTGGCAATTCCCCGGATCCTCGCGAAATCATGTAGTGAAAACGATTAATGAATATAGAGAAGGCAGGAGTATTTATATACTGAAGTCCCGTCGCAGCATCACTCAGTTTTTGACCTCATTGCCCGATGGCCGGAAGAAAGAATTAAATCATGAGTGCTGAGCCTGTCCAAGCAAGCACCCCGCTCTGGCCCGAATGGCAACTGCACCCGAAGCAGTGGGGGCACTCGTTTCACCCAATGTGCTCCTACATGGGCATGTTTCCCGCGCGCATTCCGCATTATTTTATTCAGAAATTCACTAATCCTGGCGACGTGGTGCTCGATCCCTTCTCCGGACGTGGAACGACTCCGTTGCAGGCATGCGCTGAAAACCGTATCGGCATTGGCGTGGACTTAAACCCATTGGCACATCTGCTGACCGGCGCCAAGGTGCAGGCCCCGCAGAAAGACGATCTCCTGCGGCGCATCGAAGAACTCGAAACGGATATGTTTTATGGCTTGTCGGATGAACCGCATGAAGATATCCAGATGCTTTTTCATGAGCATACGTTGCGGCAACTTGTCTATCTCAAGCAGATGTTGGATAAGGATAATGCTTGCGATCGATTTATTCTGGCAACGCTGACGGGGGCGATGCATGGCGCGCAGCATCGTAATGGGCAAAGTTCCAGTTTCCTGTCCATTTCCATGCCGAATACCTTTTCCATGTCGCCCAATTACATTCGAAAATATGTGGAGGCGCATGGGCTGAAGAAAATTCCCATTGATGTCTTCAAGGTGCTGCGCACGCGTGTTGAGCGACTGTATAAGAAAAGCAATCCGCCTGCGCAGGGATATGCGTATCTAGGCAACGCGCGGGAGTTGAACCGTGTGCCCGATCCGTATCTGCGCCGCAAGCAAGTGAAGCTGATCGTCTCTTCCCCGCCTTATCTGCGCGTTGTGAAATATGGTTTGTACAATTGGATTCGCTTGTGGATGCTGGATGAAAATGTGGCTTCGCTGGATCAGCGCCTGGATCAACACCCTAAACTGCCCGATTATTTAAAATTCATGAATGAAGTCTGCAAGCAACTCTATAATGTCATGGCGCCCGGAGGCGTGTGCGCATTGGTCATCGGTGATGTGAAGGCTCCGCGACAAACGGTGGGGCTGAACCTGGCGCTCGAAGTGTGGAAGCACCTGGAGGCGAAAAAAACGAAGTTTCATCTGCACGATATACTTGAAGATACGCTGCCAAAAAACGCGAAGGTGTCGAAGATCTGGGGCGAAGAGCGCGGCGAGGCCACATTGATTGACCGCGTCCTCGTGCTCTACAAAGATGAGTTTAATGTGCTGCGCGATGTGGTGTCCTGGAAATGATGTGCAAGTTCTGCAAGGTGAAGATGAAGGAAGAGAAGCGGTCGTTTCATAAGAAACGCAAATGGATCTGCCCTGTCTGCCATCGCGCGAAAATGCAGACCGCCAAGCCGAAGGAATAAGTGCCGTATGCCTGCTTTTCCCCCACAAGAGATTCAAAGCGATCTGCCCACGCTGCCCTTTGCCTTGGATGCGCGATTGGAGAAATGGCGCAGCATGGTGTGGCGCGGAAGCTGGGAGTCGTTCCCGACCGGCATTGGTCCGCGCGTTGATTCTGTGTTTTCCAAGCCGGACATTGTGGGGATAAAAATCACCGCCCGTTTGGGGAATTTGTCCATGCAGCGCAAAGCGGCGGAAATCGTTTGCGAGGCCTTGATTCAAAAGGGGATCGCACCCGATCACATCATCATCTGGGATTGGCGCAACGCTGATGTAAGCGCCGCAGGATTTACATTGAATACAGGCGGCGGCGCCATCCGCTGCTTCGGCGTGGAGGACGTGTTCGACAAGGAACTGCTGCAATCGGGCGCCATTTGCGACCGCGTTTCGATGATTGTATCGCGCATCTGCACGGCTCTAATCAGCGTGGCGCCTGTGTGTCGGCATCCGCTGGAGGGAGTCAATGGGTGCGTGCGCGCGCTGTATGACGCGCTGTGGAATCCGCATAAATGCAATGCAACTTTGGGCTATCCCTTTGCCGCCGATCTGCTTGGATTGGAACCTATTCGCAGCAAGTGGCGATTAGGTGTGGCGCTCCATTGCGAGGAGATCCTCGTCTCCACCGATCCGGTGGCGCTGGATGCCGTCGCCTGGCGAAGAAGTGCGGCGCCGGGCGAGGCCATTCCAAATTGGCTGCTGCTGGCCGAGTCCTATGGATATGGTTCCATAAACGCCACGGAGAAAATGCTGTGAGCGCAATGGATCGGCGGACATTTCTCAAAGGCCTCAGCGCGGCGGGTTTGTTCCTCGGATCGCCTTTAGGCGCGCAGCAGGCATCGCAGCCAGTCTCTCAGGTATCATCAAGTCCATCCTCCGTTCCGGCCTCGGCGCCCAATCCCAACGACTTTGTGCGCGCGGCGGCATTTTGTTCTGCCGCATCAGCCAATTCACCAGCACAATGCCATCTCTGTCCGCATGAATGCCTGATTCCTGAGGGCGAGCGCGGGCGTTGTGGAACGCGCCAAACGCGCGAAGGGAAAATTCAAACGCTGATATATGGGCGCAGCTGCAAAGCGGCCATTAATCCGATTGAGGATAGCGGCATTTGGCATTACCTGCCCGGAGACAAGACGCTGACGCTGGCGGCGGCGGGATGTAATTTCTCCTGCCGCGGGTGCAATCAGTGGGAACTGTCGCAGTGCCCGCCGGAACTCGCCCAATCCCTGGCCTCGCTTTCGCCCGAAGTGCTGGAGACATGCCGCGTGGCGAATTGCACCACACTGGCCTTTGATCTGACCGAACCCAGCATCGACTTTGAATGGCTGAGTGAAATTCTGCCTGCTGCGCGCGCGGCCGGATTAAATACGGTGTTGAGCACCAATGGCTACATTCAGTCAGAACCACTGGCGGCGCTTCTGCCGCATATCTCAGCTATGCGCATCGACCTAAAGGGATTCAACTCGCGCTTCTACACAGATTTCTGTGGCGGCAGGCTCGATGCGGTGCTCGCCACGATTAAGCAGGTTCGCGCATCCGACACGTGGCTGGAGGTCAGCTACCCGCTGATTGATGCGCAAAATGACTTGACCGAATGGACGGAAGCCGCCGCCGCATGGGTGATGAAGAATCTCGGCGCCGACATTCCGCTGCACTTCCTTTGCCATACCCCGCATTATCGGTTGAAAGATGGCAAGGCCACCTCAGAGCGCACCTTGACGCTTCACCGCAAACTGGCCATGCGCGCGGGCCTGCATTTTGTCTATGTGCATGGGATCGAGCAGCATGAAGGGCTTCGCACGTATTGTCCCTCGTGCCTGATGGTGATTGCCAGCCGCATCACCGGCGCAACGCAGAGTTTAATTGAGGATGGAAAGTGCCCGTTTTGCAATCATCCGATTGCGGGATTGTGGAAGAAGCCGTCCTTCACGAAGGAAGGACAAGACGAGAACGTGGTGTAATTAGTATTACGGTGGTCGAAGTTATTATTCCTCTGCCTGCTTTTCCTGCTGATCCTCCGGAAAGTCTTTAATCGGATCTAGATAGACGATTTTGCCGTTCTTCCAAACGGGTATTTTCAGACCGTAGCGTGCTGCTTCAGCGCGGGCATCCCGTGCAGCCTGGTTCATCGCCGTCATGACTTGTTCAATATCAACAGCGGTCATTTTGAAGCCTCCAATAAAGTCGGCACCTCATCTGTATTATCTATTAAAAACCAATCATCGACAAGACGCTTATAGATATTCTCGAAGTTTTCTCGACCACGGCGGAAGCGCTGCCGAATTGTTTCCTCAGGTACATTGTGACCTCCTTGCTGGACTCGGAGGCGCACGCGCTCCACTGCCATGTCTTCCTTCGGAAGGACCAGGAAGTAGATAATCAGTAAGTACCCCTTCATCTTCCAATCCAAAATTCGCCTGACGTAGTTCCGACCACTTAGCGTAGTTTCAAATGCGAAGGACTCACCAGAAGACACAGCCTGATCGATCTTCTGCAACATGATTCTGCCAGCTTCAACCGCCGCCTTTTCAGGCTTAAACGGCGAGAGCCCCTGAGCAATCAGATCAGCATTGATGAAATTATCCTGACCCTGTTGCGGTAGAAATCTCTTGGCAAACGTGGTCTTTCCCGCACCGTTTGGGCCTGCGATGATAAAGCACCGTTTCATGGGCAGACTCACAATCGGCACGGATCAGCCAAACTGCTGTAAGAAGCGTAGGTCGTTTTCGTAGAAGATGCGGATGTTGGATATGCCGTATTTGATCATGGCCACACGCTCGACGCTCATGCCGAAGGATATGCCATTCAGCCGCGTTGGATCGTAGCCCACGGCCTCGAACACCGCCGGATGGACCATGCCTGCGCCGACCAGTTCCAGCCAATCGCCCTCCATGTCGGAATCCGGCCCACCAGGCTGATACCACACATCAATCTGGCAACTGGGTTCGGTGAACGGGAAGTACGCCGGGCGCATGCGATAGCGCGTGCTTGCGCCGAACATGGTATGGATGAAGACCTCGATAATGCCCTTCAAATCGCTTAATCCGATGGATTCCTCGACCATCAAACCCTGTATCTGGTGGAACATGGGCGAATGCGTCAGGTCGGCGTCGGAGCGATAAACGCGACCGGGACAAATGATGGCCAGCGGAGCGGAGCGCTCCATCATCGCGCGCACCTGCACGGGCGTCGTGTGGGTGCGCAACACCGTGTCCTTGTCCACATAGAATGGCTCATGGACGTCGCGCGCGGGATGATGCGGGTGCAAATTGAGCGCTTCGAAATTGTTGTAGTCGCTTTCGATTTCCGGGCCATGCGCAATGCCAAAGCCCATAGAGCGGAAGATATCCTGAATTTCCTCGGAAACCATGGTCAGCGGATGGCGTCGGCCAATGCGCCAGTCGCTGCCTGGAAGCGTGATGTCGATGGCTTCCTCGGCGAGCACATTCTGTTGTTCCGCGCCCTTGAGTTCATCTTCCTTCAGGGCAATGGCTTCGAGGATGGCTTCCTTGACGCTGTTGGCGGTTTGGCCGGCCAAAGGGCGCACCTCGGGGGACAGTGCGCCGATGTCGCGCATGATGAGAGTCAGCTGACCACGGCGGTTGAGGTAGCGGCTTCGCGCGCCTTCCAGTCCTTTGCGGCTTCTCACCATCTGCACGCTGCGCAGTGCCCGGTTTTTAATGGAGTTGAGTTCCTTCAGGATTTCGTCCACGGGCAGCGAGCGCAATGGCGGCAGCGGCTGCATTTCCTCATCGTCAGCGGCGTCATTCCCCGAAATATCGTTTGGTTCGTCGGACATTGCCTGTCAGGCTCAAGAAAGATGAAACCCCTGTCCAGGTGCATGGGTGAATGCCGCTGAACAGGGGTTTTGGATGATCAAAAAAAATTACTGCGCGGCCGCCAGAGCCTGTTTGGCCTGCGCGACGACCGAGGCAAAGCTTTGCGGATCATTTGACGCCAGATCGGCCAGGACTTTGCGATTCAGGTCGATTCCTGCGACATTCAGCCCGTGAATAAGCGCGCTGTAGCTCAACCCGTTTTCACGCGCCACGGCATTGATGCGCACGTTCCACAGCGAACGCATTTCGCGTTTGCGCACACGGCGGTCGCGATAGGCATAGCGCAGGGCGCGGCGAATGGTCTCTTTGGCGCTAAGCAGCAGGCGCCGGCGCGAGCCGCGATAGCCCTTGGCCAGTTTCAGGATCCGTTTGCGGCGGCGACGCGACGCAACGTTGTTTATTGCGCGTGGCATGACGTGAACTCCTTCAGTTCAATGGAGCGCGCGCATTTGGCGCGCCCGGATTCATTTACATGTTTAGCAGGCGCGTGATCTGCACCAGATTGTCCTTGTCCAGCACCGTCTGCGCGCGATTGCGCCGTTTGCGGTCCTGCGCCTTCTTGCCCAGCCCGTGGGTCATCGTGGCGCGATGGCGCGTCAGCTTGCCCGAACCGGTCAGCTTAAAGCGCTTGGTCACGGTGCGGCGTGTTTTTAATTTCGGCATGGCCTTCTTCTCCGTTCCACAGTTGCTTGCTACGCAAAGAAACAAGGCCCCGGAAGGCCTTGATTAAACTCAATCACCTTATATTTGCTTGGCCTCAGCCCAATCAGGCTTCGGCTTTGCCCGCTGCTTTCAGCCGTTTTGGCGCCACAACCATCGACTGGCTGCGCCCGCGCATGCTGGGGGTGGCCTCGACCTCGGCCGCATCGGCCAGCGTGCTTTCCACGCGCTTGAACAAAGCCATACCCAAATCCTGGTGGGCCATTTCGCGTCCGCGATACTGCAACGTCAGTTTGACCTTATGCCCTTTGTCCAGAAATTCCCGCGCATGATTCATCTTCGTGTCGAAGTCATGATCATCCGTGCTGGGGCGAAGTTTGATTTCCTTCAACTCCTGGTGGCGCGTTTTCTTGCGGGCTTCTTTTTCGCGCCGTTTCTTCTCATACAGAAGCCGCTTGAAATCCATGATCCGGCAAACGGGAGGGCTGGCTTGCGGCGCCACCTCCACCAGATCGAGCTCCACTTCATCCGCCATCTGGCGCGCTTGTTCGATGGGCACCACGCCAATCTGCGCCCCATCATGGCCAATCAGCCGCACCTCTCGCACACGAATGTGCTGGTTAATCCTGACGGTTTCGTCCTTAATTGGGCAACTACCTCCACGCAAGTCTCCGGCGCCATCAAACAACAGCACTACCGCTTCCGCATGCAAGACATGCGGAAACCTGTCCCGGCGCTTTCGGATAGAAAACTATCGGAAGCGCTGCAATTTGAGTCAAGTTCTTTTTTCCGCTCTTGCCCGCTCCAGGTGCGTCTGGCCCATTTATTCAAGATATGAAAGATAAAACGTCCTCTCAGCGGGTCTGTTTGTTTTCCGTGGAATAGCTAGCCTCCTCGGAACGCGTCGCGTCCGAAAGAGTTGGTGCCTCAGGAAAAGATGTTTGCCTCCGGAGGAGGCGAGCATCAATAGCACAATACCGTAATATAAAATTTCCGCCCCGTCAGGGGGTGAACAGTTCGACTCCGATGGAGCCGATTGTATCTGCAAGATAGCGATCTATTAATGCCTGCCCCCTAACGGGGGCCTTGCCTCTCATGGAAATTATGCCTAAAGATCACATATACATTCCGCTGTACACATACCTCCTAACGAAGCCATCAGCCTGTTGCTGAGCCATCGGCAAGCCAAAGACAAAGAGCGCAAGAAAAGAGATCAGATAACCTAATCTGCAAACAGGAGCTTTCTAAAATCTTTTAGGGAAGCACTCAGTCCTGTGGCATCGAAACCGTGGAAAACGGAAACAGCCGATTACGATGACGAGCACGAGCACGAGCACGAACTGATTTAGGCCACTTTAGAAAGCTCCTGAATCTGCGAAACTCCCCCTGCAATGTAGCGCCAAAGCTTTGGCCTCCCGCGTTTCGCTTGCCTTCCGGCGCGCACCGCGCCTACGCTTGTCTGAATATTGAAATAATTTCTCATTAAATGACCCTAAGGTGCCCGAAAATGAAGATGATTTGGTTTTGCGTTTCATTTCTGTTGTTGGCGCCAGTGCCCTATGCGGCCAAACCGGCCTCCTTTCCGGCCCAGCTCTCGCGCTCGATGCTGGTTTCGTCCAGCATGGAGATTCCCTGGACGCGCGTGGATGTTTTTTTGCCGACAAGGCCCTCCAGCGCCAATGCCGCGCCGCTATATGCCGAGGCGACGCAAATCATTCGCACCATGCCGAATTATCCCGTGTTGCCAGCCACACTGGATGCGTTTGTTAAATCCGATGTGCTGCGGCAGGCATTGGGCAAGGCCTTTGAAGGCTCGAATTGCCGCAGCGCGGATTTTCTTTCCATTTATAGCTACAAGAATTGGGAAAAGAACGCCGCGCCGGATCTTCCCGCCGCGCTCGTCCTCGCCAGCGCTTTATCCCATGGCGCCACGTTTTTCCTGCAAGGCAATCAGCCGGACAAGGCATTGGCCTCGGCACGGGCAGCGGTCAGCATGGGCGAGCATTACCGCGCCGGTGCGCCAAATCTGGCCCAGGCGCTTGTGGGCGAGCAGATCATACGGGAGGGATTGCTGGCATGCCGCGCCTGCTTTTTGAAAGCGGGGGATCACGCCAAGGCCCAAGCCGCGGCAAAAAGTTTGACGGATTCGGCGAATCTTGCCTCAGTCTTGAATGCGCGTTCAGCCGCGTCTGCCGCTATTTGGCAGAATCCCAAGGTGCTGGTTCGTGCATTGCAGGATCCCGAGCCGCTGATCCGCGCTGATGCGCTGCTGTTGATCGAGGCTTGCTTGGATACGCACAGCGCCGAGCGCATGGCCTCGGCCAAGGATACGCAGATGCTGGCGACGATGCTGAAAACGGATGCGGCGGCGATTCGCCCCTTAGTCGAAGCGCTGCAAAATGATTCCAATCCAATGGTGAGTCGTTTTGCCCAGCGCACAACCCAAGTCTTTCCTGGCGCATCTTCTTCCGCGCAGATTAAGGCCTCTGCAATTAAGGTAAAATAGGCTGACCTATTTTTCGTCCTCGGATTCCACATGGAATCGATGCAGCAGACGATGTAATGGCGGGGCCAGAATAATCCCGGCTAGTACCAGGAATACAATCCCGGAAAACAGCGCATAAAAAATGGCGAACAGCTTGCCTGCCACGGTATGCAGCTCATTGACTGGCCCCATGCCACCCAGCAACATTGCGGCATTCACAGCCGCATCGAGCCAGCCCAGCCCTTCGAATCCATGATATCCAAGAATGCCAATGCCCAGTGAAGCAATAATCAAGACCGAGGCCATTGCCGCATGCCGCGCCAGCCGCATGAAGTAAAGCGCGCGGGGCAATAGGGGCTCTTTTCGGTGTTCAAAGTGGTTGAGCATTGTTGTTCTCCCTAGTTGGGTCGCTAAATGCCTGCATCAGGAAAATGCAATCGGCCTTGTTGCACGCCTCGGCAGCGCGCTGAAACCACAAGACGGCCGTACATTTTTCCTAATAAGAAAGATTGCGGCGCCGTTGTTTCAAGAAGAGTGGCCGCTATAATTCCCATTTTCTGGCGCCATTGGGGCCCGGGACGCTTTTCGCGCGTGCCTGGCCAGAAAGCCGCTGCTTCCACCTCGGGAGTTTTATGCTTCGCGTAAAACCGGCAGCCCTCAAATCCGATTTGCTCTTGTCGCTGCAGCATCTGGCGGATGGACATTGGAGGATGCTCATGCGTGGCGCTGGCGCTTGAATTATAAACCATTTGCCATCCCGCTTGCTGGAGCCGATAGCCCAGATCGGTGTCCTCCCAGCCGTAGCCGCTGAAAGTGGTGTCGAATCTTCCCGCCTGCGCGATGGCTTCTCGCGGCAACGCTAAATTAGCGGTATAGAAATAGCGGAAATCCAACAGCTGGCCTGACTGCAGCTTGTCATAGTGGTGGGCAGCTTGATACTGCCGCAGCGCTGGCGACATCTCACCAGCATCCCAGCGGCAAAATCCAAGCGATATGCAATTGGATTGCCGAATCAGATTCAGGTGCGCCTGCAGCCATGTTGAATCCGGAATAATATCATCCCCGAGAAAAAGCAGGACCTCGCCCGAAGCCATTTCCAAGGCCGCATTTCGCGCGGTGCTTTGACCGCCATGATCAATGCGGCGGAATGTGATCTGACTGAGCAATTCGTGCTGCCGCAGAATATCCTGGGTATTTGTCTTGGAGCCATCATCGACAACGATGATTTCTCTCGTGACATCTTCCACTGCCTGCTGGCGCAAGACGGCGGCAACAACTCTCACCAGCAACTCCGGCCGGTTATAGGTGTTGATCAGGATGCTGGCATCCATGAGAACTCTCACAAACTCAGCCGGTGATGCTTGCGCCAGAAGCGCCATAAGCTGCGCAGGTGTTCAATGGTGGCGCGATTAAATCCTTTGGCGCTGCGCCGTTGTATGTAATGAACAATGGAGGCAGAGGGCGTGAACCAGACCTGCCAGTTTTTCTCCTTGGCCCGAAAACACCAATCCACATCCTCGAATCCGAAGACAAAGCGCTCGTCAAAAAGGCCCACTTGCTCCAAAGCCTCCCGCCGGAGAAACATTCCCGCCCCAGCAATCCAATCGCATTCAAATGGTTGGGTCCAATCGCGATCCTGCATTAAATGACGGCGCGTCCAATAATTATTCGGCCAGCGACGATCGAGCGGCGACCGGCGCACGGCAATGGTCAACCAAGTGTAGAAACGTTTGCCGTTGGCTTCCTGTGTTCCGTCTGGGCGCAAGGTTCGCGGACCTGCGGCAGCGGCTTTGGGGTGATCCTTCATAAAAGCAAGCAGGCCCTCCAATGCACCAGCCTGCAGCCGCGCATCAGCATCCAAAATAAAAACATAGGGAGTGCGTGCCTCGCGCAGCGCCCGATTGCGCATCAAGGCAATACCAAAGCTCTCTACGAAGACGAGTTTCACTTCAGGAAACTCTTGCTGAATCCAGGCGCCATCGTCTTCGGGCGTTTTTAAGTGTGCAATGATAACGCAAATCTGGTTGGCCGCACTATTTTGCCGAATGGAAAAGATGCACTGGCGCAGGTGATCCTGCATGCGATGGTGGATCAATATCACGGCGATGGTGGGCGGCGCTTCCATAGGCAGAGAGTGGCATGCCCATACATGTTGATCAATAAAAACCTGTTTTGGATAAGCCCATGATCCAAGTGCCTGAGGGTGAGGGTTGACCAGCAAACACCTTTCCTGAAAGCCTTAAATGTGTTAAAAGAGAGCAGACGCCTGATCCATCCCGCTGTCCATCCTGTACGCTGTTCGCAGCAGCACTAAAAACCGCGAGGGCAACCATGAATATCCTGATGGTGGTCACTTCGCACGACCAATTGGGCCACACTGGAAAGAAAACCGGCTTCTGGCTCGAAGAATTCGCCGCCCCCTATTACGTCTTTATTGATGCCGGCGCCCGCGTGACTATTGCCTCGCCGGAAGGCGGGGCGCCACCGCTCGATCCCAAAAGCAATGAACCGGAAAACCAGACGGAATCCACCAAGCGCTTCAAGGCCGATGCCGAAGCGCAAGCCAAGATGGCCAAAACGAAGAAACTGTCCGAGGTCTCGGCTAAGGATTTCGATGCCATCTTTTATCCCGGCGGACATGGCCCGATGTGGGACATGCCCAACAATCACGATTCGATTGCGTTGATCGAGGACTTTATCCGGGCTGGCAAACCCGTGGGAGCGGTGTGCCACGCCCCGGTCGCATTGCTCAATGTGCGACAGGCCGATGGCGAGCCCTTGATAAAGGGCAAGCACATCACGGGTTTTACCAATGAAGAGGAAAAGGCAGTCGGGCTGACTGATGTGGTGCCGTTTCTATTGGAAGATCGCTTGAAGCAGCAGGGGGGCCTCTTTGCCAAGTCCGATCCGTTCGCGCCGTGTGTGCAAGTGGAGGGCGACCTGGTCACCGGACAAAATCCAGCTTCCTCCGCCCCCGCGGCTGAGGAACTGCTGAAACGTCTTCACGCCCGGCGATGAATGATCCGCACACCGGACAAATAGTGCTGCGCGCTGGCCCGCCGCTCGAGCAAGTTCGCGCAGCACTGATCCTTATTCATGGCCGTGGCGCATCGGCGCAGGGCATGCTCGATCTTTATGGCGCATTGCGTGTGCCGCAGATGGCTGCATTGGCGCCGCAAGCCGCCCAAAGAACATGGTATCCAGAGTCTTTCCTGGCTCCTCTGAATGAAAACCAACCTTGGCTTGATTCGGCGCTGAGCCGCATTGATTCGTTGCTGCAGGAATGTCAGGCCCATGGCTTGTCCAGTGAGCAAGTGGCGCTGCTAGGTTTTTCTCAAGGAGCCTGCCTGGTGCTGGAATTTGTCGCTCGCTATCCCCGCCGCTATGGCGCGGTGATCGGATTGACCGGCGGCTTGATCGGCCCGCCTGGCACACCCCGCCAATACACTGGTTCGCTGCAAGGCACTCCGATCTTTCTGGGGAGCGGCGATTCCGACCCGCATGTTCCATTCGAGCGCGTGCTTGAGACACAGGCAGTGCTTACCCAGATGGATGCGCGGGTGGAGCTTCGCCGCTATCCCGCAATGCCTCACACTATCAATGATGACGAGATGCAGGCCGCCCGGTCGCTTCTGCTTGGCATGCTCAAGAATTAAGGAGACATATCATTGGATATTTCAGGCATTCATCATGTGACCGCAATCACCGCCGACGCGCAGAAGAACATCGATTTTTATTGCGGCGTACTGGGATTGCGCCTGGTCAAGCTCACAGTCAACTTTGATGATCCGGGCAGCTATCATTTGTACTATGGCAATGAGTCGGGAGATCCGGGCAGCATCCTCACATTCTTTGCCTGGCCCGAAGCCAGTCGCGGGCGAGTCGGCCCCGCACAGGTTGTGGCCATCGCTTTTGCTGTTCCCGAAGCGGCGTATGAATTCTGGTCGGACCGGTTCAGACAGCATCATATCGCCGCTCAAGGCGTGCTTGGTGCCTTTGGCGAACAAGTAATTAGTCTTGCAGATCCCGATGGAATTCAGGTGCAGATCGTCGCTGCCGCCAAGGCGCAAGATTATCACCCCACGGGTGGTCCGATCGATCCTGACGTAGCCGTGAGCGGATTCCATGGGATTGCTGTCTCGGAAGACGGCTATGAGCTCACCGCCAGGCTTTTAACCGATGTTATGGGTTTTCGAGCCGCCGCCAGCGAGGGCAATCGCTTTCGTTATCAGGCTTCGGGAGATCGCGCTTCCATTATCGATCTGCTCTGCGTGCCGGATGCGCGCCATGGCGCGATGGGAGCGGGCATTGTTCACCATGTTGCTTTCCGTGTGCCAGATGATGAGCAGCAGGTCGCCTGGCGCGAGCGCCTCCACGCACTTGGCTATAACGTCACGCCGGTGATCGACCGTCGGTACTTTTATTCCATTTACTTCCGCGAACCAAGCGGCGTTCTTTTTGAAATCGCGACCGATCAGCCCGGCTTTGCCATGGATGAAGCGCCCGGGCAATTGGGCACGGCTCTTTGCCTGCCACCCTGGTTGGAGCCCAACCGCCGCGCCATTGAGGATTCGCTGCCTCAGCTGCGCCTGCCTCAGTGGTCATCGTGAAATGTGGAGCGCTTGCGCACCTTTGATAGCGGGCGAGTTGAAGTACAAAGAAACCGTCATCAAAGGCATCGAGAATGCTGCCGCGGCATTCATTGGTTTATTTCAGGGGGAAAACATTGGAAAAATGATTGTCGAATTAAACTGATTCATTGCCTTCAAACTTTGCTTATGAAAACGCAGCAACTGAGCCGTTAATGGGATAATCCCCGATGGAATGTAAATTTCAAATTCAGCAAAATACCCTACGCACTATAAAACCAGACGCCCGTCCGGTGTTCAGCAACAGAGGGATGGAGAGTGTCATGAAAGCAGTTCAGCAAAGATCCAGCACAAAGAACGTTCTGGTGGTCGATCAGGATCCCGAGATGCGCCTTCTGTTGTCCAACTTGCTGCAATCCCCTTTGGTGAACACACTGGAAGCGGCCGATCCGCAGGAGGCCTTGCGCCGGCTTGAAGGAGAAGTGCCCATTCATTTGGTCATCTCGGAAATGGATTTGCCCGGTCACAGCGGCTTGGAGTTCATGAAGCAGGTTCGCAGCCGCCGCGCTGAGGTGCCGGTAGTGTTCGTTACAGAAAACGATGAAATAGATTCTTATCTCTCGGCTATGGACGAAGGAGCCTTTGAATATCTGCCCAAACCGCCGGAGACCCGTGATTTTGTTCGGGTGGTCGAACGTGCCTGTGCGCTGGTGTAGAAATTTCTGCTCAAAGCCGTTTTTCAAAAAATCCCGCCAAAACGGCGGGATTTTTTTATCCTTACCCGGGAGCGCCGATCTCCAGGTCGGCAACATCGGCTATAATGTCAATTGCACCTGGTCGCCATTGACCACCACGCGATAGGTTTTGACAGGGTCCTTGGCCGGGCCGGACTTCACCGCGCCCGAAGCGGCGTCGAATTGTGAGCCGTGCCACATGCATTGCACTGTGCCGCACAGACAAACACCATCGCACAGCGAAGCGCCTTTGTGCGCGCAACGATCATCGAAGGCTTGATATCCCTGCTCCGTGCGCGCCAGCGCTATGCGTTTCCCATTCACGCGCAATAACTTCATTTGATCCACTTTTAACTCATCGGCTTTGGCCACGGTGATGGCCTGCCCCTCCTTCTGGTCAAACGCTTCTTCCTTCCAGTAACCGGCCCCGGCATAGGCATGCTCCACGCCAATGAGATTCTTATAGGAAAGCGTGCCGCCAAGCCATCCGCCCACGCCCAGGCAGCCCACGCCAATTAATTCGACGAGTAGAACGAGATTGGAGGGCTCATTCGCGATGTGCCGGCGCAAAAACCAGGCGATCAGAAACAGGACCGTGGCCGTCAAATTGGCGATCATGTGCTTGATCGCGCGCTGTTGACCGCTGCTGTTGGGAGGGACCGTGAACAGAAAATCTACAAAGCCGGGCATGGCGGTAATGATGGCGAACAGAATTCCGGCTATCCCCAGCACCGCGCCGGCTTCCCACCAGCGCGGATTGCCATAGAGCCGCCCAACCACGTCGGCGGCCAAAGCGGAAATGAACAGCACAATAGGAAACGGGATCAATATCGGATGAATGGGGTGACCCATGAACACGGCTTTGCTGCGCATGATGATATTCCTCCTGGTGGGCAGGGTTATGCGTTGGGGTCTGGATTGTCTGGACGCAGTTCGGGTTCAAACTCGCCTTCGACGGTTTCGGGCAGCACAGGGTTGCGCAGGTAAATGATTGTGGTCATTCCACGCGCATCATCAATCGTGATGGTGCGCGCATTTAGATCGAGTGATTCCTGAAAGCCGATTCGCTGAGGCTCATTAACAATTTGCGTAAACGGCTGCGGGCGCGACTCGGCTTCAATCATGATGCAGTTTTCGTCGGCATCAAATCGGATCGACTGAAGCGTGGCGTCGCCCGATGGGGCTTGCTCTTCAATATCTTCAAGCAGGGGATTCGACTGCAACTCGGCCGTTGGCATTTCGTCGATGGCAATATACCAGCCATTGCGCTTGGCGCTAATTCGGTCGAAAAAATCCTCCCACTGCTGCGGCTCAATTTCATTTTCCGGCACAGGCTGAAACCTCAGAGGCATGGAGTAACGCACATTAAGGGCTGATTTATTTTGTGTTGAGTAATGGAAAAAGGGCTATCGCCAAAAACCTAGAAACGAATGGAAGGAAAACAGCAAAGCAAAGTAAGGGCATATCCTACGACGATGCTTCTTCACTTGTACTGCGGGTTTCGTTGCGACAAGAGCAAATGCCGGCTCCATGAGCTTTGTGATGCGGGATTGAGGTTCAACTCGCGAATGTAATAGGAATCCGCCGCTTTGAAATCGCCCCGATCCTCCGCTAATCGCCCTAAATGATAAAACACTTCGGGGAAATAAGGCGCCTTTTGCTTCAAAGAAAGCAGCATCTTCTCGGCCTGGGCGGGTTGCTGCGTTCGATCATAAAGCAATGCGCGATTAAACAGCAGCCGCGGATCATCCGGTGAGATGTCAAGCCCATGGTCCAGTGATTGGGCGGCGCTCTCGAAATGCCCTTGCATGGATTGCGCAATTCCCAGTCGCAACCAAATCTCCGCATTACGTTTTGCCGCCGTTGGATAGCGCCCCGCCAATTCGGCCTCGGCCTGTGCATAACGCTTGCCCGCCATCAGCACATCGATGCGCTGGAGAAAATCGCGTTCAGCCTGAGATGGAGAGTGGACAAGCAGCACAATGGCAAGGGATCCAGCGATGAGCATTGACAGCAGCACAAGAAGAATCAAGCCAAGCAAGCGGATCGCACGCTGTTGAAATGGTCGCCAGGTAAACAAAATGATCCTTCCTCGCCAAATCGGCGGCTGCCGGGCTGTTGTGGGAAATAACTTGAACTTTTTTTGCCTGGATGTAAACTTTGCAACGCAATTTCCGAAAAGAAGATAAGCCGCTCTGTTCTGTTACCAGGGGAAGTAACCCGAATCGAATTATAGAGTTGTGAACGCTGTACGCATAAGCCGTTGAATCTCGCAACGCATCCTTTCGAGGGGTTCGAGTATGGACAAGCGTAACAGTTGTTTCCGGTTAATTTTCTTAAGTAAATCGTGCTTCTTCGCCGCAGCGCCTGTTCCTATTTACCATTTCATTTTCTACACGGATCCAGTTCACGAGTTTTGATGAGAAGCGCCTTTTGTTCTCTTTGCGGATGGATCAATTCAGCTACAAAGAAAGGGGTGATAACCTGCCATAACTGAAGGCTCGCTTCGCCGACACACCGCTGCACTTAAGATTCACACATCATGAATGCAAGGAGCTGCACTATGAATCGCAGCACGGGCAGTTGGCGTTTTCTGATGTTTTTCGTGGCCCTTATTATTGCTAACGTTTCCCTGCCATCGCTTTCGGCTGCTCCGATTTATCGCTGGGATCCCAGCGGCCATGATGGCGCGGGAGGCCAAGGCGCGGTAGCTGCCGACCCGTTTCATCCCGGGGTGATTTTATCCGGTGGCGACATTTGGGGCCTGAGCCGTTCCACCGATTATGGGCGCGAATTCCTGCCGGTGATGGTCCCGGTTGCCGGCGGCTCGGCTTTTATTTCCAATTCGGATTTCAAAACCGCTGCACTGAAGTTCTCGAAGAAAACTTCAAATTTAGCGTATGCAGCCGTTGGCGATGATGGCAACTCAGGGGGCCTTCTCAAATCCACCGATGGCGGACAAACATGGGCCGTGGCTTCCCGTGTTCCCCAATTTTCCGGCCAGAGCAGTGTAAACGGCGCTGCCAACCATCCTCGTTCCGTGGGCAACTTGATCGCTCTCGACCCCAGCCAGACGAATGAATACATCTATGTCGGCACCTACAAAGATGGCATTATGCGCTCCACGGACCAGGGCAGCACTTGGAGTGCGGGTTGGACAATGCCGGGCCTGACTTTGGGAACCAGCGCTTTCATTCGCGGCATTGCCATTGATGATAATAACCCACAGATCGTTTATGCAGCTGTCTATGATCAGGATGGCGATGGCGCTTTTGAATCGATTTACAAGACAACCTCGGCCCGGACCACAACCAGCATGACTCTGGTCAGTCCGGCTCCGCCATTTCATCAGGCCGAAGAAATGGTCGTCGTGAATGGCGTTCTGTACGTTGCCGCCAGCGGATCGACTTCCGAACGTGGCCTTTATCGTTACAATGGCTCCAGCTGGACCAAGATTTATACCGCGGAGACCACGACTGTCTGGTATTCCATTGATGGCTATTGGAATGGCAGCAGTGCTACTATTTATGCCGGTTCCACCGACACCGCGGCATCGGAAGGCAACAGCCTTTATCGCAGCGTTATCCGCATTGACAATGCCCAGGGAACTCCCTCATGGCATTCGCTAACCTGGGATCCCGTCAAGCTTCACACCAACATGAAGATGGGCGATGCGAACGGATTGGTCTGGTGGCATTCCGAAGGAAGCGTTGCAGCCATTATCGGCGGCAATACCTTTGTGGCTTGCCAGACGCTGCTCGATCCTTCAGATCCCACCCATAAACGTTTGTATGTCTGCGGGCGCGCCGGCATGTGGCGCACGGATGATGCCACCGTCAGCAACGGCAGCTGCACGTGGTATGCCTGCGTTCGGCATAACAACTCCACCGTGGATTGGGATGTGCAGGCCGATCCGAATAATGGCGATCGCGTCTATACCATCGACATGGACTGGTGCTTCCTCTATTCAACTGATGGCTTCAATACCTGCCATACGAAAACCACCGGTCTGAGTGGAACGAAGGAGTATTGCATTGGGATTGATTCCACCACAAATCCCAGCGGCGTCAGCCCGGTCTATCTGGGCCGCGACACACAATTGTTTTACAACCCCAATCCCGCAACCTCTTCGTGGGTGAGTACAGGGCTGAACCCACCGGGTGAAGTGCAGGGCGTAGGGGTGAAGTATGTTGGCGGGCAGACGGTCGTATTGGCCGCTGTTCGCGGCAGCGGCATCTGGCGCGGCATCAAAGGCTCAGGCAATACGTGGAACTGGGGTGGCGCGCCGATTTATACTG
>Ga0116193_1001468_pt1 | contig 19464 bp, 16 predicted proteins | sample AD_UKC115_MetaG_FD_89892 | JGI IMG/M metagenome (GOLD analysis project Ga0116193, IMG submission 89892) | Active sludge microbial communities of municipal wastewater-treating anaerobic digesters from Hong Kong - AD_UKC115_MetaG | ecosystem: Engineered > Bioreactor > Anaerobic > Digestate... | reverse complement strand
GTAGTTGGAGAGCAGAGGCGTCCATGTCATTTTGCCGACACGCGTAGGAAGCGCATCGTTACCATTATTATAATGATCCACATACCAAGGTACATCTTTATAAAAGGTAGTCGTGGCCCATTTCCCGTTGATATCGTCCAGCCAGAAGGCGCAGTTCGCTGCATGTCCGGCAGAAAGAATAGCCTCTTCCGGTTGCGGTGCGATGGTATATACGTCACTTCGTCCACCCGATGCGATCTTCAATTCATCCCCGATCGTAGAGCTAAGCAGCGCCTTGGGTGAAAAATGATCCTTTGTGAAGTTGCCCAGGAAATTGGCATCGTATAGAACGGAGGTTTCGCGATTGTTGTCGAAGTCGTATTGTTTGAGTGAACTGATGCCGTGAAAGCGGGGATTGCTACCGGTGAAGATGGTAGCGAAAGCACTGGCCTCATTGATGTTGGAGAATTCGAAACGGATGTTCTTGTAAACGAGCCCTTCGTTCAGGATTCGTTTGAATCCGCGTTCTCCGAATGTATTATAGAAGTATTCAATATAGTCACCCCGAAGCTGATCGACGGTGATGCACACCACGAGCTTAGGTATCTGCTGCTGTGCCTCAATGTTGGTGACAACAAGGATGGCAAGTAGGGACGATATGAATTTTCTCATTCTTTTTTCCATCTTTTCCTGTAAACGTAGCATCCTGAGCGGAGCCAAAGGATTGCTACAAGCGGGATCAGCGCCATGTTGAAATGCTGTGGAATGAAATACCACCCGATCAGCATCAGCGTTAATGCCGCAAAGTTAATAAAATGATACCAAATGGCCGCCTTATTGAGCTTTTTTACGAAAAACAAAACGGCTGCAACAAGATGTAACGGATGGAAATATACCAGATTCCAGTTCGGACACGTACAAGGATGAACGGAGAAAAAGGTGAGGAATGTAATGACGATACCGCCGATGCCTACGGCCGTAAACAGCAGTGCATCCATCCAGACAAAATATTTCTTCCAGTAAAACTCATGGGCCGTAGCTGCTATTACAAGCAATAGCAGGATCAGTGCGCAGTTGAGAGGCGTGAAGAAGGTTTTCTGAACCGGTTCCGATGGCCCGGCTTTGATCAGACTCACGGCTTTCACCAGCTTCTTTACGTTTCCGTCCGGCGTAATGATCGAGGCATTGGCTAATCCGTCGCGGAGATTATTGGGCAGAAACATCTGCTGATGAGCGTTGGCTTCACGATCGGTAGGACTGCCTAGTGCCAAGTCGCATCCGAAGGTAAGCCATGGATGATTCCTTGTGCAATAGTTGATCATGTCTCTGAAAGTGACCGTCTTGTCTGGCGTGAGGTAATGAATCCGACCTTGTACGCTCTTTTCAACCAATGTCGCGAGACGAGTCGCGCAGTTGTCGAAGAAGAAGTTATATCGATAGGTGCGATTCTCCGGCTTATAGTTCTCGACCAAGAGCTCCCAGATGTGCTGTTTCTCCGGTTGTGTGAGATTCAGCTCCTGTTCGGTGACATCGCTGCCTCTCATTTCATATTCGATGATGTAGTCGCGGTAATCTTCCACGCCCAATTCGTAGTCCGTCTCGCCCTTTGCAAAACGATAGATGAAGTTGGGCTTGTCAAAACTGAAGATGCCGTAGTTGAAAACGAAGTCAATATTGTTCGCCTTGTCTTTTACGCGCATGGCTGCGTGGCCGTAAACGGTGAAGACCTCTTCTTCATAAGGAGCACATGTCAACACACTGACTGTTGCGTCATTGCTCAGCCGCGTCACATTCTGCGCATGAAGAGCCGACGCACAGAAAAGTGCCAACAGCAAAAGTATGGATATGATTGTTTTTCTCACCAATTGTAACGTGCTACTTAATATTTCGTGCAAAGGTACAATAATTATGCCAAAAATCAATTTCTCCCGGATTCGCTCCTTCTATTAAGGTAAAAATAGGATAAAGCAAGCCTTATTTCATCTTCCACATGAAGCAGATTACCAAGAGTGTTGCTATTTCAGTGACAGGCATGGCAAGCCACAATCCGTCAATGCCGATCCATTGGGGAAGAAAGATAAATGCGGGCAGCAAGAGCAGAAATCCTCTGAGGAAGACAAACAGCGTTGCTTTCCTGATCTTCTCAATACTTTGATAGTAACCGATGATGGCCACATTCAATACAAAAAACGATACACCTGTCGCAAAGTAAGGAAATCCGTGGATTGCAATTTGTCCCGCTTCGCTTTGTGTATCTACAAACAGCCACACCAACGCATGCGGAAAGAACATGAACAGGATGGTTACTGCAATTCCGATGCCAATGGATGTACCAAACAGCAAACGACGAGCCTGGATGATGTTTCCCCAGCGTTTTACTCCATAATTATAACTGATGATAGGTTGCGCCGATTGTGCTATAGCATTGCCAATCATAAAGAAGAACGGTATGTAATAGCAGACGATCCCAAATGCGCCCACGCCTGAATCGCCCAGATAATGCATGAACATGAGATTGCCCATGTAAATCAAAACAGCCAACGTTAATTCTCCAAACATGGAAGAGGAACCTATTTTACATTGGCGGCAAATGTCATGTATCATAAAAAGCATGTTTCTCAAACTGATCTTGAGTGCAACCAGTTTTAATGTTTTGGCGTAGAACAACAAATAGGCGAAGGCCATTATTCCGCCCGTGATCAGACTGATGCTGGTCGCAATGGCAGCACCTTTTACGCCCATGCCCAAGGGAAAGATAAACAACCAATCGAGAACGGTATTCAGTACGGCCGGAATAATATCACACCACATGGCAAAACGAGGAGAACCATCCAATCGGATAATGAATAATCCGATGATGCACCACATCTGGAACAGGAAGCTCGGCATAATCCATTTCAAATAGGAAAGCACTTGCGGCATCAAAGTCTCGGATGAGCCTAAAATTCTTGCCGTCGCTGTCGGAAAGAGCAGAACAACCATGCAGAAAATAAACATCAATAGGGAAGAGGCAACAATCGCTTGAGTAATATTGACACACGCCACCTTCAGCTTCTGCTGTGACAGATGAATGGACGAAACGACCGAACATCCTGCGCCAATCATGAGTCCGATGCCTGACATGATTTGGTACATCGGCACAACAATATTGACGGCAGCTACGCCATCTGCACCAACACCGTGACCGACAAAAATGCCGTCCATGGCTGTCACAGCACTCAGAGAAACCGTCCCTAATAGTGTTGGAAGCAATATTCGACGAAAAAGGACCGAGACTTTTCCATTCTCAAAGTCTATCAATTTTCTTCTCATTCTTTACCGTACATAAAAAAACCGGATAAGATGATGGGTTCAATCCAGTCATCTTATCCAGCATTCAATTATCCTTTGAATACCCTCCGAAGGGGATTACAAAACTTCTTTATTCAATTTTACTGCAAAGGTAGATAATCTATGAAACATACAAGCGATTCCATTGAATTTCTGACAGATTCCTTGTGCGCTTAGTGCTTCATAGGGAGACAATTTGATTCATCTATTGAAAGAAAAATATTCAACCATGGTTAAAACTTTTTGAATCAATAGTGAAAAAATATTTTAACCACGGTTGAAAAATGTTTTAACCATGGTTGAAACATTTTCATACAATGATCCGATTCGTGTTTCATATTGTGAAGGAAAAAGAGGTCATTGATGTTTGATGTTTTTCAGTTTCGCAAGCGCTTCTTCTTTTCTTAATTTATTCAATATGAAAATTGAATCCACGTTGTACAAGATTAAGAATAATGACTATCTTTGTAAATATTTAAAAATACGTCAAATTTTTAACAGAATGTTCTAAAATGGAAAAACAAACACAGACATTTCAACGACTTCAATCGTTGGACACCTTTCGAGGCTTTGATATGTTTTTTATCATGGGAGGAAACGCCTTCTTCGTCGCTCTGGCTACCTTGATTCCACTTCCTTTCTTTCAAGCTATTGCAGGACAGATGGAACATGTGGAGTGGAACGGATTGGCTATGGAAGACATGATCTTTCCGACGTTCCTTTTCATTGCGGGTATTTCATTTCCTTATTCTCTCGCCAAACAGCGCGCCAAGGGAATGTCATCGGCCGCTATCTATAAGAAATTGATCCGTCGTGGACTGACGCTCGTCGTCCTCGGTATCATTTATAACGGTTTATTCAGTACGTGGGATTTTGCGACAGCTCGCTATGGCAGCGTCCTCGGACGTATCGGTCTTGCTTGGATGTTCGGCGCTTTGATCTTCGTCAATACGAAAACCATCACAAGAGTTTGGATCACAGCAGCGTTGCTCATCGGCTATTGGCTGTTGCTAAACTTCGTTCCTGCGCCTGATGCAAACGGTGCGGACCGCTTCTCCATGCAGGGTTGTCTGGTCGGTTATGTCGATCGTGTCTGCATGCCTGGACATCTGTATAAAGAAATTCACGATCCCGAAGGATTGCTCGGTACGATTCCTGCCATTGGCACGGCTTTGCTGGGTATGTTCACCGGTGAATTCGTTCGTCTGCAGCGGGAGAAACTTACCGGTTGCCGCAAAGTCATCTACATGCTGATCTGCGGTGCAGCCTTCATCCTTCTCGGAATCCTTTGGAATCAGGTCTTTCCTTTCAATAAGAATATCTGGTCTAGTTCGTTCGTCTGCACGGTCGGCGGTATTTCCATGATGCTCTTTGCGATTTTCTACTATATAGTAGATGTAAAGAATTACCATCGTTGGACACTCTTCTTCCGTGTGATTGGTATGAATTCCATCACCATCTATCTGGCCCAGAGGTTTATCGACTTCCAATATTCAACCCATGAGATTTTCGACGGATTGGCTAATCTTTCGCCGGCAACTTTGGCTCCGATGGTTTTAGCTATCGGATACATTGCACTGTGCTGGTTGTTCCTCTATTTCCTCTATCGTCAAAAGATATTCTTGAAGGTTTAGAACAATGGAATCAATCAAACAAATTTATCGCATCGGCCACGGACCTTCAAGCAGTCACACGATGGGACCGATGCGCGCAGCTCGTATGTTTCTTGCCAAGCATCCCGAAGCGTCTCGTTATGAGGTGACACTTTATGGTAGTCTTGCGGCAACCGGCAGAGGACACATGACGGATCAAGCTATCCTTGAAGTGCTTCAACCTGTGGCTCCGACAACTATCAATTGGAAACCGGATGAGATACTTTCTTTCCATACTAACGGAATGCTCTTTCTTGCTTTCGACAAAGAGAAAAGAGAAATAGGACGTTGGACCGTCTTCAGTATCGGTGGCGGCACATTGGCTAATGAAGAGTTTAATGAACTCACCACACGTAAAATCTATGAGATGGGCACGATCCGCGAGATCCAGCAATGGTGCGAGAAGACGGGTCATTCTTATTGGGAATATGTGGAAGAAAACGAAGGAAAAGAGATCTATGATTATTTGGCAGAAGTCTGGGATGTGATGCAGGACGCCGTACGCCGAGGCCTTGAAGCCGAAGGAATCTTGCCGGGCGGTTTAGGTCTGCGCCGCAAAGCTTCCGACTATTTGATTCGTGCCAAAGGTTATGGTTCGAGCATCAAGAATCGAGGAATGGTCTTTTCTTATGCGCTTGCCGTAGCGGAAGAGAATGCGTGTGGCGGTAAAATTGTTACAGCACCGACCTGCGGATCCTGTGGTGTCATGCCCGCTGTATTGTATCATTTGAAAGAAACTCGTGAATTCCGTGATTCTCGTATTCTTAGAGCTTTGGCAACAGCCGGACTTTTTGGAGATGTGGTTCGTACCAATGCTTCCGTTTCGGGCGCAGAGGTAGGTTGCCAAGGTGAAGTGGGCGTTGCCTGTGCAATGGCCGCCGCAGCATCCAGCCAGCTTTTCGGTGGCACGCCTGCCCAAATAGAATATGCGGCAGAGATGGGATTGGAACATCATTTGGGACTTACCTGCGATCCGGTTTGCGGACTCGTTCAGATCCCATGTATTGAGCGCAATGCTTTTGCCGCCGCTCGTGCTTTGGATGCAAACACCTATTCGAATTTCTCGGATGGAAAGCATCGGGTAAGCTTCGATCAGGTTGTAGAAGTCATGCGTCAGACCGGCAATGATCTTCCCAGTCTTTACAAAGAGACTTCCGAAGGAGGATTGGCTAAAGTGGAAGAGCAGTAGATATAAAAAAGACCGCTTTCTTTTGGAAAGCGGTCTATCATAAATTTAAGTTCGTTTGGAATCCAAACATACTTGCTCTTACTGAGCAGGATGTATAGCTTCTACAGGACAAGCGTCAGCGCATGTTCCACATTCTGTGCACATATCAGGATCAATATGATATTTATCACCTTCTGAAATAGCACCTACCGGACATTCGTCGATACAAGTACCGCAAGCAATACAATCATCGCCAATTACGTAAGCCATTGTCTTAATACTTTTAATTGTTCAACTTTAGTTGATGCAAAAATAAGCCATTCGTTTGTTCTAAAAAAACTTTTCCGCTTTTATTTTTCTCCAATTCTCAGCAATGTTGCAATATCTTGGGCGATCCGACGTTTATATTCCAAAATTCAGATTGATTTGAAGCATTTGTTTTTGATATTGTTCATTTCTCTTTTTGGTGTGGGAGAGGTTTGTGCTCAGAAAGAGGCTGTGAAGAATCAGCCTTATGCTGACATGAAACTTTTCCATTTGGGTTTTCATGTGGGGCTTCATACCGAAGATCTTATATTGACCAATACGGGAAAGACTACAGCCGATGGAGAAACCTGGTTTGCCGAGATTCCTTCTTATTCACCCGGCTTTAGTGTCGGTGTGATTGGCGATATGTTCATGAATCCTTATATGAACCTTCGTTTTTCTCCGACCATCCATTTTGGAGATCGGCAATTTACCTTCAAGGAGAAGACAACGGGAGAAACCTTCACGACTAATATCCGTTCCAGCTATCTTAATTTCCCGTTGGATGTGAAGATGGCGGCCGTTCGACTCAATAATTACCGTCCTTATGTCATTACAGGTGCCTATTATTCTTTTGATATCGGCCGGAAGAAAGGCAATCCCTTGCTGTTGAAGAATTCGGATTTCGGCGTTGAGTTTGGTTTCGGATGTGATTTTTATCTTCCTTACTTCAAACTCTGTCCGGAACTGAAGTTCTGCTTTGGATTGAAAGATCTGTTGGAAAAGGATCGTACGGATTTGAGCGATGCAACTCTGGTAAAATACGGCGATGCTCTTTCAAAAGCAACGTCCCGTATGATCATTCTTACTTTTAATTTTGAATAAAGAGCTCGATGAAAATGTAAGTGGCGGGAATAGCCATCATGACGCTGTCAAAGCGATCGAGCATTCCGCCATGTCCGGGAAGAATTTTGCCTGAATCTTTCAATCCAAGCGTACGTTTGATAAGTGATTCTGTCAAATCGCCCCATGTCCCGAAAATAACGACTGTAGCGGAAAGTCCGATCCATTCGATTCTGCTTGCACCTGGAACAAAATAGGCGAAGACTTGCGAGGCGATCAATGCGATGATAAATCCTCCAAAAAAACCTTCCCACGATTTCTTTGGCGAGATACGTTCAAAGAGACGATGCCGCCCGAAGCTGGAGCCAACAAGATAAGCTCCTGTGTCGTTAAGCCAGATAAGAACGAAGACGGCAACAGCGTAAATGGGCGTGTGAACGATTTGTCCCGGCGTTCCTGGAATAGCTGTTATGAAATTGAGCAGAGAGAAACTTCCTGCCACATAAACCTGCCCGAAGAATGTGAAGGCCCAATTGTTGAGCGGATTGGAATTCTTGTCGTAAAGCTCCGCAACGAAAACTCCTATAATAAAGAGAAGATACGGAAGATAAATCATCGCGGAGGCTACTTCGTTAGCATACGCATAGGAAGATATGAAGAGATAAATGCCACCAACGGTATTGACCAGTCTCTTGATGCGGGCATTTTCATAATGCCCCGTCAAGCCGTAGAATTCCCACAAAGTAAAGCCTGTGATAAGGGAAAAGACGATGAGGAAGGGCAGTCGATAGAGACAGATTGCTCCGAGCACAACGGCTACGAAGACTATCCCTGTCAATGTCCTTGTGATGATGTCTTTCATTTACTGTCTGTTGTGTTCGTGTTGCTTTGAGGTTCTTCGTTCGTGTCTTTTACGGACAATGGATCCTCATCTTGGTTTTCTGTATTTGAATTCTCTTCGGACTGATCCTTTTCATCTTTGGGTGCAGAAATCGTTGGCGCCTCTTTGATTACGGTAGCACCATCCTGATTTCTTGCAGCCTTGGCTGCATTCAAATTGAGAATCTCTTCCGAACGAGAAACCCAAGGACGTTTGCCGAAAATGTGCTCCACATCTTCCGGATAAATAACCTCTCTGTCAAGCAAGACTTGAGCCAATTGATGGTGACCATCTTGATGTTCGCGAAGAATTCTCTTGGCACGTTCATATTGTTCGTCGATGATTCTGCGAACTTCTGAGTCGATCATTTGGGATGTCTCTTCACTGTATGGCTTTGTAAATCCCCAATCCTGACCGGTTGAATCGTAATAGTTGAGATTCGGCAGCTTCTCGCTCATTCCAAAATAGACGACCATCGCGTAAGCTTGCTTGGTTATCTTCTCCAGATCGTTGGAAGCACCTGTTGATATCTTTCCGATGAAAAGCTCTTCAGCTGCTCTACCGCCTAATGTGGCGCACAGTTCGTCAAGAAGCTCTTCACGAGTCGTAATTTGCCTTTCTTCAGGGAGATACCACGCTGCACCTAAAGCTTTTCCTCGGGGAACGATGGTCACCTTAACCAAAGGATTGGCATGTTCGAGGAACCAGCTCAATGTGGCATGTCCTGCTTCATGGATTGCAATACTCCGGCGTTCTTCCGCTGTCGTTATCTTGGTACGTTTTTCCAAACCGCCAACGATACGATCCACTGCATTCATAAAGTCATCTTTTTGAACGAATTTCTTCTTTCCACGAGCTGCAATTAGTGCAGCTTCATTGCAGACATTGGCAATGTCCGCACCCGAGAAACCTGGCGTCTGGCGAGCCATGAATTCCGGATCGACACTTTCGTCAATCTTAATGGGACGAAGATGAACGAGGAATATTTCTTTGCGCTCTGCAAGATCGGGAAGTTCGACATGGATCTGACGATCGAATCGACCTGCACGAAGCAACGCTTTATCCAAAATATCTGCTCTGTTGGTTGCTGCAAGGATGATGACGCCGCTGTTCGAATCGAAACCGTCCATTTCTGTGAGCAACTGGTTCAATGTGTTCTCGCGTTCATCGTTGCTGTTCATGTTCGCATTTCGTCCACGAGCACGACCGACTGCATCGATCTCATCTATAAATACGATGCAAGGCGCTTTCTCCTTGGCTTGACGGAACAGATCTCTTACACGTGAAGCACCCACACCGACAAACATTTCCACGAAGTCTGAACCAGACAGTGAGAAGAACGGGACATTGGCTTCTCCTGCGACAGCCTTAGCAAGCAACGTTTTACCTGTTCCTGGAGGACCTACGAGCAATGCGCCTTTCGGAATCTTACCACCTAATTCAGTGTATTTGCCAGGATCTTTCAAGAAAGAGACAATTTCTTCCACCTCTTCCTTGGCTTCGGCAAGTCCGGCCACATCTTTAAAGGTAACCTTCTTGTCTGTGTCTTTATCGAATAATTGCGCTTTGGATTTTCCTACACTGAAAACGCCGCCACCGGCGCCACCACCGCCGCCCGACATTCTTCGCATGAGAAAAATCCAGACCACGATCAGCAAGACGATGGGACCGAAAGATATAAGGAAACTCCAGATAGCATCATCGCCCTCTTCGTAACTTACCTGCGTATCAATGTGATTCTCTTCAACCGCTTTATCGTAGAAATCGGAAAATTTGTCTGCTGATGGAATTTTCACAAAGGCCTTGGGATTATTCCCCAATCGTGTGGTATCACCTTTGAAAACTCTACCTAAGTTTCCTGCTTTGACTGTTGCCTCAAGTGTGTTCTTCTTGTTGTAAACGGTCATTTTGGCAAACACGTTCCCTCTGGCTAACTGTTGGAAATGGGTCCAGCCAATCTCAGTGCTTGATGAATTGTCATTTGTAAAATACAATGCCCCCAACATCAGGAAAATGAGACCATACATCCAATATAGATTGAATCGGAAAGCTTTTTGCTTATTGTTCTTAGGGGATTTACCGTTCATATTATTATTGTCCATAAATTGCAATTCGTTTCAAAGAAAACCAATTGTTAGAAAGGATTAAACCAAATCCGGAATACTTGTCAGCTTCGCATCAGCCCACAAATGTTCGAGGTTGTAGAAATTGCGCTGTTCCGGCATAAAGATATGAACAAGAATCGTGCCGTAGTCCATGCCAATCCAAACGGCACTCTGATTGCCATCAATGGAGAGAGGCTTTTCTTTGGCGTCTCTTACGACAAAGTCCCAAACTGAATCGGATAATGATGACACTTGAGTAGGAGAGTTGCCTTCGCAGATGACCATGTAGTCACAGATAGCTCCTTGTATTTTTGTCATGTCAACCGTGGTGATATTACGGCCTTTTTTTTCTTGAAGCCCGTTGATGATCGTTTTCAATAACGTTTTTGTCTGATCCATTTAAACTGCTTTAATTCTTTAAAGTTCGCAAAGATAACGCTAATATTTCTTTTGAACCTCTTTTATGTTCTTAAATCAAAACAAGAACCATTCGTTTTTGTTTATCAGATGAAAAAAAATGCAGAAAAATTTGTACGTTCTAAAAAAGTACTTACATTTGCACCCGCAATCAGGAAACAAAACCCCTGTAATGCGAAGGACATTGTTCTATGGTGTAATGGTAACACGTCAGATTCTGGTCCTGAAATTCCAGGTTCGAGTCCTGGTAGAACAACGAAAGAAATGCTAAGTACTGGTAAAACGGTATTTAGCATTTTGTTTTTTATTCTATTCGGTATTAAAACTCCCCACAAATTGCTGTTTTTGCCACCCTTCGGAAGAAAATGGTGGCAGGAGAAAAGGAATGTTATACGGTTTGACTGTGCGTTCTTCCCAACTACTTCAGAAAGAGTTTTGGCTTATCGAATGGCCAACTAAACATTTCTGTCAATCAGAAATCCCAATCGATCCATTGGCCATGGATGAGTTCTCGGGTGGAGCGGAAGCCGGCTTTCTTGAGCAGTTCAAAAGCTTCGGGGCGACCGTCGTTGATGAGATCCGGATAGTGAGAATCTGAGTTGACCATTACGGGAATCTTCAGTTCGTTGATGAGCGGGAGGAAACTTTGATGTGGAAAAAGCTCCTGTTTCTTTGTCCAGTTCTTGGTGTTGATCTCCAGCATCAACCCTTTTTGAGCCACCTTCTCCAAACAATCGCTGAGCAGCTTCACATACCAAGGCGCCGAGACAGAGAAATCGGCGAAATGCTGGCCATGCATGTAAATCTTGTCAATATGACCTACAATATCGAAGCCTCCATCGTCAATCATGTGGGAAAGGGAATCGAAATAGCGCCGTACGTAGAGCTGAATTTCGTTGTGAAAATAGTGCTTTACGGCAAAGTCATAATCCTCGAAAGGACCGTCGATGGCTGCCATGTTCTTTTCGCAGAGCGGATCGGCAATGGGAAGGAAATGAATGGAACCGATTCTGTAATCCAAGGGAAGATTCTTGAAATAGGGGATAGAAGCATTGTAACTCCAGTCTAAATAGTCTATTTCAAGCGCCGTGTAGATCTCGATCCGATCCGCATATTTCTTTTTCAGACGATTGATCTCTGCAAGATATTCAGGCATATCGGTCGAAGACATGTTCCAGTTGGTTTCGAAAGGAAGCGGAGCGTGTGACGAAAACCCATAGGCACGGAAACGGTTGGCCAAGGCGAAGACGACATAGTTTTCCGGATAGCTTCGTCCGTCGCAAAAGGTACAATGGCTGTGATAGTTGGAGAGAATCATGTTAGACTTAGGGTAAAAAAGAACAGTCGATCGGGGCAAGATCAAAGATTAATTGCCGGCGACCGACTGTTGGTGATACATTTATTATACTGTTTATTTGATGACGCCGAGCTGTTTGCCCACCTTGATGAATGCTGCGATAGCCTTATCGAGATGTGCTGTCTCATGACCGGCAGAGAGCTGAACGCGGATACGAGCCTGATCTTTCGGTACAACCGGATAATAGAATCCCGTTACGTAAATTCCCTCTTTCTGCATGGCAGCAGCGAAGTCCTGTGACAGTTTTGCATCGTAGAGCATCACTGCGCAGATAGCAGACTGTGTCGGTTTGATATCGAAGCCGGCAGCAATCATCTTATCGCGGAAGTAATTGACATTGTTCAGCAGTTTTGTGTGGAGCGCATTGCTTTCCTTCAGCATACGGAACATCTCGAGGCTGGCACCTACGATGGCCGGAGCGACAGAGTTGGAGAACAGATAAGGACGAGAACGTTGACGCAGCAGGTCTATGATCTCCTTGCGGCCGGTTGTGAATCCGCCCATAGCACCACCAAATGATTTGCCGAGTGTGCCGGTGAAGATGTCGATACGTCCGTAGCAGTTGAACTGTTCGGCAATGCCGTGACCTGTTGGGCCGACAACGCCTGCAGAGTGAGATTCGTCAACCATAACCAAAGCATCGTATTTCTCAGCCAGGTCACAGATCTTGTCCATCGGAGCTACATTGCCGTCCATAGAGAAGACGCCGTCGGTAGCGATGATACGGAAACGCTGAGCTTGTGCCTCTTTCAGACAACGCTCCAGATCGGCCATGTCTGCATTGGCATAGCGATAACGTTTTGCTTTGCAGAGGCGGACGCCGTCGATGATGGAAGCATGGTTCAATGCATCCGAGATGATAGCATCGTTTTCACCCAGCAGCGGTTCAAACAATCCACCGTTGGCATCGAAGCAGGAACCGTAGAGAATGGCATCTTCCGTGTGGAAGAAATCTGCAACGGCAGCTTCCAGCTCTTTATGTTTGTCCTGTGTACCGCAGATGAAACGAACGGACGACATACCGAATCCACGTTCGTCCATGGCGGCTTTTGCAGCTTTAATGAGGCGAGGATCATCGGAGAGTCCGAGATAATTATTCGCACAGAAGTTGAGTACATCAACGTTGCCGTTGACTTTGATATCAGCTTTCTGCGGAGTTGTGATGAGTCTTTCTTCTTTGTAAAGTCCGGCAGCTTTGATGTCTGCCAATTCGTTTGCTAAAAAATCTTTTAGTTTTCCGTACATAGCATTTTGTTTTTAAGTTTACTATATTTTAGAGTTGGATTCCTCCTCGTCCCATTATTTTTTGACAAAGTTCTTATTATTTTTTGAAAAAGGTAAGAAAAACGGGAAGAAAATGATTTGGATAATTTTAAATGTGGTTACCTTTGAAGCGGAAAAAACTTAAATTACTTTTTGAAGATGAAAAATGTTTTGATAATCGGTTCGACCGGTCAGATAGGGTCGGAGCTGACAATGAAGCTCAGAAGTATCTATAGTGGTAACATCGTAGCAGGTTATATTCCTGGAGCAGAGCCTAAGGGCGAGCTTTTAGAAACGGGTCCGTGCGCCATGGTAGATATCACGAACGAGCAGCAGATTGCTGAGACGGTTTCCAAATACCAAGTAGATACGATCTACAACCTCGCTGCATTGCTCAGTGCCGTTGCAGAGGCTCGTCCTCAGCTTGCCTGGAAGATTGGTATCGGCGGTCTCTTCAACGTGCTTGAAGTGGCTCGTCTGATGAACTGTGCTGTTTTTACTCCAAGTTCCATCGGTGTGTTCGGTAACAATACGCCAAAAGATAAGACGCCACAGGACACGATCCGTAATCCGCGTACCATGTATGGTGTGACGAAGGTTTCGGGTGAGTTGCTCAGCGACTATTATTTTATCCGTTTTGGAGTGGATACACGTTCCGTACGTTTCCCGGGGTTGATCTCTTATGTTACACCTCCAGGAGGCGGAACGACCGACTATGCAGTTGACATCTATTATAGTGCTGCTCAAGGAAAGAAGTTCCAATGTCCGATCAAGGCAGGTACGTACATGGATATGATGTATATGCCGGATGCACTTCGTGCAGCTATCGAGATCATGGAAGTGGATGCTTCCAAGTTCGTCCATCGTAATTCGTTCAATATTGCATCCATGAGTTTTGATCCGGAGATCATCTATCATGCCATCAAGAAGTACGTTCCTGATTTTGAGATGGAATATGATGTTGATCCGCTTCGTCAGGCCATTGCTGATTCATGGCCCAATTCTCTCGATGATACGTGTGCTCGCGAAGAGTGGGGTTGGAAACCGGAATATGATCTGGATACCATGACGCGCGACATGCTTGATAAACTTGAGAAACGTTATCACAAAGCTTAATTGATTTTAATATAGAATAAATGAGATCCGTTCCATTCCTTTGTGCCTTAAGTGCTGCAATCGTGATAGGCTTATCGGCAAACGCCAAAAGAGCCATTCCTTCATTCCTCCATTTGACACAACCAGATGGAAAGGATCTTTCTTATATTATAAAAGGTGATGAGTATTACCATGCTCGTTTCACCTCCGACGGATACAGGCTCGGAACCGACAGCAAAGGGTTCCAGCGTTATCTTCTGGATGACGGAACCGTCTCAAGTTTCGCTGCCCATAACGAAGCGGAGCGCACTTCTGACGAGACGGCTTTCCTCCAGACCTTGATCAAAAGAGATTTCTCTTCCGATTATGCCGATGCCCGCAAGCAGTCGTCTCTTCGTTCGTACTGTTCCGTGGTCAACAATGGTTTTCCTACAACAGGTTCTCCGCGCGGACTAGTGCTGCTCGTTTCCTTTGCCGATCGGGCTTGGGGCGCTCAGGATTCCCTGCAGATCTGGAAAGATCACATGAATGCCGAAGGTTTCCATTATTCAGGTGCCACGGGCAGCGTCCGTGATTATTTCGTAAAGCAGAGCAGCGGCGTCTTCACACCGACCTTCGATGTATATGGTCCGATAGCCGTTTCTCATGAGATTGCCTATTACGGTAAGAACAACAGTTCGGGTAGCGATGAGAATCCATACGATATGGTCACTGAAGCTTGTCAGATTGCCCATGATTCTTTGGGCGTGGACTTTTCCAAATATGACAGCAACGGCGACGGCGATGTGGATTATGTGTACATCTTCTTTGCCGGTTATGACGAGTCGAATGGCGCGGATGAAAATTGCATCTGGGCTCATTCCTACAAACTTAGTTATTTGCACAAGGATATGCAATTCGATGGCAAGCATGTGAACGGTTATTCCTGTTCGGGAGAATATTATGGAAGCGATACTACTGTGGTGCAGATGGACGGCGTGGGCGCGTTCTGCCACGAATTCAGCCATCAACTTGGATTGCCTGATCTTTACAATACAAACGATCAATTCAAAGACGATTCCTGGAACTACTGGTCGATCCTTTCGCTCGGTACCTATCTGAACAAGAGTCGTACGCCTTCTAATTATACGGCATTCGAACGTTACAGTCTGGGTTGGTGTACGCCCGAAGAGCTTTCCGAATCGACGGTCGGCGTCAAACTGCCTGAGTTGAGCTCTTCAAACAAAGTATATCGTCTGTCGTCCGATGACGAAGATGAATATTTCCTCATGGAGAATCGGCAGCAGACAGGTTGGGATGCCTATCTCAAAGGCCACGGTTTGCTGATTACGCATGTGGACTACAACCGTTACAAGTGGTCCGCCAATACGCTTAACAACAATGCTTCTCATCTTTATATAGAGATGATGAATGCCGACAATGACATTACGTGGTATTCCTACGGAGCTGCGGATGTTTATCCCGGAACGAACAACAATACGAGCTTTACGGATACCAGCATTCCCAACAATATGTTGTGGACCAAAAAGGCATTGGATAAAAACATCACCCATATTGCGGAGAATAATAGTGTCATCACCTTTGACATGACCAAAAACACGACGGCCAACGAACCGATCCTTTCTTCGGATCATCTCTTTGTTTCCGGTCGTCTGCTTACGCTCCGTCTTTCTAAAGTCAGCGATTACACGGTTTGCGACATTTCCGGCCACGTCATCGCCAATGGCTTTGCAGGCAATGCCTATGTTGAACTTCCGTCGCAGGGCATTTATGTGGTTCGTTGCGGGACAGAAGTTCATAAGGTGATCTGCAAGTAACCGAAATAAAAAGGCAGGTTTCATTCCTGCCTTTTCTGTTTTTATATCATCTCATCGTTATTCCAAAGCTTTCAGAACCGGTCCGAGCAGCGACCATTTCATGCGCTTGGCTGCGGGAATGGCGTTGGGAGCAACGCTCTCGAAGAGAATCTCGAAATCTTTGTTGACTACGAACACGGAGGTGACAGGAAGACTGTTGCTCGTGTTGGTTCCGCCGGATGACTCCAGAAGATATTTGCTCATCCGGTCGTTCTGTTTCCATGCCAGACCCATGGCTTGCGTAAAGGCGCAGTTCTCATCCTGGAAGAAGAAGCGTCTGTCGATTCCGGATTTGATGGCCAATGTGTCAAGATTGGTAGGAGAGTCGGGACTGATGGCAATCAGATGATAGCCGAGATCAGCGATCTCTTGGAGATGTGGTGCATATTCAGCCTTGAAGTTGTCGATACAGTTATGGCACCATTTGCCACGATAAAAGACGATGATGCAAGGAGCGGTTGACAACATGGAATGGACGGAAACCTTTTCTCCTGTAACGGTGGTAAGTTGTCCGTCGGGTACGGATTCACCGACGAGCAACGGGGCTACGTCGATGGCTGTGGGAGCGATCTGGGCTTTTGCAGGCATGAATGCCAACAAGGAGAGCAAAGCCAAAGTGAAGAATGAGACCTTTTTCATTTTGAGATTGTATTTAAGTAGTGATAGAATGTCATTAGCAAATGTAAGAATTGTTTTTCTTCCTGCCTCCATTCTCTTATTTCTTTTATAACTTAGCAGCGAATAAAACATCCATCCAAACAAATGAAGAAGTTAATACTAAGTCTAATGCTTGCCGCTGGAGCTTTAACCACGGCAATGTCGCAGAATTATGTGCCTGCGCAAGAGAATTTGAAAGCCCGCCAGGAATTCCAGGACAATAAGTTCGGAATCTTCCTTCATTGGGGCATTTACAGCATGCTGGGAAGCGGCGAATGGGTAATGAACAACCGCAGCATTAACTATCTGGAATATCCAAAGATCGCTGCCGGATTTTATCCTTCGAAGTTTAATGCTGCCGAATGGGTAAAGGCATTCAAGGATGCCGGCGCCAAGTATATCACGATCACCTCGCGCCATCATGATGGTTTCTCGATGTTCGCGACAAAGACTAGCGATTACAATATCGTTGATGCCACGCCGTTCCATCGGGATGTCTTGAAAGAGCTGTCGGACGAATGCCACAAACAGGGCGTCAATATTCATTTCTACTATTCTCATCTCGATTGGCATCGTCTCGATTACCCGTTGGGAAGAACGGGTCTCGAACTGGGCCGTCCTACGGATCAGCAGAATTGGGAAAGCTACAAGAAGTTCATGGCTGACGAGCTCACCGAACTGCTCACGAATTACGGTAAAGTAGGCGCCATCTGGTTTGACGGATGGTGGGACAAGAAGGAGCAGAACTTCGACTGGCAGCTCTCCGAGCAGTATCAGCTCATTCATAAACTGCAGCCGGCTTGTCTGATTGGCGACAACCACCATGTCAACACCTTCGACGGTGAGGATATCCAGATCTTCGAACGGGATCTGCCGGGCGAAAATGAGGTGGGTTATTCCAAGGGAACGAGCGTCAACACGAAGCTGCCGTTGGAGACTTGCCAGACGATGAACGATTCTTGGGGATACAATATCACCGATAAAAATTACAAGTCTTCCGACGATCTGATCCGTTATCTTGTAAAAGCTGCCGGCATGAATGCCAATCTGCTGCTCAACATCGGACCGGAACCGAACGGCGAGATTCCGGCTCTTGCATTGGAACGTCTGCAGGCCATCGGCAAATTCATGAAGGTCTATGGTGAAACGATCTACGGTACACGAGGCGGCATCGTCTCACCTCATGACTGGGGCGTAACGACACAAAAGGACAAACGTCTCTTCGTCCATATCTACAACCTGAAGGATAAAGGCCTTTATCTTCCGATCACTGCACAGAAGGTAAAGAAAGCCATTCTCTTCAAAGACAAATCCGCTGTTGCCTTCACGCAGGACAAACAGGGCGTTGTTCTTCACTTGAGTGAAGTCCCGACTGATGTGGATTATGTAGTGGAACTGGATTTGAACTGATGCTTCTATCCGTTAGATATAAGAAAAGCTTCCGAGAGATCGGGAGCTTTTTTTGTTAGTTGATAAGCTTTATAATCCGCTCGGTTCTGCTTCACAATAGCGCGAGAACCATTGTTCCTTTTCCGGCGTATCTCGTTTGACAGACTCACTGATGCAGCAACCCGAACTCAAGTCGTCCGCGATGGCTTCCATAACGGGACGCAATTCAAGATGTTCTTTATAATAGTCCGGGATGGCATCGAATCCAACCAGGACGCCTATTATATTCCCACAAATGGAACCTGTAGAATCGGAATCACCCGAATGGTTGACTGCCGCAATGATGGCCTGCTCAAAATCGCCGAAGTGTTTCAGCGTGCAGTAGATGGCGATGGCCAGAGCTTCGTCTCCAACCCAGCCTTCGCCTAATTTGGAAATATGCTCTACGTCGCTTCCTTCATCATGGGAAAGAGCAACCGCACGTTCGATCAATGATTTTAACTCGTCTATGTACGGATGCACATCCGGATACACTTCATACAGCTTTGACATCACATCTTCCAAAATCGTTTCCAAATCCTGCCCATCCGTGTGCTCGCGTCCGACAAGTTGGTATATGATTCCGGTCGTAACAGCAGCCGGAAGATAACCCAAAGGATGAAGATGGGTCAGCGCTGCCACATCACCTCCCAGTTTGATTGCCTCGCTCAAGGGAACTTGGTTTCCGGCGCAGAACAATCCAACCGGAGCCACGCGCATGACACCACCGCAGCCTTTGCTATGGTTGTTCGGGATTTGACCCTGTTTAATGCTGCTCAAAGCAGACAGACAAGTCGTCCCGGGAGCGCGTTGGGAATATAGTTCCGGAATGTGGGAGAGCCAGCAACCTTTAAAAGCGTCCGTATGTTTATTTTCAGTCTGTGTATCATACCATTCCAAATAGGCGAGTTTTACATAGAAACTTAATCCTCCCATAATACCTTCCATGCGGCCCCGAGTTATTCCAAGCATCAGACCATTGGCTGTGAACAGCGTCATCTGCGTATCGTCCGAGATTTCAGCTTCGCCCTTTTCATTCAGCTCATAGCGGGTAATTCCCTTTTCACCATACGCATGCTGAATACTCGCATAGGAAGAGAACTCAATGGCATAGCCCAAGGCATCTCCAACAGCACCACCCACGATGCTTCCTCGAATCTGATTGCGGCGGAGATTCATTTCAGTCTT
>Ga0116193_1001467_pt1 | contig 19466 bp, 12 predicted proteins | sample AD_UKC115_MetaG_FD_89892 | JGI IMG/M metagenome (GOLD analysis project Ga0116193, IMG submission 89892) | Active sludge microbial communities of municipal wastewater-treating anaerobic digesters from Hong Kong - AD_UKC115_MetaG | ecosystem: Engineered > Bioreactor > Anaerobic > Digestate... | reverse complement strand
TCAATATCGAAGGGTATCCCGATGAGCGATGGATGGAACTGGTCTGCCGAGTGCGTCCTGCGCAAGCCACGCTTGTTCCCGATGCGCCAACGGCGCTGACCTCCGATGCCGGATGGGATTTGCGCGATGCGCGAAATAACTATTTACGCGAGACGATTGCGCGTTTGCATGAGGAGGCCAAGGCGCGGGTGAGTTTGTTTGTTGCGGCCGATCCGGCGCAGGTGGAGCGTGCGCGCGAGTTGGGCGCCGATCGCGTAGAATTATATACAGAGCCGTATGCCAGTGCGTTTCATACGCCAGCACGGCAAAGCGTGACCGAACCATATCGCGTCGCGGCTTTAACGGCGCGCGAAGCTGGGCTGGGCTTAAATGCCGGGCATGACCTGGATCTTCATAATTTGAATTATTTCGTGCAGAACGTGCCGGGGGTGGACGAGGTCAGCATTGGCCATGCGCTGATTTGCGATGCCTTGTATATAGGCCTGGAGAATGCGGTCAGGGCGTACGTGCGGGAACTGGAAAAATAACAAAGAAGGGGAAGGTGCACGACAAAACCGCGAGTTTGTGTCTGCGCCACAATCACAAAAGAATTGCGCCGTTGGCATGCTTCTGGAAACATTGAGGCAGTAAATCGTTGATTTTCAGAGGCGTGGAATGACGGGGTCCGCGGGTTCTACCTGGCCTGCCGTTGCCATTGTGGTGCCGGTGTATCAGGGGGAGAAATGGATCGGCCAGTGCATCGAAAGTTTGCTGGCGCTGGATTATCCCAGCGACCGGCGCGAGATCATCATCGTTGATAATAACAGCTCCGATCGCACGAGCGAAATTGCCAAACAATATCCTGTCAAGGTTCTCTTCGAGGGGCGGCAGGGCGCAACCTTTGCCACCAATACGGGATGGCGCAGCACGCAGGCCGAACTGATTGCCCTGACCGATTGCGATTGCACAGTGGCGCCCGACTGGCTCAAGCAGATGGTTCCGTATTTTGCCGATCCGCAAGTTGGCGGTTGCGCCGGGCATTTGGCGGCGGCCCCGCCGCAAACGCTTATCGAACAATATATTATCCTTAAAGATATTTTATCGCAGGAGCGGATGATGGAGACGCATCCGGCCTCGCCGCCATTTGTCGTTACGGCCAATGTCGTCTATCGCCGGTCGGTGCTGGAGCAACTGGGCGGGCTGGACGAGGATTTTCGCGGCGTGGGGTATGATGCCGATTTGGCATGGCGCACGGGCTGGGCGGGATATCGCATCGTGCTGGAGCCCAAGGCCATTGTGGTGCATCACCATCGCTCGAATTTGCGCAGTTTCATGCACCAATTGCGCGTCTATGGCCGGGGGGAGTCACAGGTTTTCCTGAAACATCGCGAGCGGTTGGGCATGCGTCGCTATTGGAATACGCAGCCATACCGGCAGATGCTCAAGGCGCTGGTGAAGATGCCGTTTGCGCCGCTGATGGGGCGCACGAAGCTGGAGCGGGTGTTGCCGGTGCTGGAGTTTTTGGATTCATTTTCGTATGCGAGCGCGAAGGTGTGGATGAGTTTGAAATTGGGTGTGTTTTATTTTTAGCAGGGCGGGCAGCGGCTTAAGGTTGGAATTGCATGTGAGCCGAAGCAATGGTGGACGTTGTTCACTCGACCGACCGATTTTTCTCATTCGCCCCGCGATTTATCGCGGGGGAAGGCGGCGAATAAGCACAACAACCGTTTTAACGGTTTACGATTATGGAAATCGTTGAAACGATTAATCGCACTTTTTCTGCGCTACACCCCGCAATAAATTGCGGGGCTAATAAGAAAAAAATAAATCAAAGATTCCTAGATCAAAAGTATGAGATAAAGTCGTCGCGTGGATATCATCTGCCTCAGTCACTTGCAATGGGAGGAGACGCTCTTTCAGCGCCCGCAGCAGTTGATGCTGCGCATGGCGCGGCAGGTGCGCGTGCTGTATGTGGCCAGTTGCGCGACGCGCGCCTACGCCCAGGCACGGCTGAAGGGCAATGCGCGCTTCTGGCAGGGGCAGGTGAATGAAAATCTGCATTATTACAATGTCCCCTTTCCACCGCTGTCGCGGCGGTTTCCGGCGTTGCGGCAATGGCACGTGAAGCGCATGGTTTCTCGCGCAAAATCGTTGGCAGCAAAGCACAAGTTTCAAGATGCCGCGCTTTGGCTGTATTACCCCTCGTTCATCGACTACATCGATCAGATCCCGCACAGTCGGCTGGTGTATGATTGCATGGATCAGTTCCGCGGATTCGTCTGCTCGGATGCGCAGATTGAGGAGCAGGAGCAACGGTTGCTGGCGAAGGCGGATGTGGTGTTTACGGGCGGGCGCAGTTTGCAGCGCAGCAAGGAAGGCATCAATCCGGCCACGTATTGCTTCCCAAGCGGCGTGGATGTGGATCACTTCCGCAAGGCCGCGCTGGAGGAAACGCCTGTGCCGGCGGATATTGCCTCGCTGCCGCACCCGATTTTGGGCTATTTCGGGGCTATTGATGAACGGATTGACACGGCGCTCATTGAGGCGCTCTGCCGCCATCGGCCGGATGCCTCGATTGTGTTCATCGGGCCCATGGTGGGGCAGGTGAATCTGCCGCGCGAGTGCGCGAATTTTCATGATCTGGGCAAGAAGAACTACAGCGAATTGCCGGGTTATCTGAAGGCATTCGATGTCTGCCTGATGCCGTTTGTGCAGAGTGAATTGACGCGCCATATCAGCCCCACCAAGACGCCGGAATATCTGGCGGGAGGCAAGCCGGTGGTTTCCACGCCCGTGCCTGACGTCATTGCCGATTATGCGGATGTGGTGCATGTCGCGGAGGATACGCCGCGCTTCTTGCAGGCCGTTGATGCAGTCTTGCGGGATGGTTACGCCTCAAATGCGTTGCAGGAAAAAGCGCGGGCACAGTCCTGGGATGCCATTGCGGCGGAGATGATGAAACTGGCCGGGATCTGGGAAGAAGACTCATGCCATACGATCCAATAAGCCTTAACAAAAGATGCAAATGCAGTAGCCCGAGCGTGAGCGAGGGATTGGCCCTGCCCGGAGGGTCCTTCCGCCCATGATCATTGCGATGATGAATAAGTATTATTACTTGAAGGCCGGCAGCGAACGTTACTTCTTTGAATTGACGCATTTGCTGGAGGAGCACGGGCATCAGGTCGTTCCGTTCTCGATGAATCATCCGCGCAATTTCGAGACGCCGTGGTCGAAGTATTTCGTCCCGCATGTTGATTACAACGAGCGCATGTCGCCGGTGCAAAAGGCGGCCGCGGCGGTGAATTCTATTTACAATCGCCAGGCGCGGCACTCGTTTGAGTCGCTGATCCAGGCGGCGCATCCTGATATCCTGCATGTGCATAATATCTATCACCAGATCAGCTATTCGCCGCTGATTGCCGCGCAACGCCATCGCATTCCGGTTGTGTTTACGGCGCATGATTATAAGCTGGTCTGCCCGAACAACCAGATGTTCTGCCATGGCGAGATTTGCGAATGCTGCGCGGGCGGGCGTTCTTACAACGCGTTCCTGCGTCGATGCGGCAGCAGCACGGCGGAGAGTTTTTTGCTGATGGTCGAGGCGATGGTGAACCGGCATCTTTTCGATGCGATGAAGAACATCGATTTGGTGATCACGCCCAGCCGCTTCATGCGCAACATCCTGGCGCAATATGGCATTCCTGAAGAGAAGCTGGTGCATTATCCCAACATCCTCGATCCGGCGAAGTATGAGCCGAAGTATGAAGGCCATGGATCGATTCTCTTCTTTGGGCGGCTGGTTCCGGAAAAAGGGGCCGATGTTTTGCTGAGGGCGTATGCCGAACTGAATGATTCAACGCACCCGTTGCGCATTGCGGGTGAAGGTCCTGAGGAGGCGTCGCTGAAGCGCATGGCGGAGGAGTTGAATTTGCGCGGCGTGGAGTTCATGGGCTATCAGACGGGGGATGTGCTGAAGGAACTGATCCGCAATGCATCGGTCGTGGTGGTGCCGTCGCAATGGCATGAAAATTTGCCCTATTCCGTGCTGGAGTCGATGGCCTTCGGCAAGGCGGTCATCGGCTCGGATACGGGCGGCACGCCGGAGTTGATCGAGGATGGCGTGACCGGGCGCTTGTTTCCGCAAAAGGATCGCACGGCGTTGGTGGATGCGTTGCGCCAGGTGCTGAGCCGCCCGGAGGTGGCGATGGAGATGGGCAGAAAGGCACGGAAAAAAGTGGAACGCGAATTTAATCCCGAAGCGCATTATGAGTTTATGATGGAGAGATATGAGAGGTTGATACGGGAGAAGCGGAGGGGATAGGCTGCGTTCGTTATGCGGACGCGCCGTGGACTATCTGCTGTGTCAGGTGCTATATTAATTCCAGATAACAAATAACAGATATACATGCTAAGTTTCCGCTCCCGTAGGGAGCATATATTAATAGAACAGGGTAATTAGAAATGCGCGGCTCCGTTAGGAGTCGAATTAAATACTGCGACCCCTATGGGGCCGAATGATTTTTTTTGATTGTTAGCTACCGATATGCGCCTCCGCTGGAGGCAGGTGGATTGAAGGTGTATCAGGCAGAGCATATCGCGCGCAAAGACTCCAAGCAGTTCCTTGTATCCGTATCCCAGAATCGGGTCATGCTCTTTATCCAGTTGTGAATTGCCAGGTTTTCCTCGAAGGGATATTGCTGGAGTCGGCGTGCATAGATGCTGGCACGGCGCTAAACGGACCCCCTTTGAATTTTTCACAGGAGAGAACGGAGGGAACGGAGAACGTATTTTTTGAGGGAAGTTTTTTGAGATTATCGAGATCTTTTACGTGATCAAAATGCCTTTTCATGCGTAAACAGAGGGATGGTGGGTCGAAGCCCTCGGCTCTTCAAGCCGCACCCTACAGGATTATTTTTTAGATTGTGCGGCTGGATGGGCTTGATAAGCTTACTTTTTTATTCCTGCAAACAACTGCTCGATTTTTTCTGCTGTGTGATTCCAGGTGAGTTTTTCGCGGATGAGCAGTGCGGCGTTCATGCCGAGGGTTTCGCGCAGTTGCGCATCGCGTGATAAATCCTGTATGGCTTGCGCCAGCGGCTCGGTTCCCGGGCCGACCAGGTAAGCCGTTTCATTCTGTTTAAGTATTTCATTTTGCACGCCAATGGCGGAGGCGAGCACGGCCTTGCCCGCGGCCATGTATTCGAGGAGTTTGAGCGGACAGAAATACATCCGCTGTCCGCGCGGATATAATGAAAGGCAAACATCGGCGGCGGAAAGCAGGGCGGGGATGCGTTCATGCGGCACGGCGCCCAGGAAGTGGAATTGCTCATTGAGTCCGGCTTGCGCGACGGCGCGCTGCATTTCCTGACGCCTTGGGCCATCGCCGATCATCAGGAAGCGGACATTGGGATCATTGGCCTGGCGCGCGGCGTCAATGATTTCGCTCAGGCCGTGAAAGTAGCGGAAACTGCCGATATAGCAGAACAGAATTTGGTCCTCGCCGATCTTCAAGCGCGCGCGTTCGGCTTCCCGATGTGCCTGCGCGGCGAAGGCCTGTACGTCGGCGCCGCTGTAGATCACATTGATTTTTTCAGGGTCCACGCCATGTTCAATTAGCATGGCTTTGAGTTCGCCGGAGACGACACGGATGGCATCGGCCAGATGCCAGAGCGGCTCTTCGATAGAGCGGGCGAATTCGGCCAGATGCTGCCGGCCAATCTGTTCCAATTCCTGATAGATGAGGGCATTGACCTCGAGAACAAGCGGCAGAAAACGGAACTCCTCGGCCACGCGCAATGAGACCAGGTCGGAATAGTTGGTGCGCAGGTAAATGGCCTCGGGCGCGAACTCGGCGATGCGGGCGCGATGCTGCACCCAGCGGCTGCCGACTTGCTGGAACGCGGCAAAGACGGCGCGGCGGTCGCGGATGGCGTAGGGCATTTTTTGGAACAGGCGCCGGGCGAGCGAAGGTCGCGCGGGGATTTGATCATAGTTGGCGGGATAGACCAGCACCTCATGGTCGCGGCGTTGGAAGGCCTCGAGCAAGCTGCGCGCGTGGATGCCCGATTCGATCGGTTCCAGCAGATTGCGGTTGTGGTAGTAAAGTCGCATGGTTGAGAAAACAAAGGGCTGCCATTTGGCAGCCCTTTTTATTGTCATCGTTTACATTTGCCTACTTCGTGATGGTGAATGACTTATCGCTGTAATCGCGAATACCTTTGTCCAGCGACATAACGGCAATGGTGTAATCATTGCCGAGCGTCTGCGTGGCGGGGATGACCCAGGTGAAGCTGCCGTCATTGGCCGTGGACTTGGAAATCGAAGTCACATACACCCCCGCTTTGTACAGGTAGATTTTCACGTCTTTGCCCAGGCGGCTCTTGTCGCTGCTCCACTTGATGTTTATCGAGGCGCCAGGCTTGTAAACCTCGCCGCCATTGGGCGCGGTTACCTGCACGGCAGGCTTGTTGTAGATGGTGAAGACCGTGTCGTTGTAGTCGCGCACGGGCGCCTGCACCGAAAGCACGGCGATGCGATAATTCTTATCCGAGGGGATGTCGCTGGGGACGATCCAGTCATAGGTTCCCGTGTTGGACGTGCCGCCATTGATGGCTCGGACGTAATCGCCGCCATGATAGAGATAGAACTTCACATTGCCGCCCGCGGCCACCCCGGATGTGGTGTATTGCAGCGTGACTTTTTGGCCCGCTGTAAATGTTTCTCCGCCCATTGGATGCAGTAGTTTGATTGGGTATGGCTCGTTGGTAATCGTAAATGTCTTGTAGCTGAAATCGCGATACACCTTGTCCGAAGACAAGACGTGAATGCGATACTTGCTGCTTTCGGGCAGATCCGTTGGAATGGTCCAGTTATAGACGCCCGTGGGAACGGTTCCCGCGCAGATGGTCTTATAGAACACGTCGTCCTTGTAGAGGTAGATCTTCACATAGGTGGTAACGTATTTGGGATTGATGGAATAGATGATGGATTGCGTTTCGCCTGGATGCCAGATGTCATCGCCGTTGGGCACGGCCACGTTGATGGGGTTATCAACCACCCAGTTCAACACGATGGTTCCGGCCACGCCCTTGAAGCCGTCGGCGGCGATAATGTAGGTGGTGCCGGCGGTGGCCCAGAACGACAGTTTGCTGGTGAAAGAGCCGCCGCTGTCATCATCCCCCGCCACCCATTTCAAGTTGCCGAAGGCATCGCCGGTATAGACGCCCAGCAGCGTGTTAATCGCGCTGCCCTTGGTATTGAACTCCACCTGGCCGGTGACTGGCGCGGTCCACTCCCACCATGCCGAACGTCCGCCCTGGCGCAAGGCCTTGTAATCGCTGCAGTAGATCAGCGGTTCGCCTTGTTCACGCGTATAGATGACATTGTTGATGGTTGAGCTGCCCAGGTCCTTGGTGATCACCTTGCGGTTGTCGAACAGGTCGTTGTAGCCATTGATATCATCATCGATTTCGGTGACGTCCAGCGTGTGATCCGTCACATCGGGGCCGCTGAAGAGGAATTGCGCCGTGCCGTTGTTCAGGTCGCGGTCATGGGTGGCCTTGAAGGTGACCGTATGCGGTGAGGCATAATCATCGGTGGTGAAGATGATCGGCATAGGCGTAATGACATTCAGGTCCGGATCACCGCCATCGACTTTGGTGACGTTCACCTCGACATCCCACGGCGGCTGGACGCTGAGTTTGACCGTCACGCTCTTTTCGCGTCCTTCCAGGATGGACAGCGGCTCGGGGGTGACGATCAGATCGGCGTGGTTGATATACACTGCCGTGGCGGTAATGTTGGTGCTCATGTCCAGCGTGATGGAAACATCGGTGATATCTTCATTGCGACCATCCACATCGGTCACATGCCAGTGATCGAATTTCCGGCTGGGCACTTCTTCCGCCGCAGCCAGCGTGACGGTGGTTCCGGGGAAGAAATAGCGGATGAAACTGGAGTTGCCATCCTTGTTGCCGTCCACATCCGTTGTATCCACGGTGATGGGAACCGCGACGGCATTGTCGGCCTGCACCACGAGTTCGCGTGTGGCGCTAACATCGGGGGCCAGCCCTTCGCAGACCAAACTAAATTCCTGCGACGTGCCCACTGCCAGCGTGCCGCTGACTTCCAGGGTGAATGCGGTGGAGCCGGGAGAAACACGGATGAGCACCTGCTCGACGTTGTCCGCGGTATTGTTTCCCGTGGAGGCGGGAGTATCCGGACTCATGGGGTCGAGCACATAAGGCATGTAGGAAAATCCGCTTTCCTTAATGCGCAGATTCAAGTCGTTCTGCAGGGCTTTGACGGCTCCCACTGTGCCTGTCGGATCGGACCAGACGAGCGTGGCTTTGAGGAACATGGCCCCATCAGGCACGGTAATGTCGTAGGTAACAGGCGTGGCTCCATCATAGGCGCCGCTGACGAATTGATTCTTTTTGATGAGATCGGCGCTGCGCCGGGCATTAAACAAACCCCAGCCATACTTGTAATCCGGGCCGGTGGTGCCCAAATCCGTGGCGCCATGAATCATCAATGCCTTTAACATGGAAGGCGAGGGCGCCGCGGTGGTAGCCGTCAGGAATTGCTGATAAAGCAGTGCGCCGCCGCCGCAAGCCACGGCGGAGGCTGCCGAGGTCCCGTAGTATTTCGCATAGGTGCTTCCCGGGATCGTGGAGCGTAGATTGTTGCCATCGGCTACCAAGTCGGGTTTGACGCGGCCATCGGAGCACGGCCCCCACGAGCTGTAATAGCTCATGGCATCGACTTCATCGGTGGCGCCAACAGTCATGATGTTTTTGGCCGTGGCATAGCTGCCCAGCGTGCGATCCGAGCCATTGGGATTCTGCTGATAATCGCCCGCGGAGTTGAAGATCGGCATCGCTGTATCGATAACGACCTGATCCCAACTGGCGGCCACTTCGCCATAGGCGCCGGAGCCGCGCTGATTAAACGAGCAATTGGCCATATTGATGTTGTTTGAGCCGGCCTCGGATTTCATCAACGCTGCGCCGGCATCGGTGCCAATGCCATAGGAGACAATCGCGGCGCCCGAGGCCATGCCCTTGCCGGAGGGATTTAGTCCGCCGGAGCTGGCAATGGTTCCAGCCACCTGCGTGGCATGTGTGGAGACCAGACCCTCAGTGTCCTTGACGGTGAGGCGATCAGCCAGATCGGCGTGCGCCGAGACATTGTGCTGCATCTCCGATCCATATTCATCCGCCTCGAAAACGCCCACCTTGACGCCCGCACCGGTGAGACCATAGGGCGCATCCTGAATTTCGGTGATATGCGAACGCGATGCCGCAACAATGTTATTCGGAACAGGCGCCGCTCCAACCGGCTCCACCCAATCGACGATGTCGAGCGCGGCAATCTGCGCCACGGCCTCGGCGGGGGCGGCCACAATGGCCAGGCGATAAGCGCTCCAGGATTGGATGGTGGCGCCCAGACGTTGAATTTCCACTTCGCCCGTGCTCAAACTGACGTCTTCATACAGGCGGACGTAAAGGCGATAGCGGCCGTCGGGCAGTTTCGATTCGCCCAGGATTTCGGCGGCATGCGCTTCGGGCGCCAGACGATCGACTTGCGCCACGGGGCAAGCCCAGCGAATGCCATTGCCGGCCGATAGATCGCCGAGCGTCGAGGCGGTGCGCGCGGAGGCGATGTAGGCGTTGCTGCCGAGATAGGACAGCAGTTTTAATCCCGAGGATTCCAGGCCTTTGCGCTGCGTAACAGTGGGCAGGGCGCGGAACTGGACGATGTAATGCTTGAATTGGCCGGGCGTTCCCGCGGCGGTCAACGAATTCAGCGTCGCGCGGCTTTGCTCAGCGGTGTCGATGCGCCCGGTCTTGAGGAAGATGGGTTGGCCATCATCGGCGCGCGAGGGCGTTGCCGTAGCGACGAATAAGCCGGCGCAAAGCAGAATGGTGGATAGAAATCCCGACGCGGTAAAGGAACGCACTTTCATGGGCACAGCCTCAAGATAAGGAATCGCGCGAGGGTCAGAGGAATCCCTCTTCCCCAAGCCATTACGAAACGACAAAGGACAATAACAAAAGCGGGTTGATCGCTTGTGGTATTTCACCTTAGTTAACTCCAAGAAATCAAGCGCGAAAAGAAAATGCTGGTTGGCTGGTGACTGGTTATTTGGTTTCTGGTTGCTGGTTTTTGGTTACTTGTTGCTGGTTGCTGGATAATGCAGAAGGCATAGCGCAATGAAGGATGGAAGAGGAAGATCCCTCGCTGACGCTCGGGCTACGGCAAGAAATAAATGGTGCGAGGTGTGGTGAGCCGCTGGCCCACCCTACGAAAAAAAGGGTGCATTGGCTATTCGAACAGCGTGGTGTTCCAGTAGGTTGTGTCCACGAACTGCTGCCAGAGCGAGCGCCCTTTTTCCCCGGGCATGAAATTGACACACGACAGCCAGTGCGGACGGCGAGGTTTGCGCAGCAGATGCATGCCGACTTCGTGCGGGAGATGATTGCCCTTGCGCGAGTTGCAGCGCGAGCAGGCCAACACGACGTTTTCCCAGGTCGAGGTGCCGCCTCGCGAACGCGGCAGGATGTGCTCGATGGTCAATTCATCACGCGCTGGACGCGTTCCGCAATACTGGCAGGTGAAGGCGTCGCGCAGGAAGATGTTGCGGCGGTTGAATTTCAGCCGTCGCGGCGGAATGCGGCTGTATTGCGATAAGACGATGACCTCGGGGGCGCGCAGAGCAAATTGCGGCGTGTGAATCCAGGGGCCTTCGCCCGGGTCCAGTTGCGACAAGTCGCGCCAGGAGTTCAGGTCGTGCGAGGTATAATCTTCGGTGACGATGCGGGCAAGGCCTTCGACGACCATGGACAGCGCCCGGCGGACGGTGCACACATGCACGGCGGTCCAGTGGCGGTTGAGCACCAGCACGCCATAGTTGAGCACCGAGCGCGCGGGTCCCCGCGAGGGAATTGCTCCTTCCGGAGGGGGTTCCCCGAACCGGGAACATTCGGTGTCAGGTAAGGCGCTCATTGTTTACCTAATATAAAAACCTCACAACCGAAGGCGGCTGTGCCACATAGGGCCACAAAACTCACGGCCGAGGGCGGCTGTGCCACACATGGCCACAAACCTCACAGCCGAGGGCGGCTGTGCCACATAGGGCCACAAAACTCACGGCCGAGGGCGGCTGTGCCACACAGGGCCACAAACCTCACAGCCGAAGGCGGCTGTGCCACACATGGCCACAAACCTCACAGCCGAGGGCGGCTGTGCCACACAGCCTGCGCCGCCAATTTTCAGCATACGCGGCGCACAAAAAGTTGCAATAGTTTTATTAGAAACCCGAACGGGCAACGATCGCGCCTGGTTTCCACGGCCAAAGAGGGCCTGCTCGAAAGTTTGCGGCGAAGGCTAAACCGCCTTTTCGCTTGCCCTGTTAAGAGCCTCACGTCACAATTCACAACGGCATCTATAATTGGCCAGGTCATGCTGGCAAGCATGCCCATTCATTATCAGAAGGAACCTTTTCGCTCGTGAAATTCGCACTCATTGCAGCCATCTTGGCCTTGTGTTCGCCGCATGTTATGGCGCAGAATCCCGCTTCGGCCAGTTCACCGGCCAATGCTCCGACCTCCTCCAGCATGCCGGCGACTGCCTCCATGCCCTCTTCGCTGCCTTCGGTGGATTTATCCATTGTGCTGGCGCGAACGAGCCATGGCGATTTTACCATAGGCGATCTGTCGCGCGTTCTTGCGGCGCAACTGCCTTTTGGCGCTTCGCAGCAGCAGATCAACCAGCGTCTGATTGTTCCCATGACTGACCTGCAAGCCATGGCCGGGCAATTTTTGGCCGAAACCGAACTGGCCCGCGAAGTCAAGGAGACCTCTCCCAGCCTCATCCAAAGCTGGAAAAATGACCTGATTGAGACCGAGGGGCGCGAGGCCTTTGGCGTCATGCAGCAGCGCATGATCAAGGAAGCTTCGCATATTACTGATGAGCAGGCGCGAAGTTATTATGAAAGCAACAAGATCCTCTATAAAACTCCGCTCAGCTTCACCATGCGCCATCTTTCGCTGACGGCCTACGTTCCTTACACCAGCCAGCCAGGCGACACGCTGGAGAGCATTGCCAAGAGTATCACCGGCACGGAATCCGCCGTGGCGGGGATCCTGACCGACACCGTGGCCAAATTGCCGCGCTGGGTGCCGGAAAACGAACGCTACCGCCGGCCGATGATTCCGCTTAGCCCCGGCGAGCGCTTGCTCGTGCCCATGAGCCGCCAGAAGCGCGATGAACTGCGCAAAATGATTCAAGAGAAAATTCTGCCCCAACTGCAAAAAGGCGTTTCCTTCGAGCAACTCTGCAAACTCTACAGCGAAGCCGAGGACAAGGGCGCCATCATTGGCCCGCTGCCCTTCGGTGGAAGCACGCAAATGCTGCCCGAAATCCTGGAGGCCGCCCGCACGCTGCCCATTGGCAAAGTCAGCGACATCATCGAAACGCCCAAGGGGTTTGAATTGATCCAGATCGTCAGCCGCACGGACGAGCACCAGAAGACGTTCGCGGAAGCCAAGCCGGACGTGCTGGAGGAAATGCGCAAAAAACGCGCGCAGGATGCCATCGGCGACAAGATGAGTGCTTTATGGCCCAAACTTAAAGTGGATGTCGATGCCATTGCCGATCAGAAAACGGATCCGAAAAAAGTGGTGGTCTCGACGAAGGAACGTCAATGGACCCGCGAGGAAATTGAATCGATGGTTGGCGAGTCCATCGGCATCACGCGCAGCCCGGTCAACATTATGCAGGCGCTGGAATCGAATATGGCGATTAACAATCAGCTGCTGATTGAAAATGCCAAGGAGCAGGGTGTCTATAATGATCCAGCGTTCCTGCAGCGCCTCGAAATCGTGAAGGATCACGCGCTGGCGCAGAAACTCATCGAACGCAATGCCCAGGCGGCGCAGAAGGGTATCACCGAAGCCGTGGCGAGGAAGTTTTACGATTCTCACCGGGCCGCATTCACCCCCGCCGCCTCGTATAAAGTCCGGCAAATCGTCACGCGGCTGGATCCTAACGCCAACCTGAGCGATCCCGCCAGCCGCCGCGCCGCCGAGCAGGCGGCTATCAGCGCCTTGCGCGAAAAGACGCGGGATATTAAGACGCAGGACGACTTCACGCGCGCCGTGCAGTTGATCTCCGAGGATCCAGCCAGCAAGCAGAAAATGGGCTTTGTCGGCGAGGTGACGGAGGGTTATCGCGGTGGAATTTATGCCGAAACACTGAAGCAATTGCCGGTGAAAACCGTCAGCGAGCCGTTTGTGCAGGGCGACTTGGTTTACGTGCTGTGGATTGATGAGAAAACCACGCCGCAGCCGCAGCCATTCGACAGCGTGAAGAACGTCATTCGCCAGCAGATGCAGAAGGAAGCGGCCAGCCAAACTGAGGCACAATTATTGCGCAAAGCGATGCAGAAGATTCTTTTCGAGCCGGTGAAAAAGATGTAAAGCCGGTTGCACCAAAACGAGGCGCACACCATGACCTCCATTTGTCGCAGCGTTTGGGGTTTGCTTCTCCTGGCTGGCATACTTCTGGCCGCTTGCAACCAGAATGGCCGCAAGGAGCACACTGGCGCTTCGGCCGCCACTGCGCCGGCTCTGCACCAGATTCAGGGCGTGTTCACCCTGCGCGACCGCGCCAATAGCAGCGGTATTCATGTGTTTCTTGGCGGCACGAATTACTCTGCCTGGACCGATGGCGCGGGGCGCTATACCATTAGCGACATCAAGCCTGGCGATTATGAACTGATCGCCTCGAAGGAAGGCTACAGCGATTATTCGGCGCCGCTAAATCTGACTGGCCCCTTCGCCGGTCCCACAACACTGGGCATTGCCGAACTGGCGCCAATCGCTACGTCACAGCCCGCTTTCGCAATGGCATCCCGCCCCACTACTGCTACCCGTCCTGTTGCCTTGAGCACAACCCGCCCATCGGCCTCGCAGCCGGTGCGTGCCATTGCCGGAACCATTACGCTGCTCGATGTGGAGGGTAATCCCATTGAGGATTATTCGGGGGTCACGGCGTTTATTGATGAACTGAATTTGGCGGCGCGCGTTCGGAATGATGGCTCGTTCTCATTTCGCAATTTGCCCGCCCGTGCACTCACTGTCACAGCCCAAGCGCCGGATTATATGCTTGAATCTCCGCAGGTGGTCGATCTTCGCACCGGCGCCTTAGCCAGCGCGGCGTTGACCATGATCTACCTGCCCATGCAGGCGGCGCCCACTGGCGGGACGGTCAGCGGGACGATCCTGACGCCGCAAAATGCCGCCGCGCCCAAGTCTATTCAGGTCTCTTTGCCTGGAACGCAATTTACCGGCACCACTGACGCCAGCGGCGGCTTTGCCTTTAATGATGTGCCGGAGGGAACGTATTCCTTTAGCGCGCAGGCACAAGGCTTTTTGCCGCTGACGCTGCCCGAAGTGGTTGTGGCGGGGGGACAGGTGACGGACATTGGCGAGCAGACGCTGGAGCAGGAAGTCATCGCGCCTAAGGTGGTCGAGATTAAGCCGGCGAATGGGACAAGGCGCGTGTTGATCCAGGCGCGCATGCCAATCTCCATTCGTTTCAGCAAGGCCATGGATCGCCAATCCACGAAGGCGGCCTTCAGCATCTCGCCCAAGGTGGATTATCAAATCTTCATGGGTAACGAGAGTTCCAATAGCAGCGAAAACACGCTGTATGTGGAAGTGCTGGGGACGGCGCCCCAAAATTTTCCGCGCTTTATGAGCACCTATACCATTAATATCGCGCAAAGCGCTACGGACGCTAATGGCACGCCGCTGGAGAAGGCATTTCGCTCCACGTTCACCACCGGCGGGCCCACTGTGTCTGGCAGTTATCCGCCCAATGAGATGCGCGATGCGCCCGTCGATTACAACCGCAGCGTCGTTTTTTATCTGAATGACCAGATTGCTCCGGGAACGCAGATTGAGAACTTCATTCGCATTCGCCCGGCGCTGGACGCGGCCCCGCGCGTGCAATTCACCAATGATCAATTTTCCGGCTGGAGCGAAGTGCGGGTGTTCGGAATCTGGAAACCGCAGACGGCTTACCAGGTGACGCTCAATCGCGGGCTGCAAAATGTCGATGGTCAGCGATACGAAAATCTGCCCTATTCCATTATGTTCACCACTCCGGCGCTGAAGACTTTGGCGCCGTTGCAGATTGAGCCACGCCGGCGCATTCGTCCGACGCGATAGATAAGATAAAGAAAAGACTTTTTTACAGGAGAAAACGGAGCGAACGGAGGGGCAGGCAGTTTGAGCGTTTTATTCTGTCATTTGGAAGGAGCGTAGTATTCTGTCATTTCGAGGGAGCATAGCGACTGAGAAATACGCCTCGCTGGCGCATTCGTCCGACGCGATAGATAAAGAAAAGACTTTTTACAGGAGAAAACGGAGCGAACGGAAGGGCAGGCAGTTTGAGCTTTTGTTATGTCATTTGGAAGGAGCGTAGTATTCTGTCATTTTGAGGGAGCGTTGCATTAGTCCTTTGGAAAAAGCGTAGTATTCTGTCATTTCGAGGGAGCATAGCGACTGAGAAATCCGCCTCGCCGGCGCATTCGTCCGACGCGATAGATAAGATAAAGAAAAGGACTTTTTTACAGGAGAAAACGGAGCGAACGGAGGGGCAGGCAGTTTGAGCGTATTATGTCATTTGTAAGAAGCATTGTATTCTGTCATATCGAGGGAACGTAGCGACTGAGAAATCCCTCCGGTGGTGAGGCTTAGATTTCTCGCCGCTTCGCGACTCGAAATGACAAATAAGAAAGAGGCCCAAGCCCCAAGTCTCACTCCCATTAAATCAGCGTATCATCGTCCAGTTCTTCTTCATGGATTTCCGGCACATCATCGCGGACGAGAACCAGAATGGCGTTTTGCGGGACGATGATAAATGTCTGCTCCTCGAATTTTAATTCGACAGCTTCCTTGCGCAAATAGAAGGCGTAGTCGCCAATCTGGGCCTGCATGGGGATGAAGCGACCTTCGCGCGAGCGCTGGACCTTCCACGGCTCATCCTCGGATTCGGAGAACACCGGCAGCGGAACCCCGGGGCCGGTGGAGACGACGCGCCCGCCCTGGACACTTTCTTTTTCGAGCACGCTTTCGGGCAGATAGAGGCCGATCTTGGTGCGCTCTTCGGGTTTTTCGGGCTTGATCAGCACACGATCGCCAATGACTACCAGTTGCTTATCGCCCAAATGCATTGTCATTGCTCCGTAAGAAGGTTGGCCGCTTGTTTGCCAGTTTTGGGGCGGGAAGTCCAGTTTTGAAGCGTATGAAAAGGAAAAAACGCGTTGACCTGTGGCCAGAATGCCATTTTTCTTGATTCACAGCCGAAACCACTGCAAAAAGGCGGCTTCAATCACATCCATGCTTGGAATAAGCAGTCAGGCTAGTTTCAACTGCATGCTAGAGAACGTTATGACACCGATCATCATCCCGGGCAGCGCCTCGCGCGACCTGGTGGAACAGATCTGCCGCCCAATTGGCTTAAAACCGGCGAGCGTTGAAGTTAAACGCTTTAGCGATGGCGAAACCTGGGTTAAGATCAACGAGAACATCCGCGGACGCGAGATTTTCATCGTCCAATCCACCTATACCCCCGTCAATGAGCACCTGATGGAACTGCTCCTGCTCATTGATGCGGCCAAGCGCGCCTCCGCCGACCGGGTGAACGCCGTCATTCCTTATTTTGGATATGCGCGGCAGGACCGAAAGGATCAGGGGCGCGTCGCACTCAGCGCCAAATTGGTTGCCAATATGATTTCGGGTGCTGGCGCCGACCGTATTCTTTCACTGGATTTGCATTCGGGGCAGATTCAGGGCTTTTTCAACATTCCCGTGGATCATCTGTTTGCCGGGCCGATCCTGGCGCAGCACATGCGCCAGCGGGGGTTGGACAGCGGAACCGTCGTTTCGCCTGACATCGGCAGTGTCAAGCGCGCCCGCGCCTTCGCCAGCCAGTTGAATATGCCGCTGGCCATTGTGGATAAACGCCGCCCTCGCGATAATGTGGCCGAGGTGATGAACATCATCGGCGATGTCAGCGGCAAGAAGTGCATTTTGTTTGACGATATGATCGACACTGCCGGCACGCTGTGCTCGGCGGCCAAGGCGCTCGAGGAAGCCGGCGCCGCGGAAGTATATGCCTGCTGCACGCATCCGGTGCTTTCCGGTCCGGCGCTCGCTAATCTCGAGGCCTCGTGCATCAAGGAAATCATAGTCACTAATACCATTCCGTTAAGCGAACGGGCTACGGCCATGGGACGCCTGCGGGTGGTTTCTGTTGCGCCGCTGATCGGCGAGGTGATCCGGCGCGTACATAATCATCAGTCGGTCAGTTCGCTATTTGATTAAGCGGCAACAGTGCCGATTGGCCCCGGAGGGCGCACGAGCATGGAAAAGAATGTTTTGAACGCCGAGTTACGCTACGAGACGGGCAAGGGCCCCAATCGCCGCCTGCGCATGGCCGGCTTGATTCCCGCCATCCTGTATGGCGGCGAGGGTGAGCCCCAGCAACTGGCGGTTTCGCGTTATGACCTGGAGAAGCTGCTGAAGAAGACGCGCACGATGCTAACGCTGGGCATCAATGGCCAGGAGCAAAGCGCCATGTTCGGCGATTTGCAGCGCGACCCCATCAGCCACTCGATTATCCATGTGGACCTTGTGCGCGTTGAAGCCGGCCATGAAGTGCATGCCCACGTGGAAGTGATTGGCACCGGCACGCCGGTTGGCGTGCGCGAGGGAGCCTTGCTGGAGCGCCCGGTGCGCGAAGTCGAGGTGCGCTGCCTTCCTGCCGACCTGCGCGAAAAGGTCGAAATTGATATCAGCGGCATGAAGATTAACGACGCTATTAAGGCCGGGGATCTGGACTTGGGCGGCAATATGCACTTGGTGACTGATCCGGACACCGTCCTGTTCCATGTCCTGCTGGCCAAGGCGGCTGCGGAAGAAACCACCGAGGGCGAAGAAGGCGCGACGCAGCCGGAGCTCGTGGGCAAGAAGAAGCCAGAGGCTGAGGCCGAGGACAAGAAATGAAGTTGATCGTCGGGCTGGGAAATCCGGGCACAGCCTACGACAGGACGCCGCACAATATCGGGTTTGCCACAGTGGACCAGCTGGCGCGCCGTATGGGTGTGCGCATGCGCGCCTCCAAGAAGATCGAGGCGCTGGTGGCCGAAGGGACGCTGGCCGGATATGCGGTCATGCTGGCCAAGCCTACCACGTTTATGAATCTCAGCGGCACGGCCATTGCGGCGCTGGTCATGGAACGGCGCTTTTCTCCATCCGATATTATTGTGCTGGTCGATGATGCCGACTTGCCAATGGGCGCTTTGCGTTGGCGGAAAAAGGGCGGCGATGGCGGCCACAAGGGCCTGCGGTCAATGATCCAGGAACTTGAGCGCGACGATTTCATCCGTCTGCGCATTGGGGTTTCGCCGGAGGAGCGTCCCGATGATTTGGAAACTTACGTGCTGACGCCCTTTGGCGCGCATGAGGCGCAATGGGCCAATCGGATTGTGGAGACAGCGGCCGAATCCGTTGAGGCTGTTTTGCATGACGGGTTCGAGCGCACGGCGAATCGATATAATGGATTGAAAGTAGCCGAGCCGGAAACGCCAGCGGCGTGAAGATGAAGGTTTCTGGTTATTGGTTTCTAGTTTCTGGTTCTTGGTTTCTAGTTTTTGGTTTTTGGTTTCTGGTTGCTAGTTTTCTGGCCAGTTGCTGGTTTCTGTTATTTGTTATCTGGTAATTGCCTTTCGCCGTGCGGCACTGCATTTTGAATCGCAGCGAAATTTTTCCTTTTGCTTTTCATCGGCAGGCTTGTCAGTGTATGGCTTGCACGATGACATGAATATAGGACCCCTGCTCCGGCGTCGAGCGGCTTATTGAAGACCGCACGGGTCAGCCGGGGCCTTTGGCTTGCGCCATTTTTGGCGCAGCCGCGGCTCGCATTCGCGAGACGAAGCCCATAGGAGGTATTTAGTCCTTGTATAACTACGAGTTGGTCACCATTTTCGATGCCACGCGCCCGGAAGAAGAGATTCGCGCCGGTCTGGCGCATGTGCGCGAAATTCTCGACTCCTTCAAGTGCGAAGTGACGTACGTGGAAGAGTGGGGACGGCGCAAGCTGGCCTTTCCAATCCGCAAAAAAATCGAAGGTTTCTACACCGTCTTTTATTTCCGCGCGCAGGAAGATAATTATCCCGCCACCGAGCTCGAGCGCTATGCCCGCATCAGCGACGTGATGATTCGCCACATGCTCGTGCGCGTGCCGAAACTGAAAACGGAGGCAGATGCCCGCCGCGAGCAGGCTCTGCGCGAGGCTGAGCAGGCATTGCGTGACGAGCAGCGCGCCAAGGCTGCTGCCGCCGCTGAAGCCGCTGCCGCCGAAGCAGCCCAACCGGCTGAGTCTCCCGCCGAACCCGAGGCTGAACCTGCGGCCGC